>Ga0210044_10004797_pt1 | contig 18674 bp, 16 predicted proteins | sample CryGey13umfilter_2_FD_183959 | JGI IMG/M metagenome (GOLD analysis project Ga0210044, IMG submission 183959) | Groundwater microbial communities from aquifer in Utah, USA - Crystal Geyser 4/9/14 3 um filter (SPAdes) (version 2) | ecosystem: Environmental > Aquatic > Deep subsurface >... | reverse complement strand
TCCCTCGCCTGCGGCAGTCGGTGCGCCGTCAGCAGCTGTGGCGGGCGCTGGGGCGCGTGGACCTGGAGGCGTTGCGCCGGATGAACGACCCCGAGGCCGAGCAGCTGGTGCGCTGGTGCCGTGAGACGGGGCAGGCAAGGTGTGATGCGCTGCGCCGGCTGGCGCAACAGGCGGCGGCGTGGGCGCCCACGCGGCCGATCAAGGATCTGTGCGCCGGGACCTACGCCGCGGACCCACAGGATGCCTGGCTCGCCATCACCCACCTGTCCTTCTCGCGATCGGTGCGCGCCGGGGAGCAGCTGCTGGAGCTGATGGGCAGCGCACGGCTATCGACGATCTGGATCACGACGTCGGCCCTGGACCGCTGGCTGCTCGGGTTGACCCCCGGCAGGCGAGGGCAGTGGATCCAGCAGCGCCTGGCGCGTGCCCATCATCCGGCCAACGACGACGAGGTCCAGCGGCGCGCCCACCTGCTGCTGCTGGGGAACGCGGCGGACGAGGGGCTGGCGCAGCTGCGACGCCTGGCCAGTCATCCGTCGCGCATGCTGTCGGCCGGATACCTGATGGCCCACTGGGAGCGCCGGCAGAGGCCGACCCGTCCACCGTCGCGGGAGGCGCTGCAGCGGCTGAGCACCGGGGCCCATGCCCGGGTGATCTGGCTCAAGGATGCCTTCCCCGTCGAGCTCCACGAGCACAGCCTGTTCTCCGGCGTGCTGGTGGAGCGTGAGACGTTCGGGCTGCTGGGAGCACTGGACCAGATCCGCGGCGGGATCCCCGGCGGTGGAGCGGCCGGCCTGGAGGAGGCTCGCGTGGAGGCCCGAACCCTGCTTCAGGACTGGCGCCGTCGACTGGTGGAGCTGTCCAAGCGCTTCACCCCCGCCAGCCAGCCGAACATCGCGCCTGTGGTGGAACACCACGAGCAGGGGCGGGAGGCGGCGCTGAGGCAGCTCGTGCGGTCGTCCAGCGGCGCGGGCCGGCTCGTGGCTCGTTCGCTATGCGGTGACCGCACCGCGGGCGTGTGCGCCGGGTGGGCCGCCAAAAACACGGGCGAGGCGGGCAATCAACACCCCGCCAGCGCGCCCCACGGACTATAATCGGACCCCATGCAAGCTCCCGACGTCGAACAGCGAACCGTGCGAAGCTTCGATGGCACCCCCATCGCCTATCAGGTGTGCGGCGAGGGCCCTGCCGTGGTGCTGTCCAACGGCCTCGGCGGGACGTTCTCCGCCTGGCGCCACCAGTACGCCCTGCTGGGGCGGCGCTACAGGATCATCTCGTGGGACTATCGGGGGCTGTTTCGATCCGGTCGGCCGGCGCGGCTGGACACCCTGGCCATCGCGCACCAGACCCGCGACCTCGAGGCGATCCTGGCCCAGGAGGGGGTGGAGCGCGCGGTGTTCATGGGATGGTCCATGGGCGTGCAGTTCAACTTCGAATACTACCGGCGGCACGCGGAGCAGTTCGCCGGGCTGGTGGTGCTCAACGGCGTCGCGGGGCATCCGTTCAACACCGCCTTCGGCATTCCGATGATGGAGTCGCTGCTTCCGCTGCTGATCGGTCTGTTGAAGCACGGATCGACGGTGGTGAGCACCGGCACACGCCTCGCCGCCCGATGGGACGGGCTGGTGCCGCTGCTGCAGCGCATGGGGATGGTGGCGTCCACGCTGGACACCGACGTGTTTCACGACCTCGCGCTGGAGTACGCCGACCTCGACTTCGAGGCCTACGGTGAGACGCTGCTGCAGCTGGGACAGCACGATGCGGCGGATCTGCTCCATCGAGTGCATGTGCCGACGCTGGTCATCGCCGGGACCCGCGACCTGTTCACGCCGGTGAAGACGGCGCAGAAGATGGTCCAGATGCTCCCGGATGCCACGCTCCAGGTGGTGGAGGGGGGCACGCACTACGTGGCGGTGGAGTTCCCTCGAGAGGTCAACGAGCAGATCCGCGCCTACCTCAAACGCATCGCCTGGGGCAACATCGCCTGAATGGAGGGACCACCCGTGCCCGTGAACCGTGGGGCGGCTAACGCTGCAGGTAGGCGTCGATCAGCGCCTGGTGCTCGACGGAGACGCAGGTGAAACGAATCCCCGTGGCGTTGACCCATGCGTGCTCGTGGACGATCTCGCCGGAGCAGGTGATGACCCGGTCGTCGCCCGGAAGCTGGAACTGGAGACCGACTCGGAGCTCGCAGTTCTTCGGCTCGTTGACACGATGCACCAGCAGCCCGCCCGAGCTGAGGTTGGACGCGCGGCAGAGATAGGGCCGTCCCCGGACATACTTGTTGAGGATCAGGTCCACCGGGGCGCGAGTCGTGGTCTGTTGTCGCCGCTCACGCTTGCCTTGTCTGTGTCGGGACCGCTGCTCCATGATGTACTCCTTTAGAGGATATGTAGGATATTATACTACCAGATCTCCGTGCGCCAGAAACCCCGTGCCCAATCCCGCAACTTGTTGTAAATGCGTGGTATGGACAAATTGCGCGTCGTCACCGGGAGTTTTCTCTGGCACGTGGGGCGATCTGTGGTTTAAGAGAGGATTCCGTGGCGTTGACCTGTCAGTCCTGTGGCCAGGAGAATCTGGAGACGGCGCTCTTCTGCGCGGCCTGTGGGCTTCCCATGGCCGACAGCAAGGCGGCGGACCGTCTCATCGGTCGCGAGATTCTCGGCACCTACCAGCTGGTGGAGTTGCTGGGCAAGGGCGGCATGAGCGTGGTGTACCTCGCGCGGCATGTGCTCACCGAGCAGGAGGTGGCGGTCAAGGTCCTGCCTCCCGAGCTGGCGAGCCAGAAGGAGCTCAAGACCCGCTTCATCGAGGAGGCCCGCACCCTGGCCCGCCTGGAGCACCCCAACATCGTCGTGCTCCACAACTTCGTCGAGGAGGACGGGCATCTGTATCTGGTGATGCAGTACGCGGAGGGGGAGACCTTCGACACGGTGATCGCCCGGGAGGGGAGGGTGTCGGTGGTGGACGCCGTGGACATCGGGATCCAGGTACTCCGCGCGCTGGAGTATGCCCACGAGCAGGGCGTGATCCACCGCGACATCAAGCCCTCCAACTTCATCATCCGCGGCGACGGATCGGTGAAGGTGATGGATTTTGGTCTGGCCAAGTTCATGGGCTCGACGAAGCTGACCCAGACCGGCCTGACCATGGGCACGGTGCGGTACATGTCGCCGGAGCAGGTCCGGGGCAAGCAGGTGGACCACCGCACCGACCTCTATTCGCTGGGAGTGGCGATCTACGAGGCGGTGACCGGCAAGACACCGTTCGACGGTGAGACGCACTTCGAGATCATGCAGAAGCACCTCACCACCGCACCGCCGCGCCCCAGCCAGCTGGCCGAGATCCCTCAGGAGCTGGAGGTGGCCCTGCTCAGGGCGCTGAAGAAGCGGGTGGAGAATCGGTTTCAGACCGCGCGGGAGTTCAGGCGCAGCCTGCAGGGAGTCCCGGTGCAGGCCCGTCGACGCCCGCTATCCGAGTCCATGCCGGCGGCGCGGGGGTTGATCTCCCCGGACACCACCGCGGAGATCGTCGAGCGCCCCCGTCCGAGGGTGAAGCTGATGCCGGTGGCCATCGCCGGGCTGCTGCTGGCGCTGTCCATCGGCGCGGTGCTGTGGGCCATCCTCGATCGCCAGGCATCCAGCACCACACACGACGCGGGCCGGCCGCCGGGCAACGGCTCGGTGAGGCCCAGCGCTCCGTGGCCTCAGCCGCACCAGGTGGCGCGCAAGTTGACGTTCAAGGTCGATCGGACCTTTGGCCCCCCGGAGCGGCTGCGCGTGATGTCGGTGGTTGTGGTGGACCCGCAGTCGCTGCTGCAGCTCTACCGCAGGGCGCGCGAGGCCTATCGATCCTATCTCCGTCGAGAGGGGATGGACCTCCGCTTCACCATCGGACCGCTGAATCTGGCCATCGTGGACCAGGAGGTGCTGAACAGCCCCGACTACTGGCCGGACGTGAAGCCCAACACCGACTATCCAACGCGGTACCAGCCCTCCGAGGCCACGCTCTACGTCCACAGCGGTCCCCGGTACCAGCAGACCGATCTGCCCTACGGGCTGGCGCTGCACTTCTGCGCCCGCATCGCGCGCCTCAGCAACCAGCGCTGTCTCGAGCTGGCCGAGGGATTCGAACGATACTTCCGTGGTCCAGAGTGAGCGGCGTGCGGGATCGTCTGTCCTACTAGGAGCACATGAGCCCCAGACTTCAGCGCGCGGAGCGGGGGAGCCTCACTCGAGAGCGGAGCGGAGCGCGCCGAACGAGACTGGTCTACCTGCTGTTCTTCGTCTCGGGCCTCGCCAGCCTGGTGCTGGAGACAGTCTGGGTCCGGATGATGGTGCTGGTGTTCGGCTCCACCACCTTCGCGCTGAGCACGGTGCTCACGGCGTTCATGGGTGGGCTGGCGCTGGGCAGCTGGCTCTCTGGTCGACGTGCCGCGCGCTTCGCCGATCCGCGGCGTGCGCTGTGGGCCTACGGCGTGCTGGAGCTGGTGATCGGGCTGTACGCCCTGACGCTGCCGCATCTCGTGGGCCGGATCCAGTGGGTCCACGATGCGTTGTGGGGCGGGCTGAGTGCCTCCTACTACACATTCGCCCTGCTCCGTTTTCTGCTGGCCGCCACGCTGCTGCTGCTGCCCACCGTGGCCATGGGGGCCACGCTGCCCGTGCTGGCGCGCTTCTTCTGCACCGCGGACGACGGCGACGATGTGGGCGAACGGGTCGGCTCGCTGTACGCGGTCAACACCACCGGCGCCGTGTTTGGAGTGCTCCTCGCCGGGTTCGTGCTCCTGCCCTGGGTCGGCACGCGCACCACGAACCTGCTGGCCTGCCTGGCGGACATCACGCTGGGTCTCGCGGCCCTGCTGCTGCTGCGATTGACCCGGGCGCCGAAGACCGAGCCCGCCGCGCCCCCGCCAGCGCTCCCCGCCGCCCTGGGTGTGCTGCCGCTGTTCGCCATGGCCAGCATCGCGGTGAGCGGCGCGCTGGCCATGGTGTACCAGGTGGCGTGGACCCGGGCCATGTCGCTGATCATCGGATCCTCGACCTACGCCTTCTCGCTGATCCTGGCCTGCTTCCTGGTGGGGCTCGCCGGTGGGGCCTGGCTCTACTCCAGGCGGCAAGCCCGACAGCCCGATCAGGCAGCGAACCTCTCGGTGATCCATCTGCTCGTGGCGTGCACCGCGCTGGCTGGCATCCTGTTCATGGATCAGCTGCCCGCGGTGCTGGTCACGCTGATGCAGCACACGCGGCTGTCAGTCACCACCGTGTTCCTGCTGAAGTTCCTCGTGGCCGGGGCGGTGATCCTGCTGCCGACGTTCTTCATGGGGATGGTGTTCCCCGCCGTGGTGCGGATCTGCAGCCCGATGGGGACGGGCGCGCCGAATGCAGCTGCCCGCATCACCGGCAACGTCTACGCCATGAACACCATGGGATCCATCGTCGGATCCTTCGGTGGAGGGTTCCTGCTCATCCCGCTGTGCGGGTTGCAGCAGTCCCTGGTGCTGATGGTGATGCTGGGGCTGCTGCTGTCCGCGCTGTGCGGTCTGTTTGCCGTACGACGGGTGGCGCGGGGCGTGCTCGCGGGGACCGCCGTGGCCGCGAGCATCGCGGCGCTGGCGTTGATCCGACCGTGGAACCTGGAGCTGATGACCGCCGGGGTGTTTCGCGTCTCACGCTACGAGGTGCTGCTGAACCGGGGCGAAACGGGGGACGTCGTGCCTCGAGATCCGGCGCGTGAGCGACGGGTGCAGCGGACGATCCCGCCGGCCGAGGTGGTGGACACGATGCAGGAGCCCACCGCCGGTTATGGCGTGGTGTTTCATCGGGAGGGCATCACCACCACGGTGAGCATGGCGCGCACCGTGGAGCAGTCGCTGTCCGACGCGGCGTGCTGGGTGCGTCACTCGCTGCTGGTCAACGGCAAGCCCGATGCGTCTCTCAGCGTACTGCACCCGCGCCCCGCGCGGCGGCCGTGCCGGTCGCTGCTGTCGACGGAGCTCGGGCCGGGCCTGGCGATCTCTCCGTCGGGTGACGCCGAGACCCAGATCCTCAGCGGGCTGCTGCCGATGCTGCTGTTTCCGGGGCCGCGGGCCCCGCGGGACGTGCTGGTCATCGGCTGGGGCAGCGGGATCACCGTCGGAGCGGCGCTTCAGGCGCCGGTGCGGCGCGTGGTGGCCGTGGAGCTGGAGCAGGCCGTGGTGCAGGCCTCACGCTACTTCGAGCCGCACAACCACACCCCCCTGCGAGATCCCCGGCTGCGGCTGGTGAACGAGGACGGACGCAACTACCTGGCGATCAACACGCAGCCCCACGACGTGGTGGTCAGCGAGCCATCCAACCCGTGGATCGCCGGGTGCGGAAATCTGTTCACCCGGGAGTTCTTCCAGCTCGTGCACCGACGGCTGGGGCCCCACGGGGTCTATCTGCAGTGGCTGCAGTCGTACGAGATCGCTCCACAGAACGTGTGGTCCATCCTCGGTACGCTGCAGGATGTCTTCCCCTCGACCTACGTCTTTCGACCGGTGCAGTCGTCGGCCGATCTGCTGATCGTGGCGATGAAGGAGCGAGGGACGCTGGATGTCGCGCGTATCGCGCGGCGCATGGCGCTGCCCGGCGTCCGACGGGAGCTGGCGCGAGTCCAGGTGCGGCGACCCGCGGACGTGGTGGCCCGGCTGCTGGCCGGTCCGCGTCAGATCCAGCGAACCTCCCGTGGCGCGCCCCGCAACACCGACGACAACGCGCGCATCGAGTTCGCCACGCCGCGGGACCTGATCAACTACCGACACTACTCGTCGTCTGCCATCTCACGCCGGCTGGGGGCAACCCTGACCCAGCGGCTGGCGATGGTCCATGGCGCGCGGAGTGGAGGAGCCTCACAGTGGATGGCGCAGGTGTGCCATGGCCTGCTGCTCGCCGGTCGGCCGCACGAGGCCGCGTCTCTGCGTGGGGCTGGCCGGGCCTGCGCGGAGCGCGCGGCCTGGCTGATGACGCCGGTGCCTCCCCTGGATCGCGGCACGCTGGAGTCCCTGGGGCTCGAGTGGCTGGCGGGCAAGCCCCCCGCGGCCGCCCTGGGGCTGTTGATCAAACGCGCGGAGCGGCGGGAGCGGAGGGCCCCCTCCGCGGTACTGGGCCAGCTGTATGCGCTCGCCGATCGTCCGTTCCCCGCCCTGGTCTACCTGCTGGGAGCGCGCGGAGCGGCGGAGCCCCGCTCGGGTGCGGAGCGGAGCGCGCCACACAATACTGCGCACGACGGGCGCGAGCCGTACCCCGGACTGGATGCCCTGCTGGCCAGGGTGTACTACGAGCGGGGACACTTCGGTCACGCCCTTCGACTGACGCCGCCCTGAGCCAGAAATGCAAGCTTTTGCTTGACTTATGACCAGCCGAACGATAATTTTCGGCCGACTCTATCAGGTCGAAGTCGACGTAAAACCTCCAACAAGGGTTCAGGCATGTTGAGCACCTTCAGAGTCAAGGTCAGTGTGATCGCCGCGGCGCTCGTCCTGGTGCTGATCGTTGGCACGTATCTGGCGACGCTCCAGCCGCTTGCCGCCACGACCACCGACACCCTGCGCAACCGGGTCCAGCGAGCCAGCAGCCTGGTGGTGCGTAGCCAGCGGTTGCACGGGTTTGAGCTGGTCTCCGTGGCCCAGTCGGTGGCGGCCAAGCAGGACTTCATCAACGGCGTTGTGACCGCGACGGAGATGCAGCGGCGGAACAACGTCTACGGGGCGATCGACGCCTTCGACGAGAAGCTCAAGAGCCAGGGGCGCAAGGCTGACTTCCTCGGCGTGGTGGACAAGAACGGTGCGATCATCGCCCGCGATCTGAACATCGAGAACCTGTACGGCGAGAAGCTGGGGTTCAAGAACATCGCCCGCGCGCTCAAGGGCGAGGCCAGCGAGGACATCTGGCGCATGAACAACACCATGATGCGCGCCGCCGCCGCCCCCATCATGTCCGACGGCAAGGTGGTGGGGGCGGTGCTCGTGGCCTACCAGCTCACCGCCGCCGAGGCCCGGGACGAGCGGGACCAGTTCGGAACCCAGGTGGCCTACTTCATGGAGAACTCCGTCCGGGCCTCGAGCTTCTCGCTGCCCGACGACGACAACGCCGAAGACTCCCAGCGCGTGGCGGCCCTGAACCGGATCCTGTTCTCCGGGCCTGCCGCCATGGGCAAGCGGGCGCTGTCCGAGAACAAGGCGACGGAGGTCACCTCCATCGAGCTCAACGGCGAGGAGTACCTCGCCATCGCCGGGCCGATGCCGGGCCGCCTGACGCACGAGATGGGCTACGTGGCGCTGGGCTCGCTGGATGTGGCCCAGGCCCCGGTGGCGCGCATTCGCTGGTTGTTCCTCGTGCTGGGGCTGGCCACGCTGGTGCTGGTCCTGGGCGGCATGCTCATCGTCGCCCGGCACTACGTCAACGAGGAGGACAAGCTGGAGCTGGGGGTCAACGAGGTGATCAACGGCAACCTGGACTACAACTTCGAGCAGATCGCGGAGTTCGAGGGGCTGGCCAACGCGATCAACGTCATGCTGGCCCGGCTCCTGGGCCGACCGGAGCCAGGAGAGGAAGAGGACGCGGAGGCCGCCTGGCGCTCCGACGTGTTGTTCGTCGAGGATGTGACGGGCGACATGACCCGAGAGGCGCAGAAGGCGGTCCAGATGGCCGACGAGACGGAGGATCAGTACTACGCAAGGATCCACGCCGAGTACGTCGGGGCGCGCCAGAAGTACAACCTGCCGGTGGACGGCATCTCGCTGGAGAGCCTGACCCAGAAGCTGAAGGCCAACGAGGCCGTGCTCAAGGCCAAGCACAAGTGCCGGGCCGTGAGGTTCGAGGTCCGGGTGGAGATGGGCAAGGTCTCGCTCAAGCCCGTGCGCATCAACTAGCACGTGGTCCGGACCGGTCTTCAACGCATCGCTGACGGAGACAGTGGCCTCTCGCTCAAGGGGCTGCGGTGCGGTCTGCTGTGTCACGCGGCCTCGGTTTGCGGCGACCTGCGGCACGCCGTGGATGTGGTTCGCGACACCGGCGCCCGGCTGTCTCGACTGTTCGGGCCGGAACACGGGGTGTTCGGTGAGACGCAGGACATGGTGCAGGTGGACTCCCGGTGTCACCCCCGGCTGGGTCTCGTGGTGCACAGCCTGTACGGTGCGACCCTCGCCAGCCTCAAGCCCCGCGGTGAGTGGCTCGAGGATCTGGACCTGGTCCTGATCGACCTGCAGGACGTGGGCAGCCGCTACTACACCTACGTCTGGACCATGGTGCTGATGATCCAGGCCTGCGCCGAGGCCGGGCGCCGGGTGGTGGTGCTCGATCGCCCCAACCCCATCGGGGGTGTGGATCTGGAGGGCCCGGGGGTGGACAGCGGGTACACCTCGTTCGTCGGGCTGCACCCGGTGCCGGTGCGCCACGGGATGACCACCGGCGAGCTGGCGCGGCTGACCCGGGCCGAGCTGGGCCTGGAGCACGAGGTGGACCTGACCGTCGTCGCGGCGCAGGGCTGGCGGCGGGCGATGATGCACGAGTCCAGCGGTCTGCCGTGGGTCCTGCCGTCGCCCAACATGCCCACGCCGCACACCGCGCTGGTCTATCCTGGCGGCTGTCTGCTGGAAGGGACCAACGTCAGCGAGGGACGCGGCACCACCCGGCCGTTCGAGATCGTCGGGGCGCCGTGGGTCAACGGATGGAGTCTGGCCCAGGAGCTGGGGGCGGCGGACCTGCCGGGCGTTCAGTTCCGTCCGCTGAGCTTCGTCCCCACGTTCCACAAGTACGCCGGACAGAGCTGCGGGGGGATCCAGATCCACGTCGTGGACTCACGTGTGTTCCGGCCGCTGCGGACGTTCGTCGCGCTGCTCGGCATCCTGCACCGGCTGTGGCCCGGCGAGTTTCGCTGGCGCGAACAGCCGTACGAGTTCGTGCACAACCTTCCCGCCATCGATCTGCTGGCGGGTGGATCCTGGCTGCGCCAGGGCGTGGAGCAGGATCTGCCGCTGGATCGGATCAGCGCCGGCTGGTCCCGGCAGGAGCGGGCGTTCGACGAGCGACGTCGGAAGTGGCTGCTCCATGACTGATGTGGCGCTGCTGGGCGGGAGCTTCAATCCACCGCACATGGCGCACCAGATGCTGGCGCTGTGGGCCCTGGCTGGAGGTCACGCGGAGCAGGTCTGGCTCATCCCCTGTTATCGTCATCCGCTGGGCAAGGAGCTCGCACCATTCGCCCATCGGCAGCGCATGTGCGAGCTGGCCACCGCCCCCTTCGCCCCGGGCCTAGCGCAGGTGCTGAGCGTGGAGCAGACGCTGCAAGAGAGCCGCACGCTGCTGGTGTTGCGACATCTGTTCCAGCAGCATCCCGGCGTCCGGTTCTCCCTGGTCATCGGCGCCGACATCCTGAACGAGACGTCGTCGTGGCATCGCTTCGACGAGATCGAGCGGCTGGTGCAGATCGTCGTCGTGGGACGTCAGGGTCACCCGTCGCCGGGCGATGGCATTGTGCTGCCCGACATCAGCTCCAGCGAGGTGCGACGACGATTGCGGGCTGGCGAGGCGGTGGCGCATCTGGTGCCGGCGCCGGTGCTGCGCTACATCGAGCAACACGAGCTGTATCGTGACGGCTGACCTGCACGAGGAGATCCCCCAGCCCGTGTTCGTCGTGGGCGCGGGCAAGGTCGGAAGCGCGCTTGGCACGCTGTGGGCCCGGGCCGGGGTGCAGATGTCGGGGCTATGGAGCCGCAGCGCTGCCACGGCGCGACGGGCCGGCGAGCTGAGCGGCGTGACCTCGCACCACGGCGCCTTCCCGGCCGAGGTCGGAGGATCGCGCACCGTCGTGATCGCCACCCGCGACGCGGTGGTGCGATACGTGGCGTCGGCGCTGCTGGATGGAGGCCTGCTGCGGTCGGCGAGCGTCGTGCTCCATTGCGGTGGCGCCCACTGTGCCGACGAGGCGCTGGGCTCACTGGGCGAAGACGCGCCCTGCAGCCGGGGGACGCTTCACCCGCTGCTGGCGGTGGCGGACGCAGACCAGGGGGTGAGGTGGCTGCCCTCTGCATTCTGCGCCGTGGAGGGGCCTGCCTGGCGCTGCGCCCGGGCGCTGGTGGTCGCCATGGGCGCGACGCCGCTGCGGCTGCAGGGAGAACAGATGGCGCTGTACCACGCGGCGGCGGTGGTCGCCAGCAACCTCCCGGTGGTGCTGTGGAACGTCGCCGGACGGCTGCTGGAACGGGCGGGGATCCCCCATGCGCTGGCGGAACAGGCGCTGCTTCCGCTGCTGCATAGCATGGTGGAGAACGTGGCACGGCAGGGGACGAGCCAGGCGCTGACCGGTCCGGTTCGCCGGGGCGATGTGGACACGATCCGCCGCCACCTGGAGGTCCTGCCCGCGGATCTCCGGGTGCTGTACCGGGCCTGCACCCGGCAGGCCCTCGCCATCGCTGGGGAACGAGGGCAAGACCCTCAGGAATTGCTGGCCATGGGGCATCTGCTCGACGACGCCGACTGACGGGCAGATATCCTGTGATCCGCGCACGTTAACCTGCTACTTTTTACCCTGCGCGGGATGAAACCCGGGCCCCGAGTCGTTTTGAGTGGGGGCCAAACCAACCAGGGAACCACCATGAACACACGCATCGGTCTGGGAATCCTAGCACTGCTTCTGGCGACGGCCTGTGGACGGACCGTGATGTGGCCAGGGGAGGTTCCCCCCGAGGAGAACTGCGTCAACGGCGTGGACGACGACGGCGACGAGCTCGCGGACTGCAAAGATCCCGACTGCGCCAACCACCCCAGCTGCGGGTCCAGGCCCGAGATCTGCGACAACAGCCTGGATGACGACGGCGACGGCTTCATCGATTGCCAGGACCCGGACTGCAAGTCGGCTCCCAACTGCAACGCGACCCCCGAGGTCTGTGACAACGGCATCGACGACGACGGCGACACGCTGGTGGACTGCAACGATCCCGAGTGCTTCACCTTCCCCGGCTGCGTCACCAACCCCGAGATCTGTGACAACGGCATCGACGACGACGGCGACACGCTGGTGGACTGCAACGACCCCCAGTGCTTCGGCCACCCGGCCTGCCAGACCAACCCCGAGATCTGTGACAACGGGATCGACGACGATGGCGACTTGCTGGTGGACTGCAACGATCCCGAGTGCTTCACCTTCCCTGGCTGCATCACCAACCCCGAGATCTGTGACAACGGCATCGACGACGACGGCGACACGCTCGTGGACTGCAAGGACCCCCAGTGCTTCACCCACCCCAGCTGCAAGGTGGGGCCGGAGATCTGCAACAACGGCCAGGACGACGACAACGACACCAAGATCGACTGCGACGACACCGACTGCGCGACCTATCCCGCCTGCCTGGTGAAGCTGGAGAACTGCACCAACAAGAAGGACGACGACGGCGACTTCCTCGTGGACTGTGACGACCCCGATTGCTTCAAGCACCCGGACTGCAAGGTGCCGGGCAAGGAGGTGTGCAACAACGGGGTGGACGACGACGAGGACCTGCTGGTGGACTGCGATGATCCGGACTGCAAGAACCTCCCGATCTGCAAGCCGGGTAACGAGATCTGCGACAACAAGATCGACGACGACAAGGACGGCGCCATCGACTGCGATGATCCCGACTGCGCCAGCTTCCCGGCCTGCATCGGCCTGGTGTGCACCCCGACCATCGACTTCGGCACGATCAACCCCAAGGGATCGTCCTCCACGCGCACCGTCGTCACCACCGGCAAGAAGGACGTCTACAACTCCACCTGCGTCATCCCGGGCGGCGGCGAGGTGGTGACGCAGTTCACGCTCACGGGGAAGACCGACCTCAAGCTGGAGTACACCCAGACCAGCGGCGACCACGTGTTCGCCCTGTTCCGCGCCGGGCTGGCCGAGCCGTGCAACGCCAACGCCAAGGGTTGCTTCGATCCGCAGTCGGCGAAGAAGGGGGTGTTCAGCCTCAAGGCGCTGGAGCCCGGCGTGTACTACCTGATCGTCGAGGCCTTCGCCGCCACGCTGGAGGGGTCGGTGGTGGTCACGCTGAGCACCGCCGGCACCACGACCAAGGAGATCTGCAACAACGGCAAGGACGACGACGGTGACCTGGCCATCGACTGCGCCGACCTGGACTGCACGCTGGACCCGATCTGCGCCAACCAGCTGTGCAAGTACGACGTCAACCTGGGCACGCTGGTGGTCAACGGCCCGTCCAAGACCGTCACCATCGACACCTCCACCGCGCCCAGCACCTACGACCTGACCTGCTCCGCGGGCGGGGGAGGGGACCGTGTGATCCGGTTCGTGATGCCCGCCGCCGCGATCCTCGGCGTCACGACCCAGCAGCAGGGGTGGCACGCCTTCGGGCTGCACAAGGACATGGGGCCGGGCACGAAGTGCGACGCGGACAAGGGCGAGTGCGGGCAGAAGCAGTGGCCGGCCTTCATCACCGAGTGGGGTACGCTGGAGAAGGGCGTGTACTACTACATCGTGGACGCGATGAACCCCACCAGCGGCGGCCAGGTCACGCTGTCGTTCAAGGCCTACGCCAACCGTGGCCCGGAGCTGTGCAAGAACGGCATCGACGACGACGGGGACGGGCTCATCGACTGCATGGACCCCGACTGCACCGGCGTGTTGGGCTGCCCCGGTCCGGTGTGCGTGCCGGACTACAAGACCGGACCTCTGGCACCGGGCGGGTCCTCCTCGTCGGTGACGATCAACACCAAGACCCAGAACAACGACCAGACGGTGTCCTGCGCCCTGGGCGGCGGCAAGGACGCCGTGATCGAGGTCAACCTGCCCAAAGTCTCGGCGCTGGAGGTGAGCTGCAACCAGACCGGCGACCACGTGCTGGGGCTGTTCTCCAAGGGTGATCCCCGCGACCCATGCGACGAGAACGAGCTCTCCTGCGCCGACCCCAAGGTGGGCCCCATCGGCTGCAACTTCTACTGGACCAACATGCAGCCCGGCATCTACTACCTGGTGGTGGAGGCGTTCAAGCCGGGGAGCGAGGGGAACTTCTCCATCACGCTCAGCGCGGAGCCCGACTTCGTGCAGGAGATCTGCAACAACGGCATCGATGACGACGGCGACGGCAAGATCGACTGTCAGGACTTCAACTGCTCCACCAAGCCGATCTGCACCGGATCGACCTGCACCCCCGACACCAAGCTCGGGATCCTGCCCGCGGCCGGCACCCCGGTGTACGTCGCGGCCAACACCATCGGCGCGGGTGACGAGAACAGCCCGGGCTGCGCCTCTGGCGGCGGCGAGGACTACGTGGCGAGTTTCACCCTGGTCAACCCGGCCGCGCTGCAGATCGACTACGCCCAGTTCGGTAACCACGTGTTCGCGCTGTACGAGAACAAGGGTACGGGCTACGCCTGCGACGCCGCCCCCGTGGCGTGTCTGGTGAGCAACAGCCTGCCCTCGGGCAAGATCCAGTTCTCGGGCCTGGCCGCCGGTGAGTACTACCTGGTGGTGGAGGCCGCCGCCGCCGGCAGCGAGGGATCGGTGGTGATGCAGGTCGCGGCCAAGTAGCGTGGTTTGGCGGATCATACCGCTGGTGCTGCTGGCGGCCTGCCCCAACGACGCCTCCACCGCGGGCACCGCGGGCGCGCCCTGCCGCCCCGACGGCACATGCGACCCGTCGCTCGCCTGTCTCGCCGGCATCTGCGTCCAGAGCCCCGACGCGGGCTGGCTCGACCTGGGACGGCCCTTGCCCGACGGCCCGACGGGCAAGGGTGATCTGTTCGTGGTGGACCTGGTTCATCCCGTGGATCTTCCGCACACGTCAGACAAGGGGCCGTCGCCGGACAAGGGGCCGTCGCTGGACCAGGGACCCAAGCCGGACAAGGGATTCCCTGCCGGCTGCCTGCAGTGGTCGGGGTGGAGCTGCATCGCCGCTCCGCAGCCGAAGGTCGTGTGCTGGGCCACCTGCCCGGGCAGCGCCGGCGCCATCTGGTGCGACGGCGGGGGCAACTGCTACTGCACCAGCGCCGGCCCCGGCAACTGCGCCACCTCCGTGCCCATCGACCTGTCCAAGCCATGCGACGCCTGCAAGGCGGCGCTGCAGGTGCACGGCTGCTGTTTGCCGTGACGGCCCCGGACTCACGGTCCTCGAGCCCCTCCTCGGTTTGAGAGCTTCTGGAGCGACTGGCCCAGGCGCACCGTGGTGGTGCTCACACCGGGCTTGTTTGACGAGGCTTCGAGGACCACGCTGTCCGGTGAGATCTGCGCCACCCGGAAGCGCTCCAAGGCGACTCGATCTCCCTGGCGGACGACCCGGCCCCGGCCGTCAGTCTGCTCGAGCGCGGCCACGGGCCGGCGTCCATCGTGAAGCACGGCCACCAGGCGCAGGCTCGCCGCCGGCGCCATCGTCAGCGACGACGGGGCGGAGGTCGGATCGCGGCGCGGGATCGGCGCCAGCGCCAGGGTCTGGCCCTGCGCCAGCTGACCCAGCGGCGCGATCTGTCCGCCGCCCGTGGACGACCGCACTCCGAGGCCGTGCGCCAGCAGGACTGCATCCAGCAGCCGGGGCCACGGCACGTTTCGCGCCAGCACGGTGACTCGACCCCTGACCCGTGGGGTGGGTGAAGCTCGCGTCCGCCTTCCTGGTGGGCGAGATCCGGCGCACCATCTGTCGGGTCCGCGGCCACCTCGAGCAGCATCTGCGCGACCCCGACGGCATACCGTGGGACGGGGTGGTGGGCCTGTCCTGGCTGTCTCACACCCGCTGCCCCCGTTGCGACGGGGACAGGGTCGGGCGCGTGGAGGGCATCGGACCCGTCGACGCCCGGTTCGCCATGACTCGCGAGCGGGCCGCCCGGAGCTGGTCCAAGGGATGGATCGGTCGCGACGCGGGCTATGTTGGCGAGCTGGGGGCGGAGGTCTGTGCTGGCTGTGGCTTCTTCGAGGTCTTCGTGCGCGACCCAGGTATGGTGCAGTGGGACGACCTGGCCGGCTTCACCCGCTAGTACTACAGATCCGAAGTTCCTTCTGAGTTTTCGAATGTCGGGCTGAGAGTCCAATCAAAGGTATCCTTGGCCCGCAGGACACGGCCAACCACGCAAGGTTAAGGTTGATCAACCAGCCCTGAGCCTGTCGAGCAGAGTTCGGGTAGTAATTGCTACCGCATCTCGGTCGATCAGCCCCGGTGAGCAGAGTTCGGGTAGTAATTGCTACCGCATCTCGGTCGATCAGCCCCGGCGAGCAGAGTTCGGATAGTAATTGCTACCGCATCTCGGTCGATCAGCCCCGGTGAGCAGAGTTCGGATAGTAATTGCTACCGCATCTCGGTCGATCAGCCCCGGTGAGCAGAGTTCGGATAGTAATTGCTACCGCATCTCGTAACAACCCGGAACGGACTTCAGGCATGACGTACTGGTTCGACTCCGCCTGATTCAGTGCACGATCGAACTGGCGCAGCCCCCCCGCGAGCCGAGAGCGCACGTCTGCTGTCTTGTTGTACCGGACGCAGCCGCTGGAGATCAGAGGGAGGAGCAGAAGGCACAGCGAGGTCAGTCGGATGGTCATGGCATCTCCCGGCTCGTCGAATCGACAGGATGCCCTGCCGCGGGCCCCGGTGCAGTGATCGAGCGCACTGCAAGCAGGTGTCTCTCGAGCTTCTCCTTGTTCGCTGCTCCGAGTACACTGATGAGGTGCGAATCCTCACGTTGCTGCTGGTGGTGTGCCTCGAGGGGGCCTGCGTTCGCCTGGGATGGGGCACCCTCGATAGAGGCTCGGGGGATCCGGCGGATGGCCCGGGCTGGCGGCCCGACGCGACCTCGATCGACATCCGACCGCAGTCGGACGCCATCGTGGTGGATGGATCCACGCCGCTGGATCTCGCCGTCGAGGGTCCGGTCAAGGACGGTGGACCGGTGCTCCCCCCGAGCGTCAATACGGTGGCGGTGACGCCCCCTGCGTGTTTGCCAACCGCACAGTAACCGTGTTTGCCACCGCCACCGACCCGGCGAAGGGAACCCTGAGCTACACCTGGACACCCTGCTGCGGCGCGGTGGTCCAGCCGCCGGGCAATACGGCGACCGTCACTTTCATTGCCCCGGCGGCCAGCAGCGCGACGCCCTGTCCCATGCCGCTGACGCTCGATGTCACGTCGCAAAAGAGCGGGCTCTCCACCAGCAAGACAGTGGACCTCGTCGTCACCGCGCTGGGGGACATCAACCAGGACGGCGTGGTGAACGGAGCCGATCTGACGCTGCTGGCCGCCCAGTTCGGCAGCACTGGCTGCTGCAGCAGCCCAGGCAACAACACCTGCAGCGCCGACGTGGACAACGACTGCGACGTGGACGGGATGGATCAGGCGCTTCTCATCGCCGCGATGAACACCGTGGGCTGCACCTGTTCGGCGCCCTGACCTCGAGGCCGGTCGAGCCACGTGGCCACTCAACGAGCCCTCGGTTCGCGCCATCGATCGCCATGATATCGCTGGATCCTGGGTGGCACGGTGTTTGCTTCGATGGGGCGCAGGAGAACGACATGGCGCGGAGAGCAAATCTGGGGTTGGTTCTGATCAGTTGTCTGATGGTGGTCGTGGGATGCGGTGGAGAGGATGACCCGCTGGCCCCACCCCCGGTGGACCCCGTGGATCCCGCGCCACCGACTTTGGCGATCCCCCAGATCCTGCCTCCCTCGGCGCTGCAGTCCGTGATGAGCCAGATCATATTGCCCACCAACGGCACCGAGCACAGCCTGGACCTGGATGGGGACGGGGTGGTGGACAACCAGGTCGGACGTCTGCTGGGTCTGTTGAAGTCGGAGCTGGAGATCGACCTGCAGCCGACCCTGGACGCGCAGCTGCAGGCCGGCAAGGCCATCGTGCTCTTCGATCTGCTGGCCAGCTCGCTGTGGAGCGAGGAACAGGCCGTGATCCACGCCTCCCTCGGCCGGGATCTGGACGACGACGCCACCAACAACTTCTCCGGCGTGGAGCCGTTCCAGGCGCTGGCGGATGTGCTGCATACGAGCACCCTGCCCGGCGCGATCTCCGCCGGCAAGCTCGCCACCACCAACCCCGCCGCCGGCTTCGTTGCGCTGCCGTTCCTGTCCAAGACGGCGATCCTGCCCCTGCGCAAGACCCGGATCCAGGCCACGGTCGCTGCCGACGGCATGCAGCAGGCCGTGCTGGCCGGCGCCATCCCTGTGGCCGAGGTCATCTCCCTGCTCGCGCCGGTGCTGGCTGCCGAGCTCGACCGCCTGTACCGGCTGCCGGATCTCAGCCCCGTGGCGCGGCAGGCGTTCAAGACCTGGCTCGACGCCGACGGCGACGGGACCATCGCCGAGCAGGAGCTGACGAGCAGCGACGCCTTCGGCTTCCTGCTCCACACCGCCGACATCGACACCGACGACGACGGCACGCCAGACGCCGTATCCTTTGGCATCGCCTTCCGCTCGGTGCCGTGTTCGATCCAGGCCCCGTAGTCGCCCGCTCATGAATCACCCAGTTGTGGCAACGGCTCGTGGTATCGTCCCCGCGGTATGGAGGTGACCATGAGGCTGCTGCTGGTGGGAGCACAGATCGAGGAGAACCTGGCGCTGGGCTACCTGCGGAGCGCGCTGGAGCAGGAGGGGCACACGGTCGCCACGGCGATCTTCGACGGGCCCGGTGACAGCGCGGCGGTGGTCGAATCCGTACGCCAAGACAC
>Ga0210044_10004796_pt1 | contig 18677 bp, 11 predicted proteins | sample CryGey13umfilter_2_FD_183959 | JGI IMG/M metagenome (GOLD analysis project Ga0210044, IMG submission 183959) | Groundwater microbial communities from aquifer in Utah, USA - Crystal Geyser 4/9/14 3 um filter (SPAdes) (version 2) | ecosystem: Environmental > Aquatic > Deep subsurface >... | reverse complement strand
ACAACCACGGCGAACGGGACGAGCACCTCCCGCCCGGCTGCGGAGAGATCGACTGGCCCGGTTGCCTGCGGGCGCTTCGAGAAGTGGGCTACTCCGGCGTGTTGATGGTCGAGATCACCGACCGACCTGGGAAGCCGGTCCCCACCCCCGCGGCGGACATCCGGGAGAGTCACGACAACCTGAGAGGGTTCCTCAACCAAGTCAACTGGTGAGCCCGCACACACTCGACGCCCCTGTCCCTCGCCCTCCAAGCGTGCGCGACTGACCCAGGTCCTCGGTAGCCACAAACGAGAAGAAGCCGCCTGCAGGCAGAACCTGCAGGCGGCTTTTCGTGTTCGGTGGAAAAGTGGTCGGGGTGGCCGGACTTGAACCGGCGACCTCAGCGTCCCGAACGCTGCGCGCTAGCCAAACTGCGCTACACCCCGAACAGAAGAATAGGGTACCACGAAACTGGAGCCCGGTCAATGGCCGGCGTCACGCTGCGGCGGTCAGTCGTCATCCGAGCCCCCGTCGTCACCTTCATCGTCGCCGCCGCCCTTCCCCTTGCCTTTCCCCTTCCCCCCTGAAGTAACCACTTCCGTCTCGGTGTCGCAGTCTCCCTGCGCCACCTTCTTCGTCTTGCCCTTGGCGCGGACCTCGACGGCGCCTGACAGAGTGCAGAGCGTGGTGCGCAGTGCCGGCCGCCCGTCCAGGATCACCTGCTCCAGCAGCACTCTGAACCGGGTCCCGCGGACGCCGCCCATCAGCGTCGGCGTGCGGACTTCGAACCGGCCGCCGCCGCCGGTGTAGGGGCCGTGGACGACGTTGCAGTCGACCGTGGCCGGCGGCCCAGCGGGGTCGCCCAGGAACATGCCCAGGATGCGGACGAGCTTGGTTGGCTGCTCGGCGACAGAGGCGAACTTGAGCGTCACTCGGGTGTTGCCGCCGAGGGCGACCGTACTGCCTTCGGAGAACGCGATGATCGCCGACCCACCGGTGGCGGTGACTACGGTGTCACCCGCGAACAGCGTTGTTTCCTCGGACGCGGCGGCCGGCTCGCCAGCGCCTCTCCCAAACACTGAGGTCTGGACGGGAGACTTGAGCGTTGCCGTCTGGAACTCGCCTTCGGAGATCGCGCCATCGAGGGTCTGCACGAGCCCTCGTTGGTGGAACGGACAGCCGCACACGATCTCCTGGCCGGTCTCCAGGCTCTCCCGGCGGGAATACAGCAGGTTCAGCCCCAAGGTGGGCGCGTGCTTCTGCATCCAAGCGGGATCCGGCTGTTCTCCGTCAGCCCACTTCCGCCATTCCGCCAACTCCTCCGCGCGCCGCGGATCTGCGGGGCAGACAAATGACTCGAGAGAATCGACGTAGCCAGGATAGAGATCGGTCAGGTAGGCGGGGTACTTCTTGTAGTCGGCCTTGTATCGCCCCAGCGCCAACCAGGTGGTCTGCAGGTTGGCGCGACAGGAGTTCTCTCGGCCACGGGCCCGGACCGTGCGCAGCAGCGGCACGGAGAGAGCGGCGAGGGCGGCGATGATGTTCAGGACGATGATCAGTTCGACGAGCGACAGCCCCCGCCGGTGAGTGGCACGGTCAGACATGAATTGACTCCCTCGTAAGCGGGCGCTCCGTGCCGCCCTGAGCGCTGCGGGCAGCGATCTATCCCTGCCTGGCCCGGAGCGCCTCCAAGCAGGAGTCCATCATCGTCTCGACAGAGGGATCCCGGCCGACGCAGACCTGCACAGCTCGCTCGTTGGTGTAAACAAGCATGCCCACCCCGTCTGCCGTGCGAGCACCGACGGCGGCCGCCTCGCGCAGCAGCTTGGTCTCCAGCGGGTTGTAGACGATGTCGTAGACAGCGAGGTCGGGACGCAGAAGCTCGGCCGGTACCGGCGACTCCTCTTCGGCGGGGTGCATCCCCACCGAAGTGGTGTTGACGAGGAGCGTGCTCTCCGAGAGTGCCTGGGCAAGCACGTCGTCAGTCAGCGGGAGCGCTGTCACCGGCACCCCCGTGTGCTGGCAGACTTCAGCAGCCAAGGCCGCTCCGCGGGCCTCCGTTCGGTTGAGAACTGTGAGCGCGGCGGCGCCCTCCAGAGCGAACTTGTAGGCCAGACAGCGGCCCGCCCCGCCGGCGCCAAGAAGGGCAATTCGGGCGTCCTTGAGAACGATGCCCTGTTCTCCGAGACTCCGCGAGGCTGCGTATCCGTCGGTGTTGTACCCGAGGACACCCTCGCCGTTGAAATGGATCAGGTTGAGGGAGCCGATCAGCTTCCCGAAGGAGTCTATCTGGTCGACGAGTCCCAACGCGGCGACCTTGTGAGGGATGGTCACCATCAACCCGAGGAATCCGGCCGCGCGGGCGCCGGTCACAACGGCGGGGAGGTCTGCGGGCGAAACGCGAAGGGCAATATTCCGCACATTCACCCCCAGTTCACATAGCGCGGCGTTCTGGAGGACCGGCGTCATGGAGTGCCCAATCGGGTCGCCGAGGATCGCGATATAGCGCGTGCTCGCGTTGAGAAACGGCGCTTGGCTGCTGCCGGAAGGGCTGGAGGTCATTTCGCCTGCCTTTGGTCACTTCGGTGAGGTAACCGATTCCCGCCACACGGCTGCCTTGAGATCGTTGGCCCACTTGCGGGCCAACTCCGCTTGTGTGGCGCCGTTTGCCTCTGCATCTTCGGCGGTGACCTTGGTTAGCAGGATCCCCTCCCAGACCACGGCCGGCGTGCCCTCCACGCTCTGGACCTCGACGGAGTACATGCGCGCATTCGCCTGCAGGGCCTCGTTGAGCCGTTTGGCGGACTCGGTACCGCGAGAGAGCTGCGGGTCATCGACCAGTTCGAAGAGCTGCGTCTTGCCCAGCGTCACCCGGCTGCGCACTCCTGCTCCAGTCTCCGGCGCCTTCTCGGCGGTGGCGACTGCGCCGCCCGCCGTCAGCCGCCGGTTGAGCGGGATGCCCAGTTCCGTCAGCCGGTCGGCGAGGTACCGAATCCGGTCCGGCGTCAGCGGGTGAGTCTGGTAGATCCCCGGATCGCCGCCGTGCGGACTACGCTCTTCCTTGTCGCGCAGCAGTTCCATGAATGTGAGCAGCCCCACCGGGCTGTACTCCGAGCCGACCAGGTAGGCGATCGCGGCCTCATCGGCTTCGTGCTCGGCTTCTTGGCTGTAGCCGTTCAAGATTGCGTCGATGATCATTAGCCCCATGCGGCCGAGGTCCGCACCCGACGACCCACCGGCGGCGACGCCGACGACGGCGAGGAGTTGCCAGAGCTGCAGTTTCTTCTGTCTCGCCAATAGCCGCAACACGTGCATCCGGGCGTTGTGCGCGATCTCGTGGGCGAGGACGCCGGCGACCTCGTGATCCGTGCGCGTGGCCTTGAGTAGTCCCGTGGTGACGTAGACATACCCTCCGGGAAGCGTGAACGCGTTCATCGTGTCGTCGTCGATGATCTTCACCTGGTACTTGATCAGGGGACGCTCCGAACGCGGCCCAATCACCTGGACCATGTGCTCAAGACGAGGTTGCCAGTCTTTGTCCTCGATGAACTTGTAGCGCTTCGCGACCTGCCCCGCGGCCTCCTTGCCCATCTCGACCTCTTTGGGCGTGCTGTCGGGGGGGGTGTCCGACGCTGTCCCCAGCCGACAGACCAGCCCGCAGCTCAGGAGCAGAAGCTGCGTCCCCGGCCGAATGTGAATGCGGGCCTTCAGGGGCGGCAATTGAAGCTCTCCTTTGCCCCTACTTGAGCGATTCCGCCATATGGAGCAGTTCCGCTTTGCTGAGGTCACCCACCAGCACCACCTGCGGGCTGGTGTCCAGCACGCTGATTACATTGCTGGCCCCGAACTGCTCGGCAACCCAGCCCAGCCCGCTGGTTGGGTTGGCTGGCTCTACAGGCACCCGGCGCGGGGTCGCCTCGCCTGGCGTGGCGGGCATCGCCTCGAAGAGAGAGATGCTATTCAGCCCGTCGACGTACCGGATGATCGCTGACTTCCCTTCGCAACAACGATGGTCGAAAATGTAGTACCCCTCGACATCGTATCCCTGGGGAACATGGCTTGGGAGGCGAGGCTTGAACCCCAGTTCGCCGCCCAACGCCGCCAGCGTCGCGGTGCGCGCAGACTCTCGCTGCTGGTCGGAGTACGTGGAAGCCTCGGAGGGCAGCATGAACATCAGGTCGCTGATGTCGACGCCGTACTCGATGCTGCGGAAAGCCGACCGGGAGCGGAGCGCGCCCGCCGAGTCGTGGCTCTCGCTCCGCAGGACCACGGAATGCTCCTTGTCGACCCAGAGCCGTTTCCAGGCGTTCCCCGGATAGCGGGGACGGACATCAATGACCCACGTAGCACGGTGGGCAATGGTGTCCGGGCACACGATGCGAACGGCGTAGTTGTTCAGCAGAAGCGGAAAGCGCTCAGCGACCTCGGCGGGAGAGATGGTCTCATTGGTGACTTCCATCACCTCGCCTTTGCTCCCGCAACGCCACGCCATGATCCCGTCGGAACCCACCGTCATCCCAGCTTGGGGGCCGCTGAGGTAGCTGACTTTGTACTTGCCCGGGGCGCGATGGAGGATGTGGGCTCGCGCGCTTACCTGCCCGCCGCGCACGAACGACTCGGTCTCTGTCTCGCCGGAGTAGTCGGCCGCCTCGAGATCTGCCCGCATCGCTCGCCGCAGGACTTCCTCGCCCGGGGGCGCCGACCGCAGCGCGAAGTAGCACCGCCCCTGGCGCCCGGCCGCGGCAACTGCGGCGACGATAGCAATGCCCCATGCAATCTTCCTGACCACGGCCGCCTCACCGCCTGTTGTCTGAAGGCACGTAGTTCACGAGAGTGCCCAGCGCAGCCTTGTCGGAAAAGAGCTCGCCCTGGGCCATTGCTGCGTGCTGCTGAACGAAATCCAGGTTTGAGGCCACCTGCTCCACTGGCATCGGTCGGAACTCGAACCGGGGCTGGTGCCTGACAACTGCGAAGGCCAGTACTGCAGCCAGCGCCATCCCGCCGGCGAAGGCCGGGATCACCTTGGGCACGCGCCACCACGCCCCTCCTCGGGAACGCGCCTCAATCCGGTCGCGGACCTGGTACCAGAGGTACGGAGGTGGCGCCAGCTCCGGCACGCCTTCCACCGCGCGCAAGACAGACTGGAATGCCTGCCATCTCTGGGTACATTCTGGGCACCCCTGGAGGTGTCGCTCAATCCGCAGCAGGTGTCGCTCGCCGAGGCTTTGGGCGGAGTACGCCGCCAAACTGACCGTGACCTCGCGGCAGTGGCGCCCGTCGGGGGGCGCCGCCTGCTGGCGCGCCCCGGCTTCCATGCGGCTGCGGACACTCTCCCACATCCCTGCCGGGCAGTGGTACGCCTCGACCGACTCCACCAGGCGCATGACGGCCTGCCGCGATTCCAGCTCGGCAGCGCACCGGCCGCACTTCTTCAGGTGGAGCTCAATTCCGGTTGTCTGTCGCAGACTCAGCGCGCCAGCGGAGTATTCCGCCAAACACACCGAGGCTTTCCTGCACGTCATCGGACGCTCCTCCAGCAGACAGGGCTGCTGCAATTCGGTAGGGAACCATGAATGCTAACCCTGTACCGACGCCGGGCCGCCGCACCGGTTCCTGCCGACCCACAAACGGGCGTTCTCGATTTGTTGCTGGCTCCCGAGAGGACGGGCACTGCTTGCTCTCCGGAACGTCCGCTCGGGTTCATATCGACACCTGCAGGTACCCGCTGAGTTGGGCGTGGAGGTCGTCCCTGGCTCGGGCGAGGCGGGACTTGACGGTGCCGACGCGGCAGCCCATGATCTTGGCGATGTCCACGACCTCCATGCCCTGCAAGTGATGCATCGTGATCACCGCGCGGTGGTTGGGGGAAAGCGACTGGATCGCCTGGCGGATCATGGCGTGCTTCTCAGCGTCTTCGACCACGGTTTCCGGGCTGCCCGACTCGTCGGGGATCTCCCGCCCACCGTCGGGGCCGTCGTCGTCGCCGTACTTCTGGTCGATGGACTCTGTCCTGACATGAGTGCGTCTGCGCACATGATCCCGGCACAGGTTGACGGCAATGGTGTGGATCCAAGTGGTGAACGCCTCGGCGTGCTCCAGCCGCCCCAGGGAGTCGTGCGCACGTACAAAGGTCTGCTGGGTGATCTCGGCGGCATCGTCCTCATTGCCCACCATCTGGTAGATGAGGTTGAAGAGCCGCTGCTGGAACCGGTGGAAGAGCTGCTCGAACGCCGCCATGTCGCCTTGGCGCGCCGCGTTGACCAGCGCGGTCAGCGCCTCGCGGTCGGCGTCTTGAGTTGAGGTCGATGAATGGGCCAATTGGGTAGTCCCGATTCCTGGGTTCCGGCGGCTCGTGGCGCCAAGGAGGTGTGGGCGGCGTCCTGGGAGCGGCTGGCAGATTTTAGCCGATCCGGCGAGGGCCTGCCACGAACGGCGACTCCACGCCCACTGCCATGGATGCAGTCTGCCCTCCGGTCTGTGCCGCCGGCCGCAGGCGGCTTAGAGCTGGTCAGCTACCTTGGTGAAGAACTCGCGCAAGTCACCCAGCGTCTCAGCGGTGAGCCGCGGGAAGGCGATCATGACGATCCACCGGTTCGCGTCTTCCATCGCCTGCCAGGTGCCCCGAGCTTGGGCCAGTAGGAACTTGTCGGAGTAGCTGCCACACAGGATCGCGTCGTGTTCGAGGGCGACCAGCCGCGTGCTGACCAACTCGAACGGGCCATCGGTCTCGCTCTGCTCCGTGGAGTGGTAGTCGCTGGGGCCGGTCCGGATCTTGCCGGGCATGCCAAGCACCTGGTTGGCCAATCGGGTGCGCACTTCCTCGAGCAACTCGCGAAGTGCCGGCGTCAGCTCACCGTTGAACGTGAAGTCCTTGTAGCGGAAGCGGAATGCCTGCCTGGCCGCACCGAGTAGTGCGGCGTACACAGCCACTGCGTCGCCAGGCTCCGGTGAGGGCGTAAGCCCCTTCTCGACAAGGGAGTTGTAGTACAGCGTCAGCGACCGGAACTGCGCTTGGTGCGGCGTCTTGGTCGGCATGGTCACCGGGTCGGGCGCTTCTCTCAGGTCGCGGGCGTACTTCTTGTAGGCTTCCACTGCAGGCTGGCCGGCGTACACGATGTCCTGCAGGTAGCCGAACGTGACCACCGTCTTCTTGAAGTTGGCGAACAGAGCAGCAGTCTCGCCCAATCCGCTCGGGACGGCGTCGAGGCTCGCTACCGGAAGGCTCAGTTCGAGCACCGGCAGCCCCGCCCGGCGGAGGGCGTCAAGCCGGTCCGCGTGGGGACACGCGACGCCCGCGACTCGGAAGTGTAGAAACACCACGTCGTCGCCGCACGCCTCGGGGTCGAGCAACGCGCCACCGTAGAAGATCAGGAACCCTTTGCCGTCTTTGCCGAGGCTTTCCTCGACAAGCTGCTCGATCCACGGCGCGCAGCCGGCCCACGGCTCGGGCATGACCAGGATCACTTTGTTGCGGTTCCGCTGACGGACCTCGTTGGAGACGGATGCCCCGAGACGGACGAAGGCATCCGCTCGAACCTGTCGCGTCCGGTCTACCTCGCTCACGCTCGCGGAGAGACCGTATAGCTCCTGGGAGCGTCGCAGCACGCGCGCCAACAACTCCCCGGGGGCAGGTCGCTCGCACCCGGACGCCATGGCGTCGGCAACCAGCCTCAGGGCCACCGGCCGAAGGAACACTCGCGTAGCGGGCGCGCTCATGCGACCCGGGGTCGAGTTGCTGCCGTCAAGCTGGATGGGCACCATCCGCGAACCGCGGGGGCGCGCAAACTGGTCCAGGTAGGAGTCGGGCAGCGTCATGACCTGGAGGTGGTCGCCGCCGTTGGGAACCTCAAGCTCCTTGAGCATCCCGTCGAACCAGTCCAAGTGCGTGATGGGCTCCTCGGAAGTCATGCCCATGCTCACGCCGATCATCATCGTCTGGCCGAACAGCGCCTTCAGGCACTCGGTCGTCTTCGCTCCGTCCCCCGAGTCGAGCGCTGCCTGCAGGGGCAGGCCCATTCGGCCGGCAATGTCCAGGACAATGCGGTTGAGCGAGGCCGGATCGGTGGAGTCCGACGGGTAGACCGTCATTGCCTCGCTGTCGAGGAACCCCATGTTCTTGAGCGCATAGACGGTCTGCACCGACCCGCCCATCCCCGACCAGATCACGTGCCGGATACCGAGCCGGACGATTTGCTCCGCCTCTGCCTCGGCCTCCGCCAACCACTCGGGATGCGCCAGCGCCTTCTCGACGCCGTCCACCCAATCGAGTTTGTAGTCGCCACCCTCAAGCCCCAATTCCGCTGCCTTGCCTTGATGGCGGAGCAATTGCCCGAAGAGGTCTGCTTGTGCCAACTGCTCGACGAGTGCGTCCACCTCTGCCCCGTCAGCGCCCGTGAGTGTGATCCGATTGTCGAGTCCCATCGCGGTCCATCCCTTCCAGCCGAGCGTTTCCGGCCGTTCGTCATCCGGCGGAATGTGCTATTCTAAGTGCCTGACTCGCGCCATGCACGGTATTCGCCCCCGTGCGGGCAGTCCCTTGTCGTTCTGAGTCTCCCATGCCGAGGCGCCGCGAGATGCTGCTGAAGGACGCTCTTCGGAGGAACGCTGACAGACCATGACCGCCAACCGAGAAGTGCCAACAGTCCTGCTGGCCACCCTTGACTGCCAAGAGCTGGCAGCCCTGTTGGATGGGGCGAAAGCAGCCGCAGGCGCCGCAGCAGCGGCAGCACCCGCCGATCCCACAGAGGCGGCAGTCGACGACTTGCCGGGGGTGACCTTCCTTGCGGCCGTGTTCCCCAAGGCGCCCCCGCCAACCTCCCGCGGCAAGCGGAAGCCTGCTGGCGCCCGCATGGCGCCGGCGGCACCCGACCCAGCCGGTCTCCGCGCCGGGCAGACGCTGCTGCTCACCGGGCCGGAGGAGTATGCAGTGCTCGAAGCAGCGCGCGTGACCTCTCGCGGCGAGGGGCTGAAGGCGCTCGGGAGAGCCGCGGCGGAGCAACAGGAGTGGGAGGCGCGCGCCCTGGAAGCAGCACTGCTCGCCTTGGGGCGGCCCACAGACGCCAGCGCGCCCGCCGGAGCGCTCCACGAGTTGCTCCTTCGGTTCCGCGCCGAATCGCCGGTGAACCGGGGCATGTTGTTCCACCTGCGGACCGCGGCGGAGGCCGAAGAGGCACTCCTCACCGGCGAGTTCGCCAACTGGGGCGAGCACGACGAATCGGGGGCAATTGCGCTAAGGCGCATCGCCCCGCGACACTGGGCTGTGGTCGTCGGCGAATCCGTGCTGCCGCCGCGTGAGCTGCCGCACCGGTTCGCCTTCGTGGTTCGCCAAGGACCGGCGCGCAAGCGGGCCAACGGGCTCTACCAAGTCGCCGCGGCCGACCCGCTGAGCCCCTCGACTCTGACCTTGACTGGCAAGGAGTGCTACTTCGACCGTCATGCCGCCGCCGCTCGCCTCGCCGCCACTGCACCGCCGGCCGGCCGTCGCGAGCCGGAGCCACTGCCCCAGGCAGCCACGGCACCCGACTTCGGTCGCGTCCGCTGGTTGGGAGTCACCGCCGAACAGGCAGCCGCCGACATGCAGCGGGTCCGCTGGGCTGCACAGCACCGACATGTATCGGAGTCGCTGGCGAGGGTCGCCGAAGCCGCCGACGACTCCGGGAAGGGCGACGCCGAGCTGGCCGCTGTAGCCCGCGACTTCCTGGCGAACAGAGCGAGCGCACCCCCCGGCCGGAGAACGGTTTACGTCTCCGAACTGCCCCACCTTTTCGGCTACCCGATCCACGAGGACGCCAGTGTCTGCCTGACCGAAGACGTGCTGCACGAGCCGCGCGAACTGGACCTGACCCTCTGTCGCCAGCTCTACGCGCTGCTCGACCCGGAGCGTGCCGGCGCGGAGAACGAGCAGAAGGCTGAGCGGCTGCTGTCGCCGGCCATCGTCCATGTGGCCATGGAGATGATCCCCTATGCCCGCCGGGGCGGCGTGGCAGACGTGGTCCACGGCTTGCCGGGCGCGCTGGAGAAGCTCGGCCAGAGCGTAGCGGTGTTCATCCCCTACTACGCCAACATGAGCGACGATCTCCTGGGCATCGAACCCCTGGGCGTTCACGTCGAGGCACTGGGCGAGTGGGTGGAACTTCTGCGCTCCACGCACCATGGCGTCGACGTGTACCTGCTGAAGCACCCGCGGTTCGGCGAGCGCCCGTACGACGGCGATGAGCTGGCCACGGCGGTGCTGTTCTGCCGGGCCGTGCTGGCGGCTGTGGCGAAGCTGCGCATGAAGCCGGACGTCATCCACTGTCACGACTGGCAGGCGGGGCTGCTGCCCGGGTGCGTCTGCGACATGGGCGACTCGCCCCTTGCCAACGTTCCCGTCCTGTTCACCGTGCACAACTTGGGGTATCGCGGGTCGTTCCCCAACGATCGGTACTGGGTCACCGGTCTGTCGCCCGAGCGGCACCGCGACTACCGCGACGGCGATTACGGCTTCTCTCTCCTGATCGGCGGCATCCTCTCCGCGGGACCGGGGCGGGTCAACACCGTCAGCCCAAACTACGCGCGGGAGATCACCCAGACTGAACTGGGGTGGGGCTTGCAGCCCATCCTGCGCCGCGTAGGCGTGTTCGGGCTGCTCAACGGCATCGACTACCAGGTCTACAACCCGGAGACGGACCCGCATATCCGGCGCACCTACGACTTCAGCACCGCCCTTGACGCTCGCGCCGAGAACAAGGCGGATCTCCAGCGCGTGCGCGTCGCCGTCCTGGGCGACGATAACGTGGCCTCGCACATGCCGGAAATTCTGCCGGGCTGCACGCTCCGCGAAGACCCCGACGCCTTCGTGATCGGGATGATCGCCCGGATCGCCGAGCAGAAGGGGCTCGAGGTGATGGTCGGCGCCCTGCGGCTGCTGCTGGACCAGGGGCACGATGTGCAGTTTCTGTTCAACGGGCAGCCAGCGACACCGGGGGATGTCTACTGCCGCGACATCATCCGCCTGCTGTTCCCGCTGGTGAACGCGTACCCCAACCGGATCCTCCTCCGCTTCTCCCACGAGTTCGATCACGGCCTCGGCCAGCGGATGTATGCCGGCTGCGACGTGCTCGTCTCGACGCCGTCCTACGAGCCCTGCGGTCTGGAGCCGATGAAGTGCTCCCGGTATGGCTGCGTGCCCGTCGTTCGAGCCACCGGCGGGCTGGTCGACCAGGTGACCGAGTTCGACCCAACGAAGAGCCCCGAGGGGAACGGATTCGTCTTCCAGGAGTTCGACCCCGCCCACCTCGCCGGCGCGCTGGAGCGAGCAATGCGGCTCTACCGCGGTCAGCCGGCGGAATGGCAGCGTCTCGTGCAGCGGTGCATGCGAATCGACTTCTCCTGGGAGAAGTCCGCGCGGCGCTACCTGAACTGGTACTACCGGGTAAGCCGGGAGTAGCAGCGGCGGGCGGGTCCAGCCGCCTGCGCAGCCGGATCTTGACACTCGCGGCTGCGCGGGGTATGATTTGCGCCGTCGTTATCTGATCTCCTGTCAGGATTGGAGATTGCGAGAGGACCGTAGCGTCGGTGGTACAGAACGCGGCGTTCGCAACAGCACCGGTAGACTGGCGCAGGGGTGGGCCGGGCGAACTGCTGCGATAGTGGCAGCGGCCTCCGCGCTTCCTCTCGGTGGTGCTGTGGCAGACGCCAGGCAACACTCACCCAACGCTCCAGCTTGCGCTGCGGCAGAGCGATGGCCGGCGGTTCCGAGGAGTCCCTCGGCCGTTGGCGCATGAGGGGTGGGGTCGCTACACCTTTCCGTTGGCGGAGCTGCTGGCGGCGGACGGCACGGTCTGGGAATGGCGGTACCGCCCGGCAGAACTGCGGCTGCTGTTCGAGCAACCCGCGGGGCAGCTTCTGCTGCTTCGCGAGGTGACCGCTCGCGCGGTCGAGCCTCCCGAGGAGCCCCCCAACCTCCCCGACCCGGCCGTTCCGCAGGCGGATGGCGGCCAGACCGAGTGCCTCGAGGCAGCGCTGTTCGGTGGCAGGCTGGGCCAAGCCGCCGAGCTTCTAAAGGTGGACTCCCTTTCCGCAGCCAACGCGCGACTCCTGCCGGTCGCCGTGCGTGCCTCGCTATTGGGCGGTGCGCCGGAGCAGGCTCGGAGACTGTGGACGGCTGGAGCGAATGGAGAGGGACACCTGGACCGTTCCGCAGACTTGGTGACCGCCGGCCTCGATCTGCTCCCGGTCCTTTTCAACGCGGGAGATCTCAGCGCGGCAGAAGCATGCGCCGAGCGCTGCGTCGAGCTGGCAGCGACAGACGACCAGCGTGCCCGGGGCACGGAGGCGCTCGGCCACCTGCGCGTCGGGCAAGGACGGCTGCGGGACGGGCTGGAACTGCTCGCGAGGAGCACGCAGTTGTGGGGCGAGCCGGAGCATCGCGCACTTGCGCAACGGCAGTTGGCGTTGACTCTCCTCCCCATCCACAAGCCCGGGCTCGCCAACCTTGCAGCCGCCACCTTCGAGACGGCCGGCCTCCTGGGCGAAAGCAGCTACCTGTGGGGTTGGCACCACAAGCAGCAAGGAGACGGGGAGCAGGCCGCCAAGTGCTTCTGCAGGGCAGCGGACGAATACCCCGGTTCCACCTTCGCCGCGGATGCGCTGGTTGAGTTGGGCGACCTCCGCGCCGCGCAGGGCAAGTACGCGGAGGCGCAGGAATGCTACGTTCGGGTCAAGCAAGCGCACCCCCAGCGCGTGGACCAATGCGCTCGCGCGCAATTGCACCTGAGCTACCTCTACGGCAAACAGGAGTAGTATGAACGCGGCATCGCCGAAGCGCAGAAGGTCGTGGCCGACTTCCCCACCGTGCACTCCGTCACCGCCGCGGCGTTCCTGGAGATCGGCTACTACTACCGCCAGCTTCGGCAGTACGCGCCGGCCGCCCAAGCCTTCGAGCAGGTGCTTCGGCTCCCCCACGACCAGCTCGACTTTCTCATCAAAGCCCGCTTCTACCTGGGTGAGGCGTACTACAACACCGACCAGCTCGCGAAGGCCGTCGAGCACTACCGCGAGTGCGTCGCTCTCGTTGGCAGTCTCGGGCGTCAGTCAGCCGGCCCGGGCCAGGCGATGCACGACGCCGTGCCTCCAAATCCGCAATCTGAGAGCTCACCTCTGCAATCCTCCTCGCCTCTCGCCCCCTACGCCCTCCGCGCGCAGTTGGGCATTGGCAGGTGTTGTGCCCTGCTTGGCCGCGGAGACGAGGCGCGGTTGGTGCTGCGGGAGTTGCCGGCACTGTCGTTCCGTTGGTAGACTGGGAGACGCCGTACGACTACGTGCTCGACGGCGTGGTCTATGTGTGCCAAGGCGGCTCCGTCGGCTTCGGCACGTCCGGTTTCATGGACACTGACGAGGTAGCCCTGTGGGAGTGGAACTGCATGACCGGCCAGACCCGCGGTCAAGCGCCCTTGGACGCGTACCAAGAAGGCGACATGCTGACCTACTGGTGGTACCGCGACGGCGAGTTGGTGGGCACCACCAGTTCCGAGTGGTGGGAAGAGCCCATGAACATCACCTTCGGGGGAGGCGGCGCGCACACGGTGAGCGTCTCCGTCGGCGACACCAACCCGGAGACGGGCGCCTACGTCGGCTGGCACTGGTCCTGCAAGCCTGCGGGCTCGGCCTGCGAATGCGCCGACCCGCCGGTCGAGCTGTCCAAAGCGCAGGACGGCAACGTCACGGCCGAGCAACAGGTCGTCGCCGTCGCGCTCGACCACTTCGAGGCGTCTCCTGCTTACGCACTGTCGGGCGCGAACCAGTTCGCCGCCAAGTTGGGCGAGGCGGGCGGCTATGTGACCGTGACGGCAGTCCTCAATCCGCCGGTGAGCCTGCCCGCGGGTTGGGTCTCGTGGGAGTACATGAACCCCAATCCCGTCGGCGAGCCGGTTCCCGGCGACCCCATGTCGTGGCGCCTCCCCAGCGACGTGGCGGGCACCTACACCGTGAGCTGCTCGATCCTCGGCTGCGGGGGCGGCAGCGTCACCGTCTACGTGTGCGAGATCGAGTCGCTGACGGTGCAGTCGGGCGGCTGCCTGGTAGCGGCGGGGCTGGCCGCCGCGGAAATGGTGCCGGGCGACCAAGACGGTGTTATTGTCAAAGCGCACCTCAACCCGCAGCTCCCGGACACCGTCCCGGTGGGTCTGATCGAGTGGAGCGGCGGCACGCCCACCGGCGAGCCGGACACGCGCCGCGTGAAGAAGACACATTGGGGGAAGTTCCTCGTGCAAGCGCGGTGCGGCGCTTCCGGCAAGGAGATGAACGTCTGGATCATCTACCTGAACCTCGAACACCTTGAAGGCCCCCCGCTGATCAACTCGGACGACGACAACTGCAATGCCCAGGAGGACCGAGCGCAGTTGTCGGGCGCCGTGGGGGGCGAGAACGACCTGCGCAAGTGGGAACTGTGCCTGCGCCCTAAGGGAATCGCGGGATCGCTGTCGGTCCAGTTGGACACCCAGCCCGAAGATGTCCAGTTGTGGCGGGAGCGGGAGAAGGTGGCGGCTCTGCCGCGGACGTGGGACGTCGCCGAGGTGGACCCCCCAGACGTCTTCTACCTCGAGGGTCTGCACCTGACCGACCCGCCGGGTCCGCACGTCCTGCGCGCCACCTTCACGCTCGGGGCCTGCCTCAACCTCCAGCGGGCGGATGGCTACCAGGTTCTGCCCCGGATGGGTGACTCCGAATCCTGGTTCCAGCTCTATCGCCTGGAGAACGGCGAGTACGTGCCCGTAGACTCTCCGGTGGGCGACGACGTGTACGTGGGTCTCCACGTCAAGGCGGCCCCCGGCGAACGGCTCGTCCAGGATCAGTCCTCTGCCACCGCGCGTGTGAAGGAGGAGAGCGACCTGCACACGGACCCGGAGAACCGCGTGGATCTCTCCTACTTCCTGTGGGACGCGGCGAGCTGGCAGAAGAAAGTCAGCGCGTGCGGCCAGGACCCCGTGTGGGACGACGAAGCCTATGAGTCTCCCTTGACCGATAACTCCGAAGGCGCCGAGCCGCAGGAGTACCGCTGTCTGATTCCCTGGCACACCGCCACCCAACCCCTGGGCCACAACGAGATCCACAGCGTCAGCCTCCACGCCGTCAACGGCGATGACCAGCGGACGCAGCTTCAATTCGAGGAGTGGCCGTACCACCAGCCGCCGACGCCCTACGAATCGGGGCCAGCCGCCACCGGAGCGACGGCGCAGAACGTCACCCTCCGCAACGTCTCGGTCAGCAACGGCACCATCGACTACTTCAAGTGGGACCCGGACGGCCCGGCCAACCTCGCCCAGCCCGTCATCAGCTTCGACATCGACGATGCGCACCCACAGAACTACAAGTGGATCCTCTGGTTCCGGAAGACGGCAGGCGAGGGAACCTGGGAAGGCGAGTACTGGGCAGTCAGCGGGACCCAGACCGGGACCGACCGGGTGGTAGTGAACCTGGCCGACGAGCAGTTAGCCGGTCATCTCGACCCCGAGGTGCACGAATGGGGCACGTACACGTTCGACCTCTGTGTGGCCAAGTACGAGGGGAGACGCCTCCCGAGGTCTACTGGCAGGCCGACCACTACATCCTCAAGGCACCGTACTGCCTGTGGGTGCCCGTCACGGTTCCGCAGCCCGATGGACGCAGTGGGCACGACGTCTGGTTCCGCGAACCGGAAGACGGACCCTCGGAGCTACGGTGCCGGTACTACCTGAACGACCAGAGCTACGCGGATGCCGACGAAGTAGGGTTAGTGGCTATTGACCCCGACCTGCAGGAGCGCGCCGTGGTGTCGGGTCCCACGCAGCAGAGGGTGATGCATGAAGGCACGGACGAAGACGACGACCAACAGCTCGACGGCATCAAGGCGTACACGCTCTCGGACAACGACCCGGGGGGCGTGTGGCGAGTGGTTTTCACAGCAGGTGATGGGGACGGGGCGGCCGACCGAAGGACGCACGACAACCCGAGGATGCTGGCGGCGAACAGAGCCCGCGGCAAGCCGACGTTCGTCAGCTTCGACTTCCGTGACGGGTACTACCCAGTCCACGCGGGGTGGAAGTACATTACTCACGACACCACGCACTACGGCGGCATGGCCTCGGGCAAGTATGGGGTGCCGTACTACGATGCCTCACCAAGTGGTGCCTTCCTCGGATGGCTTGATGTGCGCGAAGCCTGTGTTGAGGCGAGCAAGGCCCAGACCGCCGCACGGTACAAGCCCTGTTCTATTGGGGGATGCAACGGCACGTGGAAGAACGCTGTGGACGCGCTGAGAAGCAGGAAGGACCAGCTCGCGCTGTTTTCATTCGACGGCCACGCATCTGAGATCGGGATGGAGGGTGCAATGGGGTTCTATGGCGATGGCCAATGGCAGGGACTCTTTGGGGTGAAGGACCCAGGCGAGGTCCTCCCCAATGGCATCATAGGACACTACCTGCGTGACGAAGTCAAGGAATTGGACCACCTGCTCTTCGCGCTGGTGCTCGGGTGCCATGTGAGCGACAATCCACAGGGCAGCGTGTTGTACGAGATGATCAACAAGGGCGCCCACTGCACGGCGGGTTTCAGCACGGTGTCATATGTGCCCCAGATGACCACCTTCCACGTGTACTGCTGGGAACTCGCGATGGGGCATCGGAAGTCAAACTGGTTGCCCGCAGCGGATCGCGCTCCAGGGGCTCGCGAAGTGTATGACGCGGCCAACAGGGCTTGCCAACTCGCCATGGCGGCCTGCACGTGGAACGCGTGGGACATAGGCACGGCGCCGAACATCGAGGACTTCGACCTCTACCCCAGCCTTAGTAGCAGGCGTCACCTGAAGCTTGTGCCAGCGAGACACGGCGGCGGCTGACGAAAGGAGAGACTTCCGTGAACCAGGTACTCATCTCGGTGGTACTAGCTGCGGTGCCTCTGGCAAGCCTGGCCGAGCAGCCTCGGGCGATAGGCGGTGCGGGCAACGATGACCGTCCGTTTTGGAGCCGCGAAGACGCCATGCGGGCTATCCAGGAGCTGGCGGGAGATCCCGAGTACCCGATCGAGTATGTCGGCGTAGATGATGCGCTCAGTCTTATGGGGCCCAAGCACGCCTTCAGGGGCCGCGCAGGGGACACCTTCGTTGTTGACCTGCTCCAGGGATACGTATGGATGGCGAGTTTCCTTTCACACAGAGACTCCAGGCGTGACGACATGCGTGACCCCCTTTTCGGTAAAGTGCTGCTTGCCGAGAGCGACGCTCTGGAGAGAGCCTCAAGGATCGCCCGTGGGAACTTCCGCTTCTTCTCCGACTTCGTCATGGTCTTGACTCGCAACAGCCGGACGGGCTTCTTCTGGCGGGCGAGGGACAAACGCACCGACGTGTACCTGCCCGTGACGGTGAAAGTGATGCTGGACCCGCTCACTGGCAAACTCACAGGGTTCTATGGGTGGCGGGGCGATTTCAGGCTCCCTGGAACATGGCATCTCAGCGAACAGCAAGCAGTCGCCACGGCACGAGCGACGGACGAGAGCTTCCGGGACGCCAAGCTGCGGGTGCGCAAGGCCACGGCGATGAGCTACGTCCTCAAACGCCATCTGGATCTCTGGGAGATCGAGGCACTGCTGCTCAAGGGACCGGATGGCAACGAGTATGGACCGGTCATGCGGATAGACGACCAGTCGGCCAAGGTGTGGGACGTAATGCGGCCAAGCTAAGTCCCTCCGCTACCGCCCACTTGAATGGCCTGGAAGGGAGTACTCACAATGGTGGCTGTTCTCCTAACGCTCATGTGGGGAGCCACTGCGGCACCCGTGCAGGGCGGGGCTGACGACCCTGGCAGGCTGTTCGATGCCAAGCAATGGCCCCGGTACGTCGAAGCCGCCGAGATAGCCCTGAAGGTAACGCCTTCCGACCGCAAGACCTGGCACGCCGCTTCCCGCCTCGCCCTTGCCGCCAAGCTGGCAGGCGACAGACGCGAGCCTTCAGCCATCGCCGAGGCCAACTTCGCTGATGCGCCGAAGGCGAAGGCGGTGTTTCTGGGCATCACGGAGGTGCTGGACGGCAACACGCAGAACATCGCGGCGCTGGCCGAGACACTGCGGGACTCCCGGGCGTCGCTCTCGCAGGTCTCGCAGTGGCTGTCGGAGAACGGGTTCGACCTGGATGCCGCGTCGCTGCGACTGATCCCGGCGTTCTACCTCACCATGCCGCCGGCCGACAAGATCGTGTGGGACGCGGTGAAGGCGTATCCCGAGATCTCGGCCGACAAGCGCGAGCCGTTCTTCGGCATCTTGAAGCGGTACGAGAACGTCACGCGGCCCGAGCAGATGTACAACCTGCGGGGTCTGCGGGTATCGGTCGAGCGCCTCTATTGGCAGGATCCCAAGTGGGAGTACCTGGAGTTCGTGGTGCAGTGCGCCCGGCACCTGCCGCCTGCGATGGCGAAGCTGGATGTGAGCTTCGTGGACACGCCGCTCAACTGCCGGCAGTCGGAGCATGCCGTGCGCCTGGCGGCGGCGTTGGTTGTGCTGGACCCGACCAGCACGGAGGCCAAGGCGAAGCACGCCGAGTGCCTCCGGCGCGCCGGTCGCGCCGACGAGGGACTGGCAGTGCGCCGCGAGGCGGAAGCGACGGCAGCGGCCGGTGAGCGGCGCGAAGCCCGGCTCGACCTGCTCCGCGCGATGACGCCGGAGCAACGGGAGCAGGAGATCGCCGCCCG
>Ga0210044_10004794_pt1 | contig 18678 bp, 11 predicted proteins | sample CryGey13umfilter_2_FD_183959 | JGI IMG/M metagenome (GOLD analysis project Ga0210044, IMG submission 183959) | Groundwater microbial communities from aquifer in Utah, USA - Crystal Geyser 4/9/14 3 um filter (SPAdes) (version 2) | ecosystem: Environmental > Aquatic > Deep subsurface >... | reverse complement strand
ATAGAACTTGCCCTCAATGATGATACTTATGATTTAGTTATCACCACGCTTCATATCGAAGATGTGCACGTAATCCAGTTTGCTGAAAATATGAAAAAAGCAGGGATAGATACGCCAATAATTCTATTAGCTTATGACAATCTGGAAAGGAAAGAATTAATAGCAAATTACGATACCTCAGTTTTAGAAAGAATATTTATATGGCAAGGTGATTACCACCTGTTGATTGGTATAATAAAATATATTGAAGATAAATTTAATGTTGAGTATGATACATTTATAGCAGGTGTACAATCAATAATTTTAGTTGAAGACAATGTTAAATTTTACTCCTCCTACTTACCACTTATTTATACAGAGATATTTAAACAGTCTCAGAGATTAATTTCTGAAGGTATAAATCTTACACACAGATATTTAAGAATGAGAGCCAGGCCAAAAATTCTTTTATGCACAACTTATGAAGAAGCAGAATCATATTTTGAAAAATATAAGGAATTTGTATTAGGCGTAATTACAGATGTAAATTTTAAACATTACAATGTAAGAAACCCTGAAGCCGGGTTTAAATTTGCTAATCATGTTAGATCATACCAAAAAGACATACCGATATTATTGCAGTCAGGTAATTTAGAATTTGAAGATAAAGCATATGCAATAAATGCATCTTTTTTACATAAAAATTCTCCTCGACTGCTTCACAGCCTTCGTCAATTTATGTTGGAGCATTTTGGCTTTGGTGATTTTATTTTTCAATTACCAAATGGAAAGGAAGTTGCAAGAGCTTCGAATTTAAAATCTTTGGAAGAAAAAATAAGAACAATTCCTGATGAATCTTTATTGCATCACGGACAAGGTAACCACTACTCAAAATGGTTAAAAGCAAGAACGGAATTTTATCTTGCACATAAATTAAGACCTATTAAGGTTACTGATTTTAAAGATGTTTCTGATCTTAGAAAAACTTTAATAAATGAATTAAAAAATTATTTAGATTTTAGACAACAAGGAATTATAACTGACTTTGATACAGAATCTTTCGATCCAAAATACAGTTTTTCTAGAATTGGCGGTGGCCTTTTAGGAGGCAAAGCAAGAGGATTAGGTTTTATTAATTCTCTTATTTATAACTATGGTGTAAAAAATAAATTTAAAGATATTGAAATAACTGTACCCTCTTCGCTTGTTTTAGCAACTTCAGTTTTTGATCAATTTATGGAAATGAATCAACTTGAAAGTTTTGCAATAAATGAAACTAATGATGTAAAAATTGCAAAAGAATTTATAAATGCTGAAAAATTTCCATTAGATGTTAAACAAAAATTGATGCTGTTTTTGCAAAATGTTAAAGTTCCACTGGCCGTAAGATCTTCAAGCTTATTAGAAGATTCACAATTTCAACCTTTTGCAGGTGTATATCAGACTTATATGATTCAAAACAGTTTTGATGATCTTGAAACAAGATTGATAGAACTGCTAAATGCTATAAAAGCTGTTTATGCTTCAACATATTTTAAGAAAGCTAAAGATTATCTTGAGGCAACTTCTTACAGATTAGAAGAAGAAAAAATGGCTGTGATTATTCAGAGACTTGTAGGCAGCAGTTATGAAGAAAAATTTTATCCAATAATCTCAGGAGTTGCAAAATCATATAACTATTATCCCATCCCCCCACAAAAATCATCTGACGGAATTGCAGATGTTGCATTAGGTTTAGGCAAAACAGTGGTTGAAGGAGGTAACTCTGTGAGGTTTTGCCCAAAATATCCACAGCATTTACTTCAGTTTTATTCGGCTAAAGAAACTTTAAAAAATGCACAAAAAGAATTTTATGCCTTAGACACAAAATCCATTAGCAATTATTTCCAAAACACATATGAAGATCCTCTGCTAAAAAAATATGAATTGGATGTTGCTGAAAAAGATGGAACTCTGAACAACTTAGGTTCAACTTATTCTCCAGAGAATAATGTTGTTTATGACGGCATCTCAAGACAAGGTACAAGAGTGGTAACTTTTTCACCAATTTTAAAACACAACACTTTTCCTCTTAGTGAAATTTTAGGTACAATTCTTGATTTGGGTTCTTGGGCAATGGGTACTCCAATAGAAATTGAATTTGCAGTTAATTATGATGTTAAAAAAAGTAAGATAAAAGAATTTTCTATGTTGCAAATGCGTCCATTGGTAATAAATAGTGAAAAAGAACAAGTTACAATTTCAAATGTTAAGGAGGAAGACATAATTTGCAGAAGCTCTCAGGTGCTTGGTAATGGTTTAACAGATAATATCTACGATATAGTTTTTGTGGATAAAAATAAATTTGAAAGAAAAAACACCAGAGAAGTTGCATTAGAAATAAATTATTTCAATAAAAAATTATTAAAAAAGAAAAGTTCTTATATACTTATTGGAATGGGAAGATGGGGTACATTGGATCCTTGGTTGGGTATCCCCGTATCCTGGGATCAAATTTCCGGAGTTTGCGCAATTGTAGAATCTGTATTTGAAGACTTAAGTGTAACACCTTCTCAAGGAACTCATTTCTTTCACAATCTTACTTCAAACAAAGTCGGTTATTTTAGTATTAACCCTTTTACAAAATTAGGATATATTAATTGGGATTGGCTTTTTACTCAAAAACCTGAGGAAGAAAAGACATACATAAAACATCTGCACTTTGATAACCCTTTGGCCATAAAAATAAATGGTCAGCAAAATGAAGGTGTTATTTTGAAACCTTGCTTATAATATATATTTTAATATTGTACTTTTTATATAATTAGGGGAACTAATACTTAAAATGTATAAAAAAAATAAAGATCTCCTTCTCAAAAATCTAACCTTAACCTTAAATTATCTTACGGAGGAATAATATGTCCAACTATGTTAAAGATTTAATGGCTGATGTAAAGGCAAAAAACCCGGTACAGCCAGAATTTCATCAAGCAGTTGAAGAAGTTGTTGAATCACTTTCAATAGTTTTAGATAAACATCCTGAATATCGTGCAGCAAAAATATTAGAAAGAATAATTGAACCCGAAAGAGTATTGATGTTTCGTGTTCCTTGGGTTGATGAACAAGGTGAAACTCATATAAATAGAGGTTTCAGAATTGAAATGAACAGTGCTCTTGGTCCTTACAAAGGTGGACTTCGCTTTCACCCCTCGGTTAATCTTGGTATACTAAAATTTTTAGCATTTGAACAAGTATTTAAAAACAGCTTAACAACATTACCTATGGGTGGCGGTAAAGGTGGGTCTGATTTTGATCCCAAAGGTAAAAGTGATCTTAAAATAATGAGATTCTGCCAGGCTTTTATGGCAGAACTTTTCAGATATATTGGACCAAATACAGATGTTCCTGCAGGTGATATTGGTGTTGGAGGAAGAGAAATAGGTTATCTGTTTGGCATGTATAAAAAATTAAGAAATGAATTTACAGGTGTACTTACCGGCAAAGGTTTAAATTGGGGTGGTTCACTTATTCGACCAGAAGCAACAGGATACGGTACCGTTTATTTTGGAGCTGAAATGTTGGCAACAAAAAATGATTCTTATGAAGGTAAAACTTGCCTTGTTTCCGGAAGTGGAAATGTTGCTCAGTACACAGTTGAAAAAATAAATCAACTAGGCGGAAAAGCTGTAACACTTTCAGATTCATCTGGATATATTTATGATGAAGAAGGCGTTAACGATGAAAAACTGGCATATGTTATGGAACTAAAAAATGTTAAACGCGGAAGAATTAAAGAATATGCTGACAAATACAAATCAGCAGTTTATACTCCTCTTGACCCTAAAGCAGATCATAATCCTCTGTGGGATCATAAAGCAGATTGTGCTTTCCCATGTGCAACTCAAAATGAAATAAATGAAAAAGACGCTCAGAATCTATTGAAAAATGGTGTGTTTTTGGTTTCAGAAGGTGCAAATATGCCAACTACTCTTGATGGAGTAAAACTATTCCTAGACAAAAAAATTCTATACGGACCAGCTAAAGCTGCAAATGCAGGTGGAGTTGCAGTATCCGGTTTAGAAATGTCTCAAAATAGTATGAGAGTTCCTTGGCCAAGAGAAGAGGTTGATGGTCGTCTCCAACAAATAATGAAAAATATCCACACTACATGTAAAGAAACAGCTGAAAGATTTGGAACACCTGGTAATTATGTTAACGGTGCAAACATTGGTGGTTTCTTAAAAGTAGCTGATTCAATGATGGATCAAGGAGTTGTATAATCATTTAATTTCATAATTATAGATTAACTTTTAACGGAGTTTTACATAATTGTGGAACTCCGTTTTTTTTTATTGTAATTTTAATTTAAATTAAATAGTTACACATATAACTGAAATTAATAATACTATTATTTGATCTATGAACAATAAAGAAGAAAAAAATATTTCTACTTTTGATGACTTTTGGGTAGAACAAGTTTACGGAACCAGGATCCAAGGTTTTCAGGATCTAATGCATTATAGAATAAGAGATATTTTATTAGTTTCCAGTTTGTATGATTTATATCTTTTTGAAGAAGACGGAAGATTATATGAACTTATTAGAAATGAATATCAATCTTTAAGTCTTAACCATTCCCCTGAACTAACAAGAGTATCAAGCGGAAAAGAAGCACTTCAATTAGCAAGTCAGGAAAAAAGATTCGATCTGATCATTTCTACTCTTCACATTGAAGATATGAATCCTATTTACTTTGCTAAACTTGTAAAAGAATCTTCAATTGATATACCGCTGGTTTTACTTGCTCATGACAACAAAGAATTAAAGCATTTATTAATTAATAAAAATACTGATGTATTTGATCAAATTTTTATTTGGCAGGGAGATTTCAGAATAATAATTGGTATTGTAAAATATCTGGAAGATAAACATAATATTGAACACGACTGCAAAAGCGTTGGGGTTCAAGTAATAATTTTTATTGAAGATGATATCAAACAATATTCATCTTTTCTTCCATTTATTTATAATGAAATTCTTAACCAATCTGAAAAGTTAATTTCAGAAGGAATAAATCTTTCACATAAGTTTTTAAGAATGCGTGCAAGACCTAAAATCATTCTCTGCACAGATTATGATGAAGCTTGGGAATGTTTTGATAAATATCAAAAATTAGTGTTGGGTGTAATTTCAGACATTGAATTTCCACATAAAGATGTTATTGATTCCTACGCTGGAATTAAAATTGCACAGAATATAAAGAAAACGCATTCAGATATACCAATATTATTGCTTTCCGAAAACGAAAAATTTAAAAATGATGCAGAAAATATTGGTGCTATTTTTTTACTAAAAAATTCTCCTCAATTATTTGAAAAAATAAGAAAATTTATAAATCATAATTTTGGCTTTGGTGATTTTATCTTTCAAAACAAAGATGGCGAAAAAATTGCTAGTGCTTCAAACTTAAGGGAACTTGAAAAACAGTTGGAAGTTGTACCTGCAGAATCTATTGAATATCATGGACAAAAAAATCATTTCTCTAATTGGTTAAAAGCCAGAACGGAGTTCTATTTAGCTCACAAATTACGACGAAGAAAGGTATCTGATTTTGAATCTTTAGAAGATTTAAGAAATACATTAATTCAATCTTTAAGAACTTACAGAAAGCAAAGACAAAGAGGAATAATTACAGATTTTGAAAAAGAATCTTTTGACCCGGATTCTAGTTTTGCCAGAATTGGGGAGGGTTCACTTGGGGGGAAAGCACGTGGATTAGGATTTCTTAACTGGCTAATAAACAATAATAATTTAAAAGAACAATTTGAAGATATAAATATTTATGTACCTCCTGCTGTTGTATTAACAACACAAGTTTTTGATATGTTCTTGAAAGAGAATCATCTTACTGAGTTTGTATTAAGTAGTGTTGATGACAAAAAAATATATGATAAAATTATTAATGCTAAAAAATTTCCAAAGAGATTTTTACATCAACTTGAAGATTTTCTTGAGATAATGAAAACACCATTAGCCGTTCGTTCATCAAGTCTGTTGGAAGACTCTCAATATCATCCATTTGCGGGAGTGTATAAAACATATATGCTTCCTAATAATCATCCTAATCCAAGACTTAGATTAGAAAAATTAATTTTAGCAATTAAAAAGGTATATGCTTCAACTTATACAAAATCATCACGAGAATATATTAGCCATACTACATATAGAAGCGAAGAAGAAAAGATGGCTATTGTAATCCAAAAAATGATAGGAAGTAATCATAATAATAAATTCTATCCCGATATTGCCGGAGTTGCAAAGTCATACAACTTTTATCCAATACCTCCACAAAAACCGGAAGATGGAATTGTTTCAGCTGCATTGGGTCTTGGCAAAATGGTGGTTGAAGGAGGTAATACTGTTAGATTTTGTCCCAAATATCCCACTGATTTAATACAATTTTATTCTATAAAAGATTCTTTAAATAATAGTCAAAGAGATTTCTATGCATTACCTTTAACTCAACTTCCTATTGAAGAATTTGCTAAGAGAGAAGAATTATTAGAAAAATATACTATTGAAGAATCTGAAAAAGATGGTACATTAAATTTGATAGCTTCAACTTACTCATCTGAAAATGATATGATCACCGATGGTCTTTCCAGAAGCGGGCCTCGTGTAATTACTTTTGCACCTATTCTTAAACACGGATATTTCCCAATCGCAAAAATTTTACAGCTATTATTGGAGTTAGGAGCTTGGGGTATGGGCACACCAATTGAAATAGAGTTTGCAGTTAATTTAGGATCAGATAAAAAAGAATTTGGATTGTTGCAGATGCGTCCATTTATTTTAAATTATGAAGAAGAAGAATTTAATATTGACGACTATAAAAAAGAAGATCTTATTTGTTACTCAAAACAAGTTATGGGCAATGGAATAATTAATGATGTTTATGATATTGTATTAGTAGATTTTAATAGATTTGAAAGATCAAACAGCAGAGAAGTTGCCAGCGAAGTAACTTATTTTAACTCTAAATTAATAAATGAAAACAGACCATATTTATTAATAGGAGTTGGAAGATGGGGAAGTATGGATCCATGGTTAGGCATACCTGTAAATTGGGAACAAATAGCCGGTGCAAGAGCAATAATTGAATCAAGTTTTAAAGACATTTCTGTTGAACCATCACAAGGTTCTCACTTTTTTCACAACATTATTTCTTTCTCTATAGCTTATTTAAGCATTGATCTTTATAAACAAAAAGGATTATTAGATTGGGATTGGCTTTTAAAACAATTACCGGAAGAAAAGAAAAATTTTACTAGCCTCCTCCATTTTGATTCTCCTGTTGTTATCAAAATGAATGGTAAAAAAAATAAAGGGATTGTAATTAAGCCTGCTAGTATTAACCACCAAAATGAATTGAATAATTATTGATTTTGTCCAATTAACGACACATTAAAAATTTAAGATATGTTATTTTAAATAATATTTACCACAAAAAAAATATTTATATGTTATATAAAAACTTATTCAAATTAATTTTAATACTTCTTTTAATTATTCCAAATTCTAATAATTATGCACAAGATAACTTGGAAGTGTTTAACAAAGTTTCATCTGATTGGAAAACTGATTTTACTAAACATAGTGTAGGTTTTAGTAAATTTATGGGTGGTGGACCTCAAAGAGATGGAATACCTTCAATTGATAACCCACAGTTTGAATCAATCAAAGATGCAAAAGATTGGTTGAACTTTGAAAGCCCCATTATTTCAATTGAAATAAATGGAACAGCTAAAGCTTATCCACTAGCAATATTAATTTGGCACGAAATAATAAATGATAAAATTGGAGATACTCCAATTTCGATTACTTTCTGTCCATTGTGTTACAGTACAAGCGTATTTGTAAGAATTGTTGATGGTAAAGAAACAACATTTGGTACATCTGGTTTGCTAAGAAATTCAAACCTTGTGATGTACGACAGACTAACTGAAAGCCTGTGGCAGGAGTTTATTGGGGAAGCAATAGTTGGAAAAATGACTGGAACTAAATTAAATCTCATCCCTTCTCAAATTATTTCTTTCGAACAATTTGAAAAAAATTACCCTGATGGTACTGTCCTTTCAAGAGAAACAGGTTTTACAAGATCCTACGGTCAAAATCCATACATTGGTTATGACAACATAAATTCAAAACCATTTTTATACAGAGGAAAAATAGATGAAAGATTACCACCAAATGAAAAAATAATAGCCATAGAAATTGATAATAATTTTAAAGCTTACCCTTATTCTATAACTGAAAAAATGAAAATAATAAATGATGATTTTGTTGGTAATCCGGTATTAATTTTACATTTAATTGGAGCCGGATCAGCATTGGAAACAAAAGATATCAGTAAATCAAGAAATGTTGGTACAACAGGTACATTTAGCAGGATTGTAGACGGTAAAATTTTAACTTTCAAGTATGAAAATTTAAAAGTGATTGATGACCAAACTAAATCTGTTTGGAGTATAACTGGAAAGGCTATTGATGGAAAACTAAAAGGGACTCAGCTTAAAAATATTTTACACGGTGATTACTTTTCTTTTGCTTGGTTTGCTTTTATACCTGAAACAAAATTATATAAATAAAAGAATTTCATTCCATAAATATTGCTATTTCGTCTAATGGTTTTTTAGTAATGTTAGGCACTTCAGCATCTTTGACCGGATAGCCGACAACCAAAAGGAGAAATGGTTTTTCATTTTCAGGACGATTTAAAATTTTATTAAAAAAACCCATAGGACTTGGTGTATGGGTTAATGTTGCAAGCCCAGCATTGTGCAATGCATTAATTAAAAATCCAGTTGCAATTCCAACTGATTCTAACGAATAATATTGTTTTACTTTTTTTCCGTTTGGAAGTATATCAACTTTTTTAGAAAAGATTGTTATTAAACAAGGTGCCTTTTCTAAAAATAATTTGTTTTCATCTGTTCCTAAAGGTTCTAAAGCCTCAAGCCATTCTTTAGATGCTCTTTTTGTATAAAAAATCTTTTCTTCTTTTTCAGCACCAATTCTAATTTCTTTTTTTATTGATTTATTTGTAATTACAACAAACTTCCAAGGCTGCATATTTGCACCGCTTGGTGCTGTACCAGCAGCAAGCAAACAATTTTTAATTACATCTAATGGAATTTTTTTAGAAGAGAAATCTCTTATAGTTCTTCTTTTTTTTATTTTACTATAAAATTCCTTAGAACGTTTTAACATTTCCTTTTCGGATAAAGATTCAAATTCTGTATAAGCAATAAATTTAGAATTAGTCATAGCTAGTTTTTAACTTATTTATTTAAATATTTTAATTTCATTTTTTTAATACCTTCTTTATCTCCTATTATAGTAAGTCTATCGCCATCCTTAATAATAGTATTACCTCTTGGTATTAATATCTGATCATCTCTTCTTAGCCAAATAATTAAACAACCGTTTGGGATTTCTAAATCATGAATTTGCTGCCCTATCATTACTTCACTATTTTCTTCTTTTTTAATTTCTAATGGTAAGAATCTTTCTTCATTTAAAATCGCTTCTCTTATTTGATGTTCATCCAAAGCATTTTGCCAGTCACTATCAAAACTATCTTGATCAACTCTGCCTGCTATTTGTGCTAAAATTCTTAAATGTTGAGCAGGGTCGCTTTCAGGACTTATAAGAAAAAATACGGCTTTTACTATTTCATTTTCTTCTTTAAAATCTGTAAGCGGATTATTTAATTTTATGTGAACACCGTCAATACACCTGACCAAAACCAATTCAGTCCTTTTAAATCCTTTTAATCTTAAATGAGGTAAAGCGATATTGTGAGTTACAGGGGTTGCACCAATTTTTGTCCCTTCCAAAAATAATTCCATAATTTCTTGGGAACTATGATTTACAAATTTGCAGAACCATTCAGATGCAATTTTTACAACATCATCAAATTCATTTTTCTCTTTTAAATCAATTACATGACTCCTTGCAACTATGTGATCAAAAGGATCTTCTGCTCTAAGTCCTTTTTCTTTTAAGATACCTCTTAATTCAGTATCTAATCCACTGTAACGAGATTTACCCAGACGTTCAAAAATATGATATATTGCACCGTTACGAATTACTTTATCTTTAGCATAATACCAATACCAAAGAAATCCAATTATTACAAAACTTAAGATAAAAATTATTGGAAGCCATCCCATTACTAATATTAATGCAACTGATGAAAGCATACCAACAATTTGTAAAAACGGATAAAATGGTGATTTATAACCGGGATCATAAGAATCTATTTTGCTTTCACGCATTATAATAACAGATAAGCAAATTAAACCAAATATCATAAGTTGAAAAGAGCTGGCCAACTTAGCAATTTTTAGTGGATTAAAAATTAATAATATTAAAATTATAATTGAAACAGTTAAAACAATAGCAAAGGTAGGTGTTCCCCTTTTATTTATATTATTAAAAAAATTAGGGAAGATATTGTCTCTGCTCATTGCAAGTGGGTATCTTGATGCACTCATTGTGCCTGCATTGGCAACAGATATAAAAGCTAGTAAAGCAGCTATTGAAACTAATATTGTTCCTGTATTCCCAAAAAATATTTTCGCAGTTGATGCTACTGGAGTTAGACTCTGTATAAGTTCGCTCATGGGTAAAACACCTACCATAACAATAGTGCCTAATGTATAAATAATAAAAGAAGTAGCTAAAGAAAGAAAAACTCCAAGTGGAATATTTCGTTCAGGGTTTTTAATTTCTTCAGATAAGCTTATTACTTTGGTCACACCTACATAACTAATATAAACCATACCAGCAGTAGCAAAAATTGAAGAAGACTCAATATTAAAAAAATCTTTAAAATGAATTTGGTTAATTTCAGGAATACCTAGTGATATAAAGCTAATTAATATTAAAAGTAATCCAGTTACTAAAACTACTTGCAGCTTACCGCTTTTCTTTACCCCTAAAATATTAATTGCACCTATAATTAGGGCAAAACATATCGCAATAGTTACAATTGGTAATTCAGGAAAGAAGATTTCTAAATAAGCTCCCATTCCTATTAAAGCAAATGCAACTTTTAAGATTAATGCCATCCAAGTACCAAAACCACCTATTGTTCCCATCATTGGTCCTAAAGAACGGTCTATAAAATAATAAATACCGCCTGCTCTAGGCATAGCAGTTGCCAATTCTATCATACTAAAAGTTGCAGGTAAAATAGCGATGGCAGCAATTACATAAGCTAAAATCATAGCCGGCCCTGCTTGTATAGCAGCTAAACCAGGTAATAGAAAAAATCCACCACTTAATATTGTGCCTGTGGAAATTGCATATACATCAAGTAATTTTAATTGTTTTTTTAGCATATATAGCTTTTAATTTGGTGACCAATACTCTACAAGATTCCCATCAAGATCATAAAAATAGTAAGAAGTTGCATTCATCCATTCAAATTTTGTTGGTCCATAAATTTTGATTCCAGCATTTTTCATTTTATTCAAAGCTAATTCTATATTCTCTTTATTAACTTCCAAAGCAAAATGTATTTTCCCCCATCTTTTTCCTTCAGGCAAAGGAGAATGTTCTTCGAATAAAAGTTTCCCTTTATGCAAAGCTAATCTTGGTGAATTATTTTCTTCACCTGTCCAAAACCAAGCCCAATCTTCAGTAATTTCAGTGTTTGGTTTTAATCCAACAATATTTTTATAAAAATCTGCAGATTTTCTAACATCATCAACTATTAATACTATTTCTGATATTCCTTTGTGCAAGTTTACCATTAAATTTTTGGGTTAAATCAAAAATGAATACTCACAATATAATAGAAATTATATGTGTAGCAAATGGGATTTGCTTTAAGATATATTCCTTTTTAACTAAATTTTATTTCTTTTTCTTTCAATTCATTAATAACTGAAAAATAGCAATTTTCGTTTTCACCTATATATTCTGGTGGGCAAATTCCTTTTCTGTTAAATTTACCATTTAAGATTAGTCTTGCAATAGATGTGCAGGTATAACCGGTTGTTCTTGCCATCGAAGATATATTATTTTTATGATCATATCTATCTATTAAATTATAAATATATTTTTTTGAGTTTTTATTCTCTATTCCTTCAATCATGAGTCTTACGACCGTAAATTCAGCATCACCTTCTTTTAATTTCCATAAAGGTATAAGTAGATTTGTAGTTAAATCTAAAGGCTTTATTTTTTTACCCTTAATTTGAATTTCATTTGTTCCCAAAAATCCGCACTCTTTTAATACCTTAACATATTCAATATGCTTGGGATACCTTAATGTTTTTTCTTGCATTGTAGGTATGTCCATTGTAGTTAACAACGTTCTTAATCCATCTGTATTAAATGCTTCAAGTGTTCCTATATTATTAAAATATATTAGCTCTGGTTCCGATAAAGCCGGTTTTGTTAAAATCGATCCATCAATTTTAACTCGTGCAGGCCGCAAATATTCTTCAATTACATCCAATGGAGAGAACGGTGCTTTATATTCAAAGGGCCACTCTCTGTCAACAGGTAAACCTCCAACGTAGCATTTATATTTTTTTATCTTCATTCTTTTATTATGATAGCCTAAAACAAGGTTGGATAAACCCGGAGTGATCCCACAATCAACAATTGCAGTAACATTATTTTCTTTTGCAAGTGAATCTAATTTGAATGGATCCTGACTAAAAAAAGAAATATCTACAACATCTTTTTTCATTTCTATTGCTGATTTTAATGTTTCGAAACCCATAAATCCCGGTACTGCGCAAATTACCAGATCAAAGTTTTTTAAAGTTTCTTGTAACTTCTTTTTGTCTGTAAGATCTGCTTGTTCAGTTTCTAATTGATATTTGTTAGATACCTTTTCAAGATTTGTTTTATTTATATCAATTACTTTTAAAGAAAATTCATTTCTTAAATCTCCAGCAATTTCACTGCCTACCATCCCTGCACCAAGAATTACTATTTTCTTCATTCTTTTACAATATCCTTATGATTTTTTTTATACCATTTATCATTTTATTATTAAAATAAATAATATATCTTTCTATTTTATAGTTCTTATTTTAACATTTTCATAAAAATTCAATAAGGAAAATTATGAATAAAATACTTCAAAAATTATCAGTTGGATTGATAATTATTTCTATTACCAGTTTCATTAGTCTTCAATGTACATCCCCGGATAATGAAAATCATGGTTTTGATCTTAATCAAATGGATACAACAGCAAATCCTGCTCAAGATTTTTATCAATATTCAGTTGGTAATTGGGTAAAGAATAATCCAATACCCGATGAATACAGTTACTGGGGAAGTTTTACAATTTTAGCTGAAGAAAATTATAAAGTATTAAAAGAAATTTTGGAAAAATCAGCTAATGATAAATCTGCACAAAAAGGAAGTAATGTTCAGAAGATCGGAGATTTTTATGCTACCGGAATGGATTCAGTAATGATAGAAAAATTGGGTATTAAACCAATTGAAGATGATCTTAAAAATATTGCTTCTATAAATTCAATCGACAATTTAATTTCAACAATTGCGTGGGGACATAAACTAAACGGATCACCTGTATTTAATATTTATGCTGATATAGATGCAAAAAACAGTACCCAACATATAGCTACACTTTCACAAAGTGGATTGGGTCTTCCGGATAGGGATTATTACACAAAAACAGATAAAAATTCTGTGGAAACAAGAGCTAAATATGTTGAATATGTAACTAAGATGTTTAAGTTGCTTGGCTATACAGAAAGAGATGCTAAAAATAATGCCAAAAGTGTAATGAATATTGAAACAAGACTTGCAAAAGCATCTATGACAAGAGTTGAAAGAAGAGATCCTAATAAAACATATAATAAAATGTCTCTTAAAGAAATAAAAAAACTTGCTCCAAATTTAGAATGGGATAACTATTTTAGTGATCTTGGTTTTGGTACCCCATCCTATTTTAATGTTGAACAACCCGAATTCTTTAAAGAAGTAAATAAGATGGTAAAACAAGTTCCAATTAAGGATTGGAGAGTTTATCTAACATGGAATTTTATAGATGGTGTTAGTACTTATCTAAATTCAGATTTTGATAACGCTAATTTTGAATTCTTTGGTAAATATTTACGAGGTTCAAAAGTACAATCGGCCAGATGGAAACGTGTAATGCGTACTATAAATAGATATCTAGGTGAAGCACTAGGACAATTATATGTAGAAAAAACTTTTCCTCCCGAAGCAAAACAAAGAGCTTCTAAAATTGTTGACAATTTAAAAGCAGCAATGAAAAATAGAATTGAAAATCTTGACTGGATGAGTGATGTTACAAAAAAACAAGCATTACATAAATTAGATGCATTCGGTGTAAAAATTGGTTATCCTGATAAATGGAAAGATTACTCAACTTTAGAAATTAATAGAGATTCATATATAGGCAATGTTTTAAAAGGAAGTATGTTCGCATTTAAACGGAATATGGAAAAATTAGGAAAACCTATTGATAAAACAGAATGGGGTATGACACCACAAACTGTTAATGCTTATTACAATCCAACAAGAAATGAAATAGTATTTCCAGCAGCAATTCTGCAGCCACCCTTTTTCAATCAAAAAGCAGACGATGCTATAAATTATGGTGCAATGGGTGCTGTAATTGGACACGAAATAACTCACGGATTTGATGATCAGGGAAGAAAATTTGATGCTGATGGAAACTTGAAAGATTGGTGGACAAAAGATGACGGTGAAAGATTTGAAAAAAGAGCACAAAAAATATTTGATCAATTTGATTCTTACTACCCTATTGATTCTCTTCATATAAACGGAAAGTTAACTGCAGGTGAAAATATAGCCGACTTAGGTGGGTTAACAGTAGCTTACACTGCATTTAAAAATACTGATCAGTACAAAAAAAATATAAAGCTTGACGGTTTTACTCCTTCACAAAGGTTCTTTTTTGGCTGGGCACAGGTATGGGAAAATAATATAAGGGTACAGTCTCTAAGATTAAGGATTCAAACAGACCCACATTCTCCAGGAAAATATAGAGTTTTGGGTCCGTTAAGTAATATGCCTGAATTCTGGAATGCATTTAATGTAAAACCGGGTGATAATATGAGAATGCCTGAGGATAAAGTTGTAAAAATCTGGTAATAAAATTATGCCTTTAATAAAAACCCTGTCTAATAATAACAGACTGGGTTTTTAGTTTTAAATAGATTTATTTTTTGTTTTGAAGCATTTCAATTTTCTTTTTTATTTGCGGATTATTTGGAGCAAACTTCATAGCATTTGCATAAGCTTCTATTGCTTCTTTTATATTTCCTTTTGCTTCCAGAGCTTCACCCATAGAGTAAAGTGAAAATATGGAATTAGGATACATTTCAACATTTAGTTTACTTATAGTTACAGCTGCATCAAATCTTTTACTTTTGATTAACATATCAGTAAGGTTTGCAAGAGTTCTAACCTGAAAATCATAAGTAAATCCACCGTAATATTTTTCTTTTAACTTTTTATATCTTTCTATTCCGGAATCAATTCCTTTCTTTTCAATAACTCTCATCAAAATATCTTCTAATAATTTAGGTTCATTTTGTCCATGATGACACGTCATGCAATTTACTTTCATTATGTGGTCTGAATATTCAGATAATTTTGATAAATGATCTTTATTTATAGAATTTACCATACTCATCATAATTCTTGCTTTCTCTTTACTAGTTTTTTCATCTGATGCAAATTCGAAAGTACTTAAATCTCTTTCATTTGTCCCAACATGACAAAAAATACATCTTACTCCCAAAGCTCTTGTAAATCCCTTCATAGTTCCGATTAGTTCACCCTTGCTTATATTCTTTGGAAGAACTTTTAGGTTTTTAAATTTATCCGGAATCTGTCCATTTGCAATTCCAGATAAAAAGATTGAAAGAATAAATATTGCTACAAACATACTTTTGTATGAATATTTAAACTTTTTAATAAAGCTGTACATAATCACTCCTTTTTTAATTAAAATAAAGTTAAAGTTTAGTTCTTGTTTTTTTTATTGGCTATTGAATGGTGTTAAAATATTATAGAAAATATGTTAGAGCAATAAATACTTGATGAACGGTAGTCAACTGGTTTACAATAAAAAAATTCCTTCCCCTAAAAAAGGAGAAGGAATTCTTGCAAGTAGTGTTAATTTAATTATAATTTAGTTTTAGTAACCAAAAGCAGCACCTGTTAATTTATAGTCATCATCCCATCTGTTTTTATAAGCATCACCAATATCTGATCTTGATTCCATCCAATTATATGCTTGTTTCCAAAAGCCAGTACCTTTAGCAAAAATCATGAACCAGGTTCCATCACCATAAGCCATATCTGTAATTCTATAATCATCGTCCCAACGTTCTTTAACTTTATCAATTGCATTATCAAAACCTTTTTGTGTCCAGTTATATGCTTGTGTTGTAAATCCTGTACCTTTAGAGAAAATCATAAACCAATAACCATCGCCATACTCTAAATCAGTAAGGTCATAACCTTCATCCCATCTTTCTTTAATCTTTTTAGCAGCATCTGCAACACCTTTACCTGTCCAGTTGTATGCTTGATTAGTAAAGCCTGTTCCTTTAGAAAATATTAAAAACCAAGTGTCATTTCCATATGCAATATCAGTTACATAATAGCCACTATCCCATCTATCTTTTAAAAGATCAGATGCTCGGCTTATTCCTTTTTGTGTCCAGTTATATGCTTGTTTTGTAAATCCACTTTGTTTTGCAAAGGTGATAAGCCAGGTAGAGTTACCGAATGCGAGGTCTACTACATCATAACCTTCATCCCATCTATCTTTAATAGTGTTAGATGCATCACTTACTCCTTTAGCAGTCCAATTATAAGCTTGTGGCCCAAAACCGGTTCCTTTAGAAAAAGTAAGCATCCATTTTTGACCAAAACTTTCTGTTCCCATTAACAAGAAACAAACTAAAAGTAATAGTCTAATGGAATTATTAATTATTTTCATTATTCCTCCAGAATAATTTTATATATAAATGATTATAAAGTAAATCTATCATCTAAATAAAATAATTTTTGTTATTTATGTCTATAATAAAAAGATATTATTAGTATAGCAAGAAAAAAATAAACCGTTATTATTTTTATTGAATATTGATTCAATTTAATACTTATTCAATACCCCAAATGGGGCATTTGTTTTAAATAAATATATTTATTCAGATATAAGTAAAAATCGTTTATTTAAAGGCTGAATTGGACGATTATTATTTCCCATCACATTGTGAAATTGATCAAATTGGGTTTTTGAAATTTCAATATGTGTAGTTAATACACTCCAATTAACACCTTCAGCACAATTAGGTGTAGTTAGAGAACCATAATAATGATAAAAAGACTTATTTCCCGGCAGTATTGAGTTTACATCTACAATTTCATCAAAATCCATTGCATCTGATTTGTGAGCTGAAATATGTTTTACAATATTTGAAAAATTAGGATTCTCTTTCCCTATCTTTATAAGAATACCTACAACCGCTAAATTTCCATCTTTGTCTTTGTGAACCATATGCATTTCCATATCAAAATGTTTCCCATTTACAGTATGCTCAGAAGGCGTATGAAAATGAAATTGTAATAATGTATATTTTTGACCGTCAATCATTGCATAGCTGCCATTTGAATAATTAACCTGAATTGTATGCCCATTATTAATGATATTTAATAAAGAGGGTTTATAGTTTGAATTAATACTGGTCAATGAAGAAGAAATAGGATTGACAAGATCTATTGGACTTTGGGAAGTGCCATTTCCACATAATTCATAATCTGGTTTTAATTTGCTCCAATTATCAGGTTTGTATTCTCCTGTATAACCCCAATGCACTTTATGTTCTTTTTTGTGGTGTTCTTGACCGAAAGAAAAAAAACTTATTAATAAAACAGAAGTTAAGATTATAAAAAATTTATTTTTAAAAGATTTCATTTTATACCTAATATTTTGCGGTTTTTTAAGGGCAAGTAAATTGTTTATGTAATTTAATAAAAGTTCTTTTTCCTGCAAATTTTTTTATTAAAAAAGTAACCTTTTAAAAAATTATAAAGTCTAATAAATATAAATAAAATTAGGAGTTAGCTATGCGTAAAATAAATTTTTCTTTATTACCTGTAATTATAATTTTAGCAGTATTTATCTGCACTACAGGGTTTTCCTGCGATTATAATGATCACGAATATTTCAAAGATAATTCAACTCTAAATACACTACACGAAAAAACATTCAAAACTCAATCAGGTAAAATGATCGAATTAAATGCTTCTATGGCTGATGTAAATATTTCATCTTGGAACAAAAATGAAGTTTACATAAAAGTGCTGGGAAATAGCAAAGCAGCTAATAAATTGGATTTTTATTTTAATGAGGAAAATGGAAATATAACTGTAAATGCAGAAAAGAAAGGGGTGTTTTCAAACTGGTTCTCTCATGGTATTCATCTAAGATTCGAAATTAAAGTACCTAGTAAATTTAATACTGAATCAAATACAAGTGGCGGTGATGTAACAATAATTGCTGTTGACGGAAAAACTTATATTAAAACATTAGGTGGTGATATTGCTTTACAAGATATTACAGGTGATATATATGCTTCAACTTCAGGCGGTGAT
>Ga0210044_10004792_pt1 | contig 18681 bp, 9 predicted proteins | sample CryGey13umfilter_2_FD_183959 | JGI IMG/M metagenome (GOLD analysis project Ga0210044, IMG submission 183959) | Groundwater microbial communities from aquifer in Utah, USA - Crystal Geyser 4/9/14 3 um filter (SPAdes) (version 2) | ecosystem: Environmental > Aquatic > Deep subsurface > Groundwater... | reverse complement strand
CTTGATGTAATATGAAATTAAAATATATATACTTTTTTTTAATTCCTCTAATAGCCGGTATTTTGCTTCTAACTGCTTTCAAGCATAATAAAGTTACAGCGGAAGTTAAAACAAACAACAGTGAGATTATTAAATTCTCGCATTCATTTCATGCAGAGTTAGCGGAATGCGCAGACTGCCATATACAAGTGGTTAGCAGCACTTCTCTAACCGAAAGATTAATGCCCAACCATGAAAGCTGCAAGAGCTGCCACGATATTGAAGATGAAGATGCATGTACAACCTGCCATTACGAAGAAAAGTTTGAAGCGCTTGTACAAAAAGAATCCGGTTTAATCTTCAACCACAGTTTTCACTTAAACGACAAAACCTTGGAATGTAAAACTTGCCACGAAGGATTAACGGACGTTGATTACAGCAGTGAACTTGCTTTCCCAAACCCTATCATGGAAGACTGCTACTCGTGCCATAATAACGAGCCTGGTTCAATTGCAGCAAATGAATGCGAATCATGCCATATATCAACTGCAAACCTAAAACCGCAAACTCATAAAAGCGCAATGTTTATTGATCAACATAAGTTTAGCGCACGCGGGTTTTCTGCTAACTGCGTTATGTGCCACGATAATAACTCTTGCGAAGAATGCCACGTAGCTTCTGGTATCACTGCAGTTAATACTTCAAAAGATTTCGTTCAGCCTTATACGCCCAGTAATTTTATTGACGGTATAAAACAGCAGAGAATTACAAGAATTCATGATCTTAACTACCGCTTTACCCACGGTATGGATGCAAAAGGGAAAACAACTGAATGCCAAACATGCCACGAAGTAGAAACTTTTTGCTCTACATGTCACGCTTCGGTAGAGCATGATTTTGCGCTCGGCGGGATAATGCCTGCAAGTCACTTGAAAAATAATTTTTTTACTATCGGAGCTGGCAGCGGTGGAGGAGAACATGCAATACTTGCAAAACGTGATATAGAAATGTGCGCTTCATGTCATGATGTTCAGGGCGCCGACCCAACATGTATAACATGTCATCTTGATTCTGACGGAATTAAAGGCACTAATCCTAAAACTCACCCCCTTGGTTTTATGAAAGATGAAGAAGGAGACTGGCACAATGACCGAGGCTCAATTTGTTATAACTGTCACTCATCGGCTTCTCCGCAAACACCTGTTGGTATAGGATTCTGCGGATATTGTCATGGAGCTAATTAATTGTAAATCTATGGATGTAAAAATGAAATATTATCTCGTAACAATTTTAGCTGCAATTTTAATAATCATAGCTTCAGGCTGTGCGGATCTTCAAACAGATATTAACCAGCCCGAATCAATTATGATTCATAATAAAGATATCACTAATTCCTCTTCGCCCGATTTTCACGGTAATTTACTAAAAGGTAAATTCTGGAAAATGACTGAATGTCAATCGTGTCACGGTCCCAAATATTCCGGATTAACCGCACCAAGCTGTCTAACTTGTCATACGTCTTCATTCGGACCAGAGGCTTGCAATACATGCCACGGTAGTTTTACAGATCCAACGCGCATAGCCCCTCCCCGCTCTATTAATAATAACTCAAACACTTCTGATAAAGGTGTAGGCGCGCATAGCAAACATTTGTATGACAATACACTCGGCAATCAAACCTCATGCTTCACGTGTCATAATGTTCCGCAATCAATCTATGCACCTGGACATTTTGATACTAGTCTTCCAGCAGAAGTATTTCTAAAGGAATTAGCATTAGCCAACATAGCAGTAAATGCCGCATACGACCCTGCTGCTGCTACGTGTTCTAATACTTACTGTCATGGAAATTTTGTTTTTTATAAAAACGATGCGCCAGCGGAAAACCATTTTGTTTACTCTGCAGATAGTATGGCTGGTTTAAACAACACTGTTGATTGGACTAAAGTAGATGGCAGCCAAGCTGCATGCGGTTCGTGTCACGGATTGCCGCCGGCAGGTCATATACAAGTTCCGTTAACTGCTTGTGCAAGCTGCCACGGTACAGTAATCGATTTTGATGGGAACATCATTGATAAATCAAAACACATAAACGGAATTATAAACGTAAGACAAAATTAATTTCCTCATGTAGTTATCCTTATAAGAGGCTTACCGTTTCAGAGTCGGTAAGCCTTTTTTTATCCTCACTCATAAGCTTTGACCTGCATAGTAATTTTAAAAAATCTTTTTATTTTGAGTAATCTGCGTTCTATCGATTTTTCACCTGAGAATAATTTTTAAACCAATCGAACTCAGATTTGGCTGATTATTAATTTCTTTATTGAAGTTCACTAGATAACGGTTTTCGTGATTGCTCATTAAGTTTGCCGCGGTATGATTTGTACGAAAGGTGAAAAAAATTCAAAGGCTTTGTCGAAGTGTACATCAATGACTTTGAGGCGGAACGATTGTCCGCCTCAAAGTTTGATGCATTAATGTGATTTCAATAAATACGAAACTTAAGCCGGGGGTTGCCCAACAATGACTGGACTTTATTCCCACCAACTAAATTTCTAATTAACGACAGTTGTATGTTTCCGAAAGTATCACAGGGGACTACTTGATGAGCGTCATCTTCTTCGAAGCTTTGTAATCACCGCTCTTTATTTCGTAAATGTAGAGTCCGCTTGCAAGACAGCCCGCATCAAATGTAACTTCGTAATGTCCTTTTGTTTTGAAATTGTTAACGAGTGCTTTTACTTCTCTGCCGAGGATGGTGTAAACTTTTAACGTAACCATTCCGTCTTCCGGTATTTGGTAGCGGATGGTGGTTGACGGGTTGAACGGATTGGGATAGTTCTGTTCAAGCGAATATGAAATAATTTTAAATTCAATTTCAATTTCTTTTGAATATTCAAACTTTCCGTCAAAATCAATTTGTTTTAGGCGGTAACTTATCGAACTTGCACTGAGCGGAGACGAAGCGTCAACAAATGAATAACCTTTTGGGGAATTGCTGTTCCCTGCTCCTTCAACAAAACCGAGAGTTTCCCATTCACTATTTTCGTTTGACGATTTACGTTCTATTGAAAATCCGTAATTATTTACTTCTGTTGCAGTCTTCCATTGAAGGTACACTACATCAGATATACCTGCTGAATTTTGTATCTTTGCTGTAAAGGAAGTTAGTTCAACGGGAAGAGGAGCATCCCCATCTCCAACAGTTACTGATGAGAAACTTGAATAATAATTTTGTGTCTCAACATATTTACATGTGCCTGTATTTGTAACGATAGATGTTGGCAGACTTTCCCAGGCTGATCCCGTATAATGATAAATTGTAGGTGTGCCCGTAAATGCGGCACAAGCTTCCTGGGTGAAATATAATCGTATTTTAGCATTGCCACCGGTTATTGAAGATACATCCCAGTATTTATAAATATGTCGACATCCAATAGGAGTATTAGAAGGGGGATTTAAGAATTGTTGTGCTTGCGCATTTATACTTCCTGTCTGCGCTTCAATTGCAATTGCAGTTCCTTTTATAAAGGACATATTACTAACATTATTCACATTATTAACTTCAGTGTTAATATATTCAATCGCACCGATATCAATTATTGGTTCTCCGCCATCGGGCACCAAAAACGAAGGATCACCGGTATCAATACATTCCGAAGAAGCTTGTAATGAAAAATCGTTAGTATTAACATCTACAAATTGAGGATCAGTTAAAACCTGATTGTTCGAAGTTACGGTTCCGGAACTTGAATAGGTATTGGTTCCATTACCAAAAAAACAATTGTATGAAATGGTTAAACTTTCCGAACCAATATATGCGAAAGCCCGCTGATCGCTATTTATTACATCCTGATTACTGAATATGTTATTCTTAAAAGTACCATTTACTGAATTTGTGTAAATACCGCTTCCTGTTCCTCCTACTCCTGCTTTATCACAATTTGCATTTTTATAAAATGTATTATTGGCAATTACCGATACTACATCCATTTGATACAAATATATTCCACCGCCCGAACCTGAAGAACTAGTCCAGGACGTAGTAGTTGCTTTATTATCTCTTATCAAATTATTTTTAATGATCATTCCACCATTTACCCCTACATAAATTCCGCCTCCCATTGCACCAGTTTCTGAAAGCCCGATTGTTGCAGCGGCATTAGAATAAATATCATTATTCAAGATTTGAGGTTTACTATTAATATCAAAATTATTATAGCTATATGTACAGATACCTCCGCCATGACCGATTCCTCTAATTGATGAAACATTTTCGTGAATTTTATTAAAACTAATTATTGGACCATCATTGGCATCAACATAAATTCCTCCGCCATAACTATAATGAGTGGACCATTGTACATTAGATGTCGAGGCACTATTTGCTCTAATTCTGCAGTATCTAATTATGGCATGAGTTTCAGTTCCAGAATTGTACACTGCAATACCGCCGCCGTAACCAATGTCATCAGTAAAGTCGGAAGTTCTTTCATGACTGGCAGTATTGTAGTATATATAACACCTTTCGATTATGGGATAACTATAATAAATCAAAACTCCGCCCCCGAGTCTTGGCATTCTCGATTCATGAGTTGCCTTACCATTTTGAATAGTAAAACCCCGAATGATAGTAGAGTTTGTTATCGCTGTTGAGGAACCATCTATAGTAAATATCCTGCAGTTTCCTCCAGCATCAATAATACATTTACTTGAATCGGGTATGGCTGAATCAAAATCAACATCTATGTTTACCTGGGCGGATGTAATCTTTAAATTCTTATTAACGGTTATACATCCGGTAATTGAGAACGTGGTTCCGGGGGCATCGTATCCAACTAAAATTTCATCTCCTTCCGACGCTGACGTTACCGCATGCGAAATTGTAGCAAAAGCCTGCGCCCAGCTTAACCCGGTGTTACCATCATCTCCACCATTTTTTATAAAGTGAATAACTTGCGAGAAGCCGTTTGTTGTAAAAATAAATAATAAGAGTATCGAATAAATAAAAACGTACTTTTTCATTTTAATACCATTAATTTTGTTAAAGTCAATTTGTGTGAGTGAAAGAAAACGGAGCTATTCAAGAGATGCTGCCAAATGATCTGGAAGTTAAGTTGAATGAATAATATTATCATCTTTATCTTCATAAACATAAGTGCGAAATACTAATTGAAAAATATTTTAAGTAATTGTAGTTATCGCTTTTCTTAAATTAGATTAGTACAATGCCTTGCACAATAGCACAAAAGTGTGAATTTTATATAAAGGCAAGGCGGGAAAAAAGAAGAGTAAAAATATTATGAAAGGATTTTTGAGATTATAAGGTTTGAATCAACCGGACTAACTATTTTTTAAAAATTTAATAACTGCTTCCGTTCTCGATCTTACATGAAGTTTTTCATATGTGTTTCTTAAGTGGCTGCGTACAGTCTCAACGCTGATAAAAAGTTTATCGGCAATTTCCTGGTATTTATATCCCTTTGAAAGAAGTTCAAGTATTTCTGTCTCACGTTTGGTAAGCATATATTCGGCAGTTAATGCAGAAACATCTTTTTGAAATGATTCTACTATCATACGTGCAATAGGACTTGACATCGGTGATCCGCCTTTATAAACTTCTTCTATTGCATCAAGTATTTTATTTTGAGGTGTTCTTTTAAGCAAATATCCCACCGCACCGGCTTTCAAAGATTCAAAAATTTTCTCAAAGTCGTCGTATACAGTTAACATTATAAATTGCAAACCGGGTTTGATTGTTTTTAATTTTTTTATACACTCAATTCCGTTCATACCCGGTAAATTAATATCCATTAAAACAACATCAATTTCTTCATCCGGTAATTTTTTAATTGCTGTTTCAGAATCATTGAACATTACAATACATTCAAATCTACTGGACAGATTAATAATATCCGCAAGATTTTCTCTCACATCTTTATTATCTTCTACAATAGCAACCTTTATTGACATAAATTTCTATTTTCTTTCTTAAAATAAAGCTATTTGAAAACCCGTTAATTCACAATAACACTAAAGTGTGAATTTTAATTTACTTTACAAGTGGGTAGCTTTAGAAAATTTATTAACAGCATTAAAAATTTAATTCTATACCGATCTTTGTACCGCATCCGGTAGAAGTGTGAATCCAAAAACGTCCACCTACTTTTTCAATTCTATCCTTCATATTTATTAGTCCATTTCCATTACCACACACCTGCTCTATCTCGAACCCCTTTCCATTATCTACTATCTCTATAGCAAGAGAGTTATTGATTACTTTGATTCTGAGAATTACTTTTTGAGCTTCAGAATATTTTACAAGATTATTTAAAGCCTCCTTAACAACAAGGAAAATATTATGCCTGATTTCAGAGGATAAAACAATTGCAGGTATATTTGCTGGAATATCAAATCTTACCGCGATACTTGTTAAACTTAAAAACTCTTCAATATTTTCGCATAAATAAGAAATTAACATTTTTAGATTATCGTTTCCCGGATTAACCGTCCAAACAATTTCATCTAATTTCTTGATTACCTCATTTGAGAATTCATGAATTTTGAGAACATGTTCCTTCACATGATTATCAACTGCATTTTCGTTAATCACCCGGCTGGAGACGAGATTTATTTTTGTTAAACTTGCACCCAATTCATCGTGCATGTCTTGGGATATTCTCATTCTTTCACTTTGCAATTCTTGCTGAAGTTGTAGTTTTTCAATTTTCTTTTTCAATTTTTTTATGTGTGTATTCCATAGAACATACACAAGCAGGCTAATCAATGATATAATAACCATAATTCTAAACCACCATGTCTGCCAAAAAGGAGGAGTAATAATAATTGCAATCGAAATGCCGTCATTATTCCAAACGCCGTCATTATTGGATGCTTTTATTCTGAAAATATATTTGCCGGGCATAAGCTGTGTGTACGATGTATAATGTCTGTTGCCTGAATAAATCCATGATGAATCTACTCCATCCAAAAAATAAGCAAATTGATTTTTTGCCGGGTCGGTAAAATCCAATGATGAAAATTCGAATGATAAAAAATTCTGAAAGTAATTAAGTAATATCTTTTCGCCACTGGCATAAATTCTATTTCTAAATAATTCGTCATCGAAAATTTTTAAACTTGTAACAGCTATTTGTGGAATTCTTGAATTCTCTTTGATGCTGTCTGGATGAAAATATATTAGTCCGTTAACTCCGCCGAAATACATTCTTCCGGATTTACTTTTGAAATGAGAACGTACGTTATATTCATTTGAAGCAAAACCATCGATAGTTGGATTATAGTTAGTAAATGTTTCGTTAACCGGGTTAAATTTAGATATACCCTGAAGTGAACTCATCCAAAGGTTGCCAAAATTATCCGGTAGTATAGTGTAGACAATATTGTTTGCTAATCCGTCATTAACTGTAAAAGATTTAAATGCTTTTGTTTTAGGATCAAATTTTATTAAGCCTGCATCTGTTCCAAGCCAAAAAATATGATTTGGGTTTTCATATAAACCAAAAACTGATTTTGGGGTGACTTTTTTATTTGATATAAAATAACTTGTAAATTTCTCAATGGTTGGTTCGAACTTGTTTAATGCTGATACTGTGCAAAGCCAGATAGTTTCGCTGCTGTCTTGATAAATTTGAGAAACCATATTATCGCGCGAAAGATGGTTGAAATTTCCGTAGGGTTTATAAAGATCGAATTTATTTTTTACGGGATTATATCGTGCCAATCCTTTAGATATTCCTAACCAGAGAATTCCATGTTTATCTACATGCAGACAACCAATGGAATTTAATAGAAAATTGTTTGTATTTTCTTCTTTTTGTACAGTAAAATATCGAGTAAAAATATTTTTTGCCGGAACAAATTTATTCAAACCGCTGCGGGTACCAATCCATATATTGCCGGATTTATCTTCTGCTAATGCTGTAACTTTATTATTGCTTAAAGAATTTGAATTGAAAGGATCGTGAAAAAATTTGGATATTTTACCTGTTGATAATTCAATTTTATTTAACCCGTTATCGGTTCCAAGCCATAAATATCCTTTCGAATCTTCGAGAATAGCGCCCACGCTGTTATCTGAAATTTGATTTGATAATTTTGAGATACTGTAAAAGTTCTCTCTTTTTTTATCGAATTTATTCAGTCCTCCTTTGCCGGTGCCTATCCACAGAATTTCATTTTTATCTTCATAAATAGAATAGATATTATTATTGTTTATGCTAACCGGGTTATTCTCTTCCTTCCGGTATCGCGTGAATATTCTTTTTTTCAAATCAAACCAAATCAAACCTTCCTGCATTGTTCCTATCCAGATCTGATTAGATTTATCACAATAAACAGTTAATATGTTATTTAATCTGCCGGTGCTAACTCCATTCTTATTTAAAGTGTTTGTTGAATAATCGAAAGTGAAGTTTTGAAAACGTTTTTTTTTCTTCCAGAAGATGCTTAAACCACGGTTTGTGCCAATTATGATATTGCCGGAATAATCTTCGCACAACGAGTTTATTCCGTTTGAACAAATACTATTTTTTTCTGGATTATGAACATAATGTTCAAACCAGTTTTTAACAGCTAACGGTTTGTTTGATGAATCTGATTGATTAATAAATTTATTTAAACCACCGCCGTCTGTGCCTATCCAAATTATACCGGATTTATCTTTATAAATTGCAGTGATACTGTTAGTACTTAAACTTTTCGGATCGGTGGTATCGTAAAGAAATGATGAAAACTGATTTTTTCTTTTATCGAAAATTAATATTCCTTTATTATTTGTCCCTATCCATAACCGACCCTTAACATCTTCACACAGAGCAGTTATATTTTGTGCATGACTATATTGATTAAATTTTCCGGTGACAGGGTTGTATGAAGTAAGTCCGCTTAAAGTGCCAATCCACAATATTCCATCTTTATCTTCCAAAAGGCAGTTGATAAAATTACCTGTTATAGAATTTGAATCTTCAGGATCGTTTCTGAAAATTACAAATTCATTTCCATCAAATCTATTTAAACCATCTTGAGTGCCGATCCACAAAAATCCATAACGGTCCTGGAGAATGCATCTTGCGTTTACCTCGGATAAACCACTCTCAATTGAAATATGTTTAAACTTAACATTGAAATTTTGAGCAAAAGAATTTACCCCGCACAAAATGCTCAAGATAAAAATTAAAGATTTAATCAGCGTTTACACGGGCATCTATATTCCTAGTTAAAATATTTCATATATGTTACACTAGGTCTGATTCGAATAACTAAAAAGAATATTTACTAACAGGTTTTTCATAATTCAAAAACCTCCCGTAAAGAAAGATTTAAGCACAACGAAAGCAGAAAATTGTAATTACATTTTGAATATAAAAATTAATTGTACAAAAATCCTATTTTTAATAATCATAATGAAATACGCATTGCGCCAAAAATAAAGTCACCCAAGGGGGTTGGGAAAAAGGACGTTGCGCCATAATATAGGTAACCCAAAAAATTGAGGTTATCCATGAGCGGAAAAGCAAAAAGAGAGTATTTAGATGAAATCAAGAAAAGGTATTTTACATCTACGAAATTAGAAAAGGGGCAAATCCTCGATGAGTTCTGTACGAACTGTTCCTACAACAGAAAATATGCGATCAGATTAATCCACAAGAAAGAATCATCGAAGCTAAAGAAAAGAGCCGGAAGACCAAATATTTATTATAAGGAATCCATTATAAGATTTCTTAAAGACCTTTGGATCGCAACCAATCTTGTGTGTTCCCAAAGACTCAAAGAAACTATCGCTTCTTGGCTGCCTTATTATGAACTCCATCATAAAAATCATCTCACTGAACATGATAGAGAAAAACTTCTCTGCATTTCTCCACGTACGATAGATCGTCTGCTCAAAAGAAGTAAATCCAAGCATAAGAAACTTGGGCTTTCAACAACAAAGCCAGGTTCTCTGCTGAAGAAACATATCCCGATTAAAGTAGAGCAATGGGATGAGTTCCGTCCCGGATTTCTTGAAGCTGATACCGTTGCTCATTGTGGAACTTCTGTCGCCGGGCAATTTGTCTATACGCTGGATGTTGTTGATATCGCTACCGGTTGGACAGAACAAAGAGCCATCTGGGGAAAGGGACAACAAGGGGTCTTTACTGCTCTGAAGAGCATGGTTGAACTACTCCCTTTCAAGATACTCGGCTTTGATTCTGATAACGGTTCTGAATTCCTTAATTGGAATCTTCTTGAGTATTTTACCAACAGAAAAAATCCCATCCAATACACCCGCTCCAGAGAATACCGTAAGAACGATAATGCGCATATTGAGGAAAAGAATTGGACGCATGTCAGGCAGTACCTTGGGTATCAAAGATTTGACAATAGCACCATTGTTCCACTGATGAACAATCTTTATCTGAACGAATGGAGACTTTTCTTGAATTATTTTATCCCCTCTTTTAAGCTCATTAGCAAAGAAAGAGTTGGTTCAAAGATCACTAAGAAATTTGATTCACCGAAGACTCCTTATCAACGACTTATAGAATCAACTTATATCAAACCAAAAATTAAGAAACAACTCACGAATACTTTTGCCTCGTTAGACCCTTTCAAACTGCAAAACATTGTCAAAACCAAAATCATTGAAATCCTCCACCTTGCCTCTGGATAAATCGCTTCTGCTTTTTGCTGCTACTCTGTCGTGCTTCTTGGATTACCTCCTTCAAGGACTTATCCACTTATTAACAAAGAAAGAAAAAAAGTAGCAAAAAAAGAAAGAAACCATTATTATTGCTATTATTTTTTATTTTAACAGGCTTTGAACATCGTTATTAACATATTTTATTCTTTATAATTTCGGTTACCTTTTATTATGGCGCAACACGAATAATCATTTACAATACCACCATAATAAACAGTTAGTTACTTCATCAACAATAACTTTTTTGTATCCGAAAAATTCCCGGCTTTAACCTGATAGAAATACACTCCGCTTGTTAAACTAGCAGCGTTAAATTTCACTTCATAATTGCCTGCATCTTTGTATTCGTTGGTTAAAGTTGTTACTTCTTTTCCGAGTATATTAAATACATCTACAACTACTCTACCGCCTTCGGATATTGAATATTTTATTGTGGTTGAAGGGTTAAACGGATTAGGATAATTTTGATAAAGCATAAACTCATTAACAACATTAACATCAACTTCAATTTCATTCGAGTATTCAAAGCTGCCGTCATAATCAATTTGTTTTAAACGATAGAAATATTTACCCGGTTTAACATTATCATCAATAAAAGAATAAAATTGTTTTTCAGTTGTTGTCCCTTTGCCTTCAATAAAACCAATTATTTCATAATTTTTATTTTGATTGATTGAGGATGATTTCTGAACTTCAAAACCTTTGTTATTTGTTTCTGTTGCAGTTATCCAACTTAAATTTGCTGTGTTTTTATCTATATGAGCAGTTAACGATAATAATTGAACAGGTAGCCCAGTATTTGAATTATAGATAATAGAGGCAACGGTGCTTCCGCCAACAATAAATACTTTATCATCATTAACTATTTTACTTGCTGTAGGAATGAAATCTGATAAGCCGGTTAAATAATCTATACTTTTCCAAGAAGACCCGCCGTCTGTAGTTTTTCCGATAAACGGTATAAGGTCTGATGGAAAAGTACATCCATAGATTAAACCGGCGCTGCTTTCGGGAAGTAAATTTATTCCCATAGTATAATGATTGGAAAGTTCAAAAGAATACTTCCCCCAATTTAATCCTGCATCAGTTGAATTAAAAAAAACACTGCTTGAATCTATAAATCCTGAAGCATAAAAAGAATTAACATCATTGTATGATACCGAAGTAATAAATGTAGATTGAATAATACGTTTAACTGCCCAGGTTTCTCCCGTGTCTGAAGTTATGAACATTAGTGAGGATATATTATCATTACCACCCATCACTCCATTTAAATTATTAGAAAATGATATTGGAACAAAAGTATAAGAAGAATATAATTTTATTTTAAAGTTCCAGTTAACCCCCCCATCAGTTGTTTTATAAAGATATCTTGAAGAATCTGTAACAGCAATGACAAAACCAGATGTCTCATTTATAAAATTTCCTCCAACAATATAAATTATAGAATCGGGAAAAGTGTAGATAGGAATCCATGAAATTCCACCATCTGATGTTTTTAAAATTTGAGCACCGGTTGGCTCATCTCTTTTTATCCCGAGCATTGCTTCTTGAACTTTCTTAATGTCATTTGATTTAAAAAGCGTATTAAAATATTCCTTTGAATTTAATTTGTTTTTTGAACTTCGATTATATGCGATTGCAGCAATACCAGCGGAATTGTCAAATAATTTTGTGTAAATAACTGCTCTCACCGAAGAAGGGAATATGGAAGTGTTCCATGAGCTGCCAGAATTTGTTGTATAAATCATTCTGCCGGTAGGAATGTTTTCAAAAGCCCAGCCCCCGGAAATTCCGCTATTATCCATTATATCAATTGCTAATAAAATTCCAATGTTGGCCGGGATTTGCTGCTGAATCCATTGTGCAGTAATTATATTTGACAAACATAGAGCTATATAAATAGTTAATAATAATCTATGACTTAATAAATTTTTCATAAGTATCCCTAAGGTTTATTTCATTAAAATCATTTTATTTATTTGGCTAAAACTGCCTGATCTTAGTTGATAAAAGTAAACTCCGCTTGAAAGCTTACTGCCTCCATCCATGGCGTAAAACTCAACCTCATACTCTCCCTGTTGTTTTTCTTCATTAATAAGAGTCGCTATTTCATTACCAAGCACATCATAAATTTTCAAAGTCGTAAATCCTAAATCGGGAATCGTAAATTTTATTTTTGTAGTCGGATTAAACGGATTCGGATAATTTTGATAAAGTACAAACTCATTAACAACATTAACATCAACTTCAATTTCATTCGAGTATTCAAAGCTGCCGTCGTAATCAATTTGTTTTAAACGATAGATATATTTACCCGCAGTTAAATTTTCATCTTTAAATGAATAATGATTTAACTCTGTTGATGTACCGTTACCATTTACAAATCCAACAACATTAAAACTTTCTACTTTCGCCACTTCGACAAGCTGAGTGCAAGCTTTTCTCCTTTCTACTTGAAAACCATTGTTATTTGTTTCGCTTGCTGTAGTCCAGATTAACTCAACGTTATCTCCGTTTACATTCGCATTAAACGAGCTTAATTCTACCGGAATTACAGGATTACCAAGCTGTCCATCGGGGTTGATGTCTTGTGCATAAATACCTTCCGAGCCTGTTCTATCATCACCCCATGCAAGATTGCAATTATTAAAAGGATCAATTGTAGAAACCATTTGTAGTTTTTGTGTGGTTGCATTGGAAAGAGTAACAAAGTTTCCGGTCCAAACAAAATCACCTATTGTATTACAAGCAAAACCCTCGGTGATTGTATTCATGCCGCCGGCATTACCTTCAAGATAAAACACATAAGCCTGACCGCCGCCGTATTGTACATTTACTCTTGAGAGTGAAGTAGTATTGGGAGCGGAAAGAGGTTTAAATATTTTTCCATTGTCTGTCCATTGTCTTTCACCGTTTAGCGAAAGTTTCTGTCCAGAGATTCCATTAGCAGATTGATTTGAATTTGTTTCTACCCAGAATAAATAAAGCTCATCGTTCATCGAATCGAAAGCAGGAACGGGATTAAATTTATGTTCGCCTGGTGCTAATGATAATTCCATTCCATTTTCAGGAAAATAAATCAAACCGGCTGATGAAATTCTTTGAGCAAATGCGCTTTGAAGATTATCGCTGTTTCTATCATCATGCCACGCAATTATAGCTCCATTTTTTTTATCCGAAATAACTTTAGGAACTGAAAAAGCAGCAATCCAGCCTTGTGTTTGAATATCAACATTCCAGCTTACAACTCTATTAGCATTAACTTTTGTTGCACCAAGTTTTACTGTTTGTGCGGGAAAATTTCCTGTAACATTTGTATGCATTACTATTACCGAATTGCTATCGCTTGGAACTACCACAGGATAATTATAACCTACAGTTCCATTAAATAAATAGATTGGATCAGTTCCCCAGAGTTTATTTCCGGTGGGTGAAAGTTTTTGCAATGCTACTTTGTACGGCGAACCGGGGAGTATCCATGCAACAACAAAATTGCCGTCGGTTGTTTGTGTTACAACCGGGATAGCTTGAAAATCGGAACTGGTTGATAAACTAACACCATCAGCACCCCATAAAAAATTGCCGGTCGGACTTATGCGATATGCGAATACATTTAGGGCGCCATTATTGCGGGTATCAGTAAAAACAACAACAGCGTTACCTTCCGCATCGGCAATTAAATCATAATTCATCAGTGAAGAGGACTGCGGGTTATCGCTAACGAGCAATCCATCATTTGCCCAAGTTTTATTTCCCGCAAGATTGAGCCGCTGAAGATACACGGCATAACTACCGTTGCGGTCATCGAACCATGATATATAAGTATATCCATCATCGGTTGATGCTATTTTAGCGAGTGATTGTTCGCCTGTAGTATCGCAGATAGTTAAATTAACTGAAGGATCGGATGACCATTGAGCAACTGCAGTTGAATTTAAAATAGTTAGGAGGAATAGAAAGTAACTAATTGTTCGCACGAGAACTCCAAAATTATGTATGTTGTTATAGTATTGGAAATAAAATTTTTGTTTTTTATGTCAAAATATTTTTTATGTTTTTCACTTTTTACTTTTCACTTGCGGCTTGCCGCGTTATGTATTTCTAATGCAATAAAAAGAAGTTGCAAATAATTTAATATTTTCTATTCATTCATCCTAACTACAGTAAGAAGAGAATTATTTAAAGTTTAGGTTGTATGATACTATTTTAATAACAACATCTTCTTAACCTGTACAGTCTCTCCGGTCTTTAACATATAAAAATATACACCGCTAGCCAGAGAATATTTTGATGCGTTAAAGTTTAGATTATAAATGCCAGCCGGTTTATTTTCGTCAATAAGTGTAACAATTTCTTTTCCGAGTATGTCGAATATTTTTAACGTAATATGATCATCACGTTGTAAACTGTATTCTATGTTTGTCGTAGGATTAAACGGGTTAGGGTAATTTTGTTTAAGAATAAAAGTGCCAGGCGAGGGGAGATCGGCAATGTGAACGCGTGTGACAATATCTGACACTTCTTTTAGAAATGCAAAACTTCTTAATGTATTTGAATCTTCACCCCGAAAAACAAGATGCGAAAATGTTAACCCGACATCCGAAAAGCCCCATCCATCGCCTAAACCGGGTTCATAATAATTCTTTTTACCATCGGATAAATGATAGAAAATAAATTTTTGACCGTCGTATAAAACCGTATAAATTATATTCATTGCCCCAATCTGCCTATATGACGTCCAGGTTTCAGGGAAAGTATCAAATTGTTTTTTCCCTAAAGCCGGATTCCATCTGTAGAAATAGACTGAATCCAACGATGAATTTTTTCTTGTATAAACAACATTACTTCCGTGTAGTTTTAGAGAAGGGAAAAAAGGCTTTTTGTTGTAATTCCCCGAGACTGAATCTGTGAATACAATGCTGGCAGTTTCAGTATTATAAATGATGAGTTTTTCATAACAGTTAGTTAAATCTAAACATTTTTCCTCAATCCATGCCATCAAGTTGTTATCATATCCCAAAAGATTAACGGCATCGTAAGAGTTAATATTGAATGATTTTATCTCTTTAATTCCGTCATTTTTACTTTCGTAAAATTTTCTAAGAAGCCCGCCATCATAAAATGCCCATGCAGCAGATTTCCCTCTAACAAAAAGTTCATCATTACTGTTTAACCTGTTGTTGCTTATTTTGGTATATGTCAAATTTGAAATATTAATTTTATACAATCCCTCTCCTTTGCCGGGCTCATTTAAATAACCTGAAGCCCATACAAAACCGCTGTCGATTTGTGGATAATGATCGAACGCGCCCAGCCAAAAAGATGGCGGATCACCTGTTACAGCAGTATCGTAATGCGCAATATTTAATTTCTTCTTTAGACCGTTTGTGAAACTATACAAGTACCAGTATTGCGGGCTGCCTTCTACAGCCACAACATCTTCGGAATAATGCGCCGGATCGAAATAGAGAATGTTATCATCATTGTAATTTTTATTGTCGAATGTTATTGCGCTTAAAGTATCCCAGCCACTCGACCAGCCAATTACATTTCGACCGCTTTTTAATTCGGTAGTATTAGAATTTGATAATTGTATTAATGAGTTGCTTCTTTCGAGTTGTAAAGAAAAATCATACTGGATTGTAGTTCTGGAAGCAGTGGTTAAACTGGAAACCACAACCCAAATATCATCGTATAAAGTCGTCGGGCTTAGGGTGAAAGAATTTACCCCCGGGAAAAAATGGTTTACTGTAACATTACCTGATTTACGAGTAACAACACTCGCAGAAAATTCGGGATTTTGATTTCCTGGAGTAAAAGTTATTTTTACAAAATCGCTGCTGTTATTTGGAAATCCTTTTGCAACTTTCAAATAAGAGCAGCCTCTCATGTTTATCCAGTCGTTAAGAGGCTGTGTGTTAAAAAGACTATTGGTAGATGTGATAGAAGGATAATTTGCCTCTTCTTCATAATCGTAAGGGGAAATGTTTTTTATAATATTTGCAATTGAATAATTATGAAATTCCTCTGCAAACGTGCTCGAATATGAATTTAGCGCTTGCTCAATTGCAACAGTACTGAAGTCCATTATATAGCTGTCGTTATCGATACTTTTTTCCCAAATAGTCCTGACAATGGAAGCGCCGAGATGTTCGGAAAGATATCTAAAAAAAATCCAGCTTCCATAATAGTAAGATGAATTTAATACTGTGTTATCATCTGCATCAAGTGACACCCAGGGGGTTTTAAACCATTTGGTTAGGTATTGATAGTTATCGTTAATATTATCAAACACCTCATCCTCAATCCACGCAGCGGTTCCTTCTTTTAGCCATAACGCTTCAAAGCCGTCGTATCCGAATTGGATGGAATGAAAATACTCATGAGCCAGTGTAACTCTTATATTTTCATAACCCGTATTCACGAATCCGAAAAAATTATTTTCGATAAGCATGTAACTTGTATAAGCGTTCAATTCCGTTTCCGAGGAATTCGGATTATCCCCTATATTTGTTTCAGGCATTAACAGCCCGTACAAACTCATGTTTTGAATATATACATCGTATTTTGAATTTCCGCCGTGTGCGCTATCCGGTGGAGGAGCAATAAAACCCATGTCATTTAATTCAAACGATCTGACAAACTCAAGATTGATCATCACACTGTCAACATAATCGGGTATTCCATTCCCATCGCCGTCAGCAGGAGGAACCGCGTTTGTATCACCCGGTGTGGCGGAGTAGTGAACCCGAAAGTTTGTCGTCTCTTTAAATAACGGCAGATCCGGTCTGCTAAGAATTCCACCTTCTAGAAAACCATATTTTGCCAATTCATTTTTTGTTTGGGCGCTTAGTTCTTGCCAAGAACTTTTGATTGTTTCAATAATCCAGCTTCCGCATTTTTCTTTTATAGAACTTTTAAAACTATCGGGTAATTTTTTCTCATCAAACATTGCGTAAACGAAATACTTTATTTTTTCATCAATTGTTATTTTGTTTGATGAAAAGCTGTTCAGTATTTTGCTGAAAGATGAGTTGTTATTTTCCGCTGGAGTTTGAGTTGGGAAGGAAATAATATTTTGAGTATCAGAAGTAAACAGAGGAAATGCCGTTGCAGCATTTACATTGAAACAGAACGCCGCAAATAAAAAAATAATCTTCATTTGAAACCTCAACTATATTGTTGATTATTTCCTTGAATAAAAACCGGGAGGGAACAATCTTGTTATAAAATCATGCACAGTTATTTGGTCCATGGCTATCAACTGAGGTATAAAAATATTAAAATAGTTTTGATTGTGCAACTATTGCGCAGTCGGGAATAATCTAATTAAAATTGCGACAATTTCAATAATGTAATTTTTTATCAACATTCATTAGTACCCTAACACCTAAATTCTTGTAATATATGGGAGAATATTTGCAAACTAAACGACTTAAAAGCATGAATGAGTGACCCGTTAGCTAACGGACAACCATTTAATCCCTCATCTAAAATAATTTGGTTCTGGCTTTTCCAGGTTAGGTATAAATTAAAGGAAAAGCTTGCCGGAGTTAATTTCGACAAGCTTTTTTAACAGGGAGCTTATTTATAAACAGTCCCGTTTAGAGAGTGTTCAAAATAGAATAAATGAATTTATTTTAATAGAAGCATCTTTTTTGTTTGAACAAATTTACCAGATTGAAGTCTATACATATATAAGCCAGTTGGCAAATCAGCTGAATTAAAAGTTACATTGTAATTACCTTTCGCTTTTTCTTCATTTATCAACGTTTTAACTTCTTCGCCAAGTATATTAAATACTTTTAAGTAAACAAAACCATCGGAAGGCAGACTAAATGAAATTATTGTTGAGGGATTAAATGGATTCGGATAATTCTGCTCAAGAGCAAAAGCTCTCGGCAGTTCAACAGTAACATTAACAACGTCCGAGTAACTTATTGTTCCGTCAAGATCAATCTGCTTTAGGCGGTATGAATAATTTCCCGCTGATA
>Ga0210044_10004791_pt1 | contig 18682 bp, 19 predicted proteins | sample CryGey13umfilter_2_FD_183959 | JGI IMG/M metagenome (GOLD analysis project Ga0210044, IMG submission 183959) | Groundwater microbial communities from aquifer in Utah, USA - Crystal Geyser 4/9/14 3 um filter (SPAdes) (version 2) | ecosystem: Environmental > Aquatic > Deep subsurface >... | reverse complement strand
GCGCGCTGAACTTACTGCCGCAATTTTTAAGAGATAAGATTGTAAACTATATTAATTAAATTGGGAATTATTTATGCAAAATATTGAAGTTATAGACAGCGTTTGTACATACTGCGGAACCGGTTGCGATATCGCTGCTAAAGTTAATACAGATACAAACAAGATAGAGAGTATATTTGCTCATCCGGATGGAGTGGTTTCTCAAGGGAAACTTTGTGTTAAAGGCAAATACGGTTTTGATTTTGTTGACTCTGCCGATAGACTCCGTATTCCTAGAATCGCAAAAAGTTTCCTCCAAAAAAATCCACACATTAAAGAGGCAATTGCCTCTAGCTTAGTTGATTTAGATGAGACATGGTTTGAGACGACACTTGATTCAGCAACAACTGCGTGCGCTATGAAACTTAAAAGTATTCAAGCAAAATACGGCGAAAAAAGTGTCTGTTCTTTAGGCGGGGCTAGAACATCTTGTGAAAGCTCCTACCTTTTTCAAAAGTTTACCCGTCATACTTTAAACTCGCCACATGTTGACAACTGTGCCAGAGTCTGCCACTCTCCCTCTCTTAAAGGGATGAGAATGACCATTGGCGAGGGAGCTGCAACTAACCCTTACAACGACATCTACAACTGCGAATTTATGATTGTTATCGGCTCAAATACAACCGAAGCGCATCCTATTATCTCAAACAGAATCCTTGATGTGGCGCGTGAGCACAACAACTTGGCTGTTTTTGATGTTCGTGAAATCCAACTTCACAGATTTGCAAAATACAAGGCAATTATGCCCCATGAAGCCAATTTGCTGGTTTTAAATATGCTAGCCTTTGTCATTATTGATGAAGAGTTGTATAGCGAAGATTTTTTAGCAGACAGAACAAAAGGTTTTCTTGATTTTAAAGCAAAAATTTTAAATGACCCCTACGCAAATCCAGATTATTTTGAAAATATTGCGGGTTATGAATATCTCTCAAAAATGATCCGTAAAGTTGCCCGTGAGTATGCGCTTAAAAAGTCGATGATATTCTGGGGTTTAGGCATAACTGAGCATATAGACGGCTCTTACGCGGTCATGGCAATTACGCACTTGGCTCTTATGACCGGTAACATCGGTAAGCCCGGCGCGGGTTTAATGCCTCTGCGTGGACAAAATAATGTTCAGGGAACCTGCGACATGGGAATGCTTCCCTATTTTGACCCTGATTATCAGACACCAAAAGAGATAGGTCTGATGACGCCACAACTTGTTGATGCAATGCTTGAAGATAAAATAAAAGCCATTATAAATATCGGCGAAGATATTACGCATATCCATCCAAATCTTAACAAAATTGAGCGTGCATTTGAAAAACTGGAACTCCTTTTTGTTCAAGAACTTTTTATGACAGATGTTGCAAAGCGTGCAGATATTGTAGTGGGTGTAAAATCAGCGTATGAGAAAACAGGTGTTTATATCAACGCTATACGTCGTCTGCATCTGTCACAGCCGCTTGTAAAATCAGATCTGCCTGATGACTGGGAAGTTCTTCAAATCTTAAATAATAAAATGGGTGGAGATTACAACTATAAAAATTCAAATGATGTTTGGGACGAGGTTAGAGAAGTGGCTTACAGACGCTTTAGCGGTGCTTCTTATGTTAGACTACAACGCCACAGAAAGCGTGGACTACAGTGGCCGGTTCATACTGAAGATACCCCGATTTTGCATCAGTTAGATTTTAGAACGGACGACGGTCTGGGTGAATTTCATTACCATCAGTACAAACTTCGAGGGATGGTTGAAGAGATAGTAGAGAAAAAACTCAGCGGTTACCATTTAACAACAGGCAGAACCATCTCTCACTATAACAACTCGGCGCAAACCTCTAAAAGTGAGAAACTTAACAAACGGTATGATGAAGATATTTTGCTTGTGTACGAAGGTGATGCAGCAGATTTTACAAGTGAGCAGGTTATTCTCAAAACTGAGTTTGGGCAGACGAACCCTCTAACTCTAAAGTTTACAGATAAAGTACAGCCAAAGACTCTGTTCTGTACTTTTCACCATGCAAAATCCAAGATAAACAATATCTTTGGAGACAGGTCTGATGAACTGATTTTAACCGCCGCATTTAAGTCCATAAAAGTTGAAATTATCAACTGCTGACATGAGTAGAGCAAAAGGAAATATAGCAGAAGAGTCGGCATGTGGATTTCTCTATGATAATGGTTTTACCCTAATCGAGAGAAATTTTTACTCCCGTTTTGGCGAGATAGATATCATCGCCGTTAAAGACGAAGTACTCCACTTCATAGAAGTCAAAAGCGGCATCGATTATGAAAGTGCCGTTCAAAATATAACTCCAAGAAAACTCTCCCGTCTTATAAAAACAGGCAGTGTCTACATGAAAAAGAACTCTTTTGATGTCTCTTTCACCTATGATGCCATAATAGTAACACCGAAAAATATTGAAATTATTGAAAATATTACTTTTTGAGAGATGAAAAAAAAATAGAGTCTTTCTGACCTTTAAAATGATATAATTTTTCAATATATTTTGGAGAACTTTTATGAATGCAATGATTTACTTTGGCTCTACTCCGTCCACAAAAGAGAACCTCAGTGAGAGAAAAAGCCCATACAACGGTAAAGTAGTTTCAACTGCTCCAATTTGTGATGCACAAGACGCAAAAAAAGCTCTCATAATTGCACAAGAAGCTGTAAAAGCTGCAAAAGCTTCAACTCTGTCTCAGCGATGTAACTGGCTTTTGGATGTTGCGCAAAAACTCAAACAAAACAGAGAAGATATCGCACAAACTATCACAAATGAAGTCGGTAAACCTATAGCATATTCGAGAATCGAAGTTGACAGATGTATAGAGACTCTAATTTTGTCTGCTGAGACTATGCGAACCATGCACGGGGAGACAATTAACACTGATGCCATGGCGAGCGGTAAAAAAACCATCAGTTTTTTTCGTCGTGAGAGCGTTGGTGTAGTTGTAGCGATAACACCCTTTAACTTTCCGCTCAATCTTGTAGCGCATAAGCTTGCTCCCGCACTAGTTGCCGGCAATGCCGTTGTCCTAAAACCTACTCCTGAAGCCCCTTTGACAGCGTATAAATTTGCAAAACTCTTCATTGAGAGTGAGTTTGCCCTGCCAAATGCTTTGAGTGTTGTTTATGGCGATGCTGAGGTTGGCTCCGCTTTAGTCTCTAGTGATATCCCAAGAGTTATCAGTTTTACGGGCAGTGTTCCCGTGGGAGAAATTATTGCAAAGTCTGCAGGCATTAAAAAAGTCTCCCTTGAACTCGGCGGCAATGCGGCGACTTACATAGATAAAAGTGCCGACTTAGACTTAGCAGCAAGCAGATGTTCGCTGGGTGCTTTTGTAAATTCCGGTCAGGTTTGCATCAGCTTGCAAAGAATTTATGTTCATGCAAATATCTATGAGGAGTTTGCTTCAAAAATGGCGCAGGAGACAAAAAAACTGATTGTAGGTTCTCCTTACAATGATGAGACTTTTATGGGTCCCCTTATTGATGACGCGGCTGCAGAGCGTGCAATGAATTGGGTTGAGTCTGCCATAAAAGAGGGTGCCGTGGCACTTTTAACACCGTACCGTGAGGGCAGAATGTTTCACCCCTGTGTCATGGCAAATGTCACTGACGATATGGCGATAGTGTGTGAAGAGGTTTTTGCGCCTATTGTCTCTTTGGTGAAAGTAAACTCTTTTGATGACGCACTGCCACGCATGAACAACTCCCTGTACGGACTGCAGCTTTCTGTTTTTATAAATGATTTGGCACTGGCTCAAAGAGCAATCAACGAACTCGATGCAGGCGGGATTGTTATAAACGATATGCCGACACTGCGTTTTGATATTCAGCCCTATGGCGGTGTAAAACTCAGCGGTGTCGGGCGTGAAGGTCCAAGGTTTGCCATTGAAGAGATGACAGAGATAAAAAGCGTAGTTATCTGTTAAATGAACAAAACAAAGGTAATAATCAGCGCTTGTCTGCTCGGTGAATATTGCCGGTATGACGGCAAAACAAAACAGCTAAGTCAAGTTGTTGAAGCTTTTAAAGAGTATGAAATCATTCCTTTTTGTCCCGAAGCGCCTCTTTTTGGAACTCCAAGACAAAAAATAAATGTAATGCAAGTTAATGGGCAAAAGAGAATTATTACCGATGAGACAAACGAAGATGTTACACGAAAACTTCAAAATGAGATAGAGGCGTTTATAAACCGATTTCCACATGCCAAGACAATTGTCTTGAAATCTAAAAGCCCAAGCTGTGGGCTAGGAACGACCCCAATCTTCAATGAAAGAAAAGAGGTAATTACTCTAGGAGACGGTTTGGCTGCAACAATTTTAAAAAAGAAATTTCCACATGCCAAGATTGTAGATGAGTTAAATTTTTAAGAAACGAAACTCAGTCTCTGTAAATTAACATACCAATCTTCTCTGTAATATTTTCTAGTGTTTTTAAGATAAATTTTAAAAGCGTCTTCATAACACTCTATTTTTTTAATACAATCTTCGGGGATTTCTAACTCATCCTGACAAATACTCTTTGCACTCTCTTCATCTAAATCGCAAAAAAATCCTAACTCTTCATTGTCCGGGTTGATAACAAATTCTCTCTCAAGCATTTTTCTTTCCTAGTATAAAAGATAATGAAACATTATATTACTATTATTTCCATAAACATAACTAAAACTGAATATTTTTTAATCAATTTCATTCAATATAGACAATTACCCTTGTGAGTTGAAATATTAGAATAAAATTGTTTCCTAATGATTACAGCACCCTTAAATTAGTTTATTGTTAAGTTTAGATATAATCGCGCCAAATTATAATGTGAGAATAGTATGAATGTAAGAGAAGAATATTTAAAATTTTTTGAATCAAAAAATCATAACAGAGTGGCTTCGGCTCCACTAGTTCCGGACGATGCGACACTTCTTTTTAATAATGCGGGAATGGTTCCATTTAAATCAATCTTTACAGGTGAAATTCCAAGACCCCAGAACCCAAGAGCGACTTCTTGTCAGACTTGTATTCGTGCAGGCGGAAAACATAACGACCTTGAAAATGTCGGTCACACTGCCAGACACCACACTTTTTTTGAAATGCTGGGCAATTTCAGCTTTGGAAATTACTTCAAAGAAGAGGCTATTGCGTATTCTTGGGAATTTATAACTGAGGTACTAAAACTTCCGGTAGATAAGCTTTGGATTACTGTGCATGAAAGTGATGATGAGGCTGAAGCTATTTGGGAAAAGTACGTTGCAAAGAATAGAATTATGCGTTTGGGCGATGCTGATAACTTTTGGCAAATGGGTGACACAGGACCGTGTGGACCCTGCAGTGAAATCTTTTATGACCAAGGTGCAGAGAACTTCTCGGGTCCTGAGGACAAAATGGGCGGCGAGGGCGACAGATTTTTAGAGATTTGGAACTTGGTTTTTATGCAGTACCAAAGAGGTGCTGATGGCACAATGACGCCACTTCCAAAACCATCCATCGACACAGGTATGGGTTTGGAGCGTGTCGTGGCCATCAAAGAGGGAAAACTTAGCAACTACGACTCTTCGCTTTTTATGCCAATCATCAAAGATGTTGAAAAACTGATAAAAAAAGAGTACAAGTACGAGAGTGGTGCATCTTACCGCGTAATAGCCGACCATATTAGAACAGCTCTTTTTCTTTTAGCTCAGGGGATAAACTTCTCAAATGAGGGTCGTGGCTACGTACTTCGCCGTATTTTACGTCGTGCAGTCAGACATGGTTACTTACTTGGATTTCGTACCCCTTTTATGCATAAACTAGTTGACAGCGTTGTCTCAATTATGGGCACAGAATATAACTATTTAGTTGAAAAAGCTTCTGCAGTTAAAGAGCAGATAGAGCTTGAAGAAGCAAGATTTTTTAAGACTATTGAATCTGGAATAGAACTTTTTAATGAGGAACTTAAAAACACTAAAGAGGTCTTTAGCGGAGAGGTAGCTTTTAAGCTTTATGATACTTTTGGTTTTCCGCTTGACTTGACACAAGATATGTTAAAAGAGAAACACCTAGGACTAGATACAGCGAAGTTTGAAGAGTTGATGCTAAAGCAGAGAACACGTGCTAAAGCTGCCTGGAAGGGAAGCGGAGACGAGGCAGTTCACGGAGACTTTAAAGAACTTTTGGAAAAATTCGGCGAGAACACATTTGTGGGCTATGAGTTTACTCAACACTCAGGAGAAGTTTTGGCACTTCTTGATGAGAACTATAAACATGCTACTAGTCTGGCATGTGGAAGTAAAGGCTGGGTGCTTTTAGACATAACGCCTTTTTATGCAGAATCTGGCGGACAGACCGGAGACAGAGGGGTACTTGAGGGCTATGCAAAAGTTTTAGATACTAAAAAAATATTTGGACTCAATCTCTCTCAAATAGAAGTTATAAATGATTTGAAACTTGGAGATTTAGTTGAGGGCATTGTAGACATTTCAAGAAATGAAATTATAAAACATCACTCGGCTACACACCTTTTACACGCCGTACTTTATGATATTTTAGGTGAGCATATTTCTCAAGCAGGCTCTCTTGTTGAAGCGGATAGATTGCGATTTGATTTTTCTCATCCAAAAGCAGTTAGTGATGCTGAGCTTGCTGAAATTGAGAGAAGAGTCAACCAAGATATTTTAAGAGCTATAAGTGCTAAAACAGATGTTATGGACATTGAGATGGCCAAAAAATCAGGGGCTAAGGCTCAGTTTGGCGAGAAGTACGGAGATGAGGTCAGAGTTGTAAGTTTTGGTGATGCAAGCGTTGAGTTCTGCGGCGGTGTTCACGTACAAAATACGGCAAATATAGGCTCGTTTATAATCACTAAAGAGAGCGGAGTTTCAGCCGGTGTTCGCCGTATAGAAGCAGTTTGCGGCAATGCAGCTTACAGATACTTTGCATCTCAGCGTACACTTTTAAAAGAGGTCCAAGCAGAGGTGAAAAACTTAGATGTACTTTCTGGCATCGCAAGAATGAAATCTAATATTAAAGAGCTAAAAGAGGATTTAGTTGAGGCTCAAAACTCTGCAAAAGTTGAGATAAAAACTGAGGAGATTAACGGTGTTGCCGTGGTTGTTGAAGAGCTTGCAAGCGGAGACATAAAAGAGAAAATAGATGAGTTGAAAAATGAGAATGACTCTATTTGTATTATGCTTTTTCAGGTTAAGGGGGATAAGGTTTTAATAGCTGCCGGTGTCAAAGAGGCAAAAGCAAAAGCCGGAGATTGGATTAAAAAAATAGCTCCAATACTCGGTGGTGGCGGCGGCGGTCGCCCCGACTTTGCACAAGCCGGCGGAAAAGATGTCACAAAGCTAGCAGAGGCTAAAGTAGAGGCTATGAAGTTTATTGTAGAGGCGCTCAGCTAATGGAAGCTTTTTTTGCCCAATATAAAACAGTTATAATATTTTTGCATGTAATAAGTGCCGTGGTTTGGGTAGGCGGAATGATTGCACTGCGTTATGCCGCTCATCCCTCATTTTTAGAGATAGAATCGCCTATTAAAAGATTAGAAAGAGTCGCAGATGCTCTTAAAAGACTTTTTTTTATAGTTGCTCCGTTTGTAGTGATTTTACTTATAACAGCCATTTTAATGATAAAAGGGTACGCTCTTTCTCAAAGTGAATTTAAAATGTTTGCATACGTAAAAGAGGCACTTTGGAGTGTAATGTTTATAAATTTCTCAGTAATGATTTTACGAAGAAACACAGCTGAGAAGGCTCTTAAAAACGGCGACTTTGTTCTTGCTAAAAATCAACTGCAGATGATTGGAAAATTTATGGTTCCACTTAATATTATTTCAGGTGTTATAGCAATATTCTTAGGCTCATTTCTCTCAAATAACTTGTAATGATTAGACTCTCTTCCTCTTCACAAACCCGAGCTTTGCTCTTAAAAAATGCAGGCATTAACTTTCTCCAAGAGAGTGTTGATTTTGATGAAGATACAATCATTTCCACGTGCCCGAAAAATTTTGTGTATCAGGCAACAATGGGAAAATATGAGGCTAATCTGAAAGCTTTCGGATATAAAGAGTATCCGCTTTTAGTCGCCGATACGGTTGTAACCTCTCAAGGAAAAATCCTCCGCAAAGCAAAATCTGAAGAGGACGCACGCAATATTTTAATGACCCAAAGCGGCAACATTACGTCAATAATAACCTGTATGATTTACCAAAGCACTCAGTTAAAACTCATTGATATTTCTCAAACGGATTACATTTTTGGCGATTTTAATCTTGATGCTTTGGAGAATTATTTACAGAGTGGCGAGTGGAGAGGAAAAGCGGGGGCTTGTATGGTTGAGGGTTTTTGCAAACCTTATATAAAAGAAGTAAAAGGTTATGAAAGTACTGCAATGGGGCTTTGTGTGGAAATTTTACAAGCATTCCTTTGATTTGCAGATGTTTAGTGCTAAAATACTTTAGACAAAGGAGTTGCTGATAATGTATGAAATAATAATTATTGTTATGTTTGTAGCTCTGTTAGTTGCTCTTTTTTTCATTTATAAAAACTTGCAAGAGGCGAAATACAATAAAGATATTCTAGACAGTGTTCCTGATATTATCTTGATTTATAAAAATTCAAAATTAGTGGAAGTTAACAAATCATTTTTTAATTATTTTGATAAATATAGTTCTCTTGCAGAATTTATAAAGGCAAACGACTCTATAAGTTATTTTTTTGAACAAGAAGAGGGATATTTAAACCCTCTTGCACTTGATGGCAGCAGCTGGTTTGAGTATGTAAAGCAGATTAAAGTAGCACGCGTAAAGATTAGAATTGAAAAAAAAGAGTACTATTTTTCTATAAATTTTTCTATCCTTGAGAATAATATAAATTGTTTACTCTTCTCAGACATAACTCAGTTAGTAAAATCTCAAAAAGAGATAAACAATTTAATATTTTTTGACCCTGAAACACATATTGGAAATCGTAGATATTGTGATGAGAAAATCAAACAAGAAGTGGCTGTAGCGCAGCGTTACAAACATGATTTGTCTATTGTAATGCTGGAGATAGATAAATTTAAAGAACTCGAAGATTTACACGGGGAGATAGTTGCTCATAAATTACAAATAGCATATGTAAAATTAATTCTTTCCCTTTTGAGAGAGATTGATATTTATTGTCGTTTTAGTGAGAATAAATTTATAATTATACTCCCCTCAACAAACTTGGCAGGTGCAAGACAGGTTGCCCAAAAATTAAAAGATGCTGTTTCTTTAAGTCAAAAAGTACTTCATGTTACTATGAGTTTTGGAGTTACCGCTTATCTGCCCGGAACTGAAATAACTTCATTTTTAACCAAAGCAGATAAAGCACTGCAGAGTGCACAAGAATCTGGAACAAACAGGATAGTAATACTCTGATGTACTACCTCAAAGAGTTAAAAGCGCTCAAACACGCCGGTAGGTATAGAAGCAGAGAGGTGGTTGATAACAAGATATTAGATTTTGCGTCTAATGATTATCTTGGTCTTTCTCATAATAAAACCCTCCATATTTCCACATGCCAAGAACTCTCTAGTTTTCCTCTTAACAGCGCTAAAGCCTCACTTTTAGTAAATGGCTATCATCAAATTCACCAAGATTTTGAGAGAGCTTTATGCGCGGCAAACGGCTTTGAAGAGGGCGTTATTGTAGGAAGCGGATTTAATGCAAATATTGCGCTTATTGAAGCTCTGGTAAGAAAAAGTGATGTTCTTTTTATGGATGAGAAATACCATGCTTCAGGAGTACTGGCCGCAAGCTTAAATGGCTTAAATGTACAATTTTTTGCCCATAACGATATGCAAAATTTAGAAGAGCTAATAAATAAATTTCCACATGCCAAAAGAAAGATAGTTGCAGTTGAGGGAATTTACTCGATGGACGGCGATATTGTAAACGGTAATGTTTTTTCACTTTGTGACAGATATGATGCGATTCTTATTGTTGATGAAGCCCACAGCAGCGGTGTTATCGGGAAGAACTTGATGGGTGCATATGACTATTACAACATTAAAATAAAACCAAACCATATAAAAATGGGAACTCTGGGAAAGGCTTATGGAAGCTTCGGGGCTTTTATACTGGCTTCAGAGCATATAGTCGAGTACCTTATAAATCGGGCTAAACCTATTATTTATGCAACTGCACTCTCTTTATATGATACCCTTTTAGCACACAACTCTTTGCGCTATATACTAGAAAATAAAACCCAAATAAAAAATGAGATAAAACTTCGCCAAAAAATAATTCACGAAATTTTAGGCTTACAAATAGAGGGATTAATAGCGCCTATAGTTATAGACAATAACGTAAGAGTCATAGAAATCCGTGATGAACTTTACGCCAAAGGTTTTGCAGTCGGCGGAATAAGGCAGCCAACAGTTGAGCGTGCTATCATTAGAGTGATAGCGAGATTAGGGCAAAGCGCACAAGAGTTAAGCGAACTGTGCATCTATTTAGATAAAATAAAAAAATGAAGATTTCTAAATTAAGAATCAGTCTCAATGAAAAAAAATTGGTAGATATAGAGTTTGAAATTTCTTCTTCACTTGCTCTTGTGGGACAAAGTGGAAGTGGAAAAAGTTTAACACTCAAAGCACTTTTGGGCATGTTGCCAAGCGGTATGACTCTGGAGTTGGAACATACAAGTGAGTATGAGTTGAAGGTGGGAAAGAGTCTCTCTTTTGTTCCTCAAAATCCTTTTACAGCACTCTCGCCACTTACAAAAATCAAAGATCAATTTTTTGTTGATGAGAGAAAAGTTAAAAAATTGTTCTCTCAGGTTGGCTTAGATGAGGATTTACTGCAAAGATTCTCTCCTGAACTCTCAGGCGGTCAACTCCAGCGAGTTATCATAGCAATGGCACTGGAGTCTCAGCCAAAACTTCTTTTACTCGATGAACCGACAACGGCACTTGACCCGGATACAAGAGTTTTGATTTTAGATTTGTTAAAAAAATTACAAAAAGAGTTTGGATTTAAAATACTCTTTGTTACACATGACATGAATTCGGCACAATCATTATGTGAAGATATCTGTGTAATAAAAGAGGGAATAGTTATAGAAAAAGGCAATATGTACGATATTCTCACAAATCCTAAAGAGAAATATACAAAAACTTTAATTGATGCAAGTTTTGCAAATAGGGAATTTAGAAAATGAAAATAGTTAAAAATATATTTGTCACAGTTTTATTAGTTGGATTTATATCTCCGTTTATAATTTTGGGATATTTCTTGACTCTGAATTATGATATATCAACTTTGGTTGATTATAAACCATCCGTAACTACAAGAATTTATGATCAAAACGGTGAGAAAATCGCAAATATTTTTAATGAAAAACATAGATACTATGCTACATTTGAGGAGATTCCACCCAGAATAATAGAAGCTTTAGTAGGCATTGAAGATACGACTTTTTTTGAACATCCGGGTATAAATGTAGATGCTATTTTTCGAGCCGCAATAAAAGTTCTTAAAGCCGGCAGTGCAGTTGAAGGGGCTAGTACAATTACCCAGCAGCTAGTCAAAAATAAACTTTTAACGAGAGAAAAAAAATTATCAAGAAAGATAAAAGAGGCTATTTTTGCACTCAAACTTGAGCATGTCCTAAGCAAAGAGCAGATACTCGAGCGTTATCTAAATGAGATTTATTTTGGACACAGTTATTATGGTATTAAAACAGCAGCTGATGGTTATTTTCACAAAAATCTAGATGAGTTAACTTTAAAAGAGATGGCTGTTTTAGTAGGTTTGCCAAAAGCACCAAGTGCTTATGCCCCTACAAAAAACTATGAAATTTCTATGGGCAGAGCAAACCGTGTTATCTCTAGAATGTATGTTTTAGGTTGGATTGATGAAACATCTTATAATAAAGCACTCCTGGAACTTCCAAAAGTTTTTGATGATACTTTAACACAAAACAGAGCTCCTTTTGTAGTTGATGAAGCTGTGAGAATAGCATCTTCTGAGGGCATTGAAGATATTAGAACAGGTGGTTATGAAATATATACAACTATAGACCTGAGACTCCAAGAGGCTGCAAGGGAATCACTGCACTACGCTTACGATGAGTCATTAAAAAGAATACAAGAGCATGAGAACTCCTCATCGGTGCCCTCCGACGTAAATACCTCACTTTTAAATGGTGCCATAGTTAGTATAAATCCAAAAACCGGAGATATTTTAGCTCTTGTTGGTAGTTATGATTATAGAATAAGTCCTTATAACCGTGCTACACAAGGTCGTCGCCAGCCCGGTTCTGCCTTTAAACCTTTTATATATCAAGTAGCAATTGACTTAGGGTATTCCGGAGCGACAGAGCTGGTTGATGTTGCAAGAACATATGATTATGAGAAAAACGGGGAAGAGGTAAAGTGGCAACCAAGTAATTATGAAAATAATTATAAGGGCTTAGTTAGCCTAAGAGAAGCCCTTGTCCATTCAAGAAATTTAGCGACCATTAACCTTGTAAATGACATAGGACTCACTCAGTTATTGAATGAATTTAAAAAATTTGGCATAGAAAACTTGCCTCCTGATTTGTCTATTGCTCTTGGCAGTATTTCGCTCTCTCCTCTAGAATTAGCCAAGTACTATACCTCTTTTGCAAATGGAGGCATACAAGTTACACCCAACCTGATTAACCATATAGAGAAAAATGGCAATACGGTATATGTTAAGAAGCAGGAGAGCCGCTTTATCACAGAGGAGACGCAGGCCTTCATTATGACAACTATACTCAAAGATGTTGTGAGTCGTGGAACCGGTAGAAATGCTGACGTTAAAGGTATTGAGTTAGCCGGAAAAACCGGAACAACTAATAATAATGTTGATGGTTGGTTTGCCGGTTATTCTCCAACCATAGAGACTGTTGTATGGTTTGGCAATGATGATAACTCGCCAATGTATGCAAGAGAGACCGGGGGCAGAATAGCCGGACCTGCATTTGCCAGATTTTATGAAAATGTACTGAAACTTTACCCTCAGATACAAAGAAAATTTGATGTTCCTGCGGGCATTATCGAAGTAGAGATGAATGGTCAAAAAGAGTATTTCAGCGATATCTCTAAACCACCTCGTGCTGAAGGGGTATCTGATCCACAAGAGGAGTTACTATTTTGATGAAAAAACTATTATTAGGCTTGTTACTGCTTGGCGGGGTAAGCCATGCAGAGTTGTTTCAACAAGGGAACGTCGGTATGGGTATTATTGTCGGGAATGGTTCATCTCTTACAAGAGAGGGGACTCAAAACTATACTATAGTCGGGGTAAGTGCTGATTACTTTATAGTTGATGATTTATCGGTAGGTCTTGGTTATATGGGCTGGTTTGGAGGGACTCCAACTTTAAATCAAGTCACTCTTCCGATAACTTATTATATTCCTTTAGATGAGAAGTTCCGTCCATATCTTGGAGCATTTATGAGAGAAACATATATTAGTGAGGGTTATGATGACTATGAGTCTTATGGAGCTAAAGCAGGAGTCGCTATATCATTTTCCAAAAAATCATATCTAGGCATTGGAGTTGTTCAAGAGTTTTATGGAAGCGGTAAATATGGAGATGAATCTTCAAGCACTTACCCTGAAATTATTTTCGCTTTTTCATTTTAAACAGATATGTCACAGTTGTACTTCAATTAAAGCGCTTTAAAGAGGTTTTCTAGGTAGTATAGATCTCTTTTTAAAAGATCTTGCTTAACATTGAATAATTTAAAATGCTGTAAATCTGCCACTATAATAAGATTTGATGACATGATGAAGCATACCCAAATTTACAAGACAGTTCAGCTAAGAAAAAACTCAAAAACCATCTCAATTGAAGATTCTGCTTCCAAAAAAGTGAAATAATTTTTGTCACTTTGGCCTGTACAGACTTGCGAAGGCTTGTCGGTGCCCAAGAAGCCCGTTTGCTAAAAGTAATACCCTAGTCGAAGTGAAAGGTAATTGTCGCTTGCACTCTCACTCAAACCATAAGCATAATTAAAAGTCGTAAACCAGTTTGCATCAATGTTGTAAAAAGCATACAGAGATGCTGTTTGAATCGTTTGGACATCTGCGTAAATACTATCGCTGTAATTATATGAAGCACTTAAATATAGTTTGTCTTTTGGGTAGAAACCTATTCCGGCATTATAGGAATTAGTGTTTTGATAGCTAATCTCTCCGGCAATATCATCATCATTTATTATAGTAAAACTATAACCACCAAAAACATTTGTTTGATCAAATATATAGCTGATATTTGCGGACGCCACGTAGTCTGAATTGTTGTTATTAAGGGTAGAATCATAAGTCGAAATGATAATACCGGCACCAACTCTTATGTCAAGTTTATTTACAGGCGAGAGTTTATAATAAGCACCCAAAAAAGAATCATTCATCCCGTCCTCATTATACGCTACACTTTGAGAATCATAATAAGAAGTGCTTGCCTGCATAGAAAAATTTTTATAGTAATAGTCTATTTGCAGACTTGTTGCGGTTGTATCTGATTTTTCCAGACCCTCATAACTAGTTTGAGAAAAGTTGAGACCGACAATAATATCAAAATTGTGAGGACTTTTTAAAGATTTAATTGTACATCCATTTATATCAGCTAATTCACTCATTAAAGTGTTAGGACATTGGTCTACATCGTCGTCAACACCATCCATGTCGTAATCACTAAATGCAGATAACTCAAGTGCGCTAAGAAGCAATAAGAAAGATAAAATTTTATACATTTGTTTCCTTTTGTAACGTCGTAAAGACTCTAATAATTATAAGCAACTAAGCTAAATCCTTAGTTGCTTATGTGTATTATTTTTTTCCCATGAAATTATGTGGTGCATTACCACCAATATTAGAATTGCTTCCTCCACCCATTGCCTGGGAGCCAGCTTGATTTTGGTTCATATTTTGATTTCTTTGCATGTTGCCTTCTTCGGTCATTTGACCTATACGACTTCTCTCTTGAGCTCTGGTTTGAGTCTGAGCTTGAGCTCCCTCAGCCTGCATAGTAGAACGAAGTTGATCAATTGCCGTTGCTCTGTCTTGTGCACTTAAAGTTGAAAGCGTCGCTTTAAATTCATTAACGAGAGCTACTCTTTGCTCAGGAGTTTCTGCTGTTTGAATTGCGGCAATTTGTTCATCTGTTGTTGCTGCAACACCTAATGTTAAAGTTCCCAGCAGCAATAAAGCCGCACTTAATTTTAAAGTTTTCATCTTGTGTTCCTTATGTTTTGATAGTGTTATTATTGCATACTAGTGTTAGCGATATATTAGCTTGGAAAGGTTTAAAGTAAATGTTGTCCCTTGACTCATTTGACTCTCTACACTGATTTTTATTTTCAGCTCCTCACACAGTTTTTTTACTATATGAAGTCCGATCCCTAACCCTCTCTCTTGTTCTTTATAAAATCGCTCAAAGATTCTTTTAGGATTTTTTATCCCTACCCCTGTGTCAGTTATAGAGAGTAGGAAATTTTCCTGATTGTATATAATGCTAACAGAACCATTTCGCTTATTGTACTTAGCCGCATTTGAGAGTATATTGTCAATGATGCGTGAGAGGGCTTCTTTATTAGTTGAAAGTTTTTGATTGCTAAGACCCAGTTTAAAGTGTATAGCTGGGTAGTTTTTTTCTAACATTGCTATGCGCTCAGTTAAAAGTTCTTGTAAATCAAACTGCTCTTTTTGTAGTGCATGGCTGTGCAAATATGAGCCAAGATGCTCCTCAAGATTAAGAATTGTGCTCACACTCTGCTCAATTCTCTGAACTTTTTGGTTCTCTACTATCTCCTTTTTTAGCATAGCAGAGTTGAGTCGCAGTGAGGCCAAAGGGGTATTGAAATCATGGAGTATATCTTTTATAAATTCCTGTGTTAATAGTAGGGCGTTTCTTAAGGGAGAGAGTGCATAAAATGAAAAGAGTATAGACAAGATTAAGACTACACTCAAGATTATTAAAAAGTTCAGGAGGGCATCTTGCTGCAACTTTTTAAGCTCTAAAGTGTACTGTCGGGCATTAAAGTTTATAAGCATGAAATATTTCTCAGAGTTTGGAACAGGGTAGTAAGAGCTTAGTCCTTTTTCATCATTATATAAAAAATAGAGTTCCTGCTTCTCTTTTGGCACAAAGTCGATTGTGAACTGCTCACATTGCAAATTATAACTGCAGACTCTCATTTGTGAAAATAGAGTTTCATTTAAAGTTTGAATATCTTTTGTGTAGTTGATGTAAAAAAGTGTTGTAATTAAAATACTTAAAGAGCTGAAAAAAAGTGTAAAGCTTTTTACAAATGACTCAATTTCAACCTTGCTCAAGTATATATCCTATACCGCGGAGATTTTTTATCTCCAGACCTGTTGTCTGCTTTAACTTAGTAAGTGCAACTCTGAGTGCAACGGGAGAGGGTCTTTCTAAACACTCCATAAGTATCTCTTTGTCTAAAACATTGGAGATGTTGTTTATAAAAAGCTCAAAAAGCTGCTCTTGAACTTCGCCAAGGGCAATCACTTTTGCGTCTTTACGCAGAGTCTTCGTTTTAGGGTCAAATTCCAGATTTTTATACTTTATGGCAGAGTTTTTAGCTGCGAGTTTCGAGTTTACTCGAATGAGCAACTCCTCGGGAAAAAAAGGTTTTTTTATATAATCCTCAGCACCGATTTCAAAAGCTTTGGAGATTGATTTTAAATCGATTAAGGCACTTATAAAGATGGTAGGAGTTTTGTCATCAGCTTCTCTTAGACTTTGCAAAAGCTCAAGACCATTTATGTCCGGCACATTAATATCAAAAATGTACAAATCAAACTCTTTATCATAGGTAATGTCAACAGCATCATTTCCACATGCCACAACATTCACGCTATAGCCCTCTGATTCTAAAAGCTCATGTAAAGTCTCTGCCAACAAGGCATCATCTTCTAAAAGTAAGATTTTTTTATTCATGCTTAATTATAGTCAATAAATGTTAGTGAAGTGTTAAAGCCTCTTTAGTTGGGTTTGATTTGATTGTAGAGAGTGTATCTGTCCCCTAGGACTTTAATGTCAGTTATTTTCTCATTTCTAACTGTGAAAAAAGATGCACCTGAGTAACTTATTCTATTACCGGTAGCTTCAAATTCATACAACTTACCCTTATGCGTACCAGAATAGGTGACATAAACAGCAACTTGTGGACCCTCTTCTACAACTATTTCTGTTGCATGATACAGGTTTGGAAAAGCAGTTAAAATCATATCTGCATACTCTCTAAATTCATCAATTCCTACTGTGTCAATCCCTAGAGAACCGCGAAAACGCAAATTTTCGCTGAAAATCTTCTCGGCTTTACTAAAATCATGTGAATTCCACATCTCATAGTATTTAGCAACAAGGTTTTTATTTGTTATCAAATCTAGTCCTCATAAAATTTAGATTTGTGTGGAAATTTTTGAATATAACCAAACTCATTATCATCGTCTTCATTATTATTTTCAAAGTCATTGTCGAATACTTTATCATACCCTAACTTTAAAAGCTCATTATCTATCTCTTGGGTATTTATACCGTTTTTTTTACTAAAGTCTAATAAATACTCAATATCTTTACCTAACACACAACCTAATTCTAATGCAAATTTAAGGTCTTGAAACGTCATCCTTTTTACCTCTATAAACAAATATTTAAACAAGAGTTTTTAAAGCGAAAGTATACTGCCAATTCAAATTTTTTTTGCTAAAAATAATCTTAAACCAAAAACATATCCGCTAAGCCTAAAAAGAGTAAAAACCCCGAAGAATCAATCATTGTTGTAAGAAATACAGTTGAGGCAACAGCCGGGTCAATACCTGTTTTTTTAAGAATCAGAGGAATCAAACCTCCCAAAACTCCGGCTAAAATAAGCGTACAAAACATTGAAATGGCGATAATAATACTAAGCGTGCCATTAAAAAACCAAAGATAGGAGATGAGGGCTATAGAGAGGGCGATTGCACTGCCGTTTAAGATGACGATTTTAAGTTCACGAAGAAGTACGCTTTTGACGCTAGAATAATCTATTTCTCCCAGAGCCAAACGTCTTATGGTAACGGTAAGAGCCTGCATACCTGCGTTGCCACCAAGAGCTGCGACTACCGGCATCAAAATTGCCAAAGCTACAAATTGTCGAATTGTTTCTTCAAAGATTCCAATAACAAAAGATGCAAGTAAAATAGTTCCCAGATTTACAAAAAGCCATACCAATCTTGCACGACCGGCTTTAAAGGTGTTTTGCTCTTCGGCATCGTCATTTACTCCTGCCATAGAGTAGCTTTGCTCAGTATGAAGGTCCTGTATAAGATCAAAAACATCATCATAGGTAATATGACCCTTGAGTATCCCGTGTCTATTCACCACGCCAATAGCATTTAAATCATAATCGCTAAAGAGTCGAACTACCTCTTCGACAGGTGATTTTGCACGTATTGTTATAGGTGGACGGGGACGCACAGTTTCAAGAATATAAGCGATGGTGTCATTATCATCAAATAAAATAAGGTCCGTAAAATGAAGCGAACCTAAAAGTACTCCCCCTTCGTCAACAATATAAAGTTTTATAATAGAACTGAGTGGTTCTGTTTCGCGAAATTTTTGTATTTTGTCTTTCACTGTTCTTAGTGTATCTTTTTTTGTGGCGGTGAGTAT
>Ga0210044_10004790_pt1 | contig 18682 bp, 15 predicted proteins | sample CryGey13umfilter_2_FD_183959 | JGI IMG/M metagenome (GOLD analysis project Ga0210044, IMG submission 183959) | Groundwater microbial communities from aquifer in Utah, USA - Crystal Geyser 4/9/14 3 um filter (SPAdes) (version 2) | ecosystem: Environmental > Aquatic > Deep subsurface >... | reverse complement strand
CGATGAAGCCCACCTCTTGCATCAAGACGTGCTCGACCACCTCCACGTCCTCGCGAACTACGAGTGGGACAGCCGCCCGCTGCTCTCCCTCGTCCTCGTCGGCCTCCCCGAACTCCAGGACCGAATGCGCCTGCATCGCAACCGCTCCCTCTGGTCGCGTGTGCACTGCCGACTCTCCCTCGGCGACGCCGCGCCCGAGGACACCGCCGAGTACATCGACGTCCGCATCAGAGCCGCCGGCGCCAAGCAGGCCCTCTTCGACTCCGATGCACTCACCATGATCCACGAGGCCACCCTCGGACGACTCCGAGACATCGACCACCTCGCCACCGAGTGCCTCGAGCGCGCCGCACGAAGCAAGCTCGAGCGCGTCGACGCCGCCCTCGTCCAGAGCGTCGCCAAGGCCCACGCCTGAGCCCACACACAACCCGTCCCACCGATCGGCCGTGCGCGCGACCCCTCGCCCGCGCGGCCGGTGCCGTCCCACCCCATCGCCATCATTCAGCCCGCGTGAATCACCCGAGACTCTCCATCACACAGCCCGAGCAACTCCCCATCAGCCAGCTCGAGCGGTAACAAGTGGAAGACCCCACGATTCACTGGCGCCTGAGCAGCATGCGCTACCCCGACGGCATCCCCACCTACGACACAGGGACACGCCTCGAAGCCTTGATCGACTACCGTCGACCCATGGAGGGCAGGTTCCTCTCGGATCTGTCCGCCGAGTGGGACCGGGAGGCGGACCGCCTGCGCTGGGAAACGGTCTTCGGCTCCGGTGCCACCGCCGCGCCCGAGCTGCCCGGCGTGCTCTGGATACACACGCCTGGACCGCGAAGCGGCGCGAACTTCCCAGGTGCGGTCGAGCGATTGGCCAGCCACTACTGGTCCGGCGTGATCGCCGCGCCGAGAGAGGCCCCTGCACCCTTCCCGTGTCTGCGCTACGTCGGCCCCTGGCTCTCGAACGCCGCCTGTCCTTTCTGCGCGCCGTCCTTCCCCGCGCCCTTCCTGACCTTGCCAGGCCTTGCCGGTCTCCGCTGTGGCGCACCCTTCCAGCCGCCCGTGCTGGCCATCCCCGATCTGCCCTTCGATCTGGGACCACTCTTGCCGGTCGATCCCGAGGTCCTAGCACGGCCGGACTTGACCTGGCTGGCCTCGAGCGAGCCCGTGGAGTGGCTGCCCGAAGGCGGGACTCGCCTGCTTGCGGTAGACTCGCAGCAAGAGATGACCGTGCGCCTCGTGGAGACCGGCCAGGGCCTGGGCTTGGCCGGCAACGTGCAGCCGCCACCGATTTGCACCAATCCCAACGGCTGCGAGATCGTGCCACCTCCCCAGCTCCAGGATGCCCCGCTCACTCTCGGCGCCACACCCACGAGGGCAGGCGACACACCTGTGTTGGTGCTCTCCGCGCGCCGCGAGACCTTGTGGACCGTCCATGGCAGCGCCAGCGCAGACCCGGGCCGCGATGCAGGACCCGACGCTGACCCCGCGCCAGTCGCGTTCTTGATGACGCAGCGACTCAGTCCGACATTGCCCTACTGCATCCAGCCCTTGCCGCTGGGCCACGTCCTGGCGGCGACCTATCGAGCGCAGGACGACGCCGTCTACGTGCTGGACGAGCGGATCCGTGGCCGCGGCTGGCGCGCCCATGGCGAGGCTCGGCTATTGCGCATCGGCGTGAGCGGTACGCCGTCGATGGAGACCCTGGCGACTTGGCCACGGTTCTCGCACAACGCGCGCTACGCGCTGGTCGCCGCAACGGACGATGCCTTGTGGCTGGCGGCTTCGGCCGAGCCTGGCGCCGGCCGCTCCATGCACGTCATCGTCCGCCTGGAACCCGGACCCGTAGGCCATGATGACGACGACCGCGACGGTGAGGCGCCTCGTTGGCGAGTCGCGGCCTGGACGATCGGGGATGGGACTCTGGCGCCGGTGCAACCTCGCGCGGACAGGCGCGGGCTCTCGCTCGTGGTGGAGCGCGACGGACAGGAGCAGACCGTGGGTTACACCCACGGCGATCTGTGGCCGGTGTCGGACCACCCGGACGTCCATTGGCGGCGCTTTCCCCGACGACCGCACGGACACGAGTGGGACGCGGGACGGTGCTTCTGAAGACATCCACGCTACTGGTCCTCTGCACCTGGCTCGCTGGTTGCGGTTGCGGCGCGTCCCATCCAGGGCCCGATGCGGCTACCGATTCGGGCCGGGATTCGGGCCGAGACGCTGCCCGTGACACGGGGACGGATGCGAACCGTGACGCGCGCACCGATGCCGCTCGCGACGCCCGAGTCGACGCCGGTCTGGACAGCAACTGGCTGGGTTGCGACCCCGGCTGGACGCCGATGCCGGCCCTCGATCCAGACTTGACGGTCTACTACGCCACGAACCCGGAGTGTCTGCTGCCCATCGCCTGGCAGAGCTGCGGTGTGGGCTGCCAGCGCTTGGTTGACAATCCACGCGTTGAACGCGCGATCGACAACGGCTGGAGCGACGCGGACCGGCATCTGTTTACCGTGGTGGAAGCGAACCGTCGAATACCCACAGTAGACGCCCCAGTGATCGTGATTTTGGCCAGCGCCGAAGCGGAAGTCTTTGGTGCATGGCGAGGTTCCGCGCCTTCGGATCGGACTCGAATTGCCCGGGTGGGATTCGTGGGCGGCGGCGAGGGTTGGACTGGCTTCGAGATGCGCGCGCACCGAGCCACTCCCGACGGCAACTTCGCGACGTACGACGAGCGCCTGTACCACGCCCCGTTGGGCGCGCTGACACGTCCCCTCGATCCGGTGTTGCGCTTGGCCCCGCCCATCGTGTCCACGAGCGACATTCCACAATTTGTCGTAGCTTCGGACACCACCTGGGCCTCGGAAGTGCAGCCCCGCGGACAGGTCTTGGTGGTGGAACACGGCGTGGCCCACTGGCTCGGCGGACCCGGCAGTGCCACGCCGGCAAACCCGCAACAGCGACCTCGGCCAGAGCACCGTCATCCGCCTGTCCATGGCGGACGCTTTCACGTCTGTGCCGTGATGAGATCGTCGCCGGCTCGCGACGACGGGCGAGGGCTGTCCCTTGTCGTGGAGCGCAACAACCAACAGCAGGCGCTTGGGTACGCCCAGGGCGATTTGTGGCTGGTGTCGGGGCGCGCGGACGGTAACCGTTCAAGGGGAACCCTGATCATTTGGCTCCACGCCAGAATGTGTGGGTGAAAATGCACGGATCGTGCCCGGTCGGCAGTGCGGCTGCGGGCAGCGCGACGCGCAGCTTGGTGACCGGGACCCTCTCGGTGCGGCGCCCGTCACGCCGCTCGCTGTGCGGAATCGTGCGGCCGACCCGCCACACGCGGTGCGCCGGGCGCCGGTCTCGGCCGGCGGGTAGGATGCCCGAAATCGAGGGCCCGCCCACAGCCCAGACGACCGCTTTGGGTGTCACCCCCAGAAAGCTCGGAGGCTGGAAGACCCACGCGGAGCGGACTTCGACGCAGTTTCCGGCCCGCCGGAGCCTGGAAGTGCCCACAGATTTTGTCGAGGAGCCCTCTTCTTCACCACGAGCGTCGCCACGCCAACCCGTGCCATGGCCGCCTTGATCACCCGAGCTGCTGCGCCTCCGGCGACACCGACCTCGGGCGGCTCTACGTCAACAAGCCCCAGTCGCTACATCCGGTCCAGGTGATTTCTGGACACCTCTTGAGGCCCAAAGGGCGAAAGTGCGCGTATGCTCCGGGCATCCAAAGGAGGCGCCATGGCGCACGGCCCGATGTACGAGATCTTCGAACGCCTCGCCCGGCTGGAGGCGCGCCACGCCGAGCGCACCGCGGGCCCGCAGCGGCAGCGCTCGCACGGGAGAGGCCGATGCGATGAGCCTCGTCGCGACGACATGCACGAGCACGACGGCCACCGGCACGACATGCACGAGCACGACGACCACCGGCACGACATGCACGAGCACGACGACCGGGGCTACGACGATCGTGGGCCCGACGCGCACAGGTGTGGACGGTGCCACGAGCACGCACGCGGGGGCGCGGGGGGCGACTTCGACGAGAAACGCATCGTCGATCTCATCGTCGGCCTGACCGCGAACCGCGTGGTCTACGCGGTCGAGCGGCGCCTCATGCCGCGCCTGGAACGACGCCTCGAGGCGCTCGAGCGCGCCCTGAACGGGAGCTCGCAGGAAGAAGAGTCGCGCTGAGATCGCGGTCCGCGTCCGACCGCGCTGAGATCGCGGTCCGCGTCCGACGGAGCCGCGCAGACCGAGGCGCCCTACTCGGCCGCCGCTTCCGCGCTCACGACAGGCTCCATGGCCGAGAAGCCATGGGCGCGCACGTAGTTGACGTGTAGGCCCTCGCAGCCCTCACGATGTACGCAGCCCTCGCAGCGAAGGGAGAGCGCGCGGTAGTGCCGCTCGATGTAGCGGGCGATGTAGCGGAAGGGCTCGGGGCGACCGTCTTCGGCCAGCATCGCGAGATCGAGCACCTTGCCGGGTTCGCGCGGCAGTCGTCCCAGGACGCAGGCAGGGACACCCTCGACCGGAACCTCGTGCGAGAACTCGGCGAAGAATGCCCGCAGGTCGACGTCGTTGTCGCGAGACTCGGTGACCTTCTCCCAACACGGTTGCCGCAAAGCCAAGCGGCGCGCGTCCTTCCGATCGAGCAGCCACTGCCGTGTGGACTGGTTGAGCTGCACGATGACTTCGAAGTCGGCGTCCATGGCGAGCAGCGCTTCGGCTTGCTCGGGATCCGTCGCGAGACAGGACACCACGCGCTTGCCACGCAGGGCGTCCGCGCTGGCGAGGGCGCGCCCGAGATCGGCGTAGGACAAGAGCTCGAGGGCGACCTCGGATTGTGCGTCGAAGGCCGCTACAGCCGCGCCCGCGTGCTCTGGATCCGGCGCCACGAGGACGACCGTGGACGCGCCGCTGACGCGCGCGAGCTCGTCGCGCTGTCGATACTCACGGGGAGCGCCGGGCTGACCGAGCAGAGGAAGGCGCATCTTGTCGCCAGACGCGGCGGCGTCACGTGAGCGCCGGGCGCTGGCCGGATCACCGCCGAAGACCGGCTTCTGGTGCGCGTCCCATTCGGTCGCGAAGCGCACGGCCGCCACGTCCTTGGGCGCCTGAACCGTCTCGAGCATGCCCTCGAAGGTGTCACAGACCTCCTCGAGGTAGCAGTAACCGCAGCGGGTGGGCTCGCGGCAATCGAGCGACACGCCCTGATCGATCCAGGAGGCGAACTCCTCCTTGCGACCGCGGATTTCGTCCTCGAGCTTGTGCGGATCCTGGATCAGCGACTCGTAGCCCTCGAGGTGCCGAACCGGGAAACGGTTCAGCCAGATGTGCATGTCGGGCTTCTTCGACCACTCGAACGCGCGCACCAGGTGCTCGCGGCTCTTGTCGAGATCGTAGAAGAGCGTGTCGCGGCCTTCCGTGTAGGCGCGCCCAAAGGGGATGACGTGCAAGAGGTCGTACTCGCGCACGCCCATGCCGACGAACTTCTCGATCAAGGCGTCGAGGTGCTTCACGTTGCCGCGGTTCACGCACACGTCGATGTTGATGATCACGCGCCCGTCGTCGAGGGCGTTCTGCAAGCCCTCGATCTCCTGCTCGAAGGCGCCCTTCACACCGACCAAGGCGTCGTGGACCTTGGCGTTGGGACCGTGGATCGAGAAGGTGATCTCACCGAGCCCCGCGTCGATGGCCGCCGTGAGGAACGGGCGATAGCGGAACATGCGGCCGTTCGTGACGGTCTGGACGCGGTCGTAGCCCGCCAGCGCGCCGAGGCGCACGAAGTCGACGAAGCGCGGGTGGATCGTGGGCTCGCCGCCCGAGAGGATCAGCCGCTCCGCGCCCTTCTTCTTGCCGTCCAAGATCTGCCGCTTGATCTCCTCGGGGCTCCGGATCTCGCCATCGTGAGTGTCCGAGTCGAGACAGAACGTGCAGTTGTCGTTGCAGTCGTAGGTGAGCCGCACCCAGTTTCGCTTCTGGTGTGCGGCACCTTCGTGCGCTTCGAGCAAGGAGTCGTCCTGTCGACCCGCGGCCTGGCCCAAGGCCCGCGTTTGTTCGTCCAACATCGGCGCAGCATACCGGATCTAGGTCGGGCAAGGTATGCTGCCCGAATGGGCGCAACGAAAATCCTCGTAATCCACCCTTCCGTCTCGGTGGCGCGCGACTACATAGACTACCCCTACTTCACGGATCTGGGGGCCGTGCAGCTCACTTCCGTGCTGACGGGCGCCGGATTCGAGGTGGACCTGGTCGATGCCTACGCGCTCCCGGGCTCGAGTCTGGAGGAGCGCCCCGACGGTCGGCTCCTGCTCGGCGCCGGCCTGGACGAAGTCCTCGCGCGCTGTGAGGGCGACTTCGACGCCATGATCGTGGCCTACACGCCCTTTCATCGACCGCCCCATCGCGACGACGTTCTGAGCGCCACACTCGCGGGCCTGCGCGCCCAGCATCCGGAGGCCAGCCTCCTGCTCGCGGACCTCTACCAGTCGGGCCAGCACTACGTGGAGGCCCCGGGCGAGGACATCCTCGCGGCCTACCCCGAGGCCCACGCTTACGTGAAATACGAGGGCGAGGTCACCTTGCCGGCGCTGCTGAAAGCGCTCGAGGCCGGCGCTCGCCCCTCAGGTGTGCACGTCGGCCAGCGGCCCGAGCGCCTCGACGAGCTGCCCGCTCCGGCCTGGGAGCGCGTGGACCTCGCGGCCCACGACGCCTTCCTCTCGCGCGTGGTGGCGAACCTCGGACGAGGGCCCTGGGCCTTCCCCGTGGACGGGCGAACCCTGCCCATGGTCACCTCGCGCGGCTGCCCCTACCGCTGCATCCACTGCAGCTCGAACCCGGATCGCGCACCGGGCGAGGCCAAGACCCAGAGGCGGCTGAGCGAAGCGCACCTGGCGGAGCAGCTGGGCAAGCTCGCCGAGCTCGGCGTCACGCGCGTGGAGGTTCTGGACGAGCTCTTGAACGTCAGCGACCGGCACTTCGACGCCTTCCTCGACCGCATCGAAGAGCTCGATCTTCGCTTCGACGTGCCCAACGGCCTGCGCGCCGACTACCTCGAGCTGCGCCACCTCGAGCGTATGCGCGGGCGCGTGAACATGGTCAGCGTGAGCGCCGAGAGCGGCTCCGTGCGCGTGATGGAAGAGATCGTCGACAAGCGCATGGACCTCGATCGCATCCGCGAGGCGGCGAAGAACGCCAAGGCCGCGGGTGTGGAGCTGATGATCCACTTCATGATCGGCCTGCCGGGCGAGACCGCGAAGGAGATCAACGAGACGCTCGAATTCGCGCTCGAGCTCTGGGACGAGCACGGCGCCTGGCCCGCCGTGCAGTACGCCACGCCGCTGCCCGGGACGCGCCTGGCCGAGGGACGCAGCTTGCCGGTGGTTCAGGATTGGGGCCCCGCCTTCCAGAAGGTGCCCGAGTCCGCGGGCTCGTTGCCGCCCGAGCAGCTCGAAGTCTTCATGGACACGTTCCAGCACCGCCTGCGCGAGAGCGCCGGGCCCCAGAAGCTGATCATGAACGTGACCTACATCTGCAACAATCACTGCACTTTCTGTGCGGTCGGGACGCGCACCCAGGTCGACGGTCATCCCGAGCGGCAGCGCGAATTCCTCGACAAGTACCGCAAGCACGGCGTGACCATGGTCGACTTCGACGGCGGCGAGCCGACCTTGAACCCGGAGCTCGTCCCGCTGATCAAGCACGCGCGGCGCATCGGCTACGAGCGCATCAACGTCACCACCAACGGGCGGCTCGCGGTGTACGAGGACTTCGCCGAGAAGCTCGTGCGCTCGGGCCTGACCACGCTGCTCTTCAGCATCCACGGCCCGAACAAGAAGATCCACTCGTCGCAGGTCGGCGTGCCCGAGGCCTTCGAGCAGAGCGTGAAGGGCATCGAGAACTGCCTGAAGTACGCGCCCAAGGGCGTCGAGATCGGCATGAACATCACGCTCACCAAGGGGAACTTCCGCTCCCTGGGTGAGGTGGCGCAGCTGGCCTACGACCTCGGCCTGCGCTGGCTGAACATCCAGTTCCTGACGCCCTTCGGACGCGCCACGAAGCTGCACGCCCCCGACACGGCCGAGGCGGCCGCCGTCACACGCGAGGTGATCGACGCCTGGAAGTCGCGCATGAAGGTGAACGTGATCAACCTGCCCTGGTGCTTTCTCCCCGGCTACGACGCGCACCTCGAGGGCGATCTGGGCAAGCTCGCGCGTCACATGATCTTCGTGAACAACGAGACCGTGAACCTGGCCAACTACCTGGCGGAGCGACGCGAGAAGAAGGAGGTGTGCGAGAGCTGTCCCCACGCCTGCTTCTGCGGCGGCTTCTACAACCTCGAGGACGTGCCCGAGCCCGAGTGGCTGGTCACGGCGGAGTCTCTCGTGCGCACGATCGAACCGGAGATGCGGATTCGCTGAGCGTCCGGCTCGCAGCCGGCGTGCGGCCACGGGAAGATGGTAGGGTCCTGCGATGCGCCGCTCCGCTCTCCCGCTCTTGTTCGTCCTCGCTTCCTGCACATCGGCACCCAGCGCGAGCGTGCCCCCCGCCGCCGCCGAGCCGCCACAAGAGCCCGTGACGGACGAGGCTCCGAATCCCGTCGCAGCGCCGACGCCTGCAGCGCCAACTCCCGCGCCGACTCCGGTCGCGGCGGATGGCACTCCCGCGCCGCACTTCCGGCTCGAGTGGCGTCGAGGGTCCGGAGCCATGTTCCGCGACGAGATCTCCGTCGCCGACGACGGCCGCTTCAACTGGGTTGCTCAGGAGATCTCGGGCAGCACGGGGACCGTGCACGCGATCAGCGTTCCGCTCACGGACGTCGAAGTGAACGCAGTGCGCCAGGCCATCGACAGCGCCGATTTCTTCTCGCTGCCGCCGGAGCCCGGCCCGACGACCATTCAAGATGGCGACCATCTCTCGCTCGGGCTGCGCCTGGGCGCTCGCGTGCACAGAATCCGCGTCGAAGAGCCACTTCCCCCAGGCGTCGTGCGCATTCAACGAGCCATCGCGGCCCTCTTCACCGATGCGCGAAGAGCACAGCTGCGGGCAGCGGGCCCACCGCAGCCGGGCGAGCTCTCGCTGGGTCTGCTCCCGAGGCAGTGAGGGTGCTGGCGCTGGGCGGCCTTGCTCAGCGGGTCAGCCGCGAGTGGTGCTCTCAGAAGCATCGACGCAAATCCCCAGCCCGCGCGCCATGGAGATCGCCCTGCGCGTAAGCGATGGCCTGTTGCTGACCGCGCCGCTCCACGGTAAGCGAGAGCCCGCGCGCGTCCAGACGCACGGAAGTCACTTGCGTCATGGCACGAGGGTAAAGGTGTCGGCGATGGACAGGCGAATGACAGTGCGCTGACCGCGAATGGCCATGCGTCCGGGAAAGGCGACCTCGTCCGCGGTCACCCAAAGAGCGCCGCCGTCGATGGCCCACCCGTCAGGCACGCGCCACTCTCGCTTCGATCCATCAGCGAGGGCGTACAACCGGATGACGTAGGTCGAACCCGAGAAATAGCCAGTCACGTAGGTACCTGCCCCGAGCTCACCCCGAGCATTGTGCTCGAAGTCGACGACCCTCCGGGGCACGAGCGCGTTCTTGTCGTTGGTGTAAGGCGCGGTCCACAGCTCCATGTGGCTGTAGCCGCCCTCGCCGTAGTCGTAGCCCTGCACCCAGGCGAAGTCGTGACCGTCGGTCGCGAAGCCGACCAAGTCCACACCGGGCATGTCGTAGAAGACCTCCGACTCGGTGCTCCAGGTGCCGTGCGCCAGACGCACCCCGGGATAGGATTCGAAGAAGTCCATCCAGTACACGTCGTGACCCACGACGATCGGGCGCTGTGGATTCGCCGGCGTCGCGCTGCCGCGACCTCCGAGCCAGTGTGCGACGCCGTGCTCCACCACCAGCACCTGCCCGCGAGGCTGCACCTCGGAGGCCAACGTGGTGTCGGACGCGACCACGAACTGCGGAATATCGGCGACCGACACGACAGGCGGCGCCAGGCGCAGCACCGGGTCCAATGGTCCGTTCAATGCGTTCAGAGGCGCGTGGTAGAGCTGCTCGTCGTAGGTCGCAAAGTTGCCCTCGGGCGTCACGCGATGCGCACGCATCTCCAAGCCCACCCAGCCATCGGCTCCACCGACAGAACCCACGCCAGCAATCTTAGTGTGATCTCCAGATGCGCTGCCTCGCCAAGCACCGAAGACTTCCCGATTCGCGCTAGCTACAACGTTCATGATGGCGGCGTCCAAGGTCGGCAGCCGTGCGTTGCCTTCTACTAGCGTGAAGATATCGTGGTCATTGTCAGCCCAACCATCGTCGATAGCACGCTGGAAGCGAGGGTCGTCCACCAGACGCTGACATCCAGCTCCACAGCTCTCCCAGGTGATGCGCAACAGGCACGAAGGGTTGGTCGCATAGTAGAGCGTGAGATCGGCATCCACACCCGGCATCGGTGTCCAACCGGGATCGCAACCGAGCCAGTCCGCGTCGAGGCCCGCGCCAGCGTCAGCTCGCGCATCGACTCTCGCGTCGAGCCGCGTATCGATGCCCGTGTCACGTCGCGCGTCGCTCCGTGCGTCGCCCGCCGCATCTACGCGTGCGTCGGCCCGCGCATCCGGCGCGGCGTCGCTTGGCGTGCTGTGCGCCAAGCTGCAAGCCGTGAGCGCGGCCAAGACCAGCGCGAGTGGTGCTCTCAGAAGCATCGACGCAAGTCCCCAGCCCGCGCGCCATGGAGATCGCCCTGCGCGTAGCCGACGGCCTCCTGCTCACCGCGCCGCTCGACAATCAGCGAGAGCCCGCGCGCGTCCAGACGCGGCTGCACCTCCGCGAGCGTGCCGAAGCCGAGCGTCAGACCGCTCGGGCGCCAGCGCGTAGGCCGAGCATGTGGCGTGTGATGGGCCTGAAGCCGCAGCACCACGTGCAGCGCGGGGCCGTGGCCAGGCTCGGGGGAGGCCACCAACCACAGCGCCTCGCCCGGCGCAGCGAGCAGCGCGTAACGCGTGTTCCACGACAAGCGCGGCCAGCGCGCCAGCACCTCGAGCACGCCGGCACCGTCGGTGGAGATACGCACGAGGCGCGCCTCACTGCGACGGCGCCAGCCCCGTCCGCCGGTCACCTCGTCCAGCACGTAGAGGGCCTCGTCCTGCGCGCGGTAGGTGGCTGCGAGGACGTGACCGAGGGCTAGGTGATCGACGTGATAGAGTTGATCCGGGTCGAGGGCATGCGCGATGACGAGACCGATGCGTGTGTCAGCGTCGCCTCGGACTTCCCAGAAGGTCTCCTGGCGGGCGGAGAGCACCAGCACGGCGGGGCTGGGGTCAGATGCGGAGGCAAGCGTGCTCGGGCTGGCAGCGCTGGCGGTGAATGCTTGCGGGAAGTCCGTCGTGTCGCAGCCGTTCGGGTTTGGGCAGCCCTGTCCGCCCTGACCCCCAAACAAGCCCAGGCCTTGGCCCGTGTCGACCACGCGCAAGGCGGGAGTGAGCTGAGCGTCGAGGGCCAAGAGACGCGTGCCTCCTTCCGGCAACCACTCGACGGGCTCACTCGGTGTGAGCCAACGCAGGTCCGCGCGCTCGAAGATGGCGGGGTCGACTGGCAGCAGCGGACCCAGATCGAAGGGTAGGTCTGGAATGGCGATCACAGGTGGCTCGAAGGGCGCGCCGCAGCCCAAGCCAGGCAGGCCAGGAAGGGCCAGGAAGGGCGCGGGGAAGGCAGGCGCGCAGAAGGGGCAGCCAACGTTAGAGAGGTATGGGCCGACGTAGCGCAGGCAGGGGAACAGCGTGGGAACCTCCATGGGCGCAGCGACGCCGCCGGACCAGTAGTGGCTGGTCAGAGCTTCGATCGGATCCGGGAAGTCCGCACCGCTGCGGGGGCCCGGCGTATGCGTCCAGAGCACACCAGGGAGCTCGACGTCCGGCTCGAAGGGCTCGGAGAAGACCGTGATCCAGCGCCCCTGGTCCTCCTCCAGATCCCAGGTTGCGAGCAGATTGGGCTCGAATCTGCCTTCGAGCGGTCGGTGGTAATCAATGACCGCCTCGAGGCGTGGCTCGGAGTCGAAGGTGGGGAGGCCCACAGGGTACTGCATGATCGTCTGGCGCCAGGGAACGACCGGATCTTCCTCAAGCATGTCATAGCTTCCGGTGTCGCCGATGGCGCAGAGACCCGTGCCGTCCATCTGACGCCTCTGACAGGCATTTCGCGTGGCTATGTCATCCGCCGCGGCGCCGGAGCAGCGGCAGAAACGAAAGCCAGTGCGGGCCGTCTGCGCTCGGGTGGAGCGTCCTTCCACCAGCACCCGGTCCATGCGCAGCAGGGTGGCGGGCCGTCCGCTTGGCAGGCTGCCGTCGCGCTCGGAGGTGCCTAGCGTCGTTTCTGCGCAAGGTGTGTCGTCGCATAGGTCGCCGCGCATGGGCTCGCCTGCGGCCTGTTCCGCCTCGAAGTTGCAGTTCTCCTGCAAGTGGTTTGGCACGCCCACACAGTTGTCGCAGGCGTCGTCCACCATGTCTTCGTCCGCGTCTACGGGCGCATCGCTCGCGGCTTCCGGGCAGGCGTCGCAGGCGTCGCCCCGCGAGTCGGTGTCACTGTTGATCTGATCCGGATTGAAGACATCTGGGCAGTTGTCGCAGCTACCCGGACCCGGTTCGCCGGTGATGACCAAGTCACCATCGGGATCATCGCCAAACACCCTGTTGATGATCCCGGGCTGGCAGTCGCAGGCGTCGGGGATTTGGTCACCGTCGCTGTCGGGTAGGACGTGGCCTCGGAAGCCGTCGATCTCCGCATCGAGCGGGCAGGCGTCGCAATCGTCCATCACGCCGTCCATGTCACGGTCCGTAGTGAGCTGGCAGGGGTTGCAGGTGTCTGGGCAGCTGTCTTCGCCGTTGATGTAGCCATCACCGTCGGGGTCGTTGAACTCATCCACGTCCGAATTGATGCCGCGCCTCAGCGCACCACAGGCGCTGTCGACGCGCCGGTCTCCATCCAGATCGAATGTGGACTGCGCCCAATCCCGATAGGGAGCATAGCTACCCGCGCCAATCCAAACGCTGCCGCCGGGCTCTGGGACAGGCGGCACCGGGAAAGCCGGATCGACGGGCACACCCCCTTCAGCAACGCCGAGAATGGCGAAGCCGGGCAGCCCATTCACGAAGAGCGGCCCGCCCTCGTCGCCAGGGGCCAGGATGCCGCGCGACGTGATGGTGAAGATGAAACCGAGGGGCAGATCGGGGAGGAATGGGTCTGGCACGTCTGTTGTGGAGTGCACGCTGTCGACCGGGATGAACCTCCGGACCGAAGCAGCGCTCGGATCCACGAAGTTCTCCCCATAGCCAACCGCGACGAGATTGGGGATGGTCACGCGGGTGTCGAGCGGATCCAGAATGTGCGCGGGATCCACGAACACCTCGCCCGCGACGATGCCTGCATTCTCAGCCACGGCCGACGGCGGAATCGGTCGCGCCAGCTGTAGCACTGCCAGATGGTCGATAATTTGCGCACGATTTACATCGAGGACTCCGCACTGATCAGCCAGCGAAGCCGCGATCACGTCCAGGGGCCGGGTGTCACGCAATGACTCGCGCAGGAAGGCGGCTCGGCCCACGGTGTGCGCCGGATCCATATGACACTGTGCGATCGGAATTCTGCGTTGAATCATGCTGCCTGTGACCGGAGACGACACGTCAAACTCCACGAACCCGGTTCGTTGACTCTCCACACAGTGTGCCGCAGTCAATACATGGTTCCGAGTGATGAGCGTACCCGAACATTGCTGATCCGTACGCACGCGCACGACCATGGGATAGGCCGGCGGCGGTATTGCGTCCCGGGTGCCGGCGACGATCGCGGCCTGCGCGCCACCTACATCTTCGCTGCGGCTCGTGTCACAACCTACATCTTCGCTGCGGCTCGTGTCACAAGCTGCGAGCACGCAGAAAAAGACAGAGAGAGAGAGCGCGAGAGAGAGAGAGAGAGAGTGTGTGTGTGTGTGTGCTTGTTTGGATGCATGATGACAGCCGTTCGGGTTTCAGTATTTGGCAAGAGAGGTCAGCTTGTCAAAGGGGGCCGCGTGGCTGTGACAGTCGGGGGCTCACTCAACGACCCTGAGACGCGTCGGCGCCACGCTCGACGCCGCGCCACGCACCTCCGCGATCTCCGAATCCCCGTAGACCTCGAGGTAGTCGGGGCGGACGCCGCTGCAGTCGGCGCGTCGTGGGCAGCCCTCGCATGCCGGCACGTGCGTGTTGGGCGTCAGGCGGCTCTCGCTCAGATCGAAGGTCGAATCGGGGGTCACCACCCGCACTCGCTCGCGCGCCGGCTCGAAGGCGCGGTCGGCGTCGTCGCCCAACAGGCAGTGGGGCACGTGGAGCGAGCGCAGATCCATGCCTCGCTCGCGTGCGCGGGCGAAGGCCGCTCTCATGCTCGGAACCGCGTCACGGAACGCGGGCAACGACTCGATGGCGTCTCGGTTCTGGTCCGTCAGCGAGACGTACCAGAGGTCCGCGCGCGTGACGCCCTCGTCCGCCAGCCAGTCGATGGCCGCCGGGAGACGCGCGTACGTGTCGCTCTTCACGATCAGCGCGACGGTCGGGTCGAGGCCGAGCGCGATCAGGTTCTGGAGCCCGGCGCACATGGACGCGAAGGCGCCCTCGCGTCGCACCAGGGCGTCGTACGCGGCGGCGTCATGGGTGTGGATGGAGAGATGAAAATCGTCGGCGCCCACTGCGACGAGGCGCTCGAGGTTGGGACGTTGGGCGTAGAGCAGCCCGTTGGACTGAACCTTCACCCGGACGTAGCCGAGCTTCTTCGCCGCGCGCACGAGCCCGAGCAGATCGGCGCGAATGGTGGGCTCCCCGCCGGTGAACGAGCAGGCGTCGAAGCCGTCGCCCCGTCCGTTCCGGAGCGCGCTCACGACCGCCTGGCTGGACAAGGCGCGCGCCCGCATCGCCGGCGTGATCGTGCAGTAGTCGCAGGCCAGGTTGCAGTCGTAGCCCAAGATCAGATCGAGCAGCGCCATCCGTTGTGTCAGTATCCCGGTCCAACCCAAGAGGCAACGATGGCCATCATCTGTAAACAGTGTGGTGAAGAGGTAGACGAGCTCTTCAGCGTGACGGTCACGGGCCGTAAGACGAAGGTGTGCGAGGACTGCCTGGAGATCATCCAGGAGCAGGCCCAGATCGCGGAGGAGAGCGAGTCCGCGATCCAGGGCATGATGGGGTTCAAGGGCAAGCGATGAGCTCCTCCGCCGAGGCCCAGGGATCGATCACGCTCGACCTGGGCCGGAGCTGCACCAACGCCTGTCTCTTCTGTGCCCAGGCGGGCATCACGACTTCGCCGAGACCCATGCAGGAGCAGCTCGAGGCGATCACTTCCGACGTCCGCCAGGGCTGCTTCGTCGGGGGTGAGCCCACACTCGCCCCGGAGCTCGAGTCCTGGGTGCGGGCCGCTCGGGAGGCGGGGCTCACCCGCGTCGGCGTTCAGACCAACGGCGCACACCTAGATGCCGAGCGAGCGCGCGGGCTGCGCGACGCCGGCCTGACCGAGGTCGAGCTGACGCTGCACGCGCCGCGGGCCGACGCCCACGATTTCCTGACGGCCACGCCTGGGAGCTTCGAGCGGGCCCAGCGGGCCCTGGACGCCGCGCGCGACGCAGGCCTGGGCGTGCGGATCGCCAGTGGGCTCTGGCGTTCGAACTTTCGCCTGGCGCCGGCCCTGACCGCCTGGTTGGCCGCGCGAGACGTCGACTCCCAGGCGTATTTCGTCGCGCGTTCGGCCGGCCGACTGCGCGGAAGCGTGGCGCGCCTCATGCCCGCCCTTGGGATGGCCCTGCCCCACGCCCTGCGCGCCGCCAGCGAGGGGCGACGCGCAGGCCTGCTGGTGCTGATCGCGGGCGCCCCGGTCTGCATGCTCGGCCCCCACCAAGATCTGGCGTTGCCCTCGCCGAGCCGGCAGTACGCCTCCACCTGCATGGAGTGCCCTCGCCGCAACAGCTGTCCCGGCGTCGACGGGGACTACCTCGAACGCTTCGGCGAGCTGGAATTCTCTGCCGCACGCGCGCCCGCGGCGGGAGAGCCGCCCACGCAGGACTGGCGCCGCGCCTTCGCGGGCATCGGCAGCCTGATGCGCTGACGCGAGACGGAACGCGAACACCCCGCTGCGTTCGGGCGTCGCGAGCAAGACTCACGCAGCACTACGCAGCGGGGAATTCCGCGAAATTCATCTCGGCGGACGCCGGTGCGGGACGAGACTAGTGCTCGACTCAGCGCGGACACCCGCGCTGACTACGAGGCCTACCAGCTGCCGTGGGAGCCATGGGAGCCATGGGAGCCGTGGGAGCCATGGGAGCCATGGGAGCCGTGGGAGCCATGGGAGCCGTGGGAGCCGTGGGAGCCATGGGAGCCGTGGGAGCCGTGCGAGCAGTGCTGAGCACCGCGTTGCACGTCCGATCCCCCGCCCGCGGAGCCCGCTTCGTCCGCATTTGCCAGAGCGCGATCAGAGATTTCTCTCTGCTCGGGGCTGAGCGTTGAAGCGGCCTCCTTTTCGAAGCTGGGCAGCTCGTCGTCGAATCCGTCGTCCATTCCCTGGTCGTCGGTCATATCGTCGTGGTCACTCATTTGCCATCACCCTGCAGCATTCCACTTCCACCTGCCTGAAGCGGAGTTGAACTATAACCCTAAACCGCCCCAACTGTCACCTGGTGAAGGAAATGATCTCGCGATCGGGTCGTGGTCCATCTTCGCAGCACTTCCAACGTCTCCGGATCGGCCTCGGCGAGCTTCTCGAACAGGTAATCCAAGATGCCCTTGTGCACGTGGCACAGGCTGCTCTCCCGCTTCCGACCCCAGATCGAGCCCTGGATCTTGTGGCTGTGGACCGGTGGAATCCCACAGTAGGGGTTGAAGGCGCAGTTGACGCAGTCCGGGTGGGCGTCGAGCTGACCCGCGATCACCACGGCGCGCACGGTCTCGTGCCCGACGATGTCTCGGTAGCTGGACTTCCACACGTCGCCGAGCAGGAAGCTCGAGTCGCCCATGGCGTCGAGCATTCGCCCCTCGTCGCAGGTGAAGACCTGGCCATCGTAGCTGTAGGCGAGCTGGCCGATGCCGGCGCCACCGGGCTGACGCACGTCGAGGAAGTTGGGATCCTCGCCGTTGAGGATCTTGGTCAAGAAGATGGCCGCGTAGCGCTCGAGGATCTCCACGCCTTGCTTGTTCTGCTCGATGATGTAGTCGACCGTGCGGCGGTAGAACTCGAGGTAGTCCTCGCGCGGATACTCGATCAAGTGCGCCGTCTTGTCCGCGAAGCCGAAGGGATCGAGGGGCCGCAGGAAGAGCGCGCGGCAGCCGAGCTGGGAGTAGGTGTCGACGAGCTCGCGCTCGCGATGCAGCAGATCGCGAGTGACCGTAACCAGCGCCTCGACGTGGTAGAGGGTCTCCTCCAGCGCCATCTCGCGGTAGCGCGCGTTGATGCGCTTCGTCCACTTCACGGCGTGGGCGTGGGCGCTGCCGTCGGCGCGGGGGAGCTTGCGCACGGCGTCGTGGAGATCGGCGGGACCGTCGATGCTGGTGCAGAGCTGCACGCGCTTGTCGAGCAGGTAGTCGAGCTTCTCCTCGGTCATCAGCGCGAAGTTCGAGACCATGGTGAACTCGAGCTGCTTGCCGATGCTCTTGTTCTTCTCGAGCGCGTACTCGATCGCGTGCTGCACGACCGGGAAGTTCACCAGCGGCTCGCCGCCCTGGAACTCGATGGTCACGTAGTCGCTGGTCGTCTGCAGGATCAGGTCGACCGCCTTCTCGGCGATCTCGGGCGTCATGTCGGTCTGGACTTGGTCCATGTTCGCGCGTGACGCGTGGCAGTAGACGCAGGTGGTGTTGCAGCGCAGCGTGACCACGAGCACGTGGAGGTTCGGCCCCGCGTCGAGGAAGGTGCGGCGCGCGCGGATCATCTCGGCGGCCTTGGCCTCGTCGAAGGTCTCGCGCAGGAAGTTCTCCCGCGAGAGCAGCTCGTGGAGCGGCGTGCCCTCTTCGACCTCACCGCGGGCAAAGAGACCGAACTGCTCGTCGTCGAGCACGACCCAGCGGCCCTCGAGGTTGGTCAAGAGGACCTTGTCGCCGATCGCGCGAAAGCGGAAGAAGGCGGGCTGCGTCGTGGCCAGCGCGTCGGGGCCGATGTCGAGCAGATTCACGAGGCTCCTCGCGTGCGGATGGTCAAGCCCAGCGCGTAGTTGGCGAGCTCGCCCGCGAGACGTCGCTCGCGAGCGGCGTTCTTGGATTCGATGCGCACCACGAAGTGCTCGCCCTCTTCAGTCGTGGAGAGGGTGCCGAAGCGCTCGTAGAGCTTGAGGGCGGCGTCGACCTGCTCGCCGGCGTACACGTCCCGATGGAAGCGGAGCTCTCTCACGCGCCGTCCTTCGCGCTGGCGGCGGCCGCTTCGTCGTCGCCCTCGGAGGGCTCCCCCTCTTTGCGCTTCGCCTTGTCCTTGCCGTACTTCTCTTCCCAGCTCATGGCGATGCCGAGCGGATCCTCGAAGGGCTCCTCGGAGAAGTCGAAGTCCTCGAGATCGTCCAGGGAGGGCGGGCCCATGGCGCCAGCCAGCGCCTGCATGGTGACGGCCTCGATCGCGCCGCGGTTCTGGGCCGTGATCTTCTCGCGCCAGGCGCACGCCAACAGCTCGTTGGAGAATTCACCCACGAAATCGCGCAGTTGCTCCTGA
>Ga0210044_10004786_pt1 | contig 18703 bp, 26 predicted proteins | sample CryGey13umfilter_2_FD_183959 | JGI IMG/M metagenome (GOLD analysis project Ga0210044, IMG submission 183959) | Groundwater microbial communities from aquifer in Utah, USA - Crystal Geyser 4/9/14 3 um filter (SPAdes) (version 2) | ecosystem: Environmental > Aquatic > Deep subsurface >... | reverse complement strand
TAATAATTTACCAGATAAAAAGACAATTACAACGAATGCAAGTAATGAATTAGGATTTAAGTATATTGATAAATTGTATGTTGATAGCGTAAATGGTTCTGATTTGAACGATGGTTTGTTTCCATCCCACGCATTTAAAACATTGGCATACGCACAAACAAAAATTAAAGAGTACGGAGATTTGATACCATTAAAACCAATGGTATTGTATTTACTTGGAAATTCTGTTTTTAAAAGAGATACTTTAGTTTTAAACAGACCAAGAGTAAGTTATGTGAAATATGGAGGTGGTAAAAATCCTTATTTAACAGGGGAAACACAAATAACACCAACTTTAAACTCTGGAAATGTTTGGGAGTTTACGGCAACTTACGTTGGTACTTTTGGAAGACCAACAGTTTTTGAGGATGGATGGGCAATGCAGCCAGTTGCTAATATTAGCGAGTGTCAAGCATTACCAAATAGCTATGTAGTTACGGTTGGAGATGAAATACCAGCAGGTACTTATACAATTCAATTTCATCCATCTGATTCAGGAAATCCAACATCAAACGGAAAAATTTATACAACAAATACGCATCCAGTTGTTCAAAGTTCTACAATTGAAACAAATATAATAGAAATTAATTTTGATTCAATTGATACTGCTTATGGTTTCAATCCTACAACATTTGCGCCAGTATTTAACGTAGGTGCTCATTTGAGAAATGTTCGTTCAGATTGGGGAACAAAACATAATTTTCATGTTGATAAAAATACAATTATCGAAAATTGCCACGCTTTTGGCTCTGAAATTCACGGAGAATATACAAAGTTTGGGGAGTTATTTGTGTGTTATTCTACAACTGCTAACACAGGTGGATTTGTAAAATACAAAAACTGCTCTGCAATAATGCCAGTTAAAAAAGTAGGTTTTGAATTAGGTTTAGAAACAAAAGCATTTTTTGACCATCACGCAGGAAGCGAAAAATTAGATTTAGTGCAATACGATGACTGCTTTGCGAGTGGAGTTACTGATGCGATTGCTTGTAATTCTTTAAAATTGATTGTTAATAGAGGGTATTTTGAGAAATTATCAGGTCAAATGATTAGAAGTCCTTACAATTCTGACTTTAATTCAACTTTTTTAGGGGGCGAATCATTTACGGATGGTGTTAGTTTGCCAAATGAAAATTATACACATAATTTTAATAATTGTATAATTTTGAATATGAAATATAGCACTAATGGTATTGGTGAATTGAATTTAAATAATTGTATTATTTCTGCTGAATTTTTACAAGATGGTATTTTTGGGGGTGGAAACTTCATGCCACAAGCAGGGACAAACGCTTCAAACGTAACTTCTTACGGATGCGTGTATATGTTTCATACTTGGGGATTGTGTGTCAAAACAGGAAAATATCAAGGCGACTATAATATTTTTGGAACAGGCTCAAATATTGATATTAGAAACGCATTAGACAATGTTGGTTATTCGACACTATCAGCATGGCAAACAGCAACAGGACAAGATGTTAATAGTGTTTATCTATCAAAAGAGCAACAAAGAAACTTCTTAATAAAAGATCCAAAAACAGGAGATGCAATTATTAATCCTCAAGTAAAAGTAACAAAAGCTGATGGAACTATTTTGAACGCTGTTTTTGCGGATGGGACTTCTATTTTTAGTAAAATTACAAATAAGCAATTTTCAGAAAGAAGAAGTATTTTACGAGAAGTTGGTATTAATGGAATTAGAGATTTTAGATAAATATAATATGAAAAACATAATAACAAACATAGTAGGCTTAGTTTTTTGGGCTTTTGCAATAAAAGAAGTCATCGAGCCAAACACAAACACTAAAGAAGTGTTATTGTATTTAGGGATAGGAATTATTTTATTTCGTGTTGAAAATACCACTTTAAAAAGACTTGCGGAAAAAGCTACTGAAAAAGCAATCGATATTTTTATAAATAAAAAAGAATAGAAATAAAATGAACGTATATTTAAATATTTTCTTACAGCAAGTTGTAAGTGGCGATTTAACAGATGTAAACAAAGTATTGAATTACGTTTTGGGCGTGTTAGTTTTTGCATTGGGATATATTTATCGAGAGAAGAATTTAGAATTAAAAGAACTCAACAAGAAACTCTCTGATGTCTATAATGCCCACAAGGACGATTTGAAAACATTTAGTGAGCAAAAACACGAAACCATTGTGGATGTAAATACTACAATGAATAAAATAATTTTATTGTTGGATCAACTTAAAGAATTACTTAAGAATGGAAACTAAGGAAAAAGAGTTGAGCGAATTACGAAAAGAAGTGTTTAAATCGTGTGAAACCTTAGACACTGTAAGGTCAGAAATAAAACGCTTTTTAGATGACAAAATACAAGAAGTATTGTCAGCATTTTCAAACGAAGAAAGAATTCTGATTACGTTTGATGAATTGAAACTTTTTGAGCTTGGTAAAAGAAATGAAGTAAAAGACGGAGTGTATTTTGAGAAAACCCAAGAAACGGAAAACAAAATAGTTTTTCTTACTTTTATGATAGATGGAAGTGGTTATGGATTACACGCTCATGATTGCTTTGAAATCACAAAAGTGATAAAAGGTATGTTGCTTGAAAGAACAAAGCAGAAATCATATGGAGAAGGCGAAATGATATGCTATGCTCCTAATGAATACCACAGACCTTATGCTGGGCAAGAATCATTGTATGAAGTAACATTTATAAAGAATTTAAATTAAAAGATATACGAAATAATGAGAACAGCAACCGTTAAAATTTACAGACATTTTCAAACAGAAAATCAGACATCTGGAAGTTGCACAGTTTTAAATGAATTTAATGCGCCATTATTTTCGGCTTTAAGTTTAGAACGTGGATGGCAAGGAAATAAAAATAATGTTTCATGCGTTCCAAAAGGAGTTTATAATGCAGTGTTTGAATATTCTCCTCGTTTCAAAAAAAAATTATTGGAGTTGAAAGATGTTCCAAGTCGTGCTGAATGTAAGTTTCATGCAGCGAATTATTGGGACCAATTAAACGGATGTATTGCCTTAGGTTTAAGATATATAAATCTTAATAAAGATGGGTATTTAGATTTGACAAATAGCCAAGATTCATTAGAGCGATTTCACGAATCATTGAAAGGATTTGATAAAATAATTGTGATTATTGCTGGAGAAGTCAACATTAAATAGTTTTTATTGTGACTAAATTGATTTAAATCACAATAAAATAAATAAGTGCCAAACAGCTATAAAAGTAATAATTTTTAATACTATCCTAAATCAAAGTTAATCAACATTATACAATTATGAGAGATTTTACACTTAATTCAATTATAATCATTTTGGGAATATTATTTATTCATCAATGCGAAGATAACAAAGCACTTTCTGAAACTTCAAAAAAAAATCAATTGACATTATTAGATTCTGTTAATTACTACAAAAATGCACTAGGTCAAGAAGTTGCAGAAAAAAGAAGTTTCCAAGGAACAGTTGATGAATTACAAACAATAATTGAACAAAAAAAAGCTGAAAGCAAACAATTAGCCGAAGCTCTAAAAAAATGGAAATTCATAGCTAATGCAACAGAAATCAAAACAGTTACCGAAATAAAAGAAGTTGAGATTCCGTTTGAAGTGCCAATTCCATGTGAATTTTCGAGAACTTTTGTAAAACATGATCCTTTTTATTCCATTGGTGGTGAAGTCAATCAAAATCAAATTTTTATTGATAATATTTTCGTTCCAGATACTCAAACTATTGTCGCAGGGCGCAAAAAATTAGGCTGGTATAAAACCGAAATCAGAGCCGAAATCACTCATTCAAATCCAAATATAAAAACTTTGACAATTGATAATTTTACATTTGTAGAGCAAAAAAAACGCTTTGGTATTGGCGCATCATTTGGATTTGGTGTTTATCATAATGGTTTTTTTGTTGGCCCCAGTTTTAATTATAATTTGATTGAGTTTTAACTCTCTAAAAAAGTTTCGTAAAAGTTTTCGTAAATAAATATAAAATTACTTGCATATATGCAAGTAATTTTATATATTTGTAGGGTCAATAATTAATATATAAAAACAAATATTATGAATTTAAATCCTTACAAAATCAAATGGGCACTTTACATTGATCAAAACAATGTAATGGATATTGAAAAATCAATTTTTGCTGCAAATCAAGAATCTTTACAGAAAAAATTATCAGGTAAAAAAGGTAGATTTTTCATCATTACCGATAAACAATACGGTTTAACACAAAATCGTTGGTCTCATAACGAACAATTAAAACCAAACACAAATCTATCAGTACATTTTGTTGTAAAAAGAAAAAATGGTTTACAAACTATGATTCCTATGACAAAAAAACAATTTGAAAATCCAGTAATTTCTTAACCATGCCAAAAGCAATTTCAGTTCGTCTGGAAAGCCTTGTATCAATTTCAGATAAATGTTACAAGGCTTATGCTTTTGATGGTTCAGAAGCATTGATTCCAAAAAGCCAAGTATTTGGTCAAGACTATAGTGTTCAAAAAAGTGAAGCCTATTGGATTTCTGAATGGATATTGAGTAAAAATACTCAATTGCAATATTCATCTAAGAAATGGACAATTTTTACCAAAGAAGGAAAAAACATTGGGCAAATAGAAATTTCAAAACACGAACCCGAAAAACTGATACCACTCGAAAACAATACCATTCAAAGACTAAAAAAATGACAGAACTTCTTCCAAAACAATCTCAAGCCATTACAAAGCATCTCACTAACAAAGTGGGTGCTCTGTTTATGAAAATGGGAACAGGCAAAACACGTGTTTGTGTGGAACTTGTCAATAAAGTTCCTAGTGCTGATTTGGTTGTGTATGTTGCTCCTTTGGACATTATTCGTCCAAAAAGTGAATCTGTTCTCATTCAGTTCAACTAATGAGCAATATCGTTTCTGAACTTGTAAAAGCAGGAATGAGCGATGCTTGGATTATGAAAAATATTGGAATGGATGCAGATGAAATACTAAGGTTAAAACAAGTTTCAGGACTTGCAGAATTATTTTTAAAAACTCAATTTTCAAACAGTCAAGAATAAAAAAGCCCTCAATAAAAGAAGGCTTTTTCGTTGTCAATAACTAATATTTTATTCAAACATTAATCAATGCAAAACTACAACATTTCATCCAAAATGGGCAAAGACCCCATTTTTTCTTTCATTAAAGAACGCATGAAAGAAAAAAACATCTCTCAACTCAAACTTTCAGAACTCATAGATTTGAATGAAAGTACCTTGATTCGAAATTTTAAAGGAGAAACAGAAATGCTCCTCATTACTTATTTAAAAATCTGTGGAGCATTAGAAATTAATCCTTATATGATTCCAAAAGAAAACGACAATTCCGAATTTCATAGAATGTTTTTTAACTAATCTAAAACCACTCAATCCGAGTGGTTTTTTTATTTCCGCCTCAAATTACATGTCCTAAATAAAAATACCTCACTTTATAATTTAGCCAAAAATACACAAAGTATGAAAGGCTCAAGGCTTATATCGGAAATTTTAAAAGGCGAATGGCTCATTGATTGTCATAATGTAGAAGCCTACATTCCAATGATTGACAAAATCTTGGCAGGCGAAAAAATCAATGTAAATCCTGAACCGAAATCAATCCTTTCTTTTATATCATCATCAGGAAATCCACTTCCAAAAAATAGCGAAGGTCAAACCATCTTAGAAAAAGATTCAATCGCAATCGTTTCTATGATTGGCGAAGTTGTCAAATATGGTGACTACTGCGTTTATGGAGCTGATGAAATCGTGAATGCGCTAAATATTGCCGATAAAAATCCAAATGTCAAAGCAACAATCCTAAAAATTGATGGTCCTGGCGGCGCAGTTTCTGCAATCGGTCTTTTTCAAGAATTCGCGCAAGCCAAAACTAAAAAAGTGATTGGTTTGTGTGATTCTACTCTTTCGCTTCATTATTGGGCTGCTGCCGAAATCTGTGATCACATCATGGCAGAAAATAATGTGTCTGCTCGTTTTGGTTCCATTGGAGTGTTACTCTCTTTTGCCGATAACAGAAAAGCGATGGAAGAAAGAGGCTATAAATTTCACGAAATATATCCTGAAGAATCAAAAGACAAAAATTTGGCGTTCACGTTAGCGCGTGAAGGAAAGTATGACATGATCAAAAGTGAGTTCCTGTCTCCATTAGCCAAAAAGTTTCAAGAGCGTGTTCGTGCCAATCGTCCAAACCTTAAAGAAGAAAATGGTGTTTTATCTGGCAAAACATTCTTTGCAGATGAAGCGCTCAGACTTGGTTTGATTGATTCTATTGGCAGTTTTCAAAAAGCTATTAACGTAGCAAATCTTATGAGTTCATTTAATTATTAATATCAAAACCCAAAAATCATGTTTAAAAAAACGCTTGCCATGGTCACTGCATTAGTCGGTTTCCTAAACATCAAAGAAATTCCTATTGCTGACGGAAAAGTCAACTTTACGGAAGAACAGTTAAAACAGCTCAATGAAGGATATACTCCTGAAATGATGCAAAAAACGATTGACGCAATCAATAAAGAAATTGCCGAAAATCCACAAATCGAAAAAGCTCAAGAGCAACTTAGAGTTTTATTGCAAGATTATCAAACTGCTGAACAAGAAGCAGCCAATCAAGAAAAAAACAAAGTTCCTGATGCTTCTGAAGAAAATGCAGATATCAATGCACAAATCGTTCAATTAAAAGCGCAATTAGAGGCGAAACAAAAAGAAACTGATGGGTTGATCAAAGCATTAATGGCAGAAGCTGAGCAAGATTCACCTTTACAAACCCTTTTAAATTCTCAGCCAAAAGAAATGCTTAAACACAGTGCAACACATTTATTTGCCTCAGGCAAAAACTATGATGCTTTTGAAGGTAGAAACTGGAATCAGTTAGCTATCGGAAAATCTACATCTGCTACAGATTGGATGGCGCAAGATGGTATCAATATTTCCAAATTAAATGGAGATATGGAATTATTCTTCCGTGAAAATCCGGACGTAATCAACTCTCTTCATAGAGACAACTTCGGACTTCCTACTCATTGGAAAAAAAGAATGAACGTAGTTGACAGAATCAATTCTGGTTCTATTGCAACTGCCGAACTTTCTCAAGGTCGCAAATTGCCTTGGTTACCAAAAAACAAACAAACCATTCAGCCAGAAGAAGGATATATCTATCCTATTTCTATTGATATCGAGTTTGTAGGTCATTTCTTATCAGAAATTGAAGCTTCTTGGTTAGCCGGGTACAACAAAGAAAATTCTCAAGCTTATAAATTAACTTTTGTTCGTTTCTTAATAGCAGAACTTGACAAACGTGCTCGTTTGGAAGATAGAATTGCTTCTATCAAAGGTGTTTTCGTAAAAACTCCTGATACTGCAACTGTGGCTCCAAGTTTTATGCACCGTCAAAACGGATTGTTATACTGGATCTGGAAAGCTCGTGATTTAGATAAAAAATATCGTTCTTTCAATGTGGGTGTTCCTACAACATCAAACATTGTTGATTATATTGAAAACATCATCAAAAGTTTGCCTATTGAAGTGCGTACTTCTCAAGGTTTAGAATTGGCGATTTCTCCTGCTTGGGTAAAAGCGTATAAAAAACGTATCGAAACTTTATACGGTACTAACAACAATTATACTGGATATCCTGAAAAAGAAATGGCAGAATACTATCCTAAAAACTATCCAAACATCAAGTTTTGTGAATTGGTAGATTTAGAAGGATCAGATTTCATGTTCATCACGTATTCTAACAACATTGAAATTTTGGAAAACATCCCAAAAGAAAAAGCAATGTACACTTTTGAATATTTATTGAGAAAAATCTATGTGTTTGCTGACTACAAATTAGGTATCAGATTACAACACATTGGTAACAAAGTAAAAGAAGGTGATCCTGCAGAATTTGCAGTACAAACAATCTGGTCTAACAATTTGCCAATTTTCTCTACAGATTTCTTTGCTCCTGTATATGATGACGAAACTGGCGAAATTGTGACAACATTCAATCAAATAAAAGTAGATGCAGGTTGGAAAACAAACATCACTAAAATTACAGGTTTAGCTGAAGGCGTTATCCTTAAAATTCAAGGAAACGTTGATTTAGCTGCAACTAAAAACGTGATTAACAATGCAACCAATGTTCTTACTGCAGATTTTAATCTAGCACTTGGTGGCACACTTACTTGTTTAGTGTTAGCTGATGGCACATTGAAAGAGTTAAGCAGAACTGCTGCTCCTGTAACTGCTCCTGAATTGACTCCTGTTTCTTACACAACTGGTTCAATTGATTCTAATGATGGAGTAGAATTCGTTTACGGAACTACAGGCGCATTAACAATTACTGAAATCTTAAATGGTGTTCCAGGACAAAAAGTAAGAATTTATGGCAATGCCGCTGCAGCATCTAATGTAACAATCAACGATACTACAACTATTGAAGTAGTTTCTACAGCAGTATTAGCAACAGCTACAGACTACGTTGATTTTGTATTCGTAGATGGTAAATGGGTTGAATTTAAACGTGTAATCGCTTAATAAATAAATTATGACATTAATAAGAAAATCAGTACCAAAGCCTAATGTATTAGGCTCTGGTACTCCAAAACCAAAAAAAGGAAAAGTAACAATCATTTATTGTGATGATGTGTTAACATCGCCAACAAGAGACGCAAAAGGCGTTAAAATGCTTGGAAACTTTGTCCTAAAAGCAGGTGCCATTATGGAAACTGTTTATTTAACTCCATCAACTCAAAAATATACTTCTGAAGTTGAAGGTGATGAAGATTTTGAAGGATTCATCAAAAAATTCGAGGGAGTATATCCTGGAGACGATTTAGAAATCCGTGAATACATTCAAAATAACATTGGTGTTCCAGTAATCTTACTTTTCGGAGAAGGTTGTGGCGAACAAACAGGAACTGTATTAGGTTCTGTTTGCAATCCAATGAAATTAAAAGGTTCATCAGAAAACAGCAATGAGTTCCGCAAAAACACATTGATGTATGAGCAAGCTGTCAAAGACGACAAAGTTGCTGGATTCTACGATGGCGAAATCACATTAGCTGCAAACTTTGTTGCTGCAGATGTTGATTTAGAATTGACAAAAGCAAATGGCCCAGTGCAACAATTGCCTGCATTGGCAATTACGGATGCGATTACTGTTGCTTCTATTGACCTTGATAATGGAACAATCGTTTCATTAATTGGTGGTGGTGGTACAGCTCCTGCAACACTAGATGTGGGTGTGCAAGGACTTGTTACTGTTATCTTACTAAATGGCACACAATGGGTGGCATTAAAAGACGCAGTCATCAACTTAGAAGTGGTGAAAGGAGGTGCTACTACTTATCTAGTAGAGCGTTCAAGAGCTTAAAAAAAAGGTTTATAAATAGTTTGGTTAATTAGAAAAAGCCGTTTCTGTAAAAGGGAACGGCTTTTTTGCATGTGCGAATTTCTTCATGTCTTATTTCAAGAAAATAGTTGCACGAACTTTACTTTTTATAAATTCATAAAATCACAATTCTCATGAAAAAATTAGTTTTAGAATTCCTTGCCAATTTGCCATTTGCCAAAGAAGCACAATTCAATGAAGCATTTCGTTTGTATCAAAAAGTACCAGGAAAATCGTTGTCTCAAGAACGTTTTTTCAATCAATCAGGTTTTTCGGATGCGAATCTGAAAAACATTATCTATGATTTAAAACAAGCTGCTGAAATTTCTGATGCTGACATTCGCAAATTCATAGCTGAGCAAACAACAGCTCCGGTTTTGGAAACAAAAGCAGCTCCTGAATTCAAAATCAAAGTGATTGCCACAAACGCATCAGAAGTTTTTGAAAAAGCGCCTGACGAAGTGAAAGAATCCATCAAATTGCGTGATGAATTTCCTTTTCTTGATGACAAGAATTGTCCAGAAGAATTTTACATTTTGGTTGGTAAAAAAATGGCACATTATCATGCTTACAGAGCTGCGCACAATTCATTATTAGTAAACATTGAAGATGTTACTAAAGACGCCTCTCCAATTGCCATGACTGAAGAAGAAATCACAGCGTTAGCGTTGTCTGCTGTTGCCGATTTTAAAATCAATCAAGAAATCCGTGAAGAGTTGGTTCACTTCAAAGAAACAGGAAAAATTCTTGGCAAACATCCACTTTTTGCAGAACGTAAATTGAAATCAACTATTGATGCCATGACTGTAGAAAAGGGAATGAAACGCATTTCTAATTTAGACAATTACATTCGACGTGATTCTAAAAAAGCAGCAGAAGCAAAAACTACTGAAAGCAAAACTAAGTTTTTGCAAAAAGTACAATTGTGGGAAACAGAATTAAAACTGATTAGAGCAAAATTCGGAATTTCGGATGCAAAATAAATTCTTTGAAATCAAGAAAACAACTGCAATTCCAACAGAAAAAAACGCCTCAGAACACTACATCTCTAAATATTTGCTCACTCATTATGAGAAAATCAAAAATTTAGACAACGAGCTAAAACGCTTGCCCAGTGCTGAGGAGTTTTTTTTCTTGCAATCAGATACCAGTTTCAATGCCTTTACTTTTATTCCTTTAATAGGGAAACTAGAACGCATTCAAGAGCTGCACGCATCCACTTACAGCATTTCTCGAAATGTGATTGATGCATTAATTCAATTGCATGATGAAGGCATTATTGAGCAAATCACGCTCATGATTTCAGATTCGTTAATCAAACGAAATCCCAAAACAATTGATTATCTAAACGCGCTGATTAGTTCACGTGGCAATTTCAAAGTCATCTATTCTTGGGTACATGCCAAAGTGTGTATTTGCAAAACAGCCGCAAACAATTATACGATTGAAGGTTCAGGAAATTGGGCATCAAATGCGCTTTACGAACAGTATGTTTTTGCAAATAGCAAATCGCTTTACGATTTTAGAAAAACATTGTTTACCGATTCAAAATTGAGGTAATATACCTATGTGTATATTTTAATATACTTATAGGTATATTTTGTATATTTATCAAAATTTTTACGCTCATGTCAAGCGAACTAACAAAACAAGCCAATTTATCGCTCACAGAAGAGCAATATCAAGCTATTGCAAACTTGGCAGCCACAAACTACAGTATCAAAGATATTGCAACGTATTTAGGCATCAATCCATCACTTCTAAGACGTGAATTCGAAAATCCAGAAAGCTTAGTTCGGTTTCATTATGACAAAGGCATTTTAGAAGCGCAATTCGAAATCGATAATAAGTTACTCGAAAATGCCAAAACAGGCAATATCACAGCCACTCAAGAAAGCAAAAAAGCCACTGAAAAGCGTGCTTTTGATAATCATAAACATCGAATTTTAAATGAATCTTAACTATGAAATCAATAAAAAAAATCCAAAAAACAACTAATCTTTTACAAAGAATTTGCGATGCAATAATTCTATGCGGAGTTTGCATGGCAATTATAGTTTTTTTAGCGCTCATTTTAAGATTTTTTGAAGTAAGCACTAATCAAATCTATTTTGTCTGTAGTGTTTATTTTACAATTTTACTTTTTATTGTTAATGAATTCCGAAATGCAAAAATTATGAAAGATGAATAAAAAGCAATACATCCACTTTTATTATTGTCCAATTTTAGGATTAAAAAAATTTGTGTTTGAAAAGCCTTTTTTACTTGATCAAAAAAGTAAAAAATCACGAAAAAATAAGTTGGCGTATTTATGAATAAAAACGAACTCATAAAAGGCATTACCATTGATGACATCTACGAATTCGTAGATCATGGAGACATTGAAAAAACTCCTGAAGGTATTGCCTTGTATTTTGAGCTCATGGAAAAAGTGCGTGTGCTCGATTTAAGAGTTGCAGATTTTGGTACAAAAAACTCAGTCATCAATCATCTCGTAAAAGCAGAAGGTCTCACAAGGCATATGGCCGAAAAAGTGTATTTTGATGGGATGGAATATTACTATTCCTCAGCAGCACTTTCTAAACAGGCTCAAAGAAACGTTTATGCCACAAAAATGGAGCGTTTAATAGCCATTGCAGAACTCGCAGTCAAAGACGTGAAAGATGCAAACATGGTCACAGCCATGTATGAGAAAGTGGCAAAATTGCGCCAATTAGACAAAGAAGAAGTCGAATTTATACCAGAACAATGGCTCAAAGAACAATTTGTTATTTACACAACAGATCCTATCAAAGCAGGTTTAGAACCTATCAACAGAATAGAATTAGCCAAGCAAATCGATTCTTATCCAGAATTGTCAGAAAAAGAAAAAGCCATGCTTCGAAGAGAAGCCATGATTGACGAAATTATAATTTTCCCAAATGAGCAGGAGAACGCACGTAAAGACTGATAATAATGTTGATGTGCGTTATACTACTTGGGTAGATATGATGATAGACATGATTGAGCCGAAAAATCTATTTTTCATTGGTGCACGTGGTGTTGGAAAAACATCATCAATCGTAGCAAAACGCTCTCAAAAAATATGCAAAGCAATGCCAGGAGCATACTTTGCTTTTTTGTCTGATACCTATGTCAATGCGCTTGACAATATTGTGCCATCACTTATTGAAGGTTGGAAACGTTTGGGCTGGAAAGAAAATATTGATTACGTGACTGATGCTCCTCCTCCATCACATTTTTTGTTACCCTACAAACAGCCAGAAGCGTATAAACATACAATTTCTACTCGTTTTGGAAATTTTTTAAAACTTGTTTCAATGGATGTGCCAACATCTGCTGCAGGAAATTCCTATCAGCACAATTTTATTGATGAAGCTCGAAATATAGATTTCACAAAAGCCAAAAAATTAACGCCTGCTTTGCGTGGTTATCCTGCCTTTGGACATTCAGTTTATTACAGAGGATTTACAGCCACTACTGATATTCCCAATATTGCTGATGGCGATTTTGATTGGATTATGGATCGTGAAAAAGACATGAATGTTCAACAAATCAAAGATATTTTGAATGTTTCAATAGTTCTGAATGAAATCAAATCAGAACTCTACAATGCAATTCGCGATAAAGACTATACAAAAATCAAAAACGTTCAAAAAAATTATGAGCGTTGGTTGATTCGCTGGACAAAAGCTCGCAAAGATTCTACCTTGTTTTATCAAGTTTCTACTTTTGCGAATGCCGATATTTTAACAACAGGATATTTCAAAGACCAATTAGATGCCCTCGGAATTGAAGAATTTAAATCCGCAATTTGCACGCTAAAGCCTACGTTAAAAAAAGGTGAAAAATTCTATGTTACGCTTGGCGAACATCATTTTTATGATGACGGAATTTTGGAAGGTTATTATGACAAATTCAATATTGGGGATGCAGTCCAGGAATCATCTTTGGCGCTCAGATATATTGACCATTTTAAGCATTTAGATATTTCGCTCGATTTTGGAAACATGTGCAGCATGATTGTTGGGCAAGAAAAAGGAAACTATGTCTATATTCTGAAAGAATTTTTCACACTTGCTCCAGAACACGTCAAAGAATTGGCAAAAAAGTACATCAACTTTTTCAAACATCACAAAAACAAGGAAGTGAATGTTTGGTATGATCGTTCAGGAAATCAAAATGCTGCTATCAAAAAAGATTACGCTTCAGAAATCAAAAAATATTTAGAAGAAGAAGGCTGGAAAGTTCATTTGATGAATAAAAATCAAGCAACTATTTATCATGAAGAGGAATTCAATCACATGAAAATGTTCTTTGGAGGCTATAAAAACGAGTTGCCAAAAGTTTTGATAGATAAGTTTAGCTGTCGTCATTTTAAATCGTCATTAGAATTGGCAAAAACAAACATCAGCAAACACAGACGCACAGGATCTACCATCATTCAAAAAGACAAAACGTCCGAAAAATTACCATTGCATCAATTGCCAATGTATAGTACCAATTTTTCGGATGCAGGAAAATATTTCTTTTTTCGTCCTGAATGGGTAAAATTCACACGAAAACGAGGACCAATGAATTTGAGTGCGCCTACTGTTGGGTAACGGGAAGTATATGCGTTCGGTTGCGATTAGAGGCACGAACGTATCAATTTAAAACAAAAATATGATAGAATTACAAATTTTCAATAAACCACTTCCGCCCCACTATTGCAAAACACTTGTTAGCGGTAGTGCTTTGGTTAATGCGGATTGTTTTGATATTATGCCTCTTATTCCTGATAAATCAGTTCAGTTAATTTTGGCTGATTTGCCTTATAGAACTACAAGTATTGATTGGGATAATATTATACCAATGGATAAACTTTGGAAACAATATAATAGAATAATGACTGATAATTGTGCAGTTGTTTTGTTTGGAAGTGAGCCGTTTTCATCATTAGTAAGAACAAGCAATCTGAAAATGTATAAATATGATTGGAAGTGGGAAAAAGCAAAAGCGACATTACACGCTTTATGTAAAAAAAGACCAATGAAATCAGATGAGGATATTATGGTTTTTTATACCCAGCAACCAATTTACAACCTACAAATGATGATTGGTGAAAAATACAAAGGCAGAAATAATACTAAAAACCATAAGGAGTTAAAAGGAGAATGGCTAATAGGACAAGGAAGTAGGACTGACAATGAAGGAACAAGATACCCACGAACAAATATTTATTTTGCAAATGAAAATAAAGCAGGACAACACCCAACTCAAAAGCCTTTAAAACTTATGAAATATTTAATATCCACTTATTCAAACGAAGGTGATATGGTATTAGACAACACAATGGTTCTGGAACAACTTGTTTAGCAGCCAAAAATCTGAACCGAAGATTTATAGGTATTGAAAAGGAAGCTAATTATTATGAGATTGCTTGTCGTAGGTGTGGGTTTTAGAATTACCTATAACGGTCGGCAATATGGTGGGTTGCCATGCACGAACCTTGCAATTAAGCACTGAACTATCTGGCTATGTTTTATATACGGTGTTAGTAGCTGGGCATTTTTAATCGAATTTTAATTTTAAAAACTAAATAATTTATGACAACAAAAGAACAAATATTACAGAATTGTACAGTAGAAGGCAATGTAGTTAAATTACCAAGTGGGCAACTGGACAGAAAACTTTACCAAGATGTAGCAAAAGCATTAGAGTTAATTGGCGGTAAATGGAAAGGCGGAAAGGTGTTTGGATTTGTTTTTGCAACCGACCCAACAGATTTGTTGGAAGAAATTGCCAACGGTGAAAAACGAAACCTTAAAAAAGAATTTCAGTTTTTTGCAACTCCTGAAAAACTTGCAGACGAATTGGTTTATTTAGCCGACTTAAAACAGCACGACACTATTTTAGAGCCAAGTGCAGGACAAGGAGCTATTGTAAAAGCAATAAACAAAGTTTGTGATGTTGTGCCTGATTGTTATGAATTGATGGATATAAATGCCATTATTTTAAATAAAAGCGGATTGCGATTTAATTTGATTGGTGATGACTTTTTGAAACACAACGGTAAAACTTACAGCAAAATAATTGCAAACCCACCATTTACAAAAAACCAAGATATTGACCACTTAAAAGAAATGTATAAAAGCCTTTCTCGTGGTGGTAGATTGGTTTGCATTACTTCTGAAAGTTGGGTAAATGGAAGCCAAAAAAAGGAAGTTGAATTTAAAAACTGGCTTGATGAAATTGAAGCGGAAGTAATAGACATTGAAAAGGGAGCTTTTAAAGAAAGTGGAACGGCTGTTGGTGGTAAAATTGTAATCATTAACAAAGAACTCTAATTTGAAAGTTTGGCACGGACGTTCAATCGGAGCGTCTTTGCCTTGCTACTAACGGCAAAGTATAACCGTCAGGTGGGGGATTGAAAGCTCCGAACCTTCACATTGACACTAAACTAAATTAGGAGCAATAACCTTGTAATCTGGAATACTGCCCCACTTGCGGTTATACAATGTTGTAGGCAGTGCTTTTAAATACCTTAAAAAATGGTAGAAAACTTAAATTACGGGCAAGCCTTAGAAGCCCTGAAAAATGGCAAAAGAGTGAGCCGACAAGGATGGAACGGTAAAGGAATGTTTATTTTCCAAAGACCTGCGGACAAATTGGATAAGGATTTTATCCCAAAAGTGAAATCATTGCCTGAAACAGTAAAAACATTCCTTGTTGAGCAAGGCAGAGACATTGAGTTTCTCGCTTACTTATGTATGTGGAGTGCTACTGGTGAGGTGGTGAACGGTTGGTTAGCATCTCAGACCGATATGCTTTCAAATGATTGGTGCATACTGGACTAATCTAAGGGCTTATAAGGCGTTTCTTAATCGGAGCGTCTTAGCATTGCCTACAACTAGCAGATATACGCATATAGAAAATAAGTATCTAGTAATCAATAAAATAAGAAAAATATAATCTTAAAAAAAAGTTAATAAATAAAAACTTCACCCCGAAAAAACAGTCACGAAAGACTGTTTTTTCGGAATTTTTTTTAAAAAACGCCCTTATTTTGGGCGTTTTTCTTAATTCATTTTTTCAACTTGCGCATTGCTAAAAATATAAGCAATTCCAAAAAATTTAAACTCTTTGTCATCTTCTGGCTTTTCGGCTTTTTCAGTTCCTTTTAATTTCTTGCTCCAAACAAAAAATCCTTTTTCGCCTTTCTTCACTTTGTAGCCTTTTTTTTGCCAACTTCTAAAAGTTTTGAATTTGCGGTGTTCATCGTTCTTGTACATATCTATCAAAACTGCGTTGACGTTCTTCTCAAGTGCTTCAAGTTCAATCAGTTCTTTTGCTTGTCTGCTTAAAAATTTTAAAAGTTCTTTTTTCTCGTCTCTAGTTTTGCAAGAAAAAATTTGTGTATATAAATTGCTCATAAATTAAAGTATTTGTTCATCCGCAAATGAATAAAAAGCGGTTTTACTGCAGGTTATTTGCTCCCTCTCTGCTTTTGCAATTCCGTAGCTATAAGAAATATCAATTTCTTTGATAGAAATAAATTTGTTCATAGCCTAAAAAATGTAATCGTTAAAATCACTTTCACAAACTTGGCTATTCTCCTGGATAAACATTTCACAAATTGCCATTGCTTTGTTGTAAGAATTTTGCGCCTTTGCTTTAAAATAGTTGTAATCACTATAATTAAAAACCTTTAAAAATCCTTTTTGATGAAGTAATACTTTTACTTGTTCCGACAATAAAAAAACCTTATTTTTGTCGCTCTTAATCGCTGTAAGTGTCATAAACTTTTGATTTAGAAAAAACCGCCCAATCTCTACCATTGAGCGGTTTTGTTGTTAATGGTTAAATGATAAATTCTTGTACTTCTTTTTGTGTAGCTTCTAAAATGCTTGTCAAAGTAGTTTCCGCCAATTTCAACATGTCATTAACAATGTTAGAATTAGAAACTTCTAATTTGTAGCCTTCCGAATTTTCAAAATAAATACGCTCTTTCGTTCCATCACTCGAAATTTTAAACTTTTCTAGCTCTTCTTTTTTCGCTTTTAGATGGTCGTACTTACTAGTAAGAATTTTAAACTTCTCCGCATTTTGGATGCGCTGTTCTGCGGTTGGTCTCATTTCCGCAATCATTTTTTGAGTTTCCATCTTCAAAACTTCTGAAACCTCACTTTTTTGTTGAACTGGGTCAACTTTACCATTTTGAACATTGCTAATTTTTTGCACGTTCTCTTTACTCGATTTGTTTTTTTCTACTACCATTTTTATATAATGTATTGATTAATAATACTCTAAGATACAAAAAACTAAACAAACTAACGAATATTTTTAATAAAAAATAAACAAACTAACGAAATAAAGAATTGTTCTAAATAGTAAAAAAGGAACTCCAAAAACCTTAAAAATCAAGCAATTAAAAAATAAAAAAATCATAATCAATTGAATTTCTGAAACTTACCAATAATCAAAAAAATGAAATTTTTTTGATGTATCGATTTTCCCCAACACGCTTAGTTCTTGGTTTGTCCATGCAAACGTCCCTTTTTTAGATATATGATTGCAGGTGCAACCAAGTAGCAGGTCTTAAAACCAAGTGTAGCAAGGTTTTAAATCCTTGTTCTTCATGTCTTAATAAATAATATGTATGTGCATATACTTGTATCAAATTACAACCAATGAGCAAAGACCAACCAATATCAAAGAGAGATGCGCTTCAAAGAATGCGTGACTTATCATCTAAGAATATTCCTTTTTCATTTGGTTATGTGAGTTGCAACACAACCAATCAAACATCAAAAGGATATAGAGTAATACATAAAGCATTGTTAAGACCAGGCATGTCACATAATCAAAGTGATTATAGTAACATACTTATTGGTTACATAGATTATGATAATCAAGATGATACCAACAGATGGTTTCATTATCCTTTATTAATAATGTTTAATGGTCAAATAGTTAAACCATGAATATAGATACATTCCAAAGAGAAGCTATTGTAGAGGCTGAACAAGTATGTTACACATTTAGAGTGTCTGAAACTCCAAGAGACTTTGGAGAATTTAGGGTAAATAAAGAATCACTCGATTGGGTAAATCGTGATTATTATGTAGGTGATTGGCGCATACATCCTTATGGTGATAACAATGATTTACCTAAAGAGATACAAAGAGTTATCCAAAACAATTCTGATGCTCCCGGAGAGTTGAAGCGCAAAACAAATCTTCTTTGGGGAAAAGGTCCACACCTTTATAAAGAAGAGATTAT
>Ga0210044_10004785_pt1 | contig 18703 bp, 16 predicted proteins | sample CryGey13umfilter_2_FD_183959 | JGI IMG/M metagenome (GOLD analysis project Ga0210044, IMG submission 183959) | Groundwater microbial communities from aquifer in Utah, USA - Crystal Geyser 4/9/14 3 um filter (SPAdes) (version 2) | ecosystem: Environmental > Aquatic > Deep subsurface >... | reverse complement strand
CATGAGAGAAATTTTGATCACACCAGAATGCTTAGAGTTTATTGACAATCAAAGCGACAGAATTTCGACTAAATTCTATCAACTGATTGAGGTAATTGGAGAAGTGAAGATTGTACATTCAAACTTTATGAAAAAATTAGTAAACACGAACTTCTACGAACTCAGGATTAAAGCTGGAAATGAAATTCGTGTAATCATGTTTACAATTGATCATTCTAATTTTGCAGAATGCACGAAAGTTGTCTGTTTGAATGGATTTCAGAAAAAATCAACAAAAGATTATCTCAGAGCAATTAAGACGGCAGAAAAAATATTAAACGATTATTTATACTATAAAAATATCTGAATCATGGGACAATTAATAAATGCTAAAGAACTTATAGACAACCGCTACGGAAAACCGGGAACAGAATCTCGTGAAAAATTCAGAGAAGACGCATTCTCATTTTATTTTGGTGAGATTATCAAAAACCGTAGGAAAGAATTAAAGCTAAGTCAAAATGACCTAGCCGAACTTATTGGAAAAAAGCGACCATATATCTCACGAATTGAAAACGGAGAAGATATTCGTCTGTCAAATTTTTCTCTTATTGCAAATGCATTGAACCTATCAATTCAACTGACTGCAATATAAAGCACGAAAGCACAATGCAAAAGATTTACAAATTCCTCCGAAGCATTAATTTAACACACCTCACCCTCCTAATATTCGAGCCATCTCACCTTTCTAAGCGAAGAGAAGTGGCTGGGGCGAGTTGAGTGAAGTCAAATTCAAATAATTAGGTATTAAATCGGATACTCATAAAAGTTTAATAGTTACCGGAAAATTCCACAGTTAATCTATATGGGCAAATACGATAAAAATGATGCTGTTTTGTTTGATGACGGATATGACAGGAATGAAAGGAAAACTGTATTCAAAACATTAGGAAACACGATGATACCAACTTGGTGGAATACATGCAAATCCGTGTATGAAAAACAGCAAATCTCAGCAACATTCAAAACTTACACAGGTATTGGACATGAAACAAATAAAGAAGTTTTTACGGATGTTTGCGCTTTTTTTAAAAATATTATTGAAAGATATGATGAATAGTGTTCGTTGAGCCCTAACCTGTGAGGAGAATCAATATCACCGGAATATCCGGATGCGTAGTATCTTTAAAAAAAAATGTCATCATTTAATACCAGAATAAACCAATCAATAAGAAAAGACTAATCCTCAGCTAAAAGCATCCGTTTCTCGTCAATCATTTGGATGAGGCTGATTGCAGCCTTCTCCCGATCTCTGCCATCAATCCAATGTACATCGGCATCGCGTCTGAGCCAGGTCATTTGCCTTTTGGCATAACGGCGGGTGTTGGTTTTGATTTTCTCTACCGCTTGCTCCAAGGTCCAATCTCCAGAAAAATACTGAAAGAGCTCTTTGTAACCAACCGTATTTAGGGCATTAAGATTTCTGTGATGATATACAGATTTAGCCTCTTCTATCCATCCCGATTGCAGCATTTCATCGGTACGTTGGTGAATTCGTCCAATCAACATCTCACGGGGCAACTCCACTCCTATCTTCAAAATATTAAAGGGCCTTTCCTGGGAGGTATTGAGCCGTTGCTGACTAAAAGGCTTTCCTGTCTGCAAACAAACCTCAATGCCACGCATTAACCGCATTCGGTTGTTTAGGTCGACTACTTCGTGGTAATCAGGATCGAGCTCCATTAGCCAGGTACGGAGTCCTTCAATACCTTCGGTTCTAAACTTAAAATCCAGTCGTCCACGTAGTTCAGGGTCAGGGTCGGGCAGCTGATCGATGCCCTTACAAACTGCATCCAGGTACAAACCTGAGCCTCCAACCATGATCATCACCTCATGTTGCCGAAATTTTTGTTGCAAAAGATTGAGCACATCCATTTCAAATTTCGAAACATTATATTCATCTTGAATAGATAAATGCCCAACAAAATAATGAGGAATGCCTTGCATTTCAACTTGAGTAGGCGAAGCGGTGCCCAAGGGTATTTCTCGATAAAACTGACGCGAGTCAGCTGAAATAATTTCTGTTTTATAATGGGTGGCCATCTGAACTGCCAAGGACGTCTTGCCGGAAGCTGTTGGTCCCATGATCACCACGAGCAATCCTTGTTTATTCATCTGCAACAGCATCACAAGAACCTGGAATGGGCATGCTATTTACCGGGGAATCGACCAGCTTTTTCAAATGAAGCTTTTTCTTCTTGCCTTCCTCAAGCAAAAAGGCATAGGCTTCCTCAAAATTGTTACCAATTTCTCCGTCCAAAATGGCTTCGCGGATAACAGATTTTAAATCGCCAACGGTTTTGGAGGGGCTAAGCCCAAAGGTCTCCATAATGGCTTCACCGGTAACGGGAGGTTGCCAGTTTCTAATCTTATCCTTGGCTTCTACCTCTTTCAGCTTTTGACGGACCAGCTGAAAATTTTTGAGATACCGTTTCACCTTGACTTCATTTTTGGAAGTAATATCGGCATCGCATAACATCATCAAATCGTCGATGTCGTCACCGGCATCAAAAAGCAGGCGGCGTATGGCAGAATCGGTCACTATTTCCTGGGCAAGTACAATAGGACGTAAGTGCAACTGCACCATCTTTTGCACATATTTTAGCTTTTCGTTTTGGGGCAACTTGAGTTGTTTAAAGATGCCCGGAACCATTTTAGCACCAATAAATTCATGTCCATGAAAGGTCCAGCCTACTTTAGGCTCAAAGCGTTTGGTAACAGGTTTAGCAATGTCGTGCAAAAGTGCACTCCATCGCAACCACAGTTTATCTGATTTTTGGCACAGGTTATCAAGCACTTCCAGGGTATGGTAGAAATTATCCTTATGGGCCATGCCATTCATCGACTCGACCCCTTTGAGTGCAACAAATTGCGGAAAAATAAGACCCAACAATCCTGTTTCTTCGAGTAACTTAAAACCTACCGATGGTTTATTTGCCATCACGATCAGGTTCATTTCATCAATCACCCGTTCCTGAGAAATAATGCGGATTCGGTTTTTATTGCGACCGATGGCTTCAAGGGTATTTTTATCGATGGTAAAATTCAATTGTGTGGCGAACCTGACGGCACGCATCATCCTCAGGGGATCATCCGAAAAGGTAATGTCAGGATCGAGAGGCGTACGAATCACTTTATCTTCAATATCGGTGATACCATTAAAAGGATCCAGCAAATTCCCGAAATCCTTTGCTTGCAAGCTCAACGACAGCGCATTAATAGTAAAATCGCGCCGATTTTGATCATCGGACAAACTGCCATTTTCAACGATGGGTTTGCGCGAATTGGTCCGATACGATTCACGACGGGCACCTACGAACTCGATCACCCAATCTCCATCCCTGACCATGGCTGTTCCAAAACTCTTGAAATATTTAGCATGCGCTCCTGGCCCCAATGCTTCGGCTACTTTTGAGGCCACAGCAATTCCACTGCCCAACACCACCACATCCACATCCTTAGATGGTCGTCCGAGCATAATATCGCGTACAAAACCACCAATCACAAAGGCCTTCACATTCATCTGTGCACATACCTGTGAAATGGTTTTGAAAAAACCATGATTTAACCGATCAGCATAGTTTAACATAGATGCAAAAATAATAAAAAGTGCCGAAGGTGAACCAGGGTTGGATGGGAGTTAAAAGTGAGTAAAGTTGCCTACCTACCCCTTATTTATAATCACTCAAAAATACCAAAACCAACCATTTTTTCAATCAAGGTCAGCTGAAGAATCCCTTGCCTTCGTATATTTGTCGGTTCAGAAACTAACCTGATAATTTGATTGACTATGGCAAAAAGAACAATTGTAGCCCTTCCTGGCGATGGCATTGGTAAAGCGGTTTTAGACGAGGCCATCCGGGTGCTTGATGCCGCCGGATTTGAAGCAGAATATGTTAACGGTGATATTGGATGGGAATTTTGGAAAACCGAAGGAAATCCACTTCCTGAACGCACCATAAAATTACTTGAAAAACACAAAATAGCCCTCTTTGGCGCAATTACTTCAAAACCAAAAGATGCAGCATTTGAGGAACTGGCTCCTGAACTAAAGGAAAAAAAACTGGTATATTCCTCACCAATTGTCGGATTAAGGCAACACTTCAACCTCGATATTTGCATCAGACCATGCCATTCATATACAGGCAACCCGCTGAACTTTGTCCGCCGCGGGGTTGGTAATACCATTGAAGAACCCTTGGTAGATGTGGTTATCTTTCGTCAAAACACCGAAGGCCTGTATGGCGGCGTGGAATGGTCGAATCCTCCGGCCCAAGTATATGAGGCACTGTTAACACATCCTAAGTTTGTGAAAAACTTTGGCGCTACCCCCAAGGAAGAAATTTCAATATCCACACGTATTTTCACCAAAAAAGCTACTGAACGCATCCTGCGTGCCGCTTTTGAGCACGCAAAAAAATACAACTATAAATCGGTTACTGTTTGCGAAAAGCCAAACGTCATCAGGGAAACTTCCGGTATGATGTACAAAATGGCCCAGCAGATGCAAAAAGCCGACTATCCCAATATTGAGTTATGGAATACCAACATTGACGCACAGATGATGTGGCTGACCAAAAATCCTGAAGATTATGGCGTAATTGTGGCGGGTAATATGTTTGGCGACATCGCTTCGGATGGTTTTGCAGGACTCATTGGCGGACTTGGATTTGCCTGTTCGGCACAATTCAACGACAGTGGTATTGGCGTTTTCGAACCCACACATGGATCAGCACCTAAATATGCTGATTTTCCCGTATCCATTGTTAATCCAATCGCGATGATTGAATCGGCCTGTATGATGCTCGATTTCATCGATGAAAATGCCAGGGCAGCTAAAATACGCAAGGCGATTGCTGAAGTAATTGCCGAAGGTCGGGTGCGTACCTATGACATGATGAAAATGCGTGGTAAAGCCAATGTGATTGAACACGGAGCCGCTTCCACCAAACAAATGTCAGATGCCATCATCGCTAAACTTTAATATAGTTAAAACAGATCAATAGCAAATAAAGGTATGGATAAAAAAGTGCATCAATTGTGGCCTGAGTTGGATTGGATTCAAAATAAGGAATTAAGGGAGCAGACGGCCAAAACCTGGGAGTTGGCACTCAAAAAAAGCGTTTTAACTTCAGATGACTTGAACAGGATTCCATTTACACTCCTGTGCGGGCCGGATCTGAAAGTTACCTTCATGGACCACAAGCGTTCGGTGGTGCACATCGCCAAAGATGCGGGTGATAAAATCAATGCCATGTATCATGGCGAATTGCCTGTGGATATTGATGTATTGGTGGCAGGAGCCATATTGGCCGATGTGGGTAAATTACTCGAATACGAACTCGACGATCAGGGCAAAGCTATTCAGGGGACTTATGGAAAATACCTGCGGCACCCGTTCTCAGGTGTAAGTTTGGCCGAAGAAGCAGGTGTTCCGGCAGAAGTCTGTCACATCATCGCAACACATGCCGGTGAAGGCGATATGGTCAAAAGAACCACAGAAGCCTACCTGGTGCATCATGCTGATTTTATGACTTTTTTACCTTTTAAGGAAAGGTTAATTGTTTAGGTTAATTCATTTTCAATAAAAAGCCTGGAATTCGTCCCGGGCTTTTTTATATCTCCTTGTTGACCACCAAGGCAAAATAATCATCCTCAAGCGGTAGATACCCATGCTCGTAACAAAAGTAATAAACCCGCTTTTCCTTGGTTTTATATACATGGGTAAAATACTTAAAGTTATACCCGTGTTGTTCCAACTGATGTTTTTTAACCTTTGATTTTCCATCAGGAGTCAGCTCTTTGAGAATATTTCTGTTTTTACGCAAGATGCTGTTAATGTTCCTGATATATGAATCGTCATCACGGTTTTCCCTGTTGTGATAGGCATTCCGACACTGATCGCTACAGAATTTTTTATCGATCCGGCCTAAAAGTCTTGTACCACACTCCAAACATGCATGTTCCATAACCTTGTTTTTGCACCAAAGTTAAAAAAAAGCTCAACAAAACAAACCATCCCAACTCTATATTACTTTTATATATAGTCGGGATGGTGGTTCAATCATCTTGAAGCATTATCAATGGGCTTACTTTTTAAGCCATTTTCGAGAGGTTTGTTTTCCGTCCATCTGAACAGTAATGAGATAGTACCCTGGACTAAAACCTGACACATCCAGCTGATTTGATTGTTGATCGGCTAAAAATTTCATCATCAAGCGTCCTTGCAAATCCACCATGCGGATGTCAGCACCTTGTGGAACTTCGACAGTAAGAAAATCAGCTGCCGGATTGGGATAAAGCTCCAGGCTCTTTGCAAGGTCGAAAGTCTCAACACCATCAAGCTGATCGACCATAAATCCGTTTCCGAGCACCAGGTCATCTACCCAAACATCATAAGAACCAACGGTTAAATCATTTGCAATGGTGACTGAAACAGTGAGCTCCGTGTTGCTCTGGACAGTTATTCCAGTAGCTTCGAAAAACACTCCTGGATCATTGTGGTAAACAAACCGAACGTTAGGTACACCATTTTGCCATTCGGTATCCTGCCCTGAAATGCTGAGATCACCACTGAAATCAAGGGGAGCATGATCGGGGTCAACACCGGTAATTGCAGGGTTCAATATTAATTCATTCACCGTTAGTGAAGAGGTATAGATGATATCGCCATTGTTGTTACCATTGCCATTGGCTGCATTAAACGCAGCATAAAACCGTACCGTACCCGAGGCAGGGGCAGTCCAATCCACCGTCCAGGAATTAGAGTTCCCCGTGGGGGCGGTACCAGCTAACTTATGGGTTACTGACTTACCACCATTGGCTAATTGTGTACGAGTTACGTCTGTAATGACGAAAGTTCCGATTTTGGCACCAGACACATTTTCAGAAGTGAGCTCAAAACCAAATTTTACCACCCCCGGATGAACACCGGTAGCGGTTACCTGATAAGTTTCACCAGGAGTATAACCTGAAAAAGGAATGGTGGATGTAATCCAGGAGGATTGAGATTGAGCCGTTCCGGCGTGGCAATCCGTACAGGTTGATCCCCCATCGCCGGGAGACCCGGTTTTACCTCCCGGGCTTCCGGTAACATAGCTAAAGAGTACCAGCGACACCGGTAAGGTAAGGACAAGCAGAAATTGATAAAGCTTTTTCATTTTTGCTATAATTTAGAATTATTATAAATAGACGACAAAATAACAGCAATTCAACCACATATCAAAACAAGTAAAGAAGAAATAACATTTTTTTAACAGCCGTTTAAAAGTAATCGACCCTTCATCCGGATAATAAATTCTAACTCAGTAAAATAAATTAAAGCAAGTAAAATTAAATTAAAATCCAATTATCAAATTTACTATTTTTGCACGCAATTAACCAGTAAACAATTGATTACGGCACATAGTGATTTGACAGAAATAATCCTTTGGCATGTAATTAAAGTGTAGTAAGGTCTATTTTAAAAATTCAGAATGAATAAAATGATGGTGCTTTTAAGCGTATTTAACCTGCTTATGCTTGGAATCTTCGCTCAGACATCAAACCGCTTTGCAGTGAAATCAGGGCACATCGAGTACAAACTCACAGGAAATATAACCGGTATTAAAAGTGTATGGTTCAACGATTACGGCTACAATTCGTATGAGGAAACTAGGGTGAAGAGGGTGACAATCATGCTTGGTGTAAAGAGTGAATCCACAGAACATAAACTTGTCATTATAACAGGCACGGAGGTATATCACATAGATCTGTTAGATAAAACAGGCACAAAAATGAAAAATGAGTTTTCCGACCTGAGCCAGCAGCTCATAAGTCAAATGACTGAAGATGAGCGAAAACAAATGGGAAAAGAACTCCTGAACAGCATGGGAGGCAACCTCGTTGGCACCGAAAAAATACTTGGCAAAACATGCGATATTGTGGAAGTTTTGGGCACCAAATCATGGATCTATGAAGGTGTAACACTAAAATCAGAAGGCAAGGTTATGGGCATCGAAGCAAATGAAATTGCTGTAAAATTCGAAGAAAACATCCACATTCCAACCAGTAAGTTCGAAGTGCCCAAAGGAATTGTGATTGAAGACCTCACCCAGATAACACATGATTTAATGGTGGGAACCTATGACGAAAATGGGGATTACATTGAGAATGAACAGAAATATGGCAATGACGAAGAAATGGATGTTGCTGAGGTTTCATATTTGTTTGAAGACTTTAAAAAAGTAGTTCTCGATTTTAACCCGGCAGGATATACCCGTGGAATGATCCTGAATCAGGAAGGACAACATTTTGCACTATACATGAAGGGGATGAATCAAATGGTAACCGTGATTGCCACTTCCATGGAAAATGTGGATAGTCAGGAAAGTGAATTTTCTGGTTTTGAAGAATTTACTCATCATGGACGCACCATGCGCTATGGATTATTAGAAGAAGACGGAACAACCAGCAATGCATTGCTTATCAAATATAACAACCATGATATGTATATCATACTCATGGCTCTTCCTGCCAATGATAAAAACACCCTGCTTAATTGGGCTGATGGGCTTGATTTTTAACAATCTATGCTTATAACAGGTTTTGATAAAATAAAAAAAAAGTCCTTTAAACCAATGGTTTAAAGGACTTTTTGTAGCGGGATCGAGAATTGAACTCGAGACCTCCGGGTTATGAATCCGACGCTCTAACCAACTGAGCTACCCCGCCGATTTGAGGGTGCAAAAATAAAAAAAAGGACAACTAAACCAACGCCATCCCCATTTTTTAATTGCATTATACTCATTTTCGCCATAATTTCTTCTTCTAATGCTTAATAGTGATGGAATTCCTCATTTAGTATCTTTGACAAAAATTGATAAAATGATTAAATGTTCCATCATTCTTCTCGGCTTTTTGCTCCATTCCGGTTTCATTGTAGCTCAGCAGGAAAAACAAGATCCTGATCGCGGGTACCATGTGCGGGTTGGCGATGTAGCCCCTCCCCTAACCCTGATCCTAACCACCGGCGACACCATCACCCTCGCCAACTTGCACGGAAAGGTAGTTTTACTGCAGTTTACCGCCAGTTGGTGTTCTGTTTGCAGGAAAGAAATGCCTCATCTGGAAAATGAAATTTGGCAACCCAACAAAAACAAGGATTTCATTCTGATAGGTGTGGATTATGACGAACCATTGGATCAGGTGGAAGACTTTGTAACGCAAATGAAAATCACCTATCCAATGGCTTTAGATCCCGGTGGAGAACATTTTAGTCGTTTCGCTTACCAAAAAAGTGGTGTAACCCGCAATGTGGTCATCGACAGAGAGGGAAAAATTGTTTTCCTCACCCGCTTGTACGATCCCACCGAATTCAACGAAATGAAAAAGACAATAAACGAATTGCTTAATTAGTAACACCTTTATATTCCAGGATTCCCGACTTAAGATTTTCTTTTATAGATCTCAAATGTGTAATCAAAATCATTTTGAGGATCACCGGTAATTTTTTCCTCCGAAATCAATTCCCATTCATTCTCCGGAATTTCCGGAAAAAAGGTATCGGCTTCGAATTCTTTAAACACACGTGTGATATACAACCGGTTTGCTTTTGGTAAAAATTGCGCGTAGATAGAACCACCACCAATGATGAAATTCTCTTTATCGACCGGCATTTTTGCAATGGCATCCTCTATGGAATAGGCCATTACGCACCCATCGATGGTTTCACCAGGAATATCAGTCAAAACCATATTCATACGATTGGGTAGTGGCCGTGTGGGCAGTGAAAAATAAGTCCTTTTCCCCATCACCACAGGATTTCCCTGGGTGATACGCTTAAAGTATTTTAAATCGGCCGAAATATGCCACAGCAGATTATTGTCTTTTCCGATGGCCTGGTTGGCAGCAATGGCCACAATAATGGAAATATCTTTTTTTTCTTTCATCAAAATCATAATTAACTAAACAGAAACTTCCCCTTTTATGTGGGGATGCGGTTGATAATCGGTCAGTTCAAAATCCTCAAACTGAAATGAAAACAGGTCGTTTACTGTCTGGTTGATGTTCATATTGGGAAGCTTACGTGGTTCCCGGCTCAACTGGAGTTTCACCTGATCCATATGATTCAAGTAGATGTGTGCATCACCAAACGTATGAACAAAATCACCTGGTTTTAAACCCGTTACCTGAGCCATCATCATGGTCAGGAGCGCATAGGAAGCAATGTTGAATGGCACGCCCAAAAAGATGTCGGCACTTCGCTGATACAATTGGCAAGAGAGTTTTCCATTCGAAACATAAAACTGAAACCAGGCATGACAGGGTGGTAAGGCGGCCCTGCCCAGAGCTACGTTTTCTGAAAAGGTTTTCCCCGAAAGGGGCAGCACACCCGGATTCCAGGCAGCAACGATGATGCGGCGGTTGTCGGGATTGGTTTTTATCTGATGAACTGCTTCCTTTATCTGGTCGAGTCCTTCGCCATTCCAATTTCGCCACTGAGCGCCATAAACAGGTCCGAGATCTCCGTTTTCATCGGCCCAGCTATTCCAAATCTTCACACCATGATCATTCAGGTATTTTGTATTGGTGTCGCCTGCCAAAAACCACAGCAATTCATAAATAATGGATTTCAGGTGAAGTTTTTTGGTTGTAAGCATGGGGAACCCATCTTCCAGATTGAAGCGCATCTGATGTCCAAAAACAGATAGAGTTCCCGTTCCGGTGCGATCGGTTTTCCTGTTTCCGTGTTCAACCACATGCGACAAAAGGTCTAAATACTGGTGCATAAAAATACGATTCAAGTTCTTTATTAAGCTTCAGGTCTACCTGTAGGCTTATTTTCAAACGAACCACGTACAATACATGGCAAACGTTTGTTTTCGATTATATTTGCCAAAATTAACGTATTTCTCCAAAAACGGCACACAATGGGTATAAAGTTAAAGATTACCATCATGAACTTCCTTCAATTTTTCATTTGGGGAGCATGGTTAATCACTATTGGCGGATATTGGTTTCAAAACAGACAATGGACAGGAACTGAATTTGGTGTGATTTTCTCCACAATGGGAATCGCTTCACTCTTTATGCCTGCGATAGCAGGAATTATTGCCGACAGGTGGATCAATGCAGAAAAACTGCTGGGGATTTTTCACATTGCGGGTGCCGCAGTGTTGTTTATGTTACCCAAGGTAAACGATCCAACAACGTTTTTCTGGGTCATGCTGCTGAACATGATTTTTTACATGCCAACCATTTCACTCGCTATAACCGTTGCCTACTCAGCTTTGAATGGAGCCAATTTAAATGTTGTTAAGCACTATCCCCCGATACGGGTATTTGGCACCATTGGGTTTATCGTGGCTATGTGGACAGTGAGTTTACTTAAGTTTGAGACCTCAGCCATGCAGTTTTATGTTGCATCCGGTGCTTCTCTGGTGCTTGGACTATTTTCATTTACCCTTCCAAAATGTGCTGTACACAAGGGCGGCGAAAGCAAAACATTTGTCGATTCGTTGGGGTTGAAGGCATTTACACTATTCAAAAACAGCAAGATGGCCATGTTTTTTATCTTTTCCATGTTGTTGGGGGCGTCTTTGCAATTAACCAATGCGTATGGAGATACTTTTTTACACGATTTCGCAAAAGTACCAGCATATAAAGATTTACTAACCATTGAATATCCTGCTATCATCATGTCGATTTCGCAGATGTCGGAGACTTTGTTTATATTGGCCATCCCCTTTTTCTTGTTGCGTTTTGGAATTAAAAAAGTGATGCTGATCAGCATGGTTGCCTGGGTCTTGCGTTTTGCACTGTTTGGTTTTGGAAATCCAGCCGAAGCACTTTGGATGATTATTCTTTCGAACATTATTTACGGGATGGCTTTTGATTTCTTTAATATTTCGGGTTCACTTTTTGTTGAAACCCAAACTGATTCCAGCATCCGCGCAAGTGCCCAGGGAGTATTTATGATGATGACCAATGGTTTTGGCGCAATTTTGGGAAGCTGGAGCAGCGGGTTAATGATTGATCATTACTTTAAGGACGCTGCCGGCAATTTTGAATGGCAGGGGATATGGCTCACCTTTGCCGCTTATTCATTGGTAGTGGCTATTTTGTTTGCTGTTTTATTCAGACATAAGCATCATCTAAATGAAGTTGCAGTGCTAAAGCACTAGGAAGAAAGAGTGTTAAAAACATGGGGATGAATAACTAGCGCATTAATCCCGGATCATGTGGTTTCCTATTCCAGGTTCCGCTTGCTGAGTTCATCACGAAGGTGGGAGGCTTCTTCGTAGTTTTCCTTTTCAATTGCCACCTTAAGCATCTCATTTAATTGAGCTTCGTTAAAGTCTGCATACTGGCTTTTTGACTTTCTGGTTTTGGGTAGTTCGATTTCGGCCTCCGGGTCTTCACCGATGGGCTCATCTTCCATTACGATACCGGCCTCCTCCAGGATGGCTTCGTCCACAAATATGGGGCAATTAAAACGCAGGGCAATGGCTACCGCGTCAGAAGTACGGCTATCGATTTCGGTGATTTCGCCCAGGTGCTCACACATCAACACGGAGAAAAATATCCCTTCTTCAAACTTATTAATCAGCACTTCCTTTACAGAAATCATAAAATGATCGGCCAAACTCTTGAACAAGTCGTGAGTAAGTGGGCGGGCTGGTTTCATTTTTTCCAACTCCATGGCAATGGACTGTGCTTCGGCACCCCCTATAATAATGGGTAGACGGCGTTTTTCACCAGGCGAGCCTAAAATGAGGGCATAAGCTCCGGTTTGCGACTGACTATATGACATCCCAACGATTTCGAGTCGTTTTTTCTTCATGACGATAAATAAATCTCAAAAATACACAACATAATCTCCAGGCAATAACCCGTTTCAATTAAATCACTCTGCAAATTCCACAACCTAAATTTACTAAGGATAAAAAAACCTTCAATGTTTCATCAATCGGGTTTCTGATTCAATTTTTTACAAAGTTAAAATTTTTTATCCAAATTAACTGATTATTTCTATTTTAGCCAATCCTTTCGCAAACGATTGAAATACATGTTTAATCTCAAATAATTATTGTTACTATGAAGAAAATTCTTTCCCTAATGGCCTTATTTGCAGTACCTTTATTGGCAACCGCAAGTGAGGCTGACCTTATTATTCCAGAAGGAATAAAAAACCAGACGATCCTCTATTATGGGTTCCTTATCACCATTGCAGGCCTTCTTTTTGGTTTTTATCAATTTGTTCAGGTGAAAAAGATCAGGGCACACCAGTCGATGCTGGACGTGGCCCAGGTTATTTTTGAGACCTCAAAAACTTATTTGATACAACAAGGAAAATTCATTCTCATTTTATTTGCTTTTATTGGCACTGCGGTTGCGTTTTACTTTGGCTTTTTATCCAAAGACGCAAATGGTGAGAATATATTCGGTGTAGCCGGGGTGTTAATGATCCTTGGTTGGACCGTCCTTGGAATTTTAGGTTCTTATGGAGTAGCCTGGTTTGGTATCCGAATGAATACTTTGGCGAACTCTCGCATGGCGTTTGCCTCGTTGGAGAGAAAGCCGATTAAACTATTAAATATCCCATTGAATGCCGGGATGAGCATTGGTGTTGTATTGATTTCTTTGGAACTGATCATGATGCTGATCATCCTGATGTTCGTTCCCGGGGAATATGCCGGCGCCAGCTTTATTGGTTTTGCCATTGGTGAATCACTAGGTGCATCTGCTTTGCGTATTGCAGGTGGTATTTTCACCAAGATCGCTGACATCGGCTCCGATTTGATGAAAGTGATTTTTAAGATTGGAGAAGATGATCCACGAAACCCGGGTACCATTGCCGACTGTGTTGGTGACAATGCCGGCGATTCCGTCGGGCCTACCGCAGATGGTTTTGAAACCTATGGTGTCACCGGGGTTGCTTTAATTTCTTTTATCCTTTTAGCCATAACCGATGCCTCTCTACAAATTCAATTGTTGACCTGGATTTTCGTCATGCGTATTTTAATGATTATCACCTCCATTGTATCGTTCTGGATTAATGGTGCCATTACCAATGCCAAATACAGCCATGCAGACGAATTGGATTTCGAGAAACCATTGACCTCCCTGGTTTGGATTACCTCTTTACTATCAATGGCGGTTACTTTTATCGCAAGTTATTTTTTAATTGGCGATCTGAACAATGGTTTGTGGATACCTTTATCCATCATTATTAGTGCGGGTACACTGGGTGCAGCGCTTATTCCTGAATTCACAAAATTATTTACCAGCCCTAAATCAACTCACGTTAGAGAAGTGGTTGAGGCTTCAAAAGAAGGCGGTGCTTCCTTAAATATCCTTTCAGGATTGGTTGCGGGTAACTTTAGTGCTTTCTGGCAAGGCATGGTTTTCTTCTTTTTGATGTTTGTTGCCTACAAAGCCTCTAATTATGGTTTGGGCGACATCATGATCTACCCTTCCATTTTTGCCTTTGGTTTGGTTGCTTTCGGGATGTTGGGAATGGGCCCGGTTACCATTGCAGTTGACAGTTATGGCCCCGTTACCGATAATGCCCAGTCAATCTATGAATTGTCGTTGATAGAAGAAAATATTGAAATTGTGACCCCTGAAATTGAAAGAGATTTTGGATTTACACCCGATTTTGAAAAATCCAAATATTACCTCGAAGCAAATGATGGCGCCGGGAATACCTTTAAAGCGACCGCCAAACCAGTATTGATTGGAACTGCTGTTGTTGGTGCAACCACCATGATTTTCGCCTTGATTCTGGTTATTGAACATTCATTAGGGATTAAACCTGAAGAGATATTGAATTTGCTCAATCCGTATACTATTTTCGGGTTTTTATTAGGTGGTGCAGTAATTTACTGGTTCTCAGGAGCAAGTATCCAGGCTGTAACCACTGGTGCAAGCCGTGCAGTAGCCTATATTAAAGACAATATTAATCTGGATCCCAACGCGCCAAAAAAAGCCGATGTTGAAAAATCAAGAGCGGTAGTAAAAATATGTACCCAGTATGCTCAAAAAGGAATGTTAAACATTTTTATTGCTATTTTCTCATTTGCACTGGCATTTGCTTTCCTTTCGTCGCCAATAGGTTTGACAGATGGAATGAGCGATGCCGAAAAACTACTTGCAGCGGCTCCTGTGTCATTGTTTGTTAGTTACCTGATTTCAATAGCTTTCTTTGGACTGTACCAAGCCATATTTATGGCAAACGCAGGTGGTGCGTGGGATAATGCTAAAAAAGTAATAGAAGTGGATATGCAGGAAAAAGGAACTGACTTACATGCTGCTTCTGTTGTTGGCGACACGGTAGGAGATCCTTTTAAAGACACCTCCTCTGTTGCACTTAACCCAATTATCAAGTTCACCACATTATTTGGCTTGTTAGCGATGGAGATTGCCATTTCACCGGCATTTAGGGTAGTTGCACCTTATTTTGGAGTCGCATTTTTGGCTGTTGCTCTTTACTTTGTTTACCGTTCATTCTACAAAATGAGAATTAAAAACTAAGATACCAATATTACTTATCGAAGGGAAACTATGCAAATGGCTTCCCTTTTTTTGTAAACCCCGACACATAGGATGACAATAAGTTTCACGAGTGTAAAATTAAAAAATTCTGTGAAATTTATAACACTTCTATGCTCATAACAATGCGATATCTGAAATAAGATTCCTACTTTTGCATTCACAACCTTCCACGGGTTGCTTAATTTAAACCGTTATCATTCAATTAATTAGTTAACACAATATGATGATCGCCAATCAATTTATCAATCGACACAATGGTCCCCGTCAGGAAGAGGTGAAATTTATGCTCGAACGACTTGGTTTAAAGTCGATGGAAGAGCTTATTGAAAAAACAGTTCCAACCAGTATTCAACTACCCGATGGTATTGGAACCGATGCCGGGATGAGTGAATACGATTACCTGAACCACATCAGAAACTTGTCGAAAAAGAATAAAGTTTTTAAATCCTATATAGGATTGGGTTATTACAACACCATCGTTCCACCTGTGATTCTACGAAACATTTTCGAAAATCCGGGCTGGTACACTTCTTACACTCCCTACCAGGCTGAAATTTCACAAGGCCGCCTGGAAGCACTCCTCAACTTCCAAACCATGGTTTCTGATTTAACCGGGATGCCCATTGCCAACTCGTCACTTTTAGATGAAGGTACCGCTGCCGCTGAAGCTATGCTCATGTTTTATCATTCGCGGTCAAGGTCTCAATTAAAAAGCAACGCCAATAAATTTCTGGTAAGCAACGCACTTTTCCCTCACACCATCGAAGTACTCAAGTCCAGGGCAAAACAAAAGGATATCGAATTGGTGATTGTCGATCGTTCTGAATTTGAATTTAGTGAAGATGTTTTTGGATGCATGGTACAATACCCTGACCAAAAAGGAGATATCTTCGATTTCAGCGGCATCATCAGCGAGGCTAAATCCAAACAAATTCCGGTTGCCGTGGGTTCCGATATTCTCAGTTTGGCATTACTAACTCCTCCCGGCGAATGGGGTGCTGATGTTGTTTTTGGCTCCACCCAACGCTTGGGTATCCCCATGGGATTTGGCGGACCACACGCGGCTTTTTTTGCCACTACCGAGAATTATAAACGCAGCATTCCGGGCAGGATTATCGGCCTCTCAAAAGATAAATACGGCAATAATGCCTTACGAATGGCTCTTCAAACTCGTGAACAGCACATCAAACGCGAAAAAGCCACCTCAAACATCTGTACTGCTCAGGCTTTGCTGGCCATCATGGCTGGAATGTATGGTGCTTACCACGGAAAAGACGGAATTAAAAATATTGCACTTGGTATTCACGGATTAGCAGTGGATTTGGCTTCCGCCATCGACACCATTGGCTTTAAGCAGTTGAATACCAATTTCTTCGATACCTTGTACATTGCCATTCCCGACAGCACAGATGTACATACTATCAAAGAAATATCACGGGCACACGGCGTCAATTTCAGGTATTTTAAAGATAACCAACACATTGGCATCAGCCTGGATGAAACCACTTCTGCCAAAGATATAGCGCTTATCTGCGCCATCCTGGCCAAAGCTGCACAGCAGGAAACATTTGTATTTCAGGTGCATGGCGCTGAAGCCCATGCAACCAGCAACCTTCCTACCTCCTTGGCAAGGAAATCCGGATTTATGGAGCACCCCGTATTCAACAGCTACCACTCCGAAACCGATATGATGCGGTATATGAAGAAGCTGGAGAACAAAGACATCGCCTTAAACCGTTCGATGATTCCATTGGGTTCGTGTACAATGAAGTTAAATGCAGTTTCGGAACTCATGCCCATCAGCTGGCCGGAGTTTACTGATATTCACCCGTTTGTTCCGGCGGACCAGGCCGAAGGATATCTGAAGATCATCAACGAGATGAACAACATCCTTTGCAAAGTCACGGGATTTTCGGGGATTTCATTTCAACCCAACTCAGGGGCCGCAGGCGAATATACCGGATTGCTGGTGATTAAAGCATATCTGGAAAGCAAGGAAGAGCAGCACCGCAATATCTGTTTGATACCAGCCTCAGCACATGGCACCAACCCCGCCAGTGCTGTGATGGCCGGAATGGAAGTCATGGTGGTTAAAACTGCCGAAAACGGAAACATCGATCTCGATGATCTGAAGGCCAAGGCAGAACTACATGCCGAAAACCTGGCAGCCATTATGGTTACCTACCCCTCCACACATGGCGTTTTTGAAGAAAGTATCCGCGAGGTGATTGACATTATCCATCAAAACGGAGGACAGGTGTACATGGATGGCGCCAACATGAATGCACAGGTTGGATTAACCAGCCCCGGGTTTATCGGAGCCGACGTTTGCCATTTAAACCTTCATAAAACCTTTGCCATTCCTCATGGTGGTGGTGGTCCCGGAGTTGGTCCCATTGGCGTGGCGGCTCATCTGAAACCATTCCTTCCCGGCCACATTTATCAAGAAACAGGTGGCGAAAATGGAATCAACGCCGTAGCTTCAGCTCCTTATGGTAGTGCGTTGGCGTTGTTGATTTCCTACGGTTATCTTAAAATGCTGGGCAGCGACGGGTTAAAGGAAGCCACCAAAATGGCCATTCTGAATGCCAATTACATGATGAATGAGCTAAAGGATGATTTCCCGATTCTCTATCGTGGTGTAAATGGTTTCGTGGGTCACGAGATGATTCTCGACTGCAACCAGTTTAGTAAAACGGCTGATGTTCAGGTAATCGATATCGCCAAAAGGCTTATGGACTATGGATTTCATGCGCCAACAGTGGCCTTCCCGGTTCATGGCACTTTGATGGTGGAACCTACCGAGAGTGAACCTTTGTCGGAGATGAATTACTTTATCGAAGCCATGAAAAGTATACGCAATGAGATTAGGGAAATCGAAGAAGGACGTGCCGATAAAAAGAACAATGTGGTCGTCAATGCACCACATCCTGCTTCAATACTCATCAGCGACAGCTGGGAGATGCCTTATTCGCGCGAAAGTGCCGCTTTCCCTCTTGAATGGGTACGCGACAATAAATATTTTACTCCGGTAGCCAAGATTGACGATGCATATGGCGATCGCAATTTGTGCACCTGTTTACCTGTAAGTAATTATACAGAAGAGGTTTAAGGAAATATCCGGATT
>Ga0210044_10004784_pt1 | contig 18704 bp, 14 predicted proteins | sample CryGey13umfilter_2_FD_183959 | JGI IMG/M metagenome (GOLD analysis project Ga0210044, IMG submission 183959) | Groundwater microbial communities from aquifer in Utah, USA - Crystal Geyser 4/9/14 3 um filter (SPAdes) (version 2) | ecosystem: Environmental > Aquatic > Deep subsurface >... | reverse complement strand
AGGTGCTGCCCACCTCCAGCACCACGTCGCTGGGGGGCAGACCGGAGGTGGGGGACGGAATGATGCGCGCGGTGTAGGTCAGCTTCTTCCCGCCATCTTCCACCTGGACCGCGGCGCTGTCCGTCAGCACGTCTCCCGTCCCCTCCAGGGTCGCGCTGCAGTCCACGGGGTATGTACCCGCCACGGCGGGGGTGAAGGTGATGCGGTCTCCCGCGGTGTTGGCCGTGTAAGACACGCTACCCCCGCCGGGGGCCTTCACGTCCCATGTGAAGCTGCTCACCGGCAGACTGGAGTTGCTCACCACCGCCGTCAACTCCAGCTCCTGGCCCACCACGGGGGAGGCGCTCCCGCCGACGGAGATGCTCAGCGTCGGCGAGCCGGCGTCGGAGACCGTCCCGTCCGCCGGTATCGACCCGTCGGAGGCTGCCATACCGTCGTCCATCGCGCAGCCGGCACCCAGCAGCAGCCAGAGCAGCAGCACCCGCAACGCACCCCATCTGGTACTCATCCCACCTCCTACAAAAACGTCACGCGCCATGTGACCCACTGGTAGCAGTCGGACGGAAGATCCGCCGCCGCGTCCTGGCACAGCACCGTGTCGTCGGAGCATCCCGGCAGACCCTGCCCCACCTGGTCCGAAATCACGACGCGAAGATCAATCTCCTGCCCCGGCATGCGAAACCAGGGCGGCATCTGGAACCGCCCGCCGCTGACGTCCTGCTCCACCGCCTCGAAACCCGTGGCGCCCTGATCTCGGACGAGCCAGCGGTACCGATTCCCCTCGTTCACGTCGTCGTCGGGCCAGATCACCTCGAACCGCAGCCCCTCGCTGGCCACCACCGGCACCTTGAGGCCTGCGCCCGATGTGGCGGGAACCGGCGGGCTGGTGCCGTCGCCATTGATCCCGCCCACGATGCAGGCCGGACGATTGGGGACCACATCCAACGTGACGGTCTGCTGGTCGCTGCCGCCGTAGCCATCGTCGACGCTGACCCGGATCTTCACCGTGGACGGCGCCTTCACCTGGGTCGGGTCCAGCCTGAACCGAAGGCGACCCAGCAGCTCGCCGGTCGTGCACTTCGTGGGCTCGAGGTAGTCGAACAGCGCCTGGGCCGGCTGGAGCAGCTCGTACTTGATCGCTGCCCGCTCGTTGTCACAGCTCAGGTCCTGCTCGTGGTCGGTGCTCGCCCCCTCCTTCAACCGCAGCAGGTAGTGGGCGTGCGCCGGGTTTCGAACCTTGTCGTCGGCGAAGCCGGTGTCGGGGAACCGGTCGGTGACCTTGTACGGCGGCTCCAGATCCAGCAGCAGGCTGATCGAGGGTGGCTGGTTGCCGACGTCGAACGTGGCCGTGAGCTCTCGAAAGGCGTGCCGTTCGTCGAGGACCTTCAGCTCCACCTCGTAGCTGCCCCGCTCCACGGCCTGCAGACGAATGCGCGACAGCCCCTCCCCGGCGGGCTGGATCGCGACCCCGCTGCTCGCCTGCTGGTCCAACGTCTCCACATGCGGCGTGCCAAACATGGGCGTGACGATCACACGCCACTCGTACATCAGCTCGTCGCCGTCCGGATCCGACACGTTGGCGTTGATCAGGACCCAGTCTCCCTGCATCACGCTGGTGCTCTCCACCTGGACCTCACCCTCGGGAGCGTGATTGATGCCCCCGATGTACAGACAGCCGGGCACGACCAGCAGGGGCAGGAGAGCACGTCGCATACTGTTACGGTAGCACACTGGTTTCTTGCTGAGCAACCAGCGTGCCACCCACCTCGACGGCCAGCTAATTTGAATCATTGACCTTGTGCTGCATGGGCGGACGACGGATCGGCCCCATGGGGTCGGCTCGCGACAACCGTGTCAGGCTGACAGCCGGGTCATGGACGGCAGGCCAGCCGTGGTTCGTCCACCAGCAGGCAGGACCGGGTGAACGCGATCCAGCCCCCACGTCCCGGTACTGGCTGCCCTGCGGCCAGCACATCCACCCTCCGGCGAGAGGGAACCAGGCGAAAGCGCCGCTCGCGGTAGGTGACACCATCGATACGCACCGCGTCACCGTGCGTCAGCTGCAGACGGATCTCGATCTCCGCAGACTGCAGCAGGCCGGTCAGCGTCTGTCGCTTTCCCGCCTCGACCCGTACCTGATGTCGCACGAAGGGGCCGGCGGCTCCCTGGCGGCAGACCACCTCGTGCAGTCCCGGCGTCAGCTTCAACGGTCGATCCCGCATGGGTGACCGTCCCACGAGCTTGCCGTCGAGGTACACGTCGCACCAGATCCCGATGGCGACCACGATCTCCCCGTGGGTCGGCCGCGGAACCGACGCATCGGCTCGGGGCGGTCGGGCATCGGGACGAATCAGGGCTGCGGCGTCCACCGGCCTGACATTCGTATGCTCCCCCCGCCACCGGACTGCGTTGCGCCTCGGCCGGCGGCCTGGTCGCGGGACATCGGCGACTGGAGCCAGATCGGCACGGAGCACATCGGCCGCGGGCAGGTCGGGTGCCATGTCCGGTGCGTGGGCGACGGATGCGTCTGCCGCCACCCGGTCCACACCGGGTCTCAGGTGCCAGTACAGCCCCCCGATGGCGACCCCGCCGAGCAAGAGGGCGAGGCCAACCCACACCAGCACTCTGGGCCTGCGCCCCGCCGAGGAGACGCGGGCCATGAGCTCCAGCGCCTCCGTGTGCTCTGGCTCGAACGACAGCACCCGGTCGCACAGCGCCAGCGCCCGGGGGTAATCGCCGCTCTCGCTGGCCTGCTGCGCCAGGGTCAGCGACCGCTGCAGCACCTGGGTCAACAGCGTCCGATTGAACGAGCCGGGATCCTCGAAGTAGCGCTCCAGCTCCCGGTCCACGTGCTCGATCCCCGCCTCCTGCAGCACGTGGTCCAGATCCGCCATCACCTCCTGGGCGCTTCCGTGGCGCTGGTCCGGCTCTGACTGGAGCAGCTTGCGGATCACACGATCCAGGCGACTGCCAATTCGCGGGTTGCGGCGCAGCCCCGGCTCGTACCGACCCTCGACGATGGCCAGCACGGTGGAGATCGGGTCCTTGCCCAAGAACGGCAGCTGTCCGGTGCACAGCAGGTACAGCACGACCCCGAGGGAGAACAGATCGGATCGGGCGTCGACGGGCAAGCCGCGAGCCTGCTCCGGGGACATGTAGGCCGGCGACCCCAGCATCGCCCCGGTCTGGGTCACGCTCTCCCCCTCGACGATGCGCGCGATGCCGAAGTCGGTCAGCACCACGCGACCGCCCCGGGCGATCATCACGTTCTCCGGCTTCAGGTCGCGATGAACGATGCCCTGCTGGTGGGCAGACCGCAGGGCCTCCGCCAGCTTGCGCACGATCATCGCCGCCACCTCCGGAAAGGGGCACCCATGCCGGTCGATGAACTCGCGCAGGGTTGGCCCCTCGACGAACTCGGAGACGATGTAGCCCGGCAGCCCCTCTGCCTGCTGCCCCTCGTCGAAGTCGTGCACCTCGACGATGTTGGGGTGGTGCAGCGCGGCCACGGCTCTGGCCTCGAGCGAGAAGCGGCGCGCGTACTCCGGCTGACCCCACAGGTGAGGCAGCATCACCTTGATCGCCACCTGACGGTCGAGCGTGGGATCCTCGGCGCGAAACACCACCGCCATCCCCCCTCGCCCCAGCTCCTGCACCAGGCGGTATCGACCCAGGTCGTCTCCAACCTCCGGGTTTCGGGGACCTCGGGCCATGCGTCAGAAAACGGGAGGGCTACTCGTCCCGCAACCCGGGAGGGATGCGAATCACCTCGCTGTTGGTCCGGCGACGGACCCGCGCCTTGCTCAGCGTGACCTCGCGTGCGAGCTCTTCGGTGGAGGTGAACTGGCCTGGCTCCGCCACCACCACCGCGATGGAGGGGTTCATGAAGTGCGCGCGCCGGATCTCACCCTGCCCATCGGTGATGGACAGATAGCCCCGCGCCTGGTCTTCCTCGGTGTAGTACCCACTCACCGTCTCGAGGAACGTCTCCTCGATCTCCACCTTGAGCTGGTCCGCCACCTCTGGCTGCGACACCACCAGGAAGTCATCGCCTCCCACATGCCCGACGAAGGGCGGTGGATCGGACACCGCTCGTGCCGCCTGAAGGATCAGGTTGCCAATACGCGCCACGACCTCGTCGGCCTTGAGATAGCCGTAGGTGTCGGCGAAGCTGCGGAAATTCTCGATGTCGACATACAGCACGGCGAATCGACACTTGGCCCGCAGCAGCTCGGTCACCTTCTCCTCGATGGCCTGGCTGCCCGGGAGGTTGGTGGTGGGGTTGCGGTCGCGCTCTCGCCGGCTCTGGCGGATAAGAGCCTTGACCCGCGCCGCGAGCTCTCGCAGATCGAACGGCTTGGGCAGATAGTCATCGGCCCCTGCCTCGAGCCCCTTCACGCGATCGTCCACACCGGCCAGCGACGTGAGCATCAGGATCGGGATGCGGGACAGGATCACGTCTTCCTTCAGCCGTCTGCAGACTTCGATGCCGTCCATCTTCGGCATCATCACGTCCAGCACCAGCAGATCGGGGAGCTCCGTCCGCACCAGGTTGAGTGCCTCCTCCCCATCCCGTCCACGCAAGCAGAGGAAACCGGCATCGCCCAGGGTGGCCGCCACGAGATGGGCCACCGCATCGTCGTCTTCGGCTACCACTAGTTTTTTCAACAACATAGCATGGCATCCTTAACACACAACGCGTTTGACTGTCAATGATCATGCCAGAACCCCATCTCATTGACAGCGATGGATGCCAGCTCCTATGATCCGAAAGTCAAACGAATTCAAAGGGCCCCATGTCTGATGTAGCGATCGGGATAGACCTCGGCACGACCTACTCCTCCGTTGCCGTGGTACGCGACGGCGTTCCCGAGGTCCTCGCCGATGGTCAGGGCAATACCACCATTCCCTCGGTGGTTGCGTTTCCCATCGAGGGCGGCATCCTCGTCGGCACCATAGCCCGCGCCCGGCTGGTCACCGATCCCTACAACACGGTCTACTCGGCCAAACGCATCATCGGTCGCAAGTTCGACGACCCGGAGACGCGACTGGCCGTGGCCGGATTCCCATACAACGTCGCCGAGGGCCCCAACGGCCACCCGGTGCTGGAGGTGCGCAACGAACGCGTGAGCATTCCGGAAGTGTCGGCCTACGTACTGCGCACGATGAAAAAGATCGCCGAATCCCGTCTGCTGTGCCCCGTGGACAAGGCGGTGATCACCGTTCCGGCGAACTTCAACGACGCCCAGCGCGAGAGCACCCGCATCGCGGGGCGTATCGCCGGCCTGGACGTGATCCGTATCATCAACGAGCCCACGGCCGCGTCCCTGGCCTATGGTTACGGCCGAGGTCTGAACCGCTACGTCGCGGTCTACGACTTTGGCGGCGGCACCTTCGACTTCACCGTGCTGGAGCTGCGGGACCGGGTGTACCGGGTGATCTCCACCGCCGGCGACATGTTCCTCGGGGGCGATGATTTCGACGAGGTGCTCGCCACGGCGGTGGCCAACAGCTTCTGGAAACAGACCGGCATCGAGCTGCGCAACGATGTGGTGGAATGGCAGCGGCTGCTGTTCGCCTGCGAAGATCTCAAGCGCACCCTGAGCGTGAAGGTCGGCTCCGAGCTCAAGGTCCCACGGGTGGCTCACTCGGCCAAGGGTGCCCTGGACATCACGGCGACCGTGACCCGCGACCTGTTCAACTCGCTGTGTATCGATCTGGTTCGTCGATCGTTCGCCGTGTGCGATCGCGCGCTGAACGACGCCAAGCTGCGACCGGAGAACATCGACGACGTGATCCTGGTGGGCGGCACGACCTACATCCCGCTGGTGCGGGCCTCGGTGGAGCAGTACTTCGGCAAGGTGCCGCACATCGAGGTGGCGCCGGAGACCGCCGTGGCGCTGGGGGCGGCGATCCAGGCCGCGTCGCTGATGGCCGCGCCGACGCCGACCCCCGATCCGAAACAGACCGTGCTGCTGGACGTCCTGCCGCACTCCATCGGCATCGTGGTGGCCGGTGGCTTCGTGGACAAGGTGCTGGAGCGCAACATGGCGATCCCGGTGGAGCAGTCCCGGGTGTTCTCCACCTCCAAGGACGAACAGACGGAGGTGCGGATCCGCATCGTCCAGGGCGAATCCCGGCGTGCCGAGGAGAACACCGCACTGGGCGAGGTGGTGGTGTCGGACCTCAGGCCCGCCCACCGCGGCGAGGTCGAGGTTCTGGTGACGTTCGAGGTGGACACCAACGGGATCCTCAACGTCACCGCCCTGGACCGGGATTCCGGGCGCGTCTGCAAGAAGAGCGTCAAGGTCTCGGGCGAGCTGGACGAAGAACGCATCCAGGAGCTGTCACGACGGCACGGTGAACGCAGCGGACAGGACAGGCCGTGACCGACAGCACCACGACCGTCCTGATCATCGACAGCGACAACGTCCGTCGCGGAATGCTGGCCTGCAGTCTCCCGGCTGCCACCTACAGCCTCGAGTTCGCCAACACCACCGAGAAGGGGCTGGATCTGGTGGTGCGGATGAAGCCCCGGGTCGTGATCATCGGCTCCACCGGCGCCATCCCCAACGACGTGTGCCAGCGGATCCGGTCGCTGCAGGAGGGGCATCTGTGCACGCTGGTGCTGATGGACGAGCGCTTTCGCGACGAGGCCGCGGGCCACTGTGAGATCGAGGCCAAGGGAGCCGACGCCTTCCTTCCGTTCCCCTTCGAGCTGGAACAGCTGCAACAACAGCTTCAGGTGCAGCAACAGCTTCAGGTGCAGCAACAGCTCCAGCTGCCGACTCCGTCGGGTGAGGTGTCGACACCCGATCCGACCGCCACCGAGCCCGGTGCTCCCCCCGTCAGCCAGGCGCCAGCGCCGGCCGACGACCACGAGCAGGGGTGGGAGGAGTTCCACCAGCGTGTCAGTCAGATCCACGACCGGCTCGACGAGTCGAGCTACTACCGCCTGCTGCAGGTGCCGGAGAACGCCGCGGCCAGCGCGATCAAGCAGGCGTTCTTCGACTGCTCCATCGAGTACCACCCCGACCGCTTCACCCGCCTGCGCGACGAGGAGCTGAAGGCGAAGATCTACGAGATCTTCAAGCGCATGTCGGAGGCGTTCAAGGTGCTGGTGAACCCGGAGGCTCGCAGCCGCTACGACGCAAACCTCGCCGGCCCCGACCGTGAGCTGCGGTTCCTCGACCGGGACCGACGCCCGGTGTCACCTCAGGAAGATCCCACGGTGGACGCCCAGACCCCGGCCGGGAAGAAGTACCTGCACTACGCGATCCTGGCGGAAACCGAGGGCAAGGTGCGGTCGGCCCGGATGTACCTGTCCATGGCGCTGCAATACGAGCCAGACAACGATGCGCTGCACGCCAGGCTGGAGCAGGTGACGAGGCGCTTCAACAGCTGACGGCTGGACTGCACACAGATTGATGGGTTGGGCTCCGTCAACACCCCTGGCGCTCGCCGCCATGGGGCCCGGCCACGCTAGCGCCGCCTGAGCTTGACCCGGATCGTCCGGGTCCGCGCTCCGGTCACCTCCACCTCCTCTGGCTGATATCGCCTGGCCTGCACACGGATGGTGAATGTCCGCTCGGTGCGTGGCAGCTGGATCGGACGCGTCACGGCCAGGACGCCGTCGACATACACCTCGGCTCCCGCTGGCTCGGTCTCCACCAGCAGATACACGCTCGGCTCGTCCGGCGTCGTCGGCCGGGCCGATCCCGCGCCCCACAGGTCGTCACGGAAATGCCAGACCACCGCCGCGCCCGCCGTCACCAGCACCAGCACCAGCACGCCGCGCATCCAGCCGCGTCGATCACCGGTCGATGGCCGGTAGACCGTCCCCGTCCCGGCAACCGAAACAGGTGTCGGTTCCGGGACCGATCGCGGGGAGGCCGCGAGCTCCAGCGGCTCCTGCGCCTGTTCGGACACCATGAACTCCGACGGATCGGTGCTGGATCGCTGGGCCATGTCCTCGCCCCGGGCCGATTCCGGCTGGCTCACGGCTTCCGCCGGTGGCGGGTCGGCGGGCTCCACCAGTTGCTCGCGATCCACTCCGCAGAAGCTCACCGTGTCCAGCGCCGGCATGCCGAGCGCTGCCATGGTGCCGCCTCCCACCACCGGTTGCCGCGCCACGCGAGCTGGACTCGCCACCCCCTTCTGCGTCACGTCCACCGGCAGATCGCTCACGATGCCACGCAGCGCCCGTCGAAGTGATGCCGCATCGGGAAACCGCTGCTCACGGGCGCGGGCCAGCGCCCGGAGCACCACCGGGTCCAGCGCGCGCGGCAGCTGGGGGCGAAACGTCGACGGTGGTTCCACGGTCCCGTTGAGCAGCTGGGCCACCATCTCGTGGTAGGTGGAAGCCACGAACTGAGTCCGCCCGGTCAACAGCTCGTAGAGCAACACACCGCACGAGTAGATGTCCGCCCGGTGGTCGACGTCTCCGTCACCCAGCGCCTGCTCGGGCGACATGTACCGTGGCGTGCCCATCACCTTGCCCACGGTGGTGAGGCTCGAGAGCTGGTGCTCGTCACCCGTGACCTTGGAGATGCCGAAATCCAGCACGTTCACCGTCTCCTGCCCCTGGTCGTCGATGGAGATCAGGAGGTTGGCCGGCTTGAGGTCCCGATGGACGATGCCCTTGCGGTGAACGACCTCGAGGGCGCAGAGCAGCTGGTCGACGAGATCCAGGGCGCGCACCACGGAGAGCGGGGCCTCCTCGGTGATTAGCTGCTTCATCGTACGACCCGAGACGTACTCCATCACCACGAACAGGGAGCCGTCCTCAGTGTACCCCAGGTCGCTGACCGAGACGATGTTGCGATGCCCGGTAGCGCTGGCCGCCCGGGCCTCGCGCAGCAGCCGCGCACACATCTCCTGGTTCTTGGCGAACTCCGGCAGCAGAAGCTTGATCGCCACGATCTTGTTCAGGAGCACGTGGCGACCCTTGAACACGACGCTCATCCCCCCGACCCCCAGTGATTGCTCGAGCCGGTACTTGCCTTCCAGTACGCTCCCCAGCGGATACAGCCGCTCGGGTGAGACCAGCTTGCCCGTTCTGGGGCAGAACTTCAGCGATTCGGAGTGAGCTTCGCCACAGTGCGGACAGGAGATCGACATGGGCCCGGCCATTCTAGCACTGTTCTTGGCGTGGGGTAGATAACCCCCAATTCCCGACATAGCGCCCATTGTCGGGTGGCGTTGCAGGGTTGGATACATGGTCGCACAAGGCATCGTCTCGTGTGCTCCACCACATCGTACCCTCGCGGGAGGAAACGAGTTTTTGCCCCATGACACAATATGTGGGGGGAAAAATTGACAGGGCCACAACATGTTGTAGCATGGGTCTATCGATGATGATTTCCTCACTTGAAATGATGAAAACGGATGCAAGGGAGCTAACATCATGAACGGCTCAAGTAAATATGAGGATGCTGTCAGTCGCTGTCAGGAACTGGAGGTCAATGTGAGGCTGTGGATGGCCGCCAACGACGCCAAGGCCGAGCGGATCCGGGAGCTCGAGCATCTATGCGCCCGGCTCCAGCAGCGCGTCGCCCGCATGGGCCGCCGAGACGGCAGCGGCAGCAAGCACGCCCGTCTGGAGCGGATGCGCAACGCCCGCTGACCCCTGCCTCCCCAAGGTCCAGCCTGTCCTTGCAGGCGCGATGAATCCGTAGGACCATCCGCACGTCACCTATCCACAAGGAGCAAGCGATGCTTACCAGAACATGTGCGGTGATGATCGGGCTGACACTCCTGGCATCCGGCATTGCGCAGGGCAAAGTGCCAGGCAACCTGATGGGTAAGGCGTTCTTCTCCGTCGAGCGCATCAAGGACGTCGATCAGAACGCCCTGACGTCGCAGTTTTCCAGGGCCAAGCCTGCCATCGAGCTGGTCCGCGGGAAGGACAAGCACTGGAAGGCCACGCTGGTGGCCTTCTTCCGCAAGCCGGCCACCGACGGGCCGATGACGCTGTGGTTGTACGACAAGTCCGACAAGGAGTCGCTCAAGGCCAAGGAGCCGACTCACATGTACTCCGTCGAGGGTGGAAAGCAGAAACTGATCTTCATCCACGACCTGGACATCGACCCTGATCGCGGGTTCAACAAGGGGTACACCTACTTGATTCACATCGGACAGATCTTTGGAAAGCGACAACAGATCTACGCCAGAGGCGAGGTCTCGCTCAAGTAGCGTCCTCAGCGCCACACTTCTGCTGACAGCTCTGCTGTGGAGCTCGATGGCCCGGGCGGACTGGACCAGCGACGAGACCTACATCAAGCGGCTGCAGCGACGGGTGGAAGACTTGAAGCAGGCCGTCGGCCTGTTCGAGCGCCACAGGCGTTCGCTCGAGCTGGTGGAGGCCGAGATCGCCAACGTCCAGCTTGGGCTGGCTGACCCGCGCAGCAAACCAGACGAGCTCGTGGCTCGGTTGCTGCGCGAGGCGTTCCCCCACGTGTCGCTGCGCATCACGCCACTGCGCACCGCGGTACCTCGGCCGCCGGAGGGGATCGCGGTCTGGGACTGGCGCTGCGAGCTGGCGGGGGCCGTCTCCGAGCTGCGCTGGGCGACCCAGCTGCTGCGACAGAAGGGGCTGTTCATCCGGCCCGACCCCAAGGAGCCCGTGCAGCTGCTGCTCGATCCAGACCAGCAGCGCGGCAAGCTGATCTTCATCGGCCATCATGTGCGCCTGTTAGACTTCGCCTCTCGCGAGCTTCCCGACGAGAACCGCGGTCCCGACATGTACGCCACCCGCACCGATCCGCTGGCGTTGAAGATCCGCCAGCTGCGGTCCGAGGTCACGCGCCTGTGTCAACGGGTGGCGGACATCCAGGGCTTCGAGGGCCGCGTCAACTCCATCCGCCAGTACATCGCCCTCCTCCGCCGACTGACCGACAGGTCCCGCGACCCGTTTCAGGCCATCACACCGCTGCTGGACCTGGAGCTGATCCGCCTCGACACGGTGAAACACCTCGGGGACCAGGTCGTGCTGGAGGGTGGAGCGCCCTCGCGTTCCATGCTCGCGACGGCACGACGCTGGCTGCGCCGTCAGGCAAGACGACGCGGCGTGAAGATCCGACACGAGGGGCTACAGCTGCTGTTTGGGCCGCCCCCCACCGCGCCGCTCGAGGTTCCCGATCCGTCTGCCGGCGCCCCCCGCTGCTCGCTGGTTGCGGCCTCGGCCCGTGGCGTGGATGTGGGCCTGGCGGCGGTGCAGCTGGCGGCGGTGCAGGGCAAGCGTGGAGCAGCGGTGGTGCTGGGACCGTCCCGGACGGTGATCAGCGGCGTGGTGAGGAAGGACGTGATGTGTGACAGTGCGCTGTGGGCCGTGGCCCGTGGCGTCAAGCTCGCCCCGGTTCGAAGCGCACGCGACCTGTTGCTGGTCCCCGACGGCCAGCGACCGCGAGCGGAGAAGATCCTCACCGGGGCCCACCGAGGACGAAACAGATCTCCCCTGGCGCTGGGCCTGGTGTCGACCTCCGTGGGGCACGCCCTGTCGCTGCTGCGGAGCCGGCTCCCCGGCGTGCTCAACGCGCCACGCCCCGTGATCTTCGACAAGCACACGCTGTCCCTCGTGGGGCAGGCACCGGCCCGCAGGTGGCTCCGTCTCCTGGGCGCAGCTCACGGCCTGCAGCTGGCGGGCAAGGGCAGCGCTCTGCGCCTGGAATCCACTCCACCGACGAAGCTGTTCCCGGTCCCCGATCCGCCACAGCCAGCCCCTCCAACGAAGCTGTTCCCGGTCCCCGATCCGCCACAGCCAGTCCCTCCGACGACACCCACCTGGGGTCTGGGCCAGCTGCAGCTGCGGTTGCTCGTGCTGGGCAAGGGCCGAGACAGCTTCGGCGTGGTCTCCGACGGCGTGGGAACCCCGTTCGTCCTCAAGCGTGGCATGCTGGTGGGGAAGAATCGCAGCCAGGTGATCCGCATCAGCCGTCGGGGGATCGTGCTGCTGTGGTCGGGCGGAGGCGTGACGGCACGGGTAACACTGTCACCGGGGGTCAGCACGCGCTAGTCGCAGCGGCTCACCTGAGGTAGTGGGCGTACACCACGTAGCCACCCGCGGCCAGCGCCGCTGTGGCCAGGCTGGCGGCGATCACCACCAGCCAGCGCCGCCCCCGTCGGGGATGCAGGCTCGGGGGGAGCGCGGGAAGTGTCCCGGGATGCTCGACGAGCGCATCCAGACGCACCGAGCGCAGGCTCGTCGGCCGGATCACGCTCCGACGACGAAGCTCGAACACCATGGACCGCAGCAGATTCGGTGAGGCCACCCCCTGGGCCGCCAGGGTGGCCGCCGCTTCGCCCTCCACCACGCGGATCAGCACATCCAGCGAGTCGGGCGGCAGGGTCTGCAGGTAGAGGTCCAGGGCGTTCTTGTCCACGGTCACGTCGTCGATCTCGACCCCCTGCTTGTACACCCGGCTGAGCAGGACGTTGTTCTGCTGACAGGCCGTCTCCAGCAGCTGGTACAGGTTTCCCAGCGACACCTGGCTCTCGTCGACATTCTTGCGGGTCTCGAAGGTGAACTCGCGCCACTCGAGGCCCACCATGTTCAAAAGCGCCAGCGGACCGACGGTGGCCTGGGGAGCATTGACCGTGGCGCCGCAGATCTCCCCCCGGACCAGCGTCAGCTCCGCGTGGCGCTGCTCACCATGACGCAGCCGCAGCCGACCGGTGGCCCGCGCCGCACCGAGAATGCGGAGCAGCGCGCCGACGCCCACCGGCTCCAGCGGTCCACCCAGCTCCCCGGATTCTCCCGCCCGCAGGCGGGCCAGCAGCTGAGCCCGCGGCATGAGCGTCATGCGCAGGCCCTGCAGGATGGGATCCGCCGCGCCGGGTCCGGCCTGGGCCACGCGGGTAGCGAGCTCCTCGCCCGAGACCATCATGAATGGCGTCTCCCGCACCATGAAGTCGGTGCGGATCGCACCCACCAGCTCCCGGCCTCCCATGTCGGGGACCTTCAGATCGGAGAGGATGGCCACCGGTCGGACCTGGATCGCCGAGGAGTACGCCTCGCGACCATTCTCCACGCACAGCACCGTCAATCCCACCTGCTCTGCCGCGCGGGTCAGAATCCGCCGCGCCGGCTCGTTGGGGATCACCAGCAGCAGCGGAGCGCGGTTGATCTGCAGCCAGCCCTGCAACACATCGCCCGGGTGGCCCCCCGTCGACGGGGCATCGCGGGGGACACCGGGCCGGGGCGCCGTGGGGACCGAGGCATCCTCGGCCGCGGTGAACTGAAGCGGGGTCGGGACATCCTCCTCGAACAGATCCTCCTCGGTGGTGGAGCCGTGGTCGAGCGGCGTCTCGCTCACCGTGGGGATGGTCAGCTCTCGCAGCACCGATGCCGACTTCTGCGTCGATGCCTTCTTCTGCTCCGACGGCTTGTGCTCCGTCTTCCGCTCCCACAGCAGCGGATGGGTCGGATCGATGACGGTGTGCTCGTCGTCAGTGTCCCCGGCCGGGCCCAGCGCAGCCTCCGGAGCCAGGCCCCCCCAAGGGATGCTGGTCGAGCGCTCGGTGAGCGTCGGCAGCGTGGGATCCGTCTCCGACGTCTCGGACACGACGAATCGCCCCGCCAGCTTGGCCGCGGCGTCCCCGCCGCGCACACCGAACTCCACCTTCCAGTCCGCGTGGCGCGCCATGAGCGACAGCGCATCCTCCGCGCTCTGCGCACCGCAAGTGGCCCGCTCCACGCGGCCCATGTTGAACGCGATCTGCCCCAGCTCGCCCGGCCGCGAAAGCGTCAATATCCCGCTTGCGGCGTCGTCCTGCAGCTGCTGCAGGGTCTGCAGCAGCGCGTCCGCCCCCGGTCCGCTCACCGGCTCCGGGAGCATGGACGCTCCCAGGCGCTGGAACGCCCGCTCCACCACCCGGCCCAGGCGCTTGCCCTTCACCGGCTTGGTGATGTAGGCTAACGCGCCGAGTTGAATCGCGCGGAAGTGCTGTACGACCGAGGCATCCCGGGTGAGGAAGGCCACGACGCACCCCGCCTGTCGCAGGGCCGGGACCAGCTCGACCCCGTTGGAGTTGGTGAACTGGACCTCAAGGAGCACCAGGTCGGGGTGCTGCTCGGCGGCGATCCGCGTACCATCGACTGCACGGCTGGCCACTAGCACCTGACATTGCGGTCCGTGCAGGCTCAACCGCACCAGCCGCGCGGTCGCCGGATCCTCGTCGATCAGCAGGACAACGCGCCGACTGGTGCTGCGGTTCGGCGTACTCACCATGAGAGCCGCCAGGATACAACGAAGGGGGGGGCGTTGCACTAGCGGCGTTGGGGGATGGTGCACCGCTGCTGACCTGTGGATCGACCTCAGCCGAGACCCACCAGCAGCACCAGCAGCACCACCACCACCAGCGCCGCGGCCACCACGGTGAGGGTGATGGCCAGCCGCCGCGACCTGGAGCGTGTGGTGCCGCCGCCGTCCCCCGCGGCCCGTCTCAGCGTCCGCAGGCCGGTCTTGTCCCGCAGCTGGCGCAAGGTGGCCGCCGAGGGCGGCACCACCGAGCTGACCCCCGTGCCGAACTGGCTCGAGGAGACCTGGGACGTGGAGGAGGTCGAGGGGATGCCGGCGAAGGAGGAGTGTCCCACGCCGGTCTTGGAGATGATCTTGCGATCGCCGGACGCCGCCGGACTGATCTGGGCCAGCAGCGCCCGCACCGACTCGGGCGGCACCGCCTTGCGCGCGTCCCTGACAAACGCGAAGTAGGACTGCTCGAGATCGTCGAAGGCCATGATCCCGTCGCAGCTGTCGCAGCGGCAGGTGGGGGTCTTCACCGGGGCGTCACCCCGGAACTCGTCCATGTCCACCAGCAGCGCTTTCTCCTGGTCGCAGGCCTGGCAGAAATAGGGCACGTAGAAGCTCTTGACGTAGCCCCGCTCGATGAAGTTGCTCACCGTATTGAGCTTGGCCACGATGGCCGGCGAGCACTCCACCAGCACGACCTTGATCTCGCGGCCCTGCAGCAGCTCCAGGCAGTTGACCCAGTCCCGGACGCCGCAGTTGTTGATGTCCTCGATCCGCGCCAGATCGATGATCGCCGTCTGGCCACGGATGCGGTTCACCAGCGGCGCCAACTCGTTGTCTTCGTCGATCACCCCCACCAGTCGGACGTAGGTGAACTCCTCGAGCTGCTGAATCTCTGCTTCGAACCGGGGGACCACGTGGCTATTCTACACTGGTGTCGTGTCGCGCTCCAGAGACGAGGGCCAACCGGTGATGGTAGACTGACGCCATGCTTCGATGGCTTCCATTGCTGCTGCTCACCGTCAGCGGCGTCGGGGTGGCGCAGCCCCTGCTTCGACTGCCCGACAACCGCGAGGGCTGGCCCTTTGGGATCTGCGCGCACAAGAACACGCAACTCAACGGCGTCGTGACCCAGGCGCTGGACGACCTTGACGCGCCGTGGGTCCGGATTGACGTCAAATGGTTCGAGATCGAGAAGAGCAAGGGGGTCTTCGACTGGACCACGGTGGACGCCATGATCAACAACGCCCGGACCCACGGATATCTGGTGTTCGCCACCCTGGCCTACACTCCGGCCTGGGCCACCAGCGGCCCGGAGCGCAGCGGTGTCCCCAGCACTCCGCAGCTGTATGGCGACTTCGTCTCGGCCGTGGTGGCGCGACACAAGGACAAGGTGAAGCACTGGGGGCTGTGGAACGAGCCGGAGCAGTCGCACTTCTGGTCCGGCACGGTGCCGGAGTTCTTCGACCGCGTGCTCAAGCCGGGGTACCAGGCGGTGAAGGCCGCCGACCCCCAGGCCCTCGTGCTGGGACCCGACTGCGGGCCGAGGCCGGCCCTGACCGCATCGCCGAAGCCGGACGCAAGGTCACGCTGAGCGCCGCGGGGTCCAAGGAACCCGACGGGACGATCGTCGCCCACCGCTGGGATTTCGACCGCGCCGACGGCGTCACCGCCGACGGACAGGGCGCCACGGTGAGCCACGTCTATGCCCAGGTCGGGGTCTACACCGCGACGCTGGTGGTGACCGACAACCACGGGCTCGAGGACGCCGACACGGTCACGATCACGGTGGTGCCGCCCTTCGACGGCGGGCCGCCCGACGGTCAGGCCACGGGCGACGGATCGGTCGTACTCGACCACGGACCGGCGACGCCGGACACGGCGGTCGCGGACCGGGGTGATCGGACGCCGACCAGCACCGCTGACGGCTGCAGCTGTGCCAGCGGCCCCTCCCGCCTCGCATCAGGCTGGATCCTGGTGCTGTTGCTCCTGCCCTGGTGCTTCAGGGCCAGACGTTTGTGGCCCTGATCCGTCGCTACCCGCGGGCATCTGGCCCTGGAGCCGTCATCGCCCGAGGGTCATGTCGATGGTCCCCAGATCCCCCGTGGGTAGTCGATCGTCCCGCCCCACGGTGGAGACCAGGACTCCCACCAACACCGCGGTCAGCACGACCCCGCCGACACCGGCCCACAGCCACCAACGCTTGTGGAGCGGCGTGGAGCGTGGACGCACATCCGGCGGCTGCGTGACGTCGCGCCTCACACCCCCGTACTCCGGCACGCCGTCGAGCTGCGGCCTGGCGGGCACCACGATCTTGCGTTGCCCTCCGCGCTCGAGGGTCATGGCCTGCTGCAGCAGCATCCGCCCATCCTTCAGCACCGCCACCTGATGCAGCCCGGGCCACAGGTAGAGCGCGCGATCCGCCGGGGTGTGGGCCGCGAGCACGCCGTCCACCTGGATCACCGCCCCGTCCACCGGACAGCGCACCGAGATCCGGCTCAACCTCCGCCGCAGCCGAGACAGCTTGCCCCGCACCAGTCGGACCTGCCTGGCGTCGCTCTGCGCCTGTGGTGCGGCGAGAAAACGCTCGTAATACTCCGCTGCCTCGGGCAGCCGCGAAAGCGGCTCCAGCGTGTAGCCGATGCTGACCTCGATCTTGTAGCTCGGGAACAGGCGATATGCGCGCTGGAACAGCTTCAGCGCCCCACCGTAGTCGCCCCGTTCGTACTGTCCGCGCCCCAGCTGGAACAGGTCGCCGGCCTGGCGGCGCGCGTTCTGCTGCTGGGCAGCGGCGGGTATCGTCAGCAGCATCAGGGCCAACGCCCAGTGGACATTCCTGCGCACCCGCACAGTATTGCGTGGGTCGGGGGGCCGATCAATGGAGCGCGTGGGCCAGCCGCGGTCTGTCACTGTCCCCTCACTCCACCCGGCCGAGCCGGTGCCGCAACTTGAGGTAGCGATCGGACAGGAAGAACTGCACCAGCTCGGGACCATCGGTCACCAGCTGCACCGCGATCTCGCCCCTGGGACCCACCGCAAGCTCCTGGCCCCCCAGCTGGGCCACCATGCGCATGGCGGAGGAGATATTGTTGCACGCCACCAGCCCGGTGTTGTTCGCCGTGCGATCGATCCCGGCGAACCACCGCACCGTCTGGTTCACCGCCCCCCCCGCCTCCTGCTCGGCCACGTAGTCGGCCAGGGCATCGTCGAGCTGCTTCAACGTCCGTCGAGGAACACCTCGACGAAACTCCTGCGCCAGGTCGTTCTGTGACTCGGCCGGCTGCAACAGCCCTCCCAGCAGCTCGCCCAGCAGCAACCGATCGTCGAACGCCAGTCGACTGAGCAGCGCATGTCCCGATCGCAGGTACTCCAGGTTGCGCCCCAGCACAAAACCCACCTCCGCCGCTGGCCGCTCGAGGAACAGCCGGTCGATCACGACGCGCCCACCGTCGACAGTGTCCACCACGGCGCCGCCCGGTACGGAGTCCGCGACGAGAACGGTGGCGTTGGTGGCGACAAACTGCACGCACCACTGTGCCATCTGCCGGAACTCGGCGTGCCCCACCTGGCTCAGCGGCTGCGGCGGGTCTCCGGGGAGATCCAGCGGGAACAGGCGCTCCAGCGCATCGCTCACCACCTCCCACACCCGCTGCGAGTGGCGGTCGGCGGAGTGCGCCGCGAGGTACTGCCGGGCGCCGTCGTCCAGCACGACCAGCGGCTTGATCGAGTACTGCCGACGGAGGGTGTTGAGCTTGACTCGCTCCTCTCGGCTGACCCAGCCCAGCATCTCCATCACCTGCAGCACGAGCAGCGACCGCTCCTGCTCACCGCTACGGTCGTGCAGGTCGGCCAGCAGGCGCAACGCGTGGGGGTTGAAGCTGTCGTTCTCGAGCACCGGCACGATCACCCGCCGTGCCTGATCCACCTCACCGCGCGCGGCGTGGATCTCGGCCAGCGCGAGCCGGTCCTCCAGCTTCCCTGACTCCTGGATGATCCGGTCATACTCCTCGAACGCGGCGCGGACATCGTTGGTCTTGAGGTGCAGCGCCGCCAGCGAACGCCGGACCTCCAGCATGTCCGAACCGGCCGCAACCCGCGCCTTGCCCGATCGGTCCACCACCTTCTGCAGCGTCTGCTTGGCCCCTCTCGCGTCACCCAGATGCTCCATCTCGCGGGCCAACGCAACCGCCGCCGCACCATGATGCTCGTCCAGCTGTAGCGCATATCGAAACTGCTTCATCGCTCCCGCCGCGTCACCCAGCGCACGCAGCACCACTCCCAGGTAGTGGGCACAGGCGGCGAGCATGGCGGGGCGCGGGTGAGCTCCCGCCACGGTGAGGTCCATCAGGACCACCAGCTGATCTCGCGCCTGCTCCAGCGCCCCTTGCAGGTACAGCTCCTGCGCCATGCGGTACATCGCGCTCTCGTGGGCCGGATCCAGGGCCAGGACCCGCC
>Ga0210044_10004782_pt1 | contig 18706 bp, 13 predicted proteins | sample CryGey13umfilter_2_FD_183959 | JGI IMG/M metagenome (GOLD analysis project Ga0210044, IMG submission 183959) | Groundwater microbial communities from aquifer in Utah, USA - Crystal Geyser 4/9/14 3 um filter (SPAdes) (version 2) | ecosystem: Environmental > Aquatic > Deep subsurface >... | reverse complement strand
ATCTTTCTGCTGTGGGGTCGCTCCCATATTGCCCTCCTTTTTGGATTTTGTTTCCGCAAAAACTAAATACCATATTGGAGGGCAATTATCTTCTACTACTCAGGTCTCCCAAATTCTACGTTACCAATGTTTTAAAACTTAAATTCAGACGTCAAAATAAAGCACCCCGCAGTAAGCTGCAGGGTGCTTTTGAGATGGCATAAATCCGTAAATAGATATACCGTCCGAATTTAGCCGCGCTGTATGCGAATGACTTGTAGCTGTGTTATTCCTCCGCTGCTGGTAAACGTATGGTGTATTGACCAGTTTTTTCATCACGCACCATCACGAGTAGATTGCGTTTCTGCGCGTCCTCCACCAATTCTTTAAACGAACGATAGCCATAAGCCGATTCAGCAAAACCCGGTTTACGGCGCTGCATGGTTGGTTTGACCATGGAATACCATATTTTTTCCTCCCCCCTTTCAGCAATCAATGCTTCAATGGTTTCGGCAATAAAAGAGAGCGCTTCCTGCCGCTTGTCGTCTTCAATCTTCAATACTGATTTTTTCTTCGCGCCGCCGACAGGCGCTTTTGCCGGAGATTTTTTCTCAGCACGTTTTTTCTGCGCCTCCTGCTCTCGTACTAAATCATCATAAAAAATGAATTCATCGCAATTAGCGCTGAGCAAATCAGAAGTTGAGTCCTTAACCCCAATCCCGATCACATATTTATTGTTCTCTCGCAGCTTTGAAACCAATGGAGAAAAATCCGAGTCACCGCTGATAATAACGAAAGCATCAACATGTGATTTGGTATAGCACAGATCCAGCGCATCGACGACCATGCGGATATCGGCAGAATTTTTACCTGATTGGCGCACATGTGGAATTTCAATCAATTCAAAAGCCGCTTCATGCATGGTTGCCTTGAAATCCTTGTAACGATCCCAATCACAATAAGCTTTTTTGACAACAATACTGCCCTTAAGCAGTAAGCGTTCAAGTACCTTCTTGATATCGAACTGTGCATATTTGGCGTCACGTACACCTAAGGCAATGTTCTCGAAATCACAAAACAAAGCCATGTTGGAAATTTCAGGTTGACCAGCCATCTGTTGCTCCTAAATTAAATTAGTTGATGATGCTACACTTGCTCTTCGACATATTGTCAACTAGCCTCGCGTATTCGACTGCGTCTCGAACTGCATCAGATCCACTAGCGGCTGCGCTTGCCAGCCAGGCTTCCGGTGTTCCGTCACTATATTAGTGAATATGCCACCACGAACGTAAAATTTGGCGGTAAGACGCATGAAACGCGGCTGGATGGCGGATACCAGATCATCCAGAATGCGATTGGTTACGTCTTCATGGAAATGTCCTTCGTTGCGGAATGACCAGATATAGAGCTTGAGACTTTTCAGTTCGACGCAGGTCGTATCCGCAATGTAATCGAGGATCAACGTAGCAAAATCGGGCTGACTAGTCTTGGGGCAGAGGCAAGTGAACTCAGGGATTTCCATGTGGATGTGGTAATCGCGCTCGGAACTGGGATTGGCGAAGGTTTCCAGAAGTTTACTGGCTACAGTTTTGCTGGACAGAGCGTTCATTTTGATATGCCTTGTGGGTCAGTTAGAATGCACCGCATTATAATGTCCAACTGATTGAAATTGCGTCTTTCTCACATCAAGATCGCTGGATTTAAATCCTTCGTTGATCCCACCCATATTGCGCTACCCGGTCAGGTCGTCGGCATTGTCGGTCCGAATGGCTGCGGAAAATCGAACATCATTGATGCGCTACGCTGGGTATTAGGCGAATCTCGTGCTTCGGCGCTACGCGGCGAGTCTATGCAAGATGTTATTTTCAACGGCTCCGGTAAGCGCAAACCGGTCTCGCGCGCTAGCGTCGAACTGATCTTCGATAACAGTTTGGGCAAGGCTGCCGGGCAATGGTCAAGCTACGCCGAAATCTCCATCAAGCGCGTGCTGTTGCGCGATGGCGATTCCAGTTACCACATCAACAATCAGCATGTGCGGCGCAAGGACATAACCGACATTTTCCTGGGCACTGGGCTAGGCGCGCGAGCTTACGCCATTATCGAACAGGGCATGATTTCACGCATCATTGAGGCTAAACCGGAAGAGCTACGCATATTTCTGGAGGAGGCTGCAGGGGTATCTAAATACCGCGACCGCCGCCGCGAAACTGAACTTCGCATTGCCGATACGCACGACAACCTGCTACGCGTTGATGACATCCTGCTAGAGCTGACCAAGCAACTTACCCATCTGACCACACAAGCAGCGATAGCCAGGCGTTACCGCGAACTGGAATCGAAGCGTGACACTACGCAACAATTGCTGTGGCTGGTGAATAAACAAGATGCCGAGACACGCCGGGGGCGTTTTGCCCAAGGAATTGAGAAAACAAAAAACGAGCTGGAAGCTGAGACCACGCGGCTGCGTGAGATGGAAAGCCAACTGGAATACACGCGCAGTGAGCATTACGCGCAGGCTGATGCACTACATGCCAAACAGGGCGAGCTGTATGCTGCGAATGCTGAGATTGCGCGACTAGAGCAACAGATTAGCCACCTCAACGATCAACGCATGCGCTTGACTCAACAGACGACCAATAGTGAGCTGCAGGTTGAGCAGCAGCGCGAGCAATTGCAAGGCGTGGAATCTTTGTTGGCACACTGGCAGCAACAACAACAAGAAGCAGACATTCGAGTTGAGGTTTGGGAAAACCGCACAAACGCCGAAGCGCACCATCTGCCGCAAGCTGAAGAAGCAGCGCGCGCAGGACTGGAGCGCAACAACACAATGCAACGCGAACAACTGATCTCGCAGCAACAACTACAACTGGCCGATACTGAACGCGAACATATCCAACGCAATGTGCAACAACTAGAAGCGCGCCGCTCGCGTTTGCTTTTGGAACAGGACAATCTCCCGCAGGTGGATAGCGAAACACTGGCACAGACACAATACCTATTAGTCGAGATAGAGACGGAACGCGAAGCGCAACAACAGCAGTTGACGCAGCTGCAGACGCAATTGCCGGAAGCTGACGCATTACGGCGTTACCAGCGCATCGCAGTGCAGGAACTGGAACGGCAATTGTCACAGGTGGAGGCGAAGCTTTCCGCGTTGCAACAACTTCAAAAGCAGGTCGATAATGACAAGAATCTAAAACATTGGTTAGCCAAACACCAATTAAACCAACTACCACACATGTGGCAATCCATCGGCATTGAAGCAGGCTGGGAAGATGCGCTGGAAGCCGTTTTGCGCGAACGTCTCAACGCGCTAGCCCTGCCTCAACTGGATGATGCTGCACATTGGAGCGATGCACCACCAGCCAGACTGGCTGTATTCTCAGCGGATGGAGCGCAAAACTTCAAAACCCAACAAGATATTGGGCTGACCCCGCTGGGGCAGTTCGTAAGCTACCAGGATCCACAAACTGCGACCGTGGTGACGGACTGGTTGTCTGGTGTGTATGTCACTGAAACGCTGGCACTAGGATTAAGCTTGCGTGAACGATTGCCTGTCGGCGCCTGGTTAGTAACGCCGCAGGGACACCTGATAGGCACGCATAGCGTGCTGTTCCATGCTCCGGATAACCAAGTACATGGCCTACTGGCGCGGCAACGTGAAATTGAACAGTTGCAAGAGGCAGCACAGCAACAGGCAAAGTCATTAGATCATGGCAAACGCCAGGCAGCACTAGCAGAGGAAAGCTATCACGCTATCGAAAGCCGCATCGCGCTCTTACGCACGGCAGACAGCGAATTGCAACAGCGCCAACATGGAATACAGGTACAGATTCTCAAATTAACTCAAACCAACGAACGCAGCCACGAGCGCGCCGCACAGATCGCACACGAATTGCAGGAACTGGCCGAACAATCTACTGAAGAACAATACCAGCATCAAGAAATCGCTGAGCGCATGGACATTCTGCGTGTAAGCATTACGGCACAGCAGGAAGAAGTTGAACAAGTGAGGCTGCAAGCTGCCGCCCTGGAATTTAAGCTGCGTCACCAGCGCGAAAGCTCACAAAAAACGCAGCACGAATTGCAGGAAGCTCGTTTTTTTGCCAAGACTTGTTCGGAAAAAATCGCTGATTTAGACCACAACATTAGACAGATTAAGTTAACGCTGGTGCAGTTAGAACAAACTTTGATACAAAACCATGCTGAGTTAGACCAAATAGAAGACAGCAGCAGCAAGCAACAATTGCAGGATGCGCTGCAACAGCGACAAGTGCGCGAACAGGCTCTGGCCGAGGCGCGCAACCTGCTGGAACAAACCACCAATAAACTGAACAGATTGGAACAAGAGCGCCTGTCTTGCGAACAAAAGCTGCATCCACTACGTGAAAAACTCCGCGATTTATCGCTCAAAGAACAGGAAGCACGCCTGCAATATGAACAATGGGCAGAGCAATTGCAAGGTATGGATGAAACAAAACTGCTTTCCCTGTTGGAAAGCGGCAATATCAAGCTGAATGCGTTACAGAATGAATTAAATCGCCTGAATAGCGACATAACTGGACTAGGCGCGGTGAATCTGGCAGCACTCGAGGAATTAAATGCGGCGCAGGTACGCAAAACCTATCTGGATACTCAAGCGCAAGATTTAACCGAAGCGATGGACACGCTAAAAGGGGCAATACGCCGCATTGATAAAGAATCTCGTAACTTATTGATGACCACTTACAATGAAGTAAATCGCCATCTAGCAGAAATGTTCCCTATGCTGTTTGGTGGTGGTGAGGCGCGCCTGGTGCTAACTGGCGATGAAATACTGGATAGCGGCGTGCAGGTGATGGCACAACCACCGGGCAAAAAAAATGCCTCGATTCACTTATTATCAGGCGGCGAGAAAGCGTTGACTGCGATTGCACTGGTGTTCTCAATGTTCCAGCTTAACCCCGCGCCTTTTTGCCTGCTGGACGAGGTTGATGCACCGCTGGATGACACCAACACCGAACGATTGTGCAAACTGATCAAAAAAATGGCACAGTACACCCAATTTATCTTTATCAGCCACAACAAGATCACCATGGAGCTGGCACAACAACTGGTCGGCGTAACCATGCAGGAACGCGGCGTATCGCATGTGGTGACAGTGGATATTGAGGAAGCACTACGCCTTAGTGACGACAGTACAATAACTACAGGGCGCCTCTAGTAGAGTAAGTTTCCAGCAACCCGTCGATTTGAATAATCGCAGCTAAATTTGCGACTGATTTCCTTTAAGTCCGACAGGCTACGAGACAAGACGCTAGTAACAAATTTGAGCTCGGCATACTTTGATATGTAAGCGATAATTTTTTAGAGTAACGCCCTATTGTGTCGAAACGGGGCAAGGCAGGCAAGCCGCAAAGCGGCGGCTCGCACAATGGGATTTTAGAGGTGTCTTTTAGAAATGTCCTGCACAACAATACTTAGGGCTGCCCAATAGCCTTACAGAGACATTCACTGATTTGATCAAATGCTCTTATCTCGTCTGCGAGTAGTGGCGCTTTCCATCCATTTCTTTACGCGGATGGCATCACCAACGCGCGTGTTCTTTCCTTGTGAATCCAATAACACAATAATTACCGGACGGTCCTTAATATGAGCATGCATCACTAGACAGCGCCCTGCTTCATTAATGTAGCCAGTTTTGCTTACATCTATATTCCAAGATGCATTCTTCACCAACGGATTGGTATTTCCATAACGGAGCGGGGCGAATCCAGGTGCCGCAACCATATGAGACGCCGTAGTGGTGTACTTATTGATAAGCTTATAGTGTTGAGCTGCAATCACCATTTTAGCCAAATCATGTGCAGTGGAAGTGTTGTCACTATTTAAACCAGTTGCATCACGGAATTGGGTTTTTTTCATACCCAGTTCGAGCGCCTTTTCATTCATCATCGCCACGGCTGCATGGGTGCCACCTGGATAAGTGCGCGCTAATGCAGCCGCCGCACGATTCTCAGAAGACATTAGCGCCAGATTAAGCAATTCACCTCGCGTCAGCGTCATACCAATACGCATACGCGAATGAGTGTTTTTCAGAATATCAAAATCAAACACGCTGATAGTAATTTTTTCATCCAAGGGCAACTTCGCGTCCAACACCACCATCGCAGTCATAAGTTTGGTGATGGACGCAATAGGTACGATGGCACTCGCATTCTTGCTATACAAGGAGCGCTGATCCTGTTCATCGTAAATCAGTGCAATCGATGATCTCAGCTTGGGCGAAGAAGAAGGATACTTCAGCACAGCATTAGTCAGATAGCCACCCTTATTGTGGGTAATAGCAGTACCGGGTGCGGCCTTTGCGGCCAGTGTAGGCGCTAGCAGTAACAGCAACACTATTAGTTTTTTGTACATCTCTTCTCCTAAGGAAGGAAACCACTATGCGTAGCATACCGCAACATAGAGATAACTCAAAGGGAAAGACTCTGCAATTTTTAGGAATAAATTTGAAGCTAGATTGTATTTCCAAAGAGGGATGAGGTTGAGGGGTTGATGTTCTAAATCAGTCACGATGCAAGGCATTGTGACTGATTTAGTCGTAGTATGGCTGCAAACCTCGGTGCACCTTAAACAATGGAGTCCGACTGATTCCTAGGCACCACCACTATTCTCAATTTCCACAATATCAACAATAGCCCCAGAAATGCCGCCAAGGCGCTGAACGAATACATTACACTTGCACCCCAGTGCTCCCATAGCGGGGCACTCAATAATCCACCAACCATACCGCCCGCGCCGTAAGTAAAACTACCAAACAGCGCCTGCCCTTTGGATTGATGCCGCCCGCGAAAGTACTCATGTACCAGCGCCATAGCCACAGCATGGTAGGCACCAAATGTGGCAGCATGTAATACTTGCGCAAACAGAATCAACGGCAGCAAGTCCACCCCCCAGCCAATCAACAAAAAACGCAACACTGCACAGGCAAAACTTACAATCATGATTTTCGACAATGTGAAACGCATCATTAGCCACGGCATAGCGAAAAATACCGCAATCTCGCAGATTACACCTAGCGCCCACAGCCAACCAACTGCGCTTTTAGAATAATCATTCTCTACCAGATAAATCGAATAAAAAATGTAAAGCGGCCCATGCGCCAAAGCCATCAGAAAGCATGCGCCAAACAATATCAGCACTTGTGGCTGTAATACCAAACGCATGATGGGTTGACTGTCGGTATGGTGCACCAGCACTTCGGTGGGTGGAATCTGACGCGCGAACAGCAAAATGCCTAATTGAATCGCTACACCTACCCACAATATCCAAGCGATAGCGATGTAGTCAAACGCATAGCCCAGCCCCAAGACCGCTACAATAAATCCAAGCGAACCCCAAGAACGAATACGGCCATAACGCGCAGTGTGCTTACCCAGATAGGTCAGCGTAGTCGCCTCCACAAGCGGCATGGAAGCACTCCAGAAAAAACTCATCACCATAATAACCAGCAACAAGCCGGCGAATTCAGTCGTAAAGAAAACGCCCAAATAACTGAGAACACTGCACAACGCCGCAAGTTGCACTACCAGCAAGCGCTGCCCGGTGCGGTCGGCCAGCCAGCCCCATAGTGTAGGAGACAACATCCGCATCACTGGCTGCACCGACATTAAAATGGCAATTTGCATTGCATTGAAATGAATGGATTGCAGATACAAACTCCAGTAAGACGCAAACATCCCCACAGAGGCGAAGTAAAAGAAATAAAAGCCGGCGATACGCCAGTGATAATTTTTATGAAGGGTCACAGCAACAAAAGTGGGATCGAACTTGCGGTCAACGTCCGCAAAAAAGGATTATCTCACGCGAATAAAATAATATTGCGCAATGCTCTTGAAATCAAAAAAGTCGACCCCATTCTTACGCTACGCATTTTTGAAGAAATCATTTTGGAGAAGCAGATGGAACCCACCGAAGGCTCATCCCAACAGTCTGAACAGGCTAACCCAACAGAAGAGACGCTTAACCCAGAGGTTATGCCAAGCATTGAAGAGATGCTGCAACAAGCTGAGCTCAAGTCACAGGAACACTACGACGCTTGGATGTACGCCAAGGCAGAAAGCGAGAATATTCGTCGTCGCGCGCAAGAAGACGTCAGCAAGGCAAGGAAATTGGCCGTGGAGCATTTCTCCAATGAAATGCTGATGGTGAAAGACAGTCTGGAAGCGGGATTAGCTGTTGAAACCGCCACAGTAGAAAGTTTCAAGAGCGGCATGGAGCTAACGCTCAAGCAGCTCGCTGCTGTATTTACAAAATTCAACATAACAGAGATTAATCCGCTCGGAGAAAAATTCGACGCCCACAAACACCAGGCTATCAGCATGGTAGACAGTGAGCAAGAAGCAAATACGGTAGTGAGCGTAATGCAGAAAGGCTATCTACTGCACGACCGAGTGTTACGTCCTGCATTGGTGATGGTGGCCAAGACCAAGGAATAACAACCACATAATTAAACAGCAGCTAGCTGCTTTTTAATTGCATTTTCACGGCGTTTTGCAAAAAATTATCGTAACACTTGAAATACGCATCTGCTGCCCACAGATTAACGAAGCATAGGCAGCAAAGACTTTCAACACTACAACAAAAAGGAAATGTTATGGGCAAGATTATCGGAATTGATTTGGGCACCACGAACTCGTGTGTTGCTGTCATGGAAAACGGCAAATCCAAGGTGATTGAGAACGCCGAGGGTACGCGCACCACGCCTTCCATCATCGCTTACATGGAAGACGGCGAAGTACTGGTTGGCGCACCGGCCAAGCGGCAAGCTGTAACCAATCCAAAAAATACGCTATACGGTGTCAAACGGCTGATCGGACGCCGTTTTGAAGAGCCAATGGTGCAGAAGGACATGGGCATGGTGCCGTATCCCATTGTTAAGGCCAAGAACGGTGATGCATGGGTTAAGGTTCGCGACAAAGACATTTCCATTCCGGAAATTTCCGCACAAGTGCTCATGAAAATGAAAAAAACCGCCGAGGATTATCTGGGTGAGTCGGTCACTGAGGCTGTCATCACAGTGCCTGCATACTTTAATGATAGTCAACGCCAGGCAACTAAGGACGCTGGCCGCATTGCCGGTTTGGAAGTAAAGCGCATCATTAATGAGCCAACTGCAGCTGCGCTGGCATTTGGTATGGATAAACAGGAAGGCGATCGCAAGATCGCGGTATATGACTTGGGCGGCGGCACCTTCGATATTTCCATTATCGACATCGCTGAAATTGACGGCGAGCACCAGTTCGAAGTGCTATCGACAAACGGTGACACATTCCTCGGAGGCGAAGATTTCGACATGCGCGTAATTGAATTCCTGGTAGAGGAATTCAAAAAAGAAAGCGGCATCGACCTGAAGAAGGATATGTTGGCTCTGCAGCGCCTGAAAGACGCAGCTGAAAAGGCCAAAATTGAATTATCCTCCGCACAGCAAACTGAGGTGAACCTGCCTTACATCACGGCAGATGCCAACGGGCCGAAACATCTGGCCATCAAAATGACCCGCGCCAAGCTTGAAAGCCTGGTGGAAGAATTAGTTGCGCGCACAATAGCCCCATGTAAAATTGCAATGAAAGATGCGGGCGTTTCCAATGCCGACATCTCCGACGTGATTTTGGTAGGTGGACAAACACGGATGCCGATGGTGCAGGAAAAAGTCAAAGAGTTCTTTGGCAAGGAAGCACGTCGCGACGTCAACCCAGATGAGGCAGTGGCAGTGGGCGCGGCCATTCAGGGTGGCGTGCTGCAAGGTGAAGTTAAAGATGTGCTACTGCTGGATGTAACCCCACTCAGCCTGGGTATTGAAACCTTGGGCGGAGTGATGACTAAACTGATCAAGAAAAATACCACGATCCCAACCAAGGCCTCACAAATATTTTCTACCGCCGACGACAATCAGAATGCAGTGACCATCCACGTATTGCAAGGTGAACGCGAAGTTGTTTCTGGAAATAAGAGCTTAGGACAGTTCAACCTCTCCGACATCCCGCCCTCACCAAGAGGCATGCCGCAGATTGAAGTGACTTTCGACATTGATGCCAACGGAATCCTGCATGTAGGCGCAAAAGACAAAGCTACGGGTAAAGAATCCAAGATTACCATCAAGGCTAATTCCGGTTTGTCCGAAGCTGAAATTCAAAAAATGGTAGAGGATGCAGAAACGTATGCCGATGACGACCGCAAGGCAATCGAATTGGTTGCATCGCGTAATCAGCTGGATGCATTAATTCACTCCACGCAGAAATCCGTAAAGGAATATGGCGATCAACTGACTGAGGATGAAAAAGCTGCGGTAGAATCCGCTTTGAAAGAAGCTCAAGAAGTAGTGAAAGGCGACGACAAGGAAATTATAGACGCCAAAGCTGAGGCACTCTCCACCGCTGCGCATAAACTGTCAGAAAAGATGCACGCCGCTGAAGCCAGCCAGTCCCACGAGCCTGGTGATCCTGGTGCACAAGCCGGCAGCAATAACGATGACAGCGATGTAGTAGATGCTGAGTTCACCGAAGTAAAAGATGAAAAAGTAAAAGATGAGAAGGTAAAAGACGAAAAAAAATAACCTAAATTGAACGAGAGATGTCTAAACGCAATCACCGCGACTTTAAAACTAGTTAATTAACTTTGATTAATGCATATGCTACAAAAAATTATCTAGGCGACATCTCTAGTTCCTTTCCCAAAATATGATTAATTCAGCCTGATACAGCGATATTTACTCTTAGCTATCGCTGATATTGGCTCATTGTTAAAATTGAACACATCGTATCGAACATACTCGCCAGCCTAGTCTGTCGAAAAACCGATGATGGAGTGAATAAAACACAGATGCTATTTCTGGATTTATTATTAAATTAACGACTTTAACAATAGACCCATTACATTAATCTTGAATCATTAACCCCTTAACGCTTTATGCAAAAATGAAAAAACGTGACTATTACGAAGTGCTAGGCGTCAACCGTGACGCGTCAGAAGAAGATATAAAGAAATCCTATCGTAAGCTGGCTATGAAGCATCATCCTGACCGTAATCCGGACAATCCCAAAGCAGAAGAGCGCTTCAAGGAAGCCAAAGAAGCTTATGAGACACTATCGGATTCTCAGAAGCGCGCCGGCTATGACCAGTATGGGCACGCCGCTGCCGATGCCGGCATGGGTGGAGGAGGATTCAGTGGTAGTTCAGCCGGATCCCAGTTTGGCGACATTTTTGGCGACATTTTTGGCGCCGGAATGAGTGGGGCAAGCTCCCGCGGACACAACCAAATGCACCGTGGCGCCGACCTAAGTTACAATTTGGAAGTTACATTGGAGCAGGCTGCACGCGGTACCGAAACGCAAATTCGCATACCGACCATGACCAAGTGCGATACCTGTCATGGCAGCGGTGCCAAGCCAGGCACGAACACGACGACCTGTACCACTTGCGGCGGGCATGGGCAAGTTCGCATGCAACAGGGAGGATTTTTTTCTATCCAGCAAACCTGTCCGCGCTGCCATGGCAGCGGCAAATCTATCATATCGCCGTGCGGCTCTTGCCACGGCACAGGTCGAATCAAGCAACATAAGACACTATCTATCAAAATTCCGGCCGGCGTTGACAACGATGACCGCATCCGTCTATCCGGCGAAGGCGAGCTTGGCAGCAACGGCGGTCCACCTGGCGACTTGTATGTAGTCATCCGCATCACGCAGCACACAGTATTCCAGCGCGACCACAATGACCTGCATTGCGAAATGCCGATCAGTTTTGTTATTGCCGCGCTGGGTGGAGAAATTGAAATCCCCACGCTGGATGGTTCAGCACGCATCAAGATTCCAGCTGAAACGCAATCCGGCAAAGTCTTCCGCCTTCGCGGTAAGGGAATCAAAGGAGTGCGCAGCGCAACCTTTGGCGATCTGCACTGCCACGTAATGGTAGAAACCCCAGCCAACCTCACTGAACGTCAAAAAGAATTGCTACGTGAATTTGAGCAAATTAATGAAGGAGATAGCGAACGCCATAGCCCGCGTGCAAAATCTTGGATGAACAAGGTTAAAGAATTCTTCGGATAGTAAGTGAGTTTGTCACAAAGCTATTTAAATAGCCGAATGCCGATAACACTGCTTAAGTGAGCTAAGGCGCACAAGAAGCTTTTTTACTGTTCATCACTATGCATGCAAGTCACTTACCACTTCTGCATCTTGACTATTGTATTGGTATTGAGTCAGAAAATTCGAACTGGTGGCAGATTAGCAGTCTGCTTCCGAACGAATCCGATAATTACGCGATGCTCGGCAAGCTTTACCAAATAGGTCAATATTCCATTTGAGTCTGATGCACAGTGTGAACGTGCATTCCCAAGTGCAATAATTTGCTCCGCACCACGCAAATTTACTCGCCCTGCGTGGTGCGGTCGATAAAACCTTATCGGCTCTCCAACTCTTCCCAGCGTGCCATCAGTTGTAATAACTCATCCTCGATAATAACGGTGCGTTCTTGTAGCTGTTTGGCGTGGGTTGGATTGTCACGGTAAAGATTGCCCGCACCCAAAGTAGCAGCAAGCTCTTCCTGCTCTTGTTCCAGGGACGCGATTCGCTGCGGAATCTGCTCTAGCTCACGCGCTTCTTTGAAGCTCAATTTGGTGATAGGTTTTAACTTAACAGCTTCAGTCTGCGGCGATGGCTTGGCAGGTGCAGCTGCACCAACAGGCTCGCGCTGTGCGTCCTGCAGCTTTTTTACACGTACCCAATCTTCATAGCCACCAACGTATTCCATCAATTTGCCATCGCCCTCGAAAGCGATGACCTGAGTCACCACGTTATCGAGGAAAGCACGATCGTGGCTGACCAGAAACAGTGTGCCATCGTACTCGGCGAGCAGGTCTTCCAGCAACTCCATCGTTTCAATATCGAGGTCATTGGTCGGCTCATCCAGTACCAGCACATTAGCCGGGCGACTGAACAAGCGCGCTAGTAGCAAGCGGTTACGCTCACCACCAGACAAGCTTTTAACTGGTGAGCGGGCACGTTCCGGCGCGAATAAAAAATCGCCGAGATAACTAATAATGTGTTTGCGCACACCACCAATTTCAATAAAATCAGCACCCTGGCTGATCGTGTCGGCCAGCGTGGCCTCTTCATTCAGTTGCGCACGCAATTGATCGAAATACGCCACTGCCAACTTGGTGCCCATATGCACCTTGCCGTTGTCTGGGGCTAATTCGCCCAAAATAATTTTGAGTAGCGTGCTCTTACCAGAGCCGTTGGGCCCTAACAAGCCAATCTTGTCGCCGCGCTGAATACGGCAGGAGAAATCTTTAATTACTTGCCTGTCACCGAATGATTTGCTGATATGCGACAGTTCCGCCACCAGCTTACCGGATCGGTCGCCCGCCTCCAGATTCATTTCAACTTTACCCACACGCTCACGTCGCGCACTGCGCTCGCGCCGCAACTGCTCCAGCCGCCGCACCCGTCCTTCATTGCGCACGCCCCGCGCTTTGATGCCCTGACGTATCCATACTTCTTCCTGCGCCAACACCTTATCGAACTTGGCATTGAGCACCACCTCGTCCTGCAACATCAACTCCTTGAAGCGCAGGTAAGCCGCAAAGTTACCGGGAAAACTGGAAAGATTGCCACGATCTAGTTCGACTATACGAGTGGTAACGTTATCCAAAAAACGTCGGTCGTGGGTCACGAACAACACGCTGCCGCGAAAATTGTTAAGTAAGCCTTCCAACCATTCAATGGATGAGAAATCAAGATGATTGGTGGGCTCATCCAGGATCAACACATCCGGCTCAGCCACCAATGCCTGCGCCAATGCCACGCGCTTACGCACTCCCCCAGAGAGGTCACCCACTCGACTGTCGGCGTTCAGCTCAAGACGCTGGATGGCAGTCTCGATACGCGCCTGCACCGCCCAGCCGTTTTGTGCCTCAAGTTTTGTTTGCAGAGGTTGCATCGCCTCCAACAGAATTTCGTAATCGGCATCCGGTTCGGCAAGTTGATGCGACAAATGATGGTAATCAGTAATAATTTGTTGTAGCTCACCCAGCCCGCGCGCAACTTCGTCAAACACAGTCGCTTCAACATTTAATTCTGGTTCCTGGCTTACATAACAGATACGCACACCGGGCGCACGCCATACGATCCCATCGTCTAAAGCAGCTTGTCCGGCCAGTACTTTTAACATACTGGATTTACCGCCGCCGTTGCGCCCAATCATACCGACGCGTTCGCCTTCGTCCAGTTGGAAATTAACATGATCAAGCAGTGGTACATGGCCGTAAGCAAGCGCGGCCTTATCAAGAGTAATGTATGGCATTTATAGTATATTTAGTTTAAGCGAAAAAATTGATGAAAAAACGAAAAATGCACTGGTCATAGCACGATAGAAAAAATCTAAGCGCCGCCACGGGTGTTCGGCAACCTTGATATAAATACGACAGACAAGAGTAACTTAGCAATCAAAATGTTGCTGACAGGATTTTTCATGCTTTTCCAGCTGCCAACAATTTATTCAAATCCTCAATGATTTCTTTCGAATGATGCGACGTTTCAACCTTGTCATACACCTTGCTAATTTTAGCTTGCGGGTCAATCAAAAAAGTATATCGCCGCGCCAACTTGAATAACCCAAGATTCCGCAGCACGCCATAACGCGTGGTCACCTCGGCGTTCTTGTCTGCCAGCAACGGAAATGGCAGAGCGTATCTCTTGGCAAAATCGGCATGACTCTTGCTGTCGTCCACGCTAACACCGGCCACCTGAACGCCAAGCTCGGTTAATTGATTCAAATCGTCACGAAAGTTGCATGCCTGTTCAGTGCAGTTTGGCGTATCGTCCTTGGGGTAAAAATACAGCACTAGCCACTGGCCGTAAAAATCCGCCAATGTATAAATCTTTCCATTCTGGTCGGGCAGATTGAAATTTGGTGCATCTGCTCCGGTTTTTGGCACTACACCCGCACGTGCAAGCTGGCTTGCTACCAGCAATGCCAATATGCTTAATAGACTAAATATTATCAATATCTTAATGCTACTCTCCCCATGCTTTATTTTCAGACGAAGCTCCGAAACTACAGCAATAATTCGCCATAGAGACAACATAAACCCAACACCGTAATGATACCAGCCGAACGCTACATCGTGCTTGCACTCAATTAAACAGAAGCCAACGTTATAAATGGGCAACTAAATTGCCTGGATTTTCCGCACATGATTTATACGAGCGAAATTCCTACAGAAGATTCGAAAAATAAACTTTGAAGAAGTTCCAGAAGATTGAGCATGCAGGGGCAACTTACGCAGAAAGTAGTTGCATGGTAAGTCTTTGGCTCTGCGAAAACCTGACTACCGGCGACATAGTTACATGCCATACCCAGAAATGACCTATACCACAATGGAACCTCGGCCCAACCGGAGGGTTTCCTAATGTTGGGTTAAAAAATGCAGCTGCCTTTTATTGCTGGGTAGTCTCAAAGCCCCCTTTTACACCATGAAATTAAAATTTTCCCAAGCACAGTGCTACTCATGCAGGGATAATTGCGTATGACCGGTAACTCCCTCCCCTCTTCCCATCTTGCAGCGAGTGCTGCCAGACTATCTTTCACCGAATTGCCGCTATCCCCTGCCCTATTGGCGACGTTGCGGCAGCTTGAATACCTGACGATGACCCCGATACAGGCAGCCAGCTTGCCCATCACACTGGCGGGCCGTGACCTTATCGCACAGGCAAAAACCGGTAGTGGTAAGACGGCTGCCTTTGCACTGGCACTGCTCACCAATTTAAACCCGCGTTATTTCGCAGTGCAAGCAATGGTGTTGTGTCCCACGCGTGAGCTGGCTGATCAGGTCACTCAGGAAATCCGCCGTCTGGCACGATTCGAGGACAACATTAAAATTATTTCACTTTGCGGCGGCAGCACCATGCGTCCGCAGATGTCCAGTCTTGAACATGGCGCACATATCGTTGTTGGCACACCGGGCCGCATTCTGGATCACCTGCAGCGGGAAAGCCTCAAGCTGGACGCACTCAACACGCTGGTGCTTGACGAAGCCGATCGTATGCTGGACATGGGGTTTTACGATGACATCGCTTTTATTGCAAAGCAATGTCCGCTGAAGCGTCAGACACTGATGTTCTCTGCAACCTATCCTGAAGGCATCTCGCGTCTGGCGCGTCATTTTCTGCATAACCCGCATGAGATCAAATTGCTGGAAAAGCACGAGAGCAACAAGATACGGCAGCGATTCTATGAGGTGAGCAACGAAGATCGTTTGCAGGCCGTTGGCATTCTGCTTAAACATTACCGTCCGGTCAGCACGCTGGCCTTCTGCAACACCAAGCAGCAATGCCGAGATTTGCTAGAAGTTCTACATGCTCAGGGCTTTCACGCGCTCACCCTGAATGGTGATCTTGAACAGCGCGAACGTGATCAGGTGCTGATACAGTTCGCCAATCGCAGTTGCTCGGTGCTGGTGGCTACTGATGTGGCGGCACGCGGTCTGGATATCGCTCAACTTGAAGCAGTCATCAATGTGGATGTCACTCCTGATCCGGAAATTCACATCCACCGCATCGGCCGCACCGGCCGCGCCGATGAAAATGGCTGGGCACTGAGCCTGTGCAGCTCTTCAGAAAAACGCCGAGTGGCCAACATCGCACAGTCAATGGGTATAGAACCTGAATGGCATGATATTTATTCACTGCAAAACGACGATAACACACTGTTAGTACCGCCTATGGTGACCCTGCAGATACTCGGCGGGCGCAAGGAAAAAATCCGTCCCGGCGACGTGCTAGGGGCTCTGACAGGTGAAGCGGGATTTACACGGGAACAAGTCGGCAAGATTACTGTTACCGATCAATCCACTTACGTTGCTGTAACACGTAATATCGCGAGTATCGCGGTGAAAAAACTATCTGCAGGCAAGGTTAAGGGTAAGACTGTGAGAGTGCGGGCGCTAGAAGATTGAATATGGAACGAAAAGACGGAAGGACACTATCGATGCCGGCATTAGCTGAAAGGCACAAACTTGCACTCAAATTTCGGGAAAAGGAATGTGGCTGAATGACGTTGCGCGAGAGCGTGAGCTATCGCATGGCACAGCCATCGCTGCGCATAAAGCATATTGCCTGGGTGGCTTAGCGCAATGGGGATTTACCCCACAAAAGCCGATCTTGAATCCGCCACATTATAATTTCGTCTCAACAAATAATTCACTCAGGTAAACCTTCGGCTCTGATGGGGGGGTTACCCCAGTGAATTAAAAACATTGCAACACGCGTGAGTATTCGCATATTTCTCTATAACAGCCAGTTATGAAACGTGACTGGCAACAAACGTTCACTAAAGTGATTAAACATTTGGTGTTCAATCTCCTCCTGGACGTTATCCAGATAGATACTCATTTTTGATGCAAATGTTTGGAATTTCAGTCGCCGCGACTCTTTCACTTCAGCATCAAGGATAGCTAAGCTTAAGGCTTGCAGGTGACACGACTTTATGGGTTGCTCAATCAGGTTAAGAATCTGTAATCACCTGAAATATTTGAAGTTAAAATTGCGCACCTGCATTTAAGTGAAATCCCCTTATGACTTATGAAGCTCGATGATGCATTTGGAACTGCTTGTCGAATATTGTCTTTTGGTCTTGAGTTAATGTGTCATAAAACGCACGTATGGCCGCTGCATGTTCGGTCATTTTCGTTTCATGAGATTTCATATAGCTTAGCCTTAGGTCGAGACGCTCAGGGGTGCTCATATTTTTCCAGTCTTGAGGAACAGGCTGATCCAATTTGACAGGCCTTATTTTGTTCAAAAACTCTGTCCATGACGCTTCCTGAGCAGATGTTAGCTGGAGGGCGGCATGTAATGCTGGCATGCGGGCATCAAAACGTGCAGCGTAGTCACCTTTTTTACTCCAAGCATGCCTGCATTTATCTTTTGAAACCATTTTTTCGTTGGCTAACACACTATTGCTAAGTAAGCCTGAGAGGCTTACGCAAAGAATGGCGCTAAGAGCTTTTTTACTAATGTTCATGGTTAATTTCCTAAATAAGTTTTCGGTTAACGCAGTGATGCTGCGTGTAAGGTATCTTAGGGGTCAACTGTAACTAAAGTGTTTGTAACAACGAATAAAATGTAACAGCTTGTTGCTGTAATGAAATTACAAAATTTCGATTAACGCTCTGCAAACGCCAAAAAGTAACAATGTTAAATTAATCAATTTTCATCACCTAGTTGTTGGGCGGCTAAAGTTCTGGTTTGGCCATGATGTAAGGAATAGTGATCGACATGGAAGAGGCAGGACTGTAAAAAGGAACGCCGTCTAAGACGGCGTTCCTTTTTAGACTGACTAGTCGTTAGACCAAGTGGTTAGGTCGCAGCTTATTGATATATAACCACATAAATTAGACGGCCTTCACCGAGCAATTGTGAACTGCGTCTCAAATATTGATGCGGAATAACAATCATGCAGCATTTAGAAAATTTAGCCGACAACCCTAATTCGGCACTGTCTGTGGAGATTGAGCAGGAACTTGCCACTATACCTCTGGGCATCTTGGTACAGATGGACAATAACCTTTTCCAAATCACAGTAATACCGGAACTGGGCTTGTAACTGAGCCGGAGCATTTGTTTGCGGCATTATCACCACGGGAAGTTGTTGGTATATGACTGTGACCGGAGGCGTGTACGGA
>Ga0210044_10004781_pt1 | contig 18716 bp, 13 predicted proteins | sample CryGey13umfilter_2_FD_183959 | JGI IMG/M metagenome (GOLD analysis project Ga0210044, IMG submission 183959) | Groundwater microbial communities from aquifer in Utah, USA - Crystal Geyser 4/9/14 3 um filter (SPAdes) (version 2) | ecosystem: Environmental > Aquatic > Deep subsurface >... | reverse complement strand
GGGGCGGACCAGCTGCACATCACCGATCTGAACCGGGACAACGTCGGGCGCGACCGGTTCGGGGTTCAGGTGTGGGACGGACAGACGCAGACCGAGCAGCTGATCCGGGAGTCCGGCCTGCTGCTGGTCACCGGCACAACGCTGGTCAACGGGAGCTTCGACCGGATCCACGAGCTGGCCCGCGCCGGCAACACACCGCTGGTGGTGTATGGCGTCACGGCGGCGGGGGTCTGCGAGCTGATGCACATCGACCGCCTCTGCCCCCGCGGCAGGGATCAATGATCTGTCGCACCCCGTGCACGCTGCTCCTGGTGCTGTCGATCTCCGCCGCGGCCAGGGCGGATCCGGCAGACGAGTACGAGATGGTCGTCGACGTCAGGGACTGCCCCCGCCGGGCGCTGCCGCTGTCCATCGAGGTCACGACCCGGGACGAGATCGCGCGCAACCACGGCCCGACGCTGGCCCACAGCGTGGACGGCAAGTCCGGGATCAGCTTCGAGTCCGATGGGCCGGTCAACAGCCGCATCGCGATCCGCGGCCTGGCCGGGGAGCGCGTCTCCCTGCTGCTGGACGGCAACCCGCAGGTCCTGGTGCGCAACGCGGGGACCGACATCCCCATCGACCCGTGGGACGTGGACCGCATCGAGCTGGTCAAGGGCGCAAACGCGCTGGCCCGGTCCCCCGACACCGTGGGAGGACTGATCAACGTGATCCTGCGCCGCCCCGACCTGCCGCGGCGAGGCGTCCACCTGGGGCTCGACGCGGCCAGCGGCTTCTCCTCCGCCAGCGACGCCGTGCGCTGGGCCCTGCGAGGACACGCGGCGGGCAACGGGCACTACCTCCAGCTGTCCACCACGGCGAACGTGACCACCGCCGACCTGCGCACCGGAGGCGGCTTCCGCATCCCCCGCAGCGACCACCGTCTGTTCACCGCCGGGCTCATCGCCGGCCGGCAGAGCAGCGATGGTCTGGTGGATCTGAGCTACTACGGTCGCTTCGGGCTCCCCGTGGGGACCTTCCGCTCCAAGCTGTACCAGGACCCCGACATGCGGCACATCGTCGGCCTCAAGCTGCGCAAGACGCGGCTGGGGCCCATCGACGTCGCCGAGCTGAACCTGAGCTACATGCGCTTCGACGTCGACTTCCGCTTCCTGGGCGACGACCTGAGGTCCACCCGCAAGTACTACATCGGAGACTGGAACAACCTGGCCCTGGAGGCCTGGACCGGCATCGTGCTCTCGCCACGCAACAAGCTGTGCCTGGGCGGCAACTTCCTCTGGGCCCCGACGCACCGCTTCGAGGAGACCGCCGAGGGTGATTTCGTGGGCGACATCTTTCCCCACGCCGCGCGCCACTTCGTGGGGTTCTTCGTCCAGGACCAGATCACGGTGGGCAACTGGCTGCTGCTGTCGGCCGTCACGCGCCTGGACTGGAACCGCCTGCGCCACGAACGCCGCGAGGTCAGCGGGGAGTTCCAGCAGGCGCAGCGCATGGATCGCACCGGGCCCCGGGCCAGCCACTATCTCTCGCTGTCGGGCAACCTCGGCGCCAACGTGCTGCTGGGTGATGTGTTCTCGCTGTGGCTCAACCTCGGCACCGCCGCGCAGCCGACGGTGCCGGGCAAGTTCTCGATCTTCATCCCCGCCACGCCGGCCAGCCCGGGCCGCGTGGGCAACCCGGAGCTCGGGACCGAACGCAGCCTCAACGCGGAGCTCGGCGCCCGGATCGAGACCGGCCGCACCACCGTCGAGGTCACCGGCTTCGTGACCCCGATCTTCAGCTACATCGCGGAGTACACCAGCCGCTCGCTGCAGGACCCGGCCAGCCCGGACCTCCGGTTTCGCACCTTCACCAACCAGGACGCCCTGCTCTACGGCATCGAGCTCGGCCTGCGCCAGCAGATCGTGGGTCGTCATTTGACGCTGCAGGCGACCCTGAGCCACGCGGTGGGCGCGTTCCGCGAGCTGATCCCGGACAGCCGCTCCGAGGACACCGACCTGCCCCTGGTCCCGCCCCTACGCGGCTACGTCGCCCTGCGAGCGCGACCGACCCCGGCGCTGTCGCTTTCGGTCAAGGCGCGGTACGCCGCGCCCCAGCCGCACGCGAGCGATCTGGCCGGGGAGCAGCCCACACCCAGGTACGGCGCGCTAGATCTGAACCTGAGCTACACCTTCCGCCGGCTGTGGTTCATGCACAACGTCGAGCTGTACCTCGACGTGCTCAACGCCACCGACGCGCCGTATCGCGAGCACACCGTGCAGTACACCGGGGTGGCGCAGGGCTTCGAGGAGGCCTACCTCCAGCCGGGGATCGACGTCAGGACCGGGATCATCCTCGCGCTGTGACGCATCACGGTGTGCTCGTAGTCGGAGGACGCAACCGCCAGACGAAGGCATCGGTCATCCCCAGGGCCGTGAGCTTGGTCTGACCAAAGTAGGCGTGATCCCGGTAGATGCCGGCCACTCCCAGCGTCCCGTCGGGGTAGATGGCAATGCCGGCGCCAACGTCCAGCTCCGGCCCGCCGGCCTGTACGACCCACCTGAGCGTCCCATCATCGGTGGAGTAGCTGGCCACAAACACGTCTTCGTCCCCTCTCGATGTGAGCGCCGAGCTGCCGAAGTGGGCCGTGTCGCGAAAGCCTCCCGTCACGAAGACGCCGTTTCCGTCGACCACGACGGCGGTGCTTGCGGGCGGCGCCATCTTCCTCCCCCAGGTGCCTCCGGAGCAGCTGGTGAGCGGGTTCCATGCGATGGCCACCCGACAGCGCATGTCCGGTGACCCTCCCGCGGGTGTCCACACAGGCTTGCTGACGATGCCGGGCGGGTTGTCCACACAGGCTTGCTGACGATGCCGGGCGGGTTGTCCTGCGTCCACGCGCTGCCCGACAGGGGAGGCACCGCCGTCCAGCCGCTGCTACGCCGCCACACGCTGCCGACCGGAGCTATGAGCTGTGCCAGCTACGAAACGCCGGCGTGCTCCAGAGCGATCCCCTGAAGGAGGCGCATGTCCTGCTCAAGGCGGCGCTCAAGGCCAGCGACCCGTCGTGCTGGCCGCCGCCGCCGTGGCACCTGGGGGGGCCCAGGCCGAGCTGCCCGCTGTCACACCAGGGACACATCGCCGCCTCGTGCGCCGCGCTCCTGGCCGAGGTCGACATCGAGGCCGTGGCCCCGAAGCTTCAACAACGGATCCTGAAGCTCAGGCAGGACAACCCGGCCGACGACGGAGCGGTTGACGGGGCGGCGGATGCGGTCCGGCTCGTGGCCCGGGCCTACGCCCGCGAGCCCCACAAGGTGCGATGGTTTCTCGAGGAGCTCGACCGCCGAATCGTGGTCGGTGAGCTCGAGCAGCAGCGGAGCGCCCACCTGAAATCGGGGCAGACGCCAAGCGCGATCCTGGAGGTGCTCTGGCACGGCACGGATCAACGCGGCTACCTGGTGGGCTGGCTGGCGCGCCTGGACCACGACGCCCACGGGCTGCTGGTCAAGGTCGGCCGGCAGTGGACCTGGACCGAGGGCGACCGGGACAGCGTGCTGGCCACGGTCCCGGATGCGCTGTTCGAGAGCGCCGCCGGGGGGCTGGACTCGAACGCCTGAGCGCCATGTCACCGGCCCAGCGTCTCCAGCGCCAGCCGGACGGGGGCATCGGGATCGAACTGCATCGCCACCAGGCGCGCGTAGGTCAGCTCCACCTGGGGACGGAGCATCTCGCCCCTGGCGCTGTCGTCGGGGAACATCAGGCTTCGCTTGTAGGAGACGCTGCCCTCGAGCCCGGAGTGTGTGAGACGAAAGGCCAGCCCATCGATGTAGCAGTTGCCCGCCTGGCCCGATGGAACACCGACCACCACGGCGCCGTGCTTCACCAGCATGCCGGCCAGGTCAAACCCCGCGCTGTAGGTCGACGCCGAGGTCAGGACCACCACCTTCCCCGTCCACCGCGGCCCTGCGCTTGATTCGCGGCGGACAACGGCGAACGTAGGCATCATCCCGGCATCCCGTGCCAGCTGTTGCTCAACGACGACGGCGGCGTCAGGCGACAACGGTGTGGGGCGCGTGCGCCAGGCCTGCTCCTCGCTGAAGTCCAGGTCGCCCGGCTGCAGCAGGCTCCAGCGTGACTGGAGCTTCTCCAGTGACATCGCTCGATTGTTCTCGAAGTAGAGCCGCGAGAATCGTGGGATCTGGTACCCGTCGTCCGTCGCGGCCAGCTCGTCGGGTGAGTACAGGAAGTGCCCGAGGATCATCGTCATCGCCGAGTTGCCCCCGCCGTTGCGCCGGAGATCCACCACCAACGCCGACGTGCGGGCCTCACGCATGGCGGCGAACAGCTCCTGGAACATCCGCGTCGCCGACGGGACCAGCTCCACGCGGGCGTCGACGGACCGGGGCGCTTCCCGTCCGGTGGCGCGGCGGACCACGTCGCTCAGGTGCTCGCCGAGGTTCGCCACGAAACCCGTGGAGCGCCAGTACTCGAACGCCTCGCGGTATCGCATCATCGAGTCCACGCGCAGGATCGCCGCCGACCGATCGGCCGCCAGGAAGCCCCACGCCAAGTCCGCCGCGTTGGGCGCCGGCAGGCTCAGGCGGCTCGGCGGCCGGAGCGGTTCCCCCGATAGGGGCGCCATGGGCAGAGTGACATGTGATCGGGCCCCGCCCGGCGACTCGAGCTCCAGGTCGATCGTGTCGCCCAGCCGCACGCCGCCGAGGAGGTCCTCCAGCAGATCAGGCTCCCGCATCGCCTGCATCAGGTGCCTCAGGTTGTCGTATGCGTTGTCCGCGCCACGAAACGCCCACGATCGCGCGACCAGCTCGTCCCACGCGACGCCGTTGAAGGCGGCCACGCGCTGTCCCACCGCGGGACGGTCCTGCTCGCGGTAGACCCCGGCGACGTGGATCCGCTCCTCGACGGCGTCGAGCTCGACCCACATGCGCCGGGACGAGCCACTTCGGACACCGCGAAGCTGCGTGTGACCGTCGTGCACCGAGGCCACCAGCGGGCGCAGGCGGCGCAGCAGCTGCTGCACGGTCAAACCGCCGGCGGGGATGCCGTCCAGCGCCCGATGCACCCGCCGATGAAACGCGATGCGCCCCCCGCCACCCAAGTAGGGGTCCGGATGCGAGGACTCCAGGATCGCCGCGAGCTGCCGCACGTCTTCCATCGCTGCGGCGCGGGACAGCCGCGCATGAGCGCCGATGCCGGCCTCACGCGGGATGGTGGACCTGGCGTCGGGACGGGGTCGCGCGGTGCGCCGCGAGCAGGAGCAGACGGGGAACGAAAGGACCAGCACCACGGGCAGGACGAGCTGTGCCATGGACATTGGTAGAATCTACAGAGCCGCCGTCCTTTTGTGAAGGCGTCCCCGCTACTCCGCCGTCCGGTCCACCACTAGCCGCAGCGACTCGACCCGAGTGCCGTCGCCCGCTGCTACCTCCAGCCGCACGATGTGGTAGCGCTCCTTGAGCCCCACCGACTTGAAGTGGTGCGTGGTCTGAGGCGCCTTGCCCTGGCTCGTGGTCCCGTCGCCGAAGTCCCAGCGGTAGCGCACGAAGCGCACCCCCGGGGTCCTCGACGGCTTGGCCGTGAAGCGGAAGTAGCCCGGTCCCACCAACTGCCAGGCGAAGTCGGCGAAAACCGGGCCGGAGCCAGGACCGCCGCGGCAGGTGGGGTGGTCGATCTGCGCCCGCACAACCCAGGCGCAGCTCCCGCCGTCAGGCACCACGGTGGTGGTCAGCGTGGGCCACGGCTCGTCGCGGGGCAGCACGAGCTCGGCCCACGCGCCGTGGTGCGTGGCCTTGGCCGCGACGCGGCTCGACCCCGAGCCCGGCATGATGGTCAGCTGGTGCCAGACCTTCGCCGTCCCCTGCACCACGGCCTGCACCGCCACCGTCGCTCCGGCACAGGGGGTCCCGTGCAGTGTAACCGTCGGCGGCTTGCCCGTCGGCGGCGTACCCGTCGGCGGTTTGCCCGTGCAGCGCGGCAACGCCGGGGGCAGCAGCGGCTCCGGCGCTGGCCGCGCCAGGTGCAGCGTGTCCGGGTCACGCGCCAGCACCTGGAACGTCACGCTGTCCTTGGCCTTGCTGCGCGATCGGCGCGCCGTGACTGTCACCGCGTAGGTGCCGGGGCGGGCGGGCGCGGTCCAGCTCGTCTGCGTCGGGTCCGCGGCGTGGACGATCCCCGGCCCACCCCAGGTCAGCGCCACGTCGCCCCGGGCCGAGGCGGGCAGCAGCAGCAGCCTGAGCGGGACCCGGGACCCGGCCTGCACCACATACGCTGGCGGATCCAGCATCACCTGAAGCGGGAGCGTTCGACCCCGCACGACCCACAGCCAGGTGGGCAACACGAGACTGCCCAGCACCAGCACCGTGATCAGCGCCGGTCGTACCAGCCGCCGGCCGGTGCGCTCTTCAATCTCCATCGCACGTCATCCAGGTACGCACCAGGCCCATCCGCGGCCCGGCGTCCTCGGCCCCGCGGATCCGCAGCCGGGGCCGACCGCGTCCGTCGAGCCCCACGCGCTGGAACGCCTGCCCGCGCCGCAGCGGGATGTACAGCGTCCGATCCAGCAGCGCCAGATCTGGCCCCACCACCTCCCCCATCCGGAAGTCGAACTCCGTGCGGTCGTCCGGCGCCATCACCCCGATCCACACGTCGCCGGTGCCGGCCAGCAGGTTGAGCACCAGACGCTCTCGCGTGGGGACCATGCTCCGCGCCACCATGCTCAGCCGCAGGCGACGAACGACGCGCAGGGTCCGACGGTTCACCACGCTGACCGTCCCGTCGGTGGCCAGGTTTCCGGGCCCCGACGCGTGGGCCACGTAGATCTGCCCCGACGGGCCCAGCGCGATGGTGCGGGCCCCGGGGGGCAGCTGCCGCGCGCGCACCACGCGGCCCTGGCCCGGGTCGACCTCGGCCAGCGAGGAGCGCACCACCGCGTCGTCGGCGACCTCGCGCACCGTTCGCTGCAGCACCAGCGCACGGCAGGGGGACGTGCCCGGCGGACAGAGCGGGACCACACCGATGGCGGCTCCCTCCAGCGCGATGGTGTGCGTCACGGTCGGTTTGCCCTCGGCCCCGCCAGGCTCCACCAGCGACAGCATCCCCACCGGACCGGACTCGGGTGTGGCGTGACCGACCCACAGCCGCCCGCGGCAGTCCCAGGTCAGGTTCTGCGGCCAGGGCGCGAGCTCCACGGTGTGCGTCAACTCACCGGTCTTCAGGTCGACCACGAACAGCCGGCGCTCGTCCACCCCGCGGCGGTTGATCAGCAGGGCGTACAGCCGCGACCCGCGCACGGCGAAGTCCAGCACCCGCCCTGCCTCCCCCGACCAGCTGTCGGGGAACAGGGTCTGCTTCACCTGACCCGTGTCCCGGTCGATGGCGACGATGCGCTGATCCAGCTCGGGGAAGCCGACGTACAGCGGGCTGTTCGCCGGGGTCGTGGGCTGGACCAGGGGGCTGACCCTCGGGGCCACGGGATCCTCGGGGCCGTGACAGGCCCACGGCGAGAGGGCCAACAGGATCAGCAGCGTACCGCGCATCACGATGATCAGTCCGCCTGCGTCTTGAAGTCCTTGCCGACCCACGGCCGCGCCAGGACCAGCAGCACGGTGGAGACCATCGCGATGCTGCCGAAGATGAGCCACATCGTCTCGGTGTTCTTCGGCCCCTGCGCCGGACAGAAGCGCTCCATCATCCAGCCCGAATAGAGCCAGGGCACCAGCATCTTCGTCAGAAACCAGGGCAGCTGAGCCACGCCCATGTACTCGCCGGTGCGTCCCTTGGGCGCGATCTCCGCCGCGTACTGCAGGAACCGTGGCTGCCACATGGCCTCGCCGATGGTCATGGCGAGGATGTAGGGGAACAGCGTCCAGGGCTGGGGACCAATGGCCAAGAGGAACGCCGGGGCGGCCATCACCAGCGTGCCGTAGATCATCATGTTGTAGACCTTGGCCTTCTGGGTCATGGCCGTGATCACCGGCACCGCGACGAAGATCAGCAGCGGGTTGGCGTTGGACGCGATCTCGAAGTACTTGCCAATCCAGCCCTCGTAGGCCCGCGAGATGTACTGCGGCAGGATGAGCCAGTTGTAGGTGAACAGGGTCTGCACCGGGATCAGCGCGAAGATGAAGAAGAAGAACTTGCCGTCGGACAGCGGGTGGCGCGCCAGCCAGCGCGTGGTGACCGGGACCAGGGACAGCGCGATCCACACCAGCGCCACGCCGCCCACGATGAGGTACGTCAACATGCCGGCGAAGCGCAGCCCGACGCCGGCCAGCGCCAGGAGCATGAAGCCATGCATGTGCAGCGGCACATGTGGCCGCGCCTGTGGCGCCCGCAGGTGCTGCGCACCGTCGCCGCGATAGATCCCATCCTCGTGGGGCTGGACCTCTGGTTCGGGCTCCGTTTCGCCCTCCTCGGCCTTGATCCGGGCCGTCTCCTCCGTGGCCTGCGTGATGGCGTGCTCCATCGTGTCCCGGCTCAGGACCGCCACGGTCCACACCAGCGCCGCGGCGGTGAAGCCGGCGTAGACCCAGAACGTGCCGCTGATGCCGAGGCCGAGGAAGTTGTCGTCCCGCAGCAGGAAGGCGAAGGTCGGCAGCCATCCGCCAAGGTTCATCAGGGCGTAGAGCATGGCGAAGCCCATGGCCGCGGTGCGGGGGGTGGTGACCTGCCGCACGCCGGCGTAGGCCGCGGGTTGATACATCCCGTACCCCACCACCACCACCAGCACACCGGCCATGGTGGTCAGGTGCAGCGGCGACCACAGGCCCGCCGGCTGCAGCCCGAGGAGCGTGGGTGCGGCGGCGATCAGCACCCGGCCGGCGAGGAGCAGGATGAAGGCCGTGATCAGCGCGAGCCGCACCCCCTTCTTGTCGGCCACGAACCCGAGGAACAGCATGGAGATGGTGATCCCGGCGGTGAGCACGCCCACCATGTCGTGGGCCAGCTCGTCGGCGTGTGGCATCCCCCCGAACACGAAGCCGGAGAAGTGCATCGTGAGGTAGGTCAGCATGCCGAAGTAGACCATCCCCTCCAGCATGTAGCCCAGGTTGATGCCCCACAGCGCCCGGGGTGCGCCGACGAGATCGATGAAGGGCTGAACGATCTCGTGCATGGGCGAGACGGGATTCGGTGTGCTGCTCGAACCGGTGCTCATGCAGGCATCAACCCACGAGGCCGCGGTCCCGTCAAGCGCGAGTGCAGGGCGAAGCGCACAAGACGAGCCCCCGAGTGCGCAGTTGCTGCGAACCGTGCTTCGGGTCAAACTCTCTGCGCATGCAGCGTATGTTGAATATGTTACGTGGTGTGGCTATCCGGGCCTTCCGCCTACGTCATCTGATGCCGCTGACCCTGCTCGGGGCCGGCCTGGCCGTGCTGGGGCTGTGGCTCAGCCAGGCCCTGGGCGCCAAGGAGGTGGACTACGTGCTGCGCACGGCGGGCCTGGTGGCCGCCGGGGCGGTGGCCCTGTCGCTGGCGCTGGTGCTCACGGCCAGCCTCCGGGTGTGGCTCGGGCTGCGCTCGGTCCACCGCCACCAGCTGGATGGGGTCCGGCTCGAGACGGGCCGCACCGCGGGCACCGGGCTTCAGCTGCCCGCCCTGCGGGGCTGGCCGCTGGTCCAGCTGCGCCTGGTGTGGGAGGACCCGTCCGACGTGGAGGTGACGCTGACCCGGTCCCGGGGTCGGCTGCAGGAGACCGTGCGGCCGCTGTGTCGGGGTCAGGCGCGACAGATCCGGCGCCGGGTGCTGGTGGAGGACATCTTCGGCTTCGCCCGCCTCGGGCTGCCGCTTTCGACCCAGCAGCTGCTGCGCGTGGACCCGTCCCCGGCACGGGTCACGGCGCACGTGGTGACGCGCTTCCTGGGCGGCGACGCCCTGTCGCATCCCAGCGGCCCGGCCGAGGGCGAGATGATCGAGATGCGGCGCTATGCCTACGGCGATCCCCTGCGCCACGTGCTGTGGAAGGCCTTCGCCCGCACGCGCAAGCTGCTGGTGCGAACGCCGGAGCGGGCCATCACCCCCCGGCCCAGCGCCGCGGCCTACCTCGTGGCGGGACCCGGGGACGAACCCGCCGCCAGCGCCGCGCGATTCTTCGTCGAGGAGGGAATGCTGGGAGTGGACTTTCGCTTCGGCGCCGACGGGGCCGAGTCGGTGACCAGCGAGCGCCAGACGGCGCTGGATCAGATCGTGGGCTCGGTGCGCCATCGCCGCCACGGGGGTGAGGGGCTGGCCCGCTTCATGCGCCAGCTCACCCCGCGGCAGCTGGAGGCGCTGGTGCTGTTCGTCCCCTCGGAGCCCGGACGCTGGCTGCGTCAGGTGGAGCAGGCCGCCGCGCAGCTCAGGAGCTCGCGGGTGATCACCGCCATCGACGTCGCGCCGCTGCGGCCCCGGCGGGCCCTGCGGCACCTGCTGTTCACCCCGCCCTCCGACGCTCGCGTGGCGGCCCGCCGCCTGGCCAAGGTTGTGACCCGCCTCGGGCGCAGCGGGCTCACGATGCTGGTGATCCACCGCCCCACCGGCGAGCTCCTGGGCCGCGGCCAGCTGGAGGCGCTGGTGGGTCAAGAGGCCCGGTCGTGAGCGTCGTCGCGGCCAGCCGCGTGCTGCGGCCCATGGCGCCCGATCCGATCCACGTGCGGGGCATCCGCGTCGCGCTGTACTGCCTCAGCCTGCTGCTGTACCTCGTGCCCCTGGCATCGTGGACCGGGATCGCCTTCGCGCTCGGGGCCACGCTGGTCGGCATGCGCCTGGGCTCCATCGCCCATGGACGTGGCATGCGCGTGGGCGCGGTGCTGCTGCTGGCGCCTCCCGCGTTTCTGCTCACCCTCGCCATGGGCGAGTGGCTGCAGGACAGGGCGTGGTTCTCGTCGATCCTGGGGGTCAAGCTGGCCCTGGCCACGGCCGAGGCCGTGAGCTTCGGCCTCGCCGCACTGGTGATCGCCTTCACCCTGCGCTATCTGGCCCGCACCGCGCGCGCGCTGTCGCTGCTGGAGGTGCTGTTCGTCGCCGGATCGGTGGCCGCGCTCCTGGCCGACCACCGCAACCGCATGCTGAATCGGCCGCGCTTCTTCTCCGACTGGGCCTGGAGCATCGGCGTCAGTCCGGCCACGGTGCTGGTGGCCGTGGGGATCGGCGCCACGCTGGTGGCGATTCTGCTGTTCCTCCGCGGCCAGCCCCTGCTCAAGCTCACCACCAGCCTGCTGCTGCTGCTGCTGCTGGCCGTGGCATTCTACCTCGTTTGGGACAAGCGCATCGAGAGCACGTCCCCCCCCGATGCGCTGGGCCTCAGCGGCAAGAAGGGCAAGGACAAGGAGGACAAAGGTGGCGGAAAAGGTGGCGGAAAAGGCAGCGGCAAAGCGTCGGGCAAGGGGACAGGGTCTGGATCGGGCACAGGGTCGGGCAAGGGCGGCAGCTCGTCCGACAACCCGTTCAAGGACGACTACTCCAGCTCCAACATGCCCAGCCCGGTGGCGATCGCCATCCTGCGCGACGACTTCGAGCCCACCTCACCCATCCTCTACTTCCGCCAGACCGTGCTGTCGCAGTACAACGGCCACCACCTGGTGAGCGGCACCGCGGATGGCTGGGATCGCGATGTGTTGTCGCAGTTCCCCCGCAAGGATGCGCTCAAGGCCGAGGAGGTGCAGAACCCCGAGAACCACGTGGACGTCCCCACCACGATGTACCTCCTGGTGGACCATCCCCAGCCCGTGGCCCTGAGCCACGCGATCCGGATCCAGCTGGTGCCCAACCCCAACCCGCAGCAGTTCGTCGCGGCCTACGACGTCCACTCCCGGGCGCTGTCGGTCCAGCCCCATCGGCTGCTGGGTCGGCGCTCGGGCGGCGACTGGCCCGCGAAGCAGCACCAGCACTATCTGGCCATGCCGCAGGATCCCCGCTACCGCGCGCTGGCGGACATCATCGTGCGCGACGTGGACCCGCGCTTCGCCGAGGACGATCTGGCCAAGGCCTTCGCCATCAAGCGCTACCTGGAGCGCGAGGGCTTCTACACCATGAAGAGCAAGCACGAGAGCGCCACCGATCCGGTGGCCTCGTTCCTCTTCGGCTCCATGCGGGGCTACTGCGTGCACTTCGCCCACTCCGCGGTGTACCTCCTGCGCAGCCAGGGGATCGCGGCGCGAGTGGCCCTGGGATACGCAGTGCAGATCAACAAGCGCAGCGGCGGATCGGCGATCCTGATCATGAGCGACCGGGCCCACGCCTGGCCCGAGATCTACCTCGACGGCATCGGCTGGGTCACCTTCGACGTCTACCCCGAGCACACCGACATGGCTCCTCCCACCGCGGTGGATTACGACCTGGAGAAGCTGATGGGCGAGCTGGCGCGCAACGATCCCACCGCCGGCGTGAACCCCGACCAAAAGCCGCTGCGCATTCCGTGGGTCGCCCTGCTCCGCGGCTCGGCCCTGGTGCTGGGGCTGCTGCTGGCCCTGGCCTACCTCGTCAAGGCCTGGCGCCGGCTGGTCCCGAGGCTGGGTCGGCGCGCGTCGTACCCCCACCTGGCCTATGTCGCGGTGCTGGACCTGCTCTCCGATCTGGGGGGTGGCCGGCAGCGCGGCGAGACCCGCGAACGTCACGCACGACGGCTGAGCGCGCTCGCGCCGCACCTCGTGCCCCTGACCCGGGCCCACCTATCGCTGGCGCTGGGGGGTCGCGCGACAGCAGCCGACCCCGCCGCATTCCAGCAACTGGTGCGGCAGGTGCATCAGGAGCTCCGCGGCAACCTACCCGCCTCGCGTCGCCTGCTGGCGTGGCTCAACCCGATTGGATGGATCTGGACTCGATGACAGGAGACCTCATGACCGATCCCGCTCTGCTCAACGTCCCCGCGCCCGCCGCCGCCCAGCCCGCGCCCGCCAGTACCCAGCCCGCGCCCGCCGCCGCCCAGCCCGCGCCCGCCGGCACCCAGCCCGCGCCCGCCGCCGCCCAGCCCGCGCCCGCCGGCACCCAGCCCGCGCAGCAGATGGACCTGGACCAGGCCCGAGAGGTGGCCCAGCGCGTCCGCGCCCGGATCCGGGACCACGTGATGGGACGCGACGACGTGATCGATCTGGTGCTGGTGGCGCTGTTCAGCGACAGCCACATCCTGCTCGAGGACTACCCGGGCTCGGGCAAGACGACCCTGGCCAAGGCCCTGGGCAGCTCCATCGAGGACGACCTCCCGGACGACGACATCCCGGAGTTTCGCCGGATCCAGTTCACGCCCGATCTGCTGCCCTCCGACGTGACGGGGGTCATGGTGTTCGACACCAACAGCAACACCTTCACCTTCCGCCGCGGGCCGATCTTCGCCTACGTCGTGCTGGTGGACGAGATCAACCGCACCTCACCCAAGGTCCAGGCCGCGCTCCTGGAGGCCATGGCCGAGAAGCAGGTCACGGTGGACAACATCAGCCACCGGCTGGACGAGCTGTTCTTCGTCATCGCGACCCAGAACCCGCTGGACGTGGCGGGGACCTACCCGCTCCCGCTGGCGCAGATCGACCGCTTCCTGTTCAAGATCCGCATGAAGCACGTGGACCGCGCCTCGGAGCTGGAGGTGCTGGAGAGCTGGGGCACCCCCAAGCCCCCCTGCACCCTGCCCGGGGTCCAACGCGGGGACGTGGTCGCCGCCCGCGACGCGATCCGACACCAGGTGCAGCTCGTGCTGGGGGTCAAGGAGTGCCTGGTGGACACCGCCATCGCGCTGCGCGCGGACAGGCGCGTGATCCAGGGCGTCTCCACCCGGGCCCTGGTGCAGGCCATCCCCGCGCTCCAGACGCTGGCGCTGTTCCGGGGCCGCGACTTCGTCTCCACCGAGGACATCGAGTACCTGCTGCCCTATCTGTTCGCCCACCGTCTGGAGCTGGCGCCGGGGGCGGACGATCCCGAGTCGATCATCCTCGCCGCCGCCGAGGTCCCGCTGGAGATCCTCTCGCGCTCCACGCTGCGGAGGAGTCTGTGAGCCTGCGGGTGGCCACATTCCGCGCGCTCCTGCTGTGGCTCTGCGCCGGCAGCACGGCGCTGGCCTACAACCCGCTGGTGGGCGACGCCGCGGAGCAGGATCTGCTCGGCGCCGTGCGCGCCGAGAAGCTGATCCGCGCCCGGGAGAAGGCGGAGGCGATCCTGCGTCGCCGCCCCGACTCGTTCATCGCGCGCTACGCGCTGGTGCGCGTGTTCCACGACGAGGAGGCCAACCTGCCCCGGGCGCTGTACCACGCGCGCCAGGCCGAGCGATGGCTGCTGCAGCACCATGGAAACCCGCCCCGGGGCGAGCTGGCCCGCACCTGGCACCGCCGGCTGCTGCGGGACCAGGAGTCGCTGCTGAGCGAGATGGATCGCCGCACGGAGCAGCTGGAGCTGATCGACCGCCACGACGCGATCTACCGCCCGAAGATGGACTTCCGTCGCATCTGGGCGCTGATGAAGCTGCACCGCTTCGCCCAGGCCACGCGGCTGGCGAAGCAGGTGGCGGCCTCCAGCGACATCAACCGCCGGGTCTCCGGCCTCAACGGCCTGATCGCGGTGGAGATGGAGCGCATGCGCGCCGAGGAGTGCTATCGCGTGGGGCTACAGGCGGTGGAGGCGACGGGCTCCCAGTCCTGCATCCTGCTGCACAACACCGCCGAGGCCGCGTTCGCCGTGTTCCGCTTCGGCGAGGTCGAGCGGCTGGCGCTCAAGGCGCTGCAGGCGCGGTGGAACGACTGCCCCAACTCGTCCTACACCCACCTCGCCGCGCTGTACCTGCTGAAGGCCGACTTTCAGCGCGCCATGGGAGCGGTGAAGTCGGCCCGCGACCAGGGGATCCGCCGCCGCTACCGGCAGCAGTTCGAGATGGAGAACACCTCCTGGCTGTTTCGCCTGCTCTACGCCCTGGGCAAGTTCGACAAGGCCTACGAGCTGAGCCAGCGCATGCTGCGCGCCCCCGACCGGCAGGGCATGACCAGCACCTCTGTCGAGCTGCGACAGTTCATCGCGGCCACGGAGTACCATGCCGCGCTGCAGGCCCGGCTGATCTCGATGCAGGAGCACGCCTCCGCCCGCTCGGTGGGCCAGCGTCTGGTGTCGTGGGTCCAGCGCCAGCGGCTGCGACGGCTCGCCTGGACCGCGCGCCGACGGGCTGACCGGCTGCTGGCGGGCAAGGTCCAGCTCCAGGACATCGTGCGCCCCTACTTCACGCCGATGGCCCCGTGGAGCGCCGGCGCCTTGATCCCGGTTGCGGGCGAGGGCGTGGTGCTGCGTGCGCTGAAGACCGCCCGCGCACGGGAACGAGGAGCCTTCCTGGAGCGCGGAGTGAAGCACGCCCGTGGGCGCGCCCGGGAACGATCGCCGTCCACCCCGCGCACCGCGAAGATCGCCGCCGCCTACTTCGACGCACTGGAGGCCGAGGTGGCCTACCGCTCCGGCGAGCACGAGACCTCGTTCCGCCTGGCCCAGCGGGCGCTTCTGGGGCTGCCGCGGGAGGAGGTGCTGCTGCGAGGCCACACCCAGGCCCTGGCGGCCGATGCGGCCTGGCGCCTGGGGCGCAAGGGCAAGGCCGAGGAGCTGCTCCACGACGTGCTCAAGCGCTTCCCCACCGCCCTGCGCCTGCTGGAGATCCAGCTGCCGGCCCGGGTGGCGGCCAGCGCCGACCCGCTGTCCCGGGCCGTGGGTCGCACCCTGCTGCGCTCGCCCAGGCTCACCCCGGGTGAGCTGTTCGTGGTTCGGGTCGTGACGCGCAAGGAGACGACCGAGATCTGTCTCGAAGGGCGCCGGGGTGTGACCTACGCCTGCGCCCGCAAGGAGATCCCGGCGAAGAAGAAGCTCTCGCTGGAGCAGCAGGTGGAACAGGTGGTGGATGAGTTCCACGCCAAGGTGTTCTCCCCCAAGATCGACCTCACGCAGCAGGACATCAACAGCCTCGACGGCAGCGCCGTGCGGGGGGACGCCGACGTGCTGCTGGAGAAAGTGCTGGGCAAGTGAGACGTACACCGGCGATCTACCTCCTGTGCCTCGTGCTGCTGCCTCGCACCGCGGAGGGCACCCCCCCCACCAGCCGGCCCGTCGCGATCACGGACGCCGCGAGCTGCCGCGCGGCCAGCGGGCGGTGGGGCAGAGACCGCGAGGCGACGGGGTGCACGATTCGCGGCAAGCGCGAGGGGATCTGGAGCTCGCTCCCCGTGACCCTGAGCCGCTGGGAGCGGACCTACGTGGGCGGCCTGGCCCAGGGGCCGGAGTGGGGCTACCACGACAACTGCGTCAAGGCCCATGAAGGCAGCAACCGGGACGGACGCCGCGAGGGGAAATGGACCTTCTACTTCAAGAGCGGGGTCAAGTCCGCCGACGGTGAGTACCGCAAGGGGGTCAAGAGCGGTGTCTGGAGCATGTACCACCTGGAGGGCCCCAGGGTGCAGCAGGGGCCCTACGTCAACGACGTGGCCGAGGGCCTGTTCACCGAGTGGTTCACCAACGGCCACACGTGGCAGCAGGTGCAGTTCAAGGGCGGGGAGCGCCAGGGGGCGCCGGTGCAGGCCTGCCGCGAGCTGAAGGGCAAGTGGGACGTGGACTACAAGAGCCGCGAGCAGGGATGCATCGTCGGCCGGCAGCGCGAGGGGCTGTGGCGCGGGTGGCACGAGTCGGGGAAGCTGCAGTGGGAGACGACGTTCAAGGGCGATCTGGAGCAAGGCCTGTACCGCGAGTGGCACCCCGGCGGACAGCTGCTGACCCGGGGCCAGTACGAGAGCGGCGTGCCAGCCGGGACCCACACCTTTCGTGGTCCCGACGGCAAGCTGTACGGCAGCTCCACGATCCTCAACGGCGCCGGGCCGTGGACCGCCTACTACCTCGACGGGAACCGCAAGGAGCAGGGGCGCTACCGCGGCAATCTGTGGGACGGGCTGTGGACCCGCTATTACGACAACGGGTCGCCGCGCAGCCGCTACACCTACGTCAAGGGCAAGGCCGAGGGGGAGCACACCAGCTACTACCGCGGCGGCGAGATCGCGCTTCGAGGGCGGTACCACGAGGCGCGCCGCACCGGCCGCTGGGAGGCGTTCTACTCCTCGGGGCAGCACGAGTGGACCGGGCAGTACACCGAGGGGCGACAGCGCGGAAGCTGGACCTACTGGTACTACACCGGACTGAAGAAGCAGGAGGGGCCGTACGTCGACGGGAAACGTCAGGGGATCTGGAGCGAGTATCACGAGAACGGCAAGCTCAAACGCCGCGGGCCATACGTCGACGGGGCCCGCGAGGGGCCCTTCGACACCTGGTTCTACTCCGGAACCTACTGGCGCAAGGTGCCCTACAGTAAGGGGTTGGAGCAGGGCGCAGAGCGCAAGGTTTGCTTCAACAGCGGCGGGCGACCCACGGTGGACTTCAAGGAGCGCTACATCGGCTGCGCCTACTGCCGCCCCTCCGCCACGGGGACACCGAGCCAGATCCGCACCGCTCCCTGGACCTGGTGGCACGCCACGGGCAAGAAGGAGCGACAGGGCGGCTACGACGACGGGCTACAGCACGGAGCATGGGCCTTCTGGTACGACGACGGCGCCCGGATGCTCGCTGGCTCGTACCACCAGGGCAAGGAGATCGGACAGTGGAGCGGGTTCTATCGCGGTGGGCAGCGCAAGTTCGTCGGGCGCTACCTCCAGGGCCAGCCCGACGGGACGTGGGTCACCTATCACCGAAACGGGAGCCGCGCCTCCGAGGGCCGCTACGTCAAGGGCCGGCGCGACGGAGCATGGACCTTCTACCACCTGAACGGGAAGAAGAAGGACGAGGGGCGCTTCGTCGACGGGTCGGAGGAGGGGCGGTGGATCGGGTGGCACGACAACGGCAACAAGCGCTGTGAGGGCGCCTTCGCCCACGGCAAGCGCGAGGGGTCATGGTCGTTCTTCAAGCCCGATGGCTCGGCGTGGATGAAGGTCACCTACCGCGCCGGACGCGAGGTCCAACCGGTCGAGGCTGGCTGACCGCGACGCCCTGACCTACTTCTTCCCCGCCTTCAGATCCGCCACCAGCTTCTGCAGCAGCGCCAGCCCGCTCTTCATGTCGGCCGGGCTCATCTTCCCCATCTTCAGCAGCTTGACCCGGCTGTCGGCGCCGATCACGATCACCACGTCCTTGTCGTTGCAATCATCCAGCCCCCAGGTGTTCTTCAGCGTGTGGTCGGTGTCGGTCAGGATCAGCGACTTGAACTTGGCCACCTTCTTACGCACCACGCTGCGGATGGCGAAGTTCGGCTTCCACGTGTCCTTCATGTTCACCACGCCCATGCCGCGGTAGTAGGTCTTGTCCAGCTTCGCCGCCTTGAGCATGTCGCGGAACGGCTCGTTCTGGTCCTTCACGTCGGGGTCGGTGTAGAAGATGGTGACCACCTTCTTCCCGAGGTCGGGCATCATGGCGTCGTTGTTGCTGGCGTCCTTCACCTTGAGCGCCTTGACGCGATAGCCCACCTGCAGCCGGGCCTGGCTCGACCCCGGCAACAGCAGAGAAACCGCGACCATCAGGCCGATCCACTTGGTCTTTTCCATTCGCCACTCCTGTCTCTGGGACGGCAACGCGGGTGAGAATATTTCAGTGCGGGAGGAGCTTACGAAAAGTCGGCAGCCCCGTCCACCGGGCTCAGAAGCTCAGCGGCGGGTCGTAGGCCTTGTTCCCATCCACGTCGAGGTAGATCGGGTTGGTCAGCGCGAAGGGCTCGTCGTTGCGGCTCACCGGGTCCAGCGTCCCGTTCCCCGTCACCA
>Ga0210044_10004772_pt1 | contig 18745 bp, 16 predicted proteins | sample CryGey13umfilter_2_FD_183959 | JGI IMG/M metagenome (GOLD analysis project Ga0210044, IMG submission 183959) | Groundwater microbial communities from aquifer in Utah, USA - Crystal Geyser 4/9/14 3 um filter (SPAdes) (version 2) | ecosystem: Environmental > Aquatic > Deep subsurface >... | reverse complement strand
ATCTCCGATGAAATTTATCACGGACTGACCTACGGCGCCAAAGCACGCTGTGCACTGGAGTTCGATGATCAGGCCATTGTCGTGAACGGATTTTCCAAACGCTGGGCGATGACCGGCTGGCGGGTCGGCTGGATCATTGTGCCCGAGAAGCTGATCGATGCCTGCAGGCGGGTCATGCAGAACATCTTTATTGCCGCGCCCACACTGTCACAGTACGCGGCCATTGCCGCACTGAAAGATCATGAAACCTGCGAGTCGATGCGTCTGGCGTACGATGAGCGGCGACGCCTGTTACTGAGCGAACTGCCCGCACTGGGTTTCGATATTGTCGTGCCGCCGCAGGGCGCATTTTACATATACGCCAATGTCGAGCGCATCACGTTTGATTCAAAAACGTTCTGCTGGGATATGCTGGAGAATGCCGGTGTGGCCATTACGCCGGGAGAAGATTTCGGCAGCTACAAATCCGCACAACATCTGCGTTTCTCCTATGCCACCGGTTTGGACGATATCAGGGAGGGATTAAGCCGCCTGAAGCAAGCGCTGAAAAGCGGCAGTTGAACAGCATAACCCTTCAAGTACTTGAAAGCAGCCTGTTTGCAGCGCTAGTGTAGCAATGGAGTTCGGGGGGATTAAGATATGCTGAAAACAACCATAGGCCTGTTATTGGCCATGATGCTACTGCTGCCGGCCTGCGCAGCCCATGCCGATACAGGGAAAAAAATACAGGTCTGTATTGGCTGCCACGGCACCGATTCAAGCAATGACCCTGAATATCCGAACCTGGCCGGTCAGAACGCCACCTATATTTTCAATCAGGTACAGAACTTCAAAAATGGCAGCCGTGAAGATTTCACCATGACCATGATGGTGGAAGCGATCAGCGATGAGGAGATCAGACTCATCGCTGACGAATATGCTAAAATGAGTCCACAGAAAAACAGCGCTGCCGACAAGAAGCTGGCAAAACAGGGTAAGGCGACCTACGAAAACACCTGTGCCGCCTGCCACGGCGATCAGGGTCTGGGCGACGACAATATCGCCCGTCTGGCCTCCCAGAAATCCGGATATCTGCTCAAACAGCTCAGAGCATTCAAATCCGGCGACCGCAAAAATGTCACTATGCCTGCCATCGCCGCAGCGCTCAGTGATGATGATATGAAGGCTGTAGCTGAATATATCTCGACATTGTAAGGCCTTTATACTGTAAAAAGCGCACTGAACCCTTCGTCTTTGCACCTTACAGTGTTATTCTGCGCATCCCTTTAGTCGCATTCGCTGATACCTTTGCCTGGCATGGACGCCGGCAGGCAACAGCAAATGCTTGATTTTGAATACCCCAGTGGAGCCACACCATCATGTTAAAAGTCCTCACCAAGCTGTTCGGCAGCCGTAATGATCGCCTTCTCAAGGAACTGTGGCCTCTGGCCAATCAGGTCAGTGCGCTCGAAGATGATGTGCAGGGCCTCTCTGATGAAGAGCTGACTGCCAAGACTGCTGAATTCCGGCAGCGCCTGAGTGATGGCGCCAGCGTCGATGAACTGATGCCCGAAGCTTTTGCCGTTGTACGCGAAGCATCATCCCGTGTGCTGGGCATGCGCCATTTCGATGCCCAGCTGGTCGGCGGCATTATCCTGCATCAGGGCAAGATTGCCGAGATGAAAACAGGTGAAGGTAAAACCCTGACCGCAACACTGGCCGTTTATCTCAATGCCCTGCCCGGAAAAGGCGCGCATGTGGTTACCGTGAACGATTATCTGGCCCGTCGCGATGCCGAACAGATGGGTAAACTGTACGGGTTTCTCGGCCTCACCACCGGTGTGATCCTGCACGGCATTACCAATGACCAGCGTCGGGCTGCTTATGCCTGCGACATCACCTACGGCACCAACAATGAGTTCGGCTTTGATTATCTGCGCGACAATATGGCTTTCGGCCCTGAAGAGCTGGTGCAGCGCGGCCATCACTACGCCATCGTCGATGAGGTGGACTCGATCCTGATTGATGAATCGCGCACACCGTTGATCATCTCAGGCCCTGCCGAGCAGGCCACCGAGCTGTATGTACAGGCCGATGCCCTGATCAAGCAGCTGGCTGAAACAGATTACGACAAGGATGAGAAGGATCGCGCCGTCTCCTACACCGAAGCCGGTAATGACACGATTGAAAAACTGTTCCGCGAAGCAGGCCTGCTCGTCAACGGCAGCCTCTACGACCCTGAAAATGTCAATCTGATGCATGCCGCCACACAGGGATTGCGCGCCAACACCCTGTTCACCCGCGAAGTCGATTATATCGTGCGCAATGATGAAGTGATTATCGTCGATGAATTTACCGGCCGCATGATGCCGGGGCGCCGCTACTCCGATGGCCTGCATCAGGCACTCGAAGCCAAGGAGGGCGTCACCGTACAGCCGGAAAACCAGACGCTGGCCTCGATCACCTTCCAGAACTATTTCCGTATGTATGACAAGCTGGCCGGCATGACAGGCACGGCCGACACCGAAGCGGAAGAGTTCCAGAAGATCTATAAACTGGAAGTGGTCATTGTACCAACCAACAGGGACATGATCCGTAATGACCTGCCGGACGTGATTTACCGCGATGCCGCAGACAAGTTTGATGCCATCGTCAGTGATATCGAAGTCGTACATAAAGAGGGCGCGCCATTGCTGGTCGGCACCACCTCGATCGACAAATCAGAACTGCTCTCCGAGATGCTGAAGAAGAAAGGCATCAAACATGAAGTGCTCAACGCCAAACACCATGAACGCGAAGCGGAAATCGTTTCCCAGGCCGGACGCAAAGCTGCGGTAACCATCGCCACCAACATGGCCGGGCGTGGTACCGATATCATGCTCGGCGGTAATCCGGATATGCTGATTGCCCAGCTTCCGGCCAAGCTTTCCGATGAAGAGCGCGCGGCCAAAGCAAAAGAGATTCGCGCCGCATGCCTGGCCGAACATGTTGAAGTGGTTGCACTTGGCGGCCTGCACATTCTGGGCACCGAACGCCATGAGTCACGCCGCATTGATAACCAGCTGCGTGGCCGTTCAGGTCGCCAGGGTGACCCGGGCACAACCCGCTTCTACCTCTCGCTTGAAGATGATCTGATGCGTATTTTCGGCGGCGAAAAGATGCAGTCCATGCTGACCAAAATGGGCTTTGAGAAGGGCGAAGCGATCGAACACCCGTGGGTGACCAAGGCCATTGAAAATTCGCAGAAGAAAGTCGAAGGCCGCAACTTTGATGTGCGCAAAAACCTGCTCGAATATGATGATGTCATGAACCAGCAGCGTGATGTGATCTATTCACAGCGCCGTGAACTGCTGCAGGCCGCTGACGTGCATGATGTCATTGAAGATATGCAGGCCGATTATGCCGGGCGTCTGGAAGATGAGTTCCTCGACGGCCATATTGAAGAGTGGCACCTCGACGAGCTTGCACAGGCGCTGAAAGAGCGGATTGCCGTTGTTGCCGATCCGCGCAGCTGGCTGGAAAGCGATGAGGTCGAAACTGCAGGCGATATGACAATCAAGCTTGCCGAATGCCTGAAAGAACATATGGCTGCCAAGGAAGCCATTACCGGGCCCGAGCAGATGCGCGGCTTCGAGAAATATCTGCTGCTGCAGATTCTCGATCATCACTGGAAAGAGCATCTGCTGGCCATGGATCATCTGCGTCAGAGTGTCGGCCTGCGCGGTTATGCCCAGAAGCAGCCGATTCAGGAGTATAAACGCGAGTCATTCGAACTGTTTGAAGCCATGCTCGACAAGGTACGCAGTGAAACCATGATCGCACTGCACCGTGTACAGGTGGAGCAGGCTCCGATTGTTGAGCAGACCCCGGAACCACAGGAGATCGGCCAGATAAGCTACAGCCATGGTGATAATGAATCGGAAGAAGAAGCGTCACACACCTACAAACGCGATCACCCCAAGGTTGGCCGCAATGATCCGTGCCCTTGCGGTTCGGGTAAAAAATATAAACAGTGTCACGGCAAACATTAAGGCGGTGCTGACTTTTGGCTTTTTGGCCATCAATCAGCGCTTCCCTGTCCAGAACCTGAATCCATTTTTGTGCCTTTGAGGTAATAACCATGGCAGTAAACGTACCAGAACTGAGTCCTCCGCTTCCCGTTCCCGGCTTCAGGGTCGGCACGGCATCATGCGGCGTAAAATCACCCAGGCTGAAAGGTAAGCGTCAGGATGTGACACTGATCGTCGCCGATGTCCCATGCCATGCGGCCGGTGTCTTCACCAACAACCGCTTCCGCGCCGCTTGCGTGCGCCACGGCGAAACCACACTGGCCAGCCATAGCGAATCCATTCGCGCCATTGTTGCCAATGCAGGCAATGCCAATGCCGGACTTGGCGAGATGGAAACCGTCTGGGGCCGTGAACTGATTGAAACCGGTGCCGCTGCTGCGGACGTTTCTGCCGATGTTGTGCTCTCCGCCTCCACCGGCGTGATCGGCACTCCGTTTCCGATTGACCGTATTCGGGCCGGCATGCATGAAGCCTCCGACTCACTGCATGACGATAACTGGGAAGCCGCAGCGCATGCTATCCGCACCACCGACACGTTTCCCAAGTGGTCCTCCGCTCAGGTACAGATCGATGGTAAAACCTATACACTGACCGGTATTGCCAAGGGCAGCGGTATGATTCACCCGAACATGGCCACCATGCTCGGCTTTGTCGCCACCGATGCACCGGTTGCAGCAGCCGACTTGAAAACCATGCTCAAACGCGTTGCCAATCGCTCGTTCAACTGCATCAGCGTCGATGGTGACACCTCAACCAACGACACCCTTTACCTGCTCTCTTCCGGCATCGGGCTCGGTTATGCGCCGCTGGCTGATACGGCTCTGTTTGAGCAGGCGTTGACTGAACTCTGTATCGAACTGGCCCAGTTGATTGTGCGCGATGGCGAGGGCGTTTCAAAATTCGTCACGATCGAAGTGAACGGTGCAGCCAGTGAAAATGATGCCCGTACGGTCGGTCGTGCTATTGCTGTTTCACCACTGGTGAAAACCGCATTTGCCGGCAACGATGCCAACTGGGGCCGTATTCTTTCGGCCGTTGGCAATTCAGGCGTAGCCATCGACACCAACCGCATCACGCTCTCGGCCGACGATGTGCTGATGTTTGAAAACGGCAACCTGCACCCCGATTACAGTGATGCCATGGGCATGGCCGTATTTGCCAATCCCGAGTTCACTATCACGCTTGATCTGGGCATGGGCAGTGAGTCCGCCACCATCTGGACAGGCGATCTGACTCACGAATATATCACCATCAATGCGGAGTACCGGACCTGATTTTGAGTGACCCGCAAAAGGGCGGTATTATGCCTTTTGCCCGTTAACGCCGGCGGCATGCACTGATGCGCACGCGCTCTATCGCGCTGGCCGTTCCTTTTGATGAAGATGGGAACGTGCTGCTGCTGAAAAGGTCTGCTAACCAGCATTGCGCTGACTTATGGTCGTTTCCCGGCGGCAAGATCGAAGCCGGTGAAACACCGAAAGCCGCTGCCATACGTGAGCTTCAGGAAGAGACCGGCCTGTCCGGCTCAAACTGGAAACTGCTGGGCATACACCGCTTTGAATACCCCGACCGCCTGCTCAACTTCATGCTCTTCACCTGCCAGTGTGACAGCAGTGATGCTCTGAGCTGCGAATCCGAACATGCCTGGGCCACGCTTGATGATCTGCCCGACTTCCCCATGCCGGAAGCCAATGAGGAGCTCATCAACATACTCCAACAAAACATCGGGATTAATCATAATACCTGATCTGACCGATTACCCAATGTTATTTCAGTGGCTCATCATTTGAATCTGCTCAAAAAAAACAAGTAGATTCGCCTATGCCTAGCACAGTTTTTCGAGCGAAAAATGAAAAAACTTACCAGCTCAAACGCTGCGCTTCTTTCAATAGACGATCTGTAACTGCATTGGGCTTAGTCGAAAAGGACTTCGCGCGCGAATATGAATTGAAATCAATGATATTCAAATTAGTAGAGTGCGCAAAACGATCTACAGCCATGGCATCGAAATTTAAACTCAGCTGACGATCCTTCACTATAGCTTCCTTAGACATTTTCCTACCCCGTTTAACCAGCCATACTATAGTAGCTTATTTACTAGGCGACAAGTTACGTTCTAAGCCAGTGATCACATCAGTTAAGTGTTTGACTACCTTCAATTCATACTCTCGGTAATTGTCCAAATACTCAGGAATCTTTTTCTCTGAATTCCGAATATTTACCTTTACAGCTTTACCATCCTTGCCTTTTCGTTCCCCCGATGGCGAAAACATATTCAGATACTGCCGTGGAGCAACACCCTCAAAGTGCAAGAACTCGACCCGCTTACTATTTTCGAATCCATCTCCTAAGCCACCGCGTTGACCATCAACATCAATTGCATCGCCGTGCAACTCAACAGCAAGGCTTTTTTCATATGGCTCTAAGTAATAAACCTTTTTTATTCCTGCTGCAACAATATGCCGAGCACAATTATGACAAGGAAATGTATACGTAAATAAGGTTGCGCCTGCTGAACTTGCTCCTCCCTTAAGGGCAAGGGAAACTATGGCATCCATTTCTGCATGTATTGACCGTGAAAATTCAATCAATCCACTTAATCGCGTATCACCACGCGCTGATTCAGCAATTCCGGACGCCAAATCGTCTACTTTTATCATACTCAGAAAGTATTTATGTTCTTTTGACGCGCCATCAAAGAGACCATCGATGACTTTGGTTAACCTAGCTTTAATTAACCCTTCTATTTGATCCTTCAATTCTCGCTTATAAATATCATTGTAGCACTGTCCATTTTCCAATTTGACACAACGAGCATCGGATTCACCCGACTCCGGCCCATATAAACCACCACCACTTTTTGGAACATCATTTCTTCCAGTCGCTATGATCAGTCCATCATCATTCATGATTGATGCACCTATCTGTCTTGATAAACAAGCAGACCTTAACCCAGAAGCGTAAGCTGCATACATCCCATACTCTTCCTTAGTTGGTGAAATGCCGTTAATTCCATGAATAAGGTCAATTGATCTCTCAATTTGGTACTTAAGAGAGTCTGCATTCGGATGATCATTTCGAATAAAAAAATCAGCAAGCTGAAGTGCTTTATCAAGCTGTTGGCCATTTGACTCAACCTGCTTTCTATCTCGTTCAACTAAATCAGAAATTCGGCCTTCAGGAACCTTATCTGCTTTCAAGCGGTTCGAACGGCGCGCCGAAGTACTCAATACACCGAATAAATAGAATAAATTACCATACACAGCTCGAAACAGACTTACTTCATCTTGATGTTTTAACTGATCAATTAAGTACACTGTCCGATTCGGCACATAGTCTGTCGTCCTCTTGGATTCATCATCAATTTCGTTCTCAGTGACAATTTCGCTAGTTCGCATTTCTGCTATCTGTTTAATCGCATATTCTGCAAGAATATCACCTTGAAGAAGGCGAAGAGCATTACCAGCATCTTGCAACTGAATATATTTGTCCGCCTTATCTAATGGGCTACTGCCCTGTGATTCAATAAACTTCCGCGCAATAGACTCTTTAATATAGTCACTAATTTTGATTTCTTTGACGGTATACCCAGCAGATGAAAGAGATTCAAAGAAACGTTCTTTTACCGCAGAAATCCCACATCCAATTGGTCCGGCAAAAGCAATCATTAGCTCTTTTGACTGACGTTCAGCAATTACCTCACTTGGCCGCCGATCATCATCGGAACTATTAACCACAGGTTCTAAAGTCCGGGTTTTTTTTATCGCTGTCATAACATCTCCCCCCTCGAACTGGATCAACTTAGCACCTGATTAAGGCTAAATCTAAATCAGTTCGATGCACTTGTATGTCCCCCATATGAGGGACAAATTAGCCACTCCGTTTTTTTGCTCTGGGGTGGGTCTGGTCATAAACCTCGGTGAGCTTGGTGATGTCGAGGTGGGTATAGCGTTCGGTCGTGGCCAGTGAGGCATGACCGAGCAGCTCCTGGATAGCGCGCAGGTCGACACCACCGGCCAGAAGGTGAGTGGCGAAGGAGTGGCGAAGGCGGTGCGGGGTGACGGAGATATCGGCTCCGGTGAGCAGCGCCCGTTCTTTCAACATGCGCTGCACGCTGCGCACAGATAACCGCTTGCCATACTTATTGAGAAAGACCGCCTGCTCTTCGTCAGGCGAGATACGCTCAGCCAGGTAAGCTTGCAGATACTGCACCGCGCCCTCCGGCAGTGGCACGATGCGCTCCTTGCGGCCCTTGCCGAATACGCGCAGTTCAAATTGATGCAGGTCAACATCATGCAGGTTAAGCCCCGTGGTTTCCGATACGCGCAGGCCGCAGCCGTACATCACAGCCAGCAGCGCCAGATCGCGCAGCTCGCTGGTTCGATCCGTCTGGTGCATCAGGGCTGAGGTCTGCTCCGGCGGCAGTGTGCGGGGCAAACGCTGGGGTTTCTTGGGCGGGCGTACACCTGCAGCAACATTGGTATCGCACCACTTGTTATGTACGGCTGCATCGAAAAAGCTGGCCAGTGCGGAAAGTCTGCGGGCAAGGGTGGCGGCGGCAAGGCCAGAGGCATGAGATGAAACCAGCCAGTCCTGCACCTGCGTGCGGGTAACGGATGTGAGCGTTGTCTGCTCTCCGCAAAAATCGATAAAACGGGTCAGGTCGCGCCGGTAGGCATTGACGGTATGCACACTTGCCAGGCGCACATCGGCAAGCTCATGCAGAAAGGACGTTACCGCCTCTTTGAGGCCCGGTTCAGCCTTCATCTCCGCTGCCACCATCATCTGACTCAGCCATTTCAAAACGATTGCCACCCAGCGCCTTGGCGACATACATGGCCTGATCGGCTGCTGCGATCAGATCTTTCACAGCCATATCCTTCTCATCTGATGAAAAGGAGACACCGATACTGACTGTCGACTTCTCATCTTGCTGCAAGGCATGCGAAGCAATGGTGAACACACTCTTTGAAGCAATTTCTCTGGCTTTTTCTTCGGAACAGCCGGGCAGCAGCAGAACAAACTCATCGCCACCCATGCGAATCAGCGGATCATTGGCACGCACATGCAGGCGTAAAACATTGCTGACCATGGAGAGCACGTCATCACCGACCTCGGCTCCCAGCCGGTCATTGAGCAGCTTGAAGTGATCCACATCGGCATACAGGCAGGCTACTTTGGTTTTTCCGAACCATTGTGACAACGGCTGATGGCTGTGCGGCTGCAGGAAGCGGCGATTATGGCTGCCGGTAAGCGTGTCAGTCACAGACAGCCTGGCCAGATGTTCACGCGCTACCGCATGCTCCAGCGTCATGCCCACCACCTGTGACAAATGCTGCAGAAAATCGCTGCTCTGGTCGGGCGCAAAGCGGTCGCGATCCACGGAACCGACACCGAGCACACCAAACGGTTTGTTCAAATCACCCAGTGTCAGCAGGGCAATCGAACCCAGATGCTGATCCTGGGCATCCAGCCATTCAAACGAGCTTTCGGGAGACAGTTGTACCAGCCAGGCCTGCTTGCGCGAGAGTCCCATCTGCTTGATCTCGCCTTTTTCCACCCAGACCAGATCCCGATCAGAGAGTGCATCAAGCTTGTGCCCCCCCATAAAGCTGGAGCGATCCAGCCAGAATCGGACAAAATCGAGCTCAAAACTGGAGCGCAGACCGCGCAACAGGGTAAAACAGAGATCTTCAGGATCGGTGGATTTAAGCACCTGCGACTCAAGTTCAAACATGCGGGAAAACAGACGCTCATTCTGGCGCAAGCGCTGCATCACTTCAGCCACATAGGCTTTCAGTTCGCGGTTCTCCTCGCTCAGCTTCTGGAAGCGCCGTGTCGAGAATGCATCGGCTTTGTTCTCATTCTTGGGATCAGTCATCGTTGCAGCGTCTCCTCAAGCAGAATTTTCCACGGCTGGGTTTCCGAGTCACGTGCCAGATAGAGACGCTTGCGCCCCTGATCGGCAAAGTTGCTGGAACGGTAGTGCTGATCAAATTCAGCCACCACCATTTCACCCTCAGGCCAGCGGTTGGGGTCATGCATCACCGTCATATTCGCGAACGTCACGTCCACAAAAGATTTGTTCGCATTCACACGCTGTTTGTAACTTCTCCATGCATCCAGATCGCGCTCGCCGGAACGAAAATTCCGATGGTAATGCGTCAGATACGAGTCCGTGTTCAACGACCCCCAGTCACGCCGCCACGTTTCAATATCATTGCGCACAGAGTCGATGAGTTGACGTTTTTTGCCTGTTTGATCGAACTCAAGATTTTCACCGACAATGACCCAGCTGCGCCCCAGCTTCACATATCCGGCCATCTCCACCAGACGATTGTTGGAGATGGAGAAGCAACCACGCGTGTCCTGGGGCGGACGACGCAGCACATCCAGCGGATAGCCGTGCAGCCAGATACCGTTGCCGTTTTTCTTGTGCAGGTCATCCAGTTCATTGGGGTAGTCGATCGGGAACGCCACCGGGCCATAGCGTGAGTCCAGCTCTGCACCCTGCAGTTTTTTAATAAAACGATAGATGCCATTAGGTGTTTTACCATCACCCTGCACCTGCTTATCACCTTTCATGGAGCCGGTCACCACATACTCATCGGCAATTTTTTTCAGGCCGCCCTTGCCATCGGATGCATAGAGGTACATACGACTGCGGGCCTTATCAAACATGAATACGTTGGCGACATCGGAGCCGGGCAGAAGAATATCCACCGGGTCACCTGAGTCCTGAGTCAGCTTGTCGATAAATGAATCCAGCCTGGCATTGGCTTCGCCCAACCCCTGTCCGAGATCAGCGGAGGCAAGCAGTTGCTCCTGCTGCCCGATATCATCACCGTAAGCTTCGGCCTGCTTCATCGCCTGCACGGCCTGTACCCGATGAGCCTCGGCTTCGAGCAGCGCCACCAGTGGATCCTGTTTTTTGGCAGAGGCCAGCAACTCAAGCGCCTGTCCGGGCTGATCCGATTTCAATGCCGCCGTTGCGCGCAGAATCGTGCGTTCCTGCGACTGCATATTGCGCACCATCTGGTGGTTTCCCTCTTTCAACACCTGCGAAGCATAGGTCATCTGATCATCGGCAAGCGCCGCAGTAGGCAGCGCCAGCAGCAGCCCGGGAAGAAGTAAGCGGATCAGTTTATAATGCGGTTTCATCAATAATTTTCCAGCCGGTATTAGTCTTCCTGAGCAATATCTGTTTAAGGTCATCACTTTGATGCGAGTTGGATCTGAAATGCTGCATCATCACAACCTTCACCTGCCCGTTTTTCTGCCCGGAGACCACGATATTCTCCAGCTCTACCGTGATAAATTTCTTGTTTGTGATCACGCCGCGCTTGTAATGTTCCCACTCCCAACGTGAATTGAATTCTGCGGCCGGCTTGAATGTTTCATCATAGAAGGCGAAATAACTGTCGATATCCTGCCTGCTCCAGGCAGAGCGCCAGGCCTCAATGGCAGCCAGCACTTCCTGCTTCCGGCTTATCTCCACAGACGGCGTCACTGCTACTGTTGAAGCTGCCGCAACCACTGCCGGCTGGGCCTGTGATGTTCTGATCTGCTGTTTATCACTGTTGCGTATCTGCAGCAGCTTTTCATAACGCTGGCTTAAAACCGGATTTTTGTTGCCGGCCAGGGCTTTTTTGTACGACTCTGCAGCCAGCTTCACATAAAGATCACCGATATTTTCATGCGCAGTAACATAACCGGGATTGAGTGTCAGTGATGCTTCCAGCTCGTTGATGGCCGCACGCAGATCACCCCGTTCATTATAGATGACAGCCAGATTGTTATGCGGCTCGGCCAGCTTCGGCTGCAAATCGATCACCTGGTGAAAGGAGACGATTGCATCATCGAAATGGCGGCTTCTGGCCTGTGTCACACCGAGCAGGAACCACGCCTGATAATCGCCCGGTGTCTCTTCGACAGTCGTCTTGAGCAGGTTGATGGCAGTGATGTCATGGCCCTTGGCAATCATTGCTTCGGCGGCAGCCGTACTGTTAGCGGCTGCCAATGCCGGAGAAGAAATCAACACAAGTAACAGGAAGCATATTTTCCTCAGCATGGCGGGTATCGTAACGGGCTTTAACAAAGGAACAAGACTGAGCAGGCTAAAGCGCATCTTTCACTCCTGCAGAAGCAGGCAACATACCACCGGAAAGCACCAGTTTCATGCCCTCCTCCACACTGATATTCAGATGCCGGACTTCCGATGCCTTAACAAACAACAACCAACCCGTGGTTGGAATCGGTGTTGACGGGATAAAGACAGAGAGGCGAATTTCGCTATCTCCCTGCATCGGTATCGGCCCTTCGCCTGTAACAAAACCGATGACCATGCTCTCAGCATTGGGGAATGGCACCATCACCACTTCCTTGAATGCTGCGGCATGATCGCTGAAAATGGATTCGAGCAACTGTCGTGTCGCGCTGTAAACCGTGCGTACCAGTGGAATGCGGCCCATGATCCGGTCAATCAGGCGCATCATCTGATTGCCGACAAAGTGGGTGGTGACTGCACCGATGACAATAATCGCCAGCAGCGCGAGTATGATGCCAAGCCCCGGAATTGCGAAACCCAGTACCACTTCAGGCTGATACTGCTCCGGCAGCAGGCTCATGGCGCGATCAGAAATGCCGATCAGCCAGTCAATCAGGGCTGCCGTCACCAGAATAGGCGTCAGTGCAACAATGCCGGCCAGCAGATATTTGCGTAGTGCGGCCATCAGAGCAGCTTCTCCCCATTCTCTTCAACCGGATGTAACTGCACGGCATTCACTGCCGGAGCCAGCATGGACTTCACTGAAACCATACTGCCGACATCCTGCTGGCTCAGATGTTTTTCGAGAAAAGCCACACTTTCGGCATGCGGATGCGCAATCACCACACAGCGCAGGTTTCTCTCCACACAGCGGCGCGCGCGATCCCAGGCCTTCAGCATGGCCTGTTCGTTGATATCATGATCGAGAAATATCTGCCGCGATGCCCAGGCAATGCCCTGTTCAGCCGCCATCTTCGCAGCGACACTTTTGCCGCTGGTTTTTGAGTCGACAAAAAACAGGCCACGCTCCTGGCAAAGCTGCATGACATGGCGCATGGGCTGTTCAAGCAGCGTCAGATGTGAGCCCATATGATTATTCACCCCTTCCACATAAGGAACCATATCCAGATCACGGATAAAGGTCTGCCGTAACTGCTCGCCGCTCATCTTCTCATGCAGAAAAGCCGCCGACATCCTGTCGCGGTACTTCTGTGTGCTCGGCTCCATGGGCAGATGCAGCATCACGATCTGACCGCTCTGATGGGCAAGCTCAGCCGACTGGCGCGCAAACGGCGCATCCGGAATCACCGACACGGCAACCGGCACCGATAATTTGAGTATACGCTTCAGTGCCGGGAGATCATAACCGACATCATCAAGAATCAGCGAAATGCCGCGTTCGGCCAACGGCACAACCGGCAGTGACGGCGGTTCAATCGACTTGTGATCTTCAGCCATCGATCTTTCTATCTCTTCCGCCACCGGTTCCTGTGCATCCGGAATCGCAACGTGTTGCTGCTGCTCCGGCCCACTATCCTTGCCGCTGTTCAGAGCCACGACTGTCAGCAATACCGCCAACAGCAGCGCCAGTAGCGCTACCAGCCAGAGCGGCAATTTTCTTTTATGCGTCATGAGCCGAGCTCAACAAACAGCCAGACAGACTCAACCTGCGTGCAGAGCGTTCAGGCCTCTGAGCAAGTCCAGCGCACGCTGCAGCTGTGTATCCATCCGCAAACGCTCCTGCATTTCATCACTGGCCTCTTTACCCGGTGCCTCATCCTTTCTGGCCTTCTCTTTTTTACCATTGCCATTGGAGAGATGTCCCTTCAGATCGCTCTCTGAAACCGACGGCAGTTTGCTTTTCGCCTGCTCATCCGGCTTGTTGATGACCTGTTCAACCTGAATATCCGGGTCGATGCCTGTGGCCTGAATCGAGCGGCCGCTTGGCGTGTAATACAGGGCGGTCGTAACCTTGATGGCCGTACCGTCCTGCAGCGGCACTACCGACTGTACACTGCCTTTACCAAAACTCTTGGTTCCCATCAGTACACCGCGGTGATGATCCTGCAATGCGCCGGCAACAATCTCGGATGCCGATGCGGAGCCGCTGTTGATCAATACAATCAACGGCAGCTTGGCAAGTTCATCACCCGGACGCGCATCAAAAGTCAGGCTCTTTCCGGCCCGTGATTTGGTGCTGACAATATTACCTGTCTCCAGGAACAGGTCGGATACTTCAACCGCCTGATTGAGCAATCCGCCAGGATTATTGCGCAGATCCAGCACAGCGCCGGAGAGCTTGCCGCCCGAACGTTTCTTCAAGTCGGCAATCTGTTCTTTAAGCAGTTCACCGGTATGTTCCTGGAACTGGGTGATGCGCAGGTAGGCATAACCCGGTGCCAATATGTCACTTTTCACCGATTTCACCTGGATAATGGCTCTGACAATCTTCACTTCCAGCGGCTGATTTTCACCCTCGCGGAAAATGGTCAGCACAATGCTTGTGCCGGGCTTGCCGCGCATCAGCTTGACAGCCTCAGGCAGCGAGATGTCGCGCGCCAGTTGATCATCGATCTTGATAATCAGGTCGCCGGCTTTGATGCCAGCACGGTCGGCAGGGGTATCTTCGATCGGGGAAACAATCTTGATGCCGCCTTTTGCCGCAGAGATTTCGATGCCCAGGCCACCGAACTCGCCTTTGGTATCCACGGTCATCTGCTTGTACATCTCTTTATCAAGGTAGGAGGAGTGCGGATCAAGACTTGAGAGCATGCCGGACAATGCGCCCTCGATCAGCTGCTCATCGCTGACCTTTTCGACATAGGCACGCCTGACCATTTCCATCACACGGGAAAACTTCTGCAACTGATCGTAATCGGTGGCTGCGTTGGCCTGCTGGTAACCTTCTCCGGGCTGCCAGGCCAGTACACCTGCTGTAAGTACGGCGCCTGCCCCCATGGCCAGTAGCACTCGACGAAACTTCAAAGACATATCGTTCTCCATTTAAAACCATTAAACCTGATCATTCCAGCAGCATGCCTTACATGATCAGCAAAACAACCCTTACCATTTTCTGTTTGGCATGCAGGATGCCAGCCCGTTCGCGGTGACACCAGCCTTTTGGGCTGGCCACATTCGCTCAATAACTGTTTATCTGAAACCCCCGGAACTCAGCGCCGACACCAAAGCTGCGGATTTACTGCCTTGCCACTGTCGCGAACTTCAAAGTAGACCGTCACATTGTTCACCCAGCCGGTACTGCCCGCATCAGCAATACTTTCACCCTCTTCAACCCAGTCCCCAAGCTGTTTATACAGCACATCATTGTGCGCATAAACACCCAACACACCGTCACCATAATCGACAATGACCATCAGGCCATAACCACCGAACCAGTCGGCATATCGAATCTGCCCCGCAGCCATGGCGGTTACCGCTTTGACATTGCTTGCCGGTCTCATCTGCACACCCTGCAGCGCCGGCATGCCGGATTTCGGACGCGAATTAAAACTGGCCACGATGCGGCCGGACACTGGCCAGGAGAGTTTTCCTTTACGCTGACGCACCTTCTCCGTTGTTCCGCTCTGACGGTCGATACTGCGCAGATCCGCACTCATATCATCAAGCAGTCGCAGCAGCGCCTTTTCTTCTTTGGCCAGATGCGTTTCCCTGCTCTTTTTGGCACGCACATCCTTGCGTACGCGATCAAGGACGTTGCGTTTATCGCCAACACGGGCAGAGAGTTCAAACTCCGCTTTTTTCTTCTCCACACGCAGCAGCTCCAGCGCATCGCGCTGCTGCTGAACTTCCTGCTGCACAATTGCCAGCTCGGCAACCGATTCGGCGTACAGGCGGCGGTCATCATCTTCCGAGCGCATCACCCCATTGAGCAGATAACGCCTGTGCGGGATGTCGCTGACCGGTACGCCGGTCAGAACGCCCATCCAGGGAGACGTTCTCGAACTGCGTTTCCATGCCGCAGCGGCCTGATCCAGCATGGTCTGTTTCAAGGCATCAATACGCTTCTGAAGTTTTGTGGATTGTTGTTGCAGTTCGGCCAGTCTCTTGTCCGTTGCACGCACTTTGCCTGCGGCTGCGCGACTGGCCTTGCGTGCCGTAATCAGGGTTGAATCCAGCCCTTTCAACTCCTGACCTATGCTGCCCAGCTGACTTTCCAGCTGTTGTTTGACCTGCGCCAGCTTCTGGCGCTCCTGCTTGATGCGATCGATTTTTTGCTGCGTGCTAAGCTCAGCTGCGGCAACAGGCATGTTCCCGGCAATGCCAGCAAGCCAGAGGGCCGATATCGACATGATCAGAATTCTTTGCAGATTAGTCATACGCGGTGGTAAGGGTGTCCCTGAATAATGGTAAATGCACGATAAAGCTGCTCAAGCACAACCGCTCGCACCAGCTGGTGCGGCAGTGTCAGTTTGGACAGGCTCCAGCAGGCAGCAGCCTCGGCACGCACTTCATCATGCAGGCCATCAGCTCCGCCGATAACCAAATCGAGTTGCGCATCGGCAGGCAATCGCCCGATATACGCCGCCCATTTCTTGCTGTCGTGCATCGTCCCGCGCTCATCGAAGATGATAAACCCTTTTTCGGCATGCTTGAGAATATGCTTCGCCTCTTCCTGTTTGCGCTGTGAAACCTGCTTGCCACGCCCTTCCGGCAACTCAACCACCAGACACTGGGCAAAGGGCTTGAGTCGCTCGACAAACCGGGCCTCAAAATCAGCCAGTTCCCTTGAGCCTCGCCCGACAACCAGCAAGCGCAGTTTCATAAATCAGTCAGCCGATACGCGTGGAGCACTCCACAAGCGCTCGAGCTGAAAGCTCTCTCTGGTTTCCGGAATGAACAGGTGAACGACTACATCCATGAGGTCTACAATCAGCCATTCCATGGCTTCAAGCCCTTCAATTTTTGCCGGCAAATCATAGCGATGCGCCACTTCCGATACGGCGAGCGCCAGCGCTTTGAGCTGACGGTCAGAGCGGCCGCTGGCAATGATAAAGCGGTCGGTAAAATCACAGCGACCGCGTACATCTATCACCAGAATATCCTGAGCTTTCATGTTTTCCAGCGCTTCAACCACCTGGTCTGTCATCTCTTCCAGTTTTTCGTTTTTAATTACTGCCTGTGTCACATCTTCTCCTTCATGACTGCATAGTTTTTCTCAATATCACTGCATACCACTGCCGGCACCCAATCCATCAGCGACCTGCCTTGTTCTGCATATTCACGAATCAACGTTGCCGAAATATCCGGCAAGGTCACATCTACAAAACACCAGTGCCCCGGTGTCACACAGGCATCCGATCTTTCCACTTGTTGCCAGCCCTCATGCGCCGGAATGTTTTCCAATCCCTGACGGGCGAAGACCGCAACATTACACAACATCCGGTGAGCCGGATATTCACGCCACGATTCAAGCCCCACCCAGGCATCCACACCCAGCAACAACCAGGGCGTGAGATCCGGATAGTTGACCCGGAACCGGCGCAGTGTATCTACCGCCGGCGTTGGCTGCTGCCGGGTCACTTCCCAGTCCACCACCTTCACACGCGGCTGACCGGCAAAAATCTTTTCCAGCCAGCCGAGCCGCGTAAAGCCATCGGCACAACCTGAAAGCTGCCGATGCACCGGCAGGGCAGGGATCACCCATACTTCATCGAGCCCCAGCGCCAAAGCTGCATGCACCAGCGCCACATGGCCCAAATGCGGCGGATCAAACGAACCGCCGAACAAGCCAATCTGCCGCTTAGCCGGAGCCAAACCGAAACGCCTGTTCCACCCAGACACGGGTGGCAAAATCAATCAAACCCTGACCTGACCTGTGCCGAGTACGATCCACTTCTGTGTGGTCAGCCCTTCCAGACCGACCGGCCCGCGCACATGCAGCCTGTCGGTTGAAATACCGATCTCGGCACCGAGTCCGTATTCAAAGCCATCGGCAAAACGGGTGCTGGCATTCCACATCACCGAAGATGAATCCACCTCGCGCAGGAAGCGCTGACCCGCCTCATAGCTCTCGGTGACAATACTTTCGGTATGGCCGGAACTGTATTGTGCAATATGGTCCACCGCCGCATCGAGGTCATCAACCATACGCACGGACAATACCGGCGACAGATATTCTGTTGCCCAGTCTTCTTCCGTGGCGATCTTCACATCCATGCCTGCACAGCACTCGCGTGTTTTATCGCAACCGCACACTTCCACACCTTTATCCAGCATCGCCTGAATGATGGCGCAAACCACATCAGCCTTCACATCCTGATGAATCAGCAATGTTTCCATGGCATTACAGACACCATAACGATGTGTTTTGGCATTCACGGCAATATTCAGTGCCATGGACGCTTTGGCCGATGCATCAATATAGACATGGCAGATACCATCGAGATGTTTGATCACCGGCACACGTGATTCTGCCGCCACACGTTCGATCAGCGACTTGCCACCGCGCGGGATAATCACATCAACATACTGCTCGGCTTTGAGCAGTGCGCCGACCAGCGCGCGATCCGTGGAGTCGACCAGCTGCACAGCGTTCTGCGGCAGCCCGGAATCCACCAGTGCGCGGCGCAGACATGCAGCTACCGCCCGGTTGGAGTGAATTGCTTCGGAACCACCGCGCAGGATCGCC
>Ga0210044_10004771_pt1 | contig 18747 bp, 12 predicted proteins | sample CryGey13umfilter_2_FD_183959 | JGI IMG/M metagenome (GOLD analysis project Ga0210044, IMG submission 183959) | Groundwater microbial communities from aquifer in Utah, USA - Crystal Geyser 4/9/14 3 um filter (SPAdes) (version 2) | ecosystem: Environmental > Aquatic > Deep subsurface >... | reverse complement strand
GATTCAAGCACTACTCGTGCTTTGAAATCTGCATCATATGTTTTCCTTGCTGACTTCATTTTGAAACCAGTTACTTTAGTTAAATGAGTATACCTTACTCACTTGTCTAAAATATCAGGTACAGAACATTATCCTTTATCCTTTATCCTTTGTCCTTTGTTGCTTTTGTGCTTTTGTGCTTTTGTTCCCTAGCTCACCCACTCATACTTCCTTCTCACCTTGTCTTCCAACTCTTCTGGTTTCACCAACCCAAATTCGGTTATAAAACCCGTGATAAACTGATGCGGAACAATATCAAATGCTGGATTGATTATATCCAATTCCTTTGGTGCTTCTGGCCAGACTTCTGCATCTTTGCGAAGTTCGATTTTAATTGGGTTGTAAATGGTCGACAGATCCAGCTTTAAACTTGGCGTCACCACATACAACGGCTTACTGGCAAAATACGCAGAAAGTCCCATGCTGAAGCTGCCAATTTTATTCAGCGCGTCGCCGGTTACAGAAATCTGATCCGCACCAAGAAACACTACGTTTACAGGCAGAAAACTGTCATCGGCAATAAAATACGCTGCAGCAGAATCCACAATCATTATGGTTTCAACACCAGCTTTAATCAAATTCCTCGAGGTAATTCTTCCTTGGTACAACGGTCTGGTCTCAGTGTTTATCGACTTAATTTTGTGATCGTCATTAATGCCAATGATGATTGCTTCAGCTGTGCTAGAGTGACAATGAGTAAACACCACATCTGCATGCTGGCATAATTCGACCCCATGCTTCACGATTTCTTTCTTGGAATCTTCCAGTAACTTTACATACTGATTCGACAATTCCATAACCGCTTTGGCTGCACTTTTTACATCTTTCAGCCCGGCATATTGCAACACTAATTGGTTATCGACAAAGCGCACCCCGTTTTTTGCAAGAGGTTCGTTTGGCCGAGCATTTGCCAACATCGACATATACTGCCCTAGCTGATTACGGAATTGCTCCATATCGGTAATATCCGTTGCTTTTGCCCATTCACCAACAGTAATAAACGTGGCAAGCGCAACATTGGTGGCACCTTGAATTTTGACCGCTATTATATCGTCAATCGTTTTTTGAATGATAGCTGGAACACTTTCGGACATGGGCAGTTCGAATAATTTATACAAGTAAAGTCATTATAGCACCCTCAATAGTGGATAGGTGAATTGACGAATCAAAGTATTAAAACAAAATGTTCCAGTTGATATTAATAGTTACGAGTTAGAAGTTAATTTTACTATATACAAGTAGCGCCCTCCTTCTTAAAATGCTAAAATCCGATAAATGTATACCGTATCGGAAGTAACTAATAAAGGAACATGGAATTCTCTGGCTGGAAACGTTCTCTTACAATCCTGGAGCTGGGGGGAGTTTCAACAGAAAATTGGGCACAACCTTTGGCGCCTTGGCGTTTTTGACGGCGAAACTTTTGTGGGGGGTGCCTCAATTATCTTGGTGAAATCACGGTTGCGCTCCCACTTGTATATTTCGAACGGACCTTTCGTAATCTCGAAACGTCCTGATTTGTCCATCCCAATCATAATTGAAACACTTTTGCCCCATATGGAGCAGCTTGCAGTACCTTGCTCAGTTCATTTTGTGCGGTTTGATCCCTTGCTTGAAATTTCCGAAACTTCTCATGATGAATTGTTGCTGACTGGCCTTAAAAAAGCACCCACCTATGTCCAGCCAGAAAAGACCATTTTAGTTGACCTAACACCATCCGAAGAAAATATTCTCTTAGGAATGAGCCCTTCCCAGCGAAATGGCGTAAAAAGAGGCATTAAAGACGGCGTAACGGTAATATTCTCAACTTCCGACGAAGATTTCAATACCTTCTGGAAAATGTATCAAAACACCGTCAACTTGCGCCATTTTGTATCTTATTCAAAACGATATTACTACTCGCAGCTTGCAGCGCTTAAGCAAGAAAACAACTACGAAATCTGCATTGCTTCAGTTGGTGGAATACCACAAACCGCTTCCTTGGTTGCCTACGACGAGTCAACTGCCTACTATCTACACACCGGTCGTGCTTATTCTACAGATCCTTTGGCGAAACATGCTTCCAGGGTTCAAGTCTGGGAAATAATGAAGCGAGCAAAAGCACGTGGGCTAAAGTTTATGAACTTGTTCGGCATCGCAAAACGTGAAAATGATCCAGACGATCCTTGGGCGGGCCTAACCGAATTCAAAAAAGGCTTTGGTGGCGCAATTGTTGAATATGTCGGCGCTTACGACTATCCCCTCACCTCAACCTACTGGTTTATCTGGATGATGGAAAAAACGAGAAAACTGTGGGGATACCCCTACTACCTACTCAAACAAGTCCTCAAGAGCTAGATTAGTGAATTGACGAATTGGTGAATTGATGAATTAGTTAAATGATGAATTAACGACAAATGGTATGTTCAAGAGGTTTAGCGCTTTTCTGCTCTAATGCTTTAATCCTTTATCCTTTACGCTTTAATCTTTAACCTTTATCCTTTACGCTTTAACCTTTAACCTTTAACCTTTAACCTTTAACCTTTAACCTTCAACTACTACCTGCATCCTTTCGAGTCAATCATATACGGAGCAGGATTAATTACCGTGCCCTGATAAGCCAAACGAAAATGCAAGTGCGTACCGTATGCCCATCCTGAACTTCCCATATACCCAATTTCTTGCCCTTTTACCACCGTGTCTCCAATTCCCAATCCCTTCGCTATTCCCTTACCAGAACCACCATTCAAGTGACCATAAAGTGTAGTAAATCCATTTCCGTGGTCAATTTCTACGCGCCATGCAAAGCCACAACGAAAACCATCACATTTATATCCAGCACTAATCACTCTTCCGGCTGCTGCTGCAACAATAGGAGGATTCCCTCCTCTTGCTGCGTAGATATCAATACCATCGTGGTAACTAAGAAAACACCTAGAAACGCTACCACTGGAAGGCACCGGCCAACCAAGAAACTTGGCTCCACTTGGAGGGGTAAAAGTTCCACCTCTACTTCCATAAATTAATAGTGACGAACGTTTTGTTGTAGTGCTCTTTTTAACCGTGACCACAGGAGCAGTGTTGACTAAGAATATTGCCTGCCCAGCCTTCAGAGCATAAGGAGGTAATAAAAAGTTTGTCTCGGCTAATGTTTGCTTGTCAATCTTGAAGCGAGATGATAATGAATCCAATGTGTCTCCTGCTAATACCGTGTACAAACTCCCTGCCAACGGCGGAATCTTTATTTTAGTTCCGGGTTTTGGCTGGACTGTTTTAGAAAAATTATTTGCCCACCGAATACTGTCAGCGGTAATTTCGAAGTCTTTAGCGATATTATCGAGCACCTTTCCCCCCAACGTATCATCGTAAGTTACCACATATTCAATGGTGTCACTGCGTTTCAACTCTTTAGGCATACTAGTAATCAAAGAGCCTGCTTCGATAACCGTATCAGCGGAGGAAGCATATACTAAGGCCGGAGACGCAATGTCATATTTTCCGACAATGCGGTTCTGAATACCTTGTCCAACTATAAACGAAAAGCCCATAGCTAATAATACAAACACCGAAATCGCCTGCAAAAAGAGTGCAAATACATTACCTCTTCCCCAATAAAACAATTGTAAGGTGTCTACTCGCAAATTAATCAATACTTTTTCTATGCCAACAAGCATAGACAAGAAAAATGATACTATTGCAAGAATTTTACTGACAATCCAACCAAGAAATTGAGTAATAAATAAACCTACACCATAACTGTCAACAGTTTGGGTTCTTGAAAAAAATTTGCTTTGTTTCTTTGCATGCAGGAGTGCGTTGACATCCGACCCTACTAATTGTTCTTCACTCAAGGTATATCCAGTCAAATTTATGCCCTTTTAACGACGCTTCTAGAAATGGGCGGTATGTATTATACCATTTTTGGACCAGTGAATTAGCAACCTGAATAATTAGTAAATTGCCCACTATAGATTCCCCCGTGCTTTAGTGCTTTGCTACTCTAATGCGTTAATCTTCAATCGTTACTCCAATTCAAATTCTTGCCCTGGCTCCGGTATCACTGCATTCAGTTGCAATTCATCGCGAACCAACTGTGCAAATACGGTTCTATTCATTTGATCCCCGTGTGTAATGAAAACTTCTTTGGGCGAATGTCCAAAACTTCGCAACCAGTACAATAAATCATGTTGATCAGCATGCGCAGAAAACCCGTTTAACGTGTGAATTTGGGCATTTACCTCGACATCTACACCATGAATTCGAACTGTTCTTGCTCCATCTATGATACGGCGCCCTAAAGTTCCAGGAACTTGGAAGCCAACAAAAACTATGTGCGCATCTTTATGGGGTAATGTGTTCATTAAATGATGTAAAACCCGGCCTCCAGTACACATTCCACTTCCTGCCATAATCACCGCACCGCGTTCACCTGCAATTCTTCGAGAATCATTCGCGTTTTCTGTGTATTCTAATCCACGGAAGGCAAATGGATCATCACCCGAGTTTACGAGTGCCATAGCGTCTTCGTCGTAATATTTCTTGTACGCTCGGAAAATTTCAGTCGCCTTGATTGCTAACGGACTATCAACATAAAATTTCAGTCCCTTTAACAGCTTACGCTCGACAAAGAGGTTAATCTCGTACAAAAGTTCCTGCGTTCGCTCCACAGCAAAGGTTGGAATTATCACTCGCGATTTCTTTAGTGCAGCATCTTGCAAAATTGCAAGCAATTCTAACAACGTTGAGTTCTTGTCTCGGTGATTTCGCCCACCATAGGTACTTTCGATAATGACATAATCGGCTTCACGAATGAAATCGGGATCCTTGATAATACGTGCACCTGTTTGGCCAAGATCTCCGGACATAACCAGTTTTCGCTCTCTACCCTGTGTATTCATATACCAGACTTCAAAGGCGACTGCCCCCAAAATGTGACCAGCTTCACGCATACGGAAAGCTAAATCTGGGGTCAATTTTACTTGTTCTCCTATCGGATATGTTTCAAAAAGCTCCATGACTGCAGCGATATCATCGCGAGTATACAAAGGCTCGTGGCGAGAATACCCACCTTCTTCGCCACCACCAGTATTACTTTTTTCACGAGATTTTTCGTTTTTATAATATGCGTCTTCCTCTTGAAGCTTTGCAGCATCCATCATAATTATTTCGGCTATACTCTTGGTTGCATCAGTACTAATGATTTTTCCAGCAAATCCGTTGTTTACGAGTTTCGGAAGTAAACCCACATGGTCAAGATGGGCATGAGTCAACAGAATATAATCAACGTGAGCCGGATCAAAGGGAAAAGGTTCAAAATTAAGGCGTTCGACGCTTTCTTCTCCTTGGTACATCCCACAATCAACTAATACCGTAGTTTTACCTGTTTCGAGCAAATAAGAAGAACCTGTAACAATTCCACCAGTTGCACCGCTAAATTTTATTTTCATAATGACTATTAACTTTTAGATATTAGATACTAGATGTTAGATACTAGTTGTTAGCTACAGATACTTTGTTTCCCATAATTTATTCACTGCATTTCCACATCTTCAATCTTCGTTCCTCGGTGCTCTAATGCTTTCTTGCTTTAATACTTTAATCTTTATACTTTAATTCTCTAAACCAATATCCACCCGTCCTGTTCCCCGTCCAAGTTCTTTACCGCCAAGTCGATACGACTTTGCGCCTCGGCATATAAGGTCGCAACAACATCTCCAACATTAATTCTATCACCCACCTGCCTCGTTAGATAAATTCCTGCACTTTTTGCATATGGAGCACCCAAAGCACGAGTGATTTGCACAATAATATGATTATCGTAGGTCTTAATTAGTCCTGCCTTTGTCGATTTAATCTCAAAGGTATAGTGTCCAGGAAGCAGGTCTTCCGCTTTGACAATTTGCTTAGCACCTTGAGATTTTCCAATTTTCCAAAACTGTCGTAAGGCTTCGCCAGAATCTAACGTTTCGCGTAGGATTTCGTGTGCGCTTTGATAGTTATATTTACCCGTAAGTGCGATTAATTGTGCTGCCATGTCTAACGCCAGATTTTCCATACCAATGGGACGTCGTTTATCTCGCTCTAGAATCCAAAGAAGATCACGCGCCTCTAATATTGGGCCGATTCCATTTCCGTCTGGACCTTTTGCTTGACGCTTGTACACAAATACTTTAATGTCGAATTTAGCAAATAACGTCTCGAAGGCTTTGGAAACTTTAGCAACATCTGCCACAGAAACTTTTGCTGTGTCACCATAAGGAAGATCGAGCAACACATATTTACAGCCTGCTGCAATCTTTTTAGCAATAATACTCACCACAAATTTGTCGTAAGATTCGATATGGAGAGGTTTTTCAATCTGAATCAAAATATCATCTGCTGGGGCAAGCTCAAGTCCACCACCCCATGCTAAACAACCCCTGGTTTCGGCTACTACACGCTTAATATCAGCTTCTGACAACGAAACAGGCATAAGAGTTTCTAAAACATCAGTGGTGCCTGCAGGCGATGTTATTCCTCTCGTGCTGGTGTTTGGAATTATGAAGCCAAGTTTTGACATAAGCGCGACAATTACGGGAGTAACTCCTTTAGAAGGCAAGCCCCCTATTGAGTGCTTATCAACAACAAACCCGCCTAAAGATGAAAAATCAAGAATAATACCTGTATCCGACATGGCCTTAGTTAAACTATACATTTCCTCGTCATCGAAGCCAGGATTATACGAAGTTGACGCAAAATAGGTCATTTCTATGGGTGAAAGCCTGCGTTTTGCAATATCATACATAATCTCGCGAATTTCATCGTAAGACAGCTTTTCGCCTTTGATCTTTTTTCTGATTGAAGCTACAGATTTTGCTTGTCCTTGTAATTCAACCGCGACTCGATCCAGTTCGGAAACTGGATAGGTATTCCAAATTGCTGCAGGAATACCAATATGGCCATCATCTACGATGGTATCGGTGATAAGTGCGGTTGCACCAGTCTCATGACCAACAAAATATAGATCTAACAAATCTCCTTCTTTAACACCGTATTGGTCAGCAGTAAAACGATTTAAGTAGACTTCTAGGGCGGATTTGTCACCTAAAATGTCTAGTTTCTTGGGGCGAAGATAAACCATATGACAGTATAGCAGGAAATTAAAGTTTAAAGCATAAAAATTAAATGATAAAACCAAATCACGAACTAGAGTTATTCAGTACATTGACCAAAAACACTGAGGCTTTACTCTTTTACCTTTATTCTTTACGCTTTAAAGTTTATTCTCTCAGGTTCTTCAAGAACTCCGCATTGCTTTTACTCGTCTTCATACGCTCGATCAACACTTCTGATGCGTTCTCGCCATTTTTGTCAATATTGTCTAACATTCTTCGAATTAGCCACGACATTTGCAACATTTCTTGACCTAACAACAAGTCCTCTCGACGAGTGCTGGAGCGAACAATATCAATAGCGGGGAAGATTCTTCGCTCACCTAGGTTTCTATCCAGGTGCAATTCCATGTTACCAGTTCCTTTAAATTCTTCGTAGATCAAGTCGTCCATTTTGCTACCAGTGTTGACCAACGCGGTCGCAATAATAGTTAAGCTTCCACCTTCTTCAAAGTTTCGAGCTGCCCCAAAAAATCTTTTAGGAGGATATAAGGCTGCGGGGTCAAAGCCTCCTGACAGAGTTCTTCCCGAGCTCGGAACTACCAGGTTATACGCACGAGCCAACCGGGTAATACTGTCCATTAATATAACCACATCTTTGTTCCATTCGACTAACCTCTTTGCGCGTTCGAGTGCCATTTCGGCAACAGCCACGTTGTTTTGTGGATGCTCATCAAAGTTAGAGGCGTAAACTTCACCTTTAATGGATCGTTGCATGTCGGTTACTTCTTCTGGGCGTTCGCCAACCAATACGACAATTATTTGAACATCTGGGTGATTGACCGAAATACCATTAGCTATTTCTTTTAAGATGGTCGTTTTACCCGTTTTTGGCTGAGAAACTACCATTGAACGCTGTCCGTAGCCAATTGGGACCAATAGATCAATGATTCTGGTTGAAAGCACGTCAGGAGCCGTTTCTAGATGCAATTGTTTGTTTGGGAAGATAACGGTTCGCTTTTCGAAAGGTAAGCGCTTCATGTTTTCGATTGCGCCCATACCACCGACATAATCGACTTTAAGCATATTCCGGTATTTTTCACCTTCTTTGATTGGACGAACAACACCTTCGATAATATCTCCTGTTCTCAGTCCAAACTTCTGAATTTGAGTTCCAGAAACGTAGATGTCACCATTGCTTGGTAATACTCCATCAACGCGAGCAAACCCATGCATACCATTATTCACAACTTCTAACATACCCGAGGCATATTCGAAACCACCCTTAATAGTGGACGCTTTTAGTATTTCGTAAATGAGTTTGTCCTTGTCTTTTGCGGAAAATTTGTCTGCTTCTGGAATTTCATATTCTGCTGCCATCTTTTTAAGGGCAACAAGCGTTTCTTCTTCAAGTTTTTGCACTGTTAACATAAAAAAAGGTGATTATCTTAAGATCTCTGCGAGTAATTCATGCGAGAGGGTTATTTGCTCTTATTGTACCACAAAAATTTCATAGTATCTTTTTCTTTACGGTTCGGTAGCGTAACGGAAAAATCTTGATTTTGCCGAAGCGGGCGATAGTGAAAGCTAATTATTCCCATTCCTACTAAAATAATATTTTTCTTTTTTCGGATCTTGACCGTTATGAGAAATAGCTTCGCTGTTTCGAATAGGGAAAGAGAGAAAAAAGAAAAAATGGGGGATCGGCACTGCCCCAAACCGATCCCGAGAGAAATCCCCCAAATCCGGACTTTTCTCGAGCCTTGGAGTAGTGCCTTAGATCTCCTCATCCTTTGGCTCAGAGCCTCCGAACCAAGGGATAAAGATACCTAATATACTAGAATTGTACTCTAGGACACTGCCTGTGTCAATAGTCGAAAGTTGGTAGGTAGATAGTATTCTTGCGTGATGGTTACGCAGCGATGACGCCGCAAGAATGGGCAATGGTATGGTTGCATTCTCCAGAGAATGTGGGTCGTAGCACGAACATAGAACAAACTGGCTAATTCCATCGGGAAAAGGAGCCTCTTACACTCAGCCAAGCTTGGAAATATTGGGGATCCCCTTATGTGCCAAGATGTCTTTAAAATTCAATTTTTTTGCCTCTTTGTACCGTTGTTCAAAAGCAATTCCGGGCTTTACTTCCCCTAAAAGACCAACTTCACCAATAAACAAGGTCTCCTTCCAGGGCTTTCCCGTTACAGACGATATCATGGCAGCAACCAGGGCAAGGTCGGTTCCAGCATCTTTAAGAGAAATCCCGCCGTTCACTTTGATAAAAATATCTTTATGATCTAAATATAGTTTCGGAATTTTCTTCGCAATCACGGCGGCCAACACTTCTACTCTGTTTTTTGAAACTCCCTCAACAACACGACGAGGAATAGCAAAGGTAGAATCGTTGACTAACGCTTGGATTTGCACGATCATGGGGCGTGAACCTTGCAAGGTAATTCCCAACGCGCTACCCGGCTCGTCAGACGAGAGCGAAGAAACCAACATAGTGGCGAAATCCGTTTTGTCACCCATACCGGTAACTCCCATATCTAAAAAGCCAACTTCGCCTGTGTCACCATAGCGATTTTTCAAGGTGCGAATCATACGAGTGTTTTCAGAACCGACTTTTTCAAGATACATAACTACGTCAACAATATGCTCCACCGTTTTTGGGCCGGCGACATAGCCTTCTTTCGTTACTTGCGCGATAAGAAAGACAACCGTTCGAGATTTCTTGGCCCAGGCAGTTAAGGCGGAAGTAACCGCTTTAAGTTGACTCATCCCACCGGATTGCCCCTCCAAATCGTTATGCTGCAACGAGTGAATTGAATCAATCACAATGGCATCAAATTCTTGCGCCACAAGCCCATCCATAATATTGCCCAAGTCTTGATCAGAGAGCAGAAATAGGCCGTCTGGGACCCCATCAACTACCCTCTCAAGCCGTTCGGATACTTGATCAATTGATTCTTCGCCGGAAATGTACGCAACCGTCATACCGCTTGCAGCAAAGTTCGCCAAAACCTGCAATAGCAGTGTTGATTTGCCGATGCCGGGGTCTCCTCCAATTAAGGCAACGGTGCCTTCGGCAATACCTCCTCCCAAAACACGGTCCACTTCTTCAAAACCTGTTTGAAATCTTCGTAACGGTTTTCGTTCGTAGGAGCCCGCCTTTACAAAGGTAGAGGCAAATTGGGCGTTCACGCCGAGTTTATTTCGTGATTTTTTGGGGGCATCAGGAGCCTCTTCAAAAGTGCCCCATTCTTCACATTGGGGACATTTTCCCAACCATTTTTGCTGGGTTGACCCACAGCTTTTGCAAACATACATAGAGGATTATAGTCTACTGGACACAATTAATAAAACGTAACAAATGTGCTGCTGCGGCAGAAGTTCCTAAAAAAATTATTTACCACTTCTGCCGCAGCAAACCAACGTAACTACTCTACTTCTTCCACCAACGGCGCTACCTTATTGCTTTTCCGATTGCTGTTAAGCGTGGTTATTGACGCCTGCAGCATTTTAATAAGCTCCGTCAACTCCAGCTCGATCCTGCGAGCAGCTTCTGCCTCGAGCTCCCCGGCTTCGACCAGAAGTTTAGTCCAGAAGAGTCCCCGATATGCTGCCTTTCTAGCGACATACAGATATATTGACAGGCCACTTTTGGTGTGAATATTCTGAGCCAAATACATATTTAACGCCACCGCCGAAACACTTTCTGCCCACCACTGGCTTAACAGAAAATCTTTCTGCTTCTTCTGCAGTTCGGCAACTTTTTTGTATACCGAGACCGACAAGTCAAAAGACTTGGTTTGTAATATTGATTCTTCCATAAAAACAGTATGGTACGGGAAAAGTGAACGACAAAATAAAGCATAAAATATAACGTTTAAAGAATAAATTTGCCAATAATGATTCGGAATCTTTTCGGAATTTAACCTTTATACTTTATACTTTATACTTTATACTTTAATCTTCTCCCTCTTTCAACGTAGAAAGGTCCACTAGAGACATCATTTGCTCTCCCTTATTCTCCACTTTCTTCAAATATCGGCGAAATGCACCTCGTATTGTTTCCATATCCACTGGGTTTTTGAATGGATTAAATTCCCTTTGCGTCGTATACAAGCCAGGCTTCCCTATTTGTTGTGCTACAGCACCCGATAAATGAGTTACGTTGCCTGATACAGCTGAACCATCGGACAATTTCTGCATTTGCTTAAGTGATTGTGCAAGTTTCTCACCCTGTACTAAAATATTTGTCTTTGAGACTATCGACAAGGCACCGCTTTTCGTCAACAGCGAGAAGCTTGATTTTTCATTGCCAAGCCAATCGTCGAATTTCTCTGCGTTTTTCCTCGTTCTCACATAGAGCATAAACAAAAACTGCGCTATGCGAATATTGTTATCCAATCGAGCTTCGTTTAGGGCAGCTTGAAAATCTGATCCGACCTTATGTTCACCAAATACAACCTGCAACGTTGGTTGGTATTTACTTGCTGGACTGTTTTTAAGCTGTTGAAATACATCAGAAAGATGATCAAACAGTAAATGGTCCACATTAATTCGAGTTCTTCTCTCAATACCAAAATCGGCACCATCACTGGCGATAAGGGTAAAGGTATCCGGCCTGGTCATCCCAGGTATCACAAATTTATCCAATACCCGCGTTAACGGTTGAACATTTCTTCTGAGTAACTCAAATAGAATAACGTTCCGCCGCTGACGGGAAGCTTCGCCTTTAAGTCGTTTAAGAGCCAAAACAAGGGCTTTTGAGCTAAGATGCGAGACATCATCGCTCCCCTCTTCCACAAATGGATTCTTTCCGACTAATAAATAATCAGTCATAAGATCCTCGGTGCTAGAAATCACTTTGTCACCAGCTTCGGTCATTGCCGCACTAACTTCCTCGAACCATTCCTTCAACAGTGCCCTATTCGCCTTTCCGGTAAGTCTGTCACCCTTCGCAATAAAAGTTTTCTCTGCAACAGTGACTTCGTTTGGAATAATCGGTGCTGAATATATTTCTCGGTCTGCGAGCATAAAAAAATCAAGCAAAATCGCAACGGACTCATTTTCTTTACTTTGCTTATACTGATTGCCTACTGCAGTAAGATCAATCGTTGAATTCCGCATTCTGATTAGCCGTGTATAGCGATGAAAACAATTATCAAGATGATCGAACTTTAACGGATTATGGTCTCCATCCTGGTTAAGGAAACCACTCTTCACTAACGCCCGCAAATTATTGTATAAATCTACCTTTGTTTGTCTATGTCGTGCTGTATCTTTTTGCTGAAACCACCCACTACCGACACCTTGAACATTCAACACTTGCCCAACACTAGAGACATTCTCCATAACTCTTAATGCTCGCATTTCTTGAATAATTTTTCTTCCTAACAATACCTGCGGATCCTCGTCTTTCTCCGGTTCTAGGGTCGAAAAAATGCGGCCAACCTTTTCATTGAAATTTGGGCAAGCAGTATCGCGCCATCTTGAATTGATTTGCGTTGCGATTGCAGCATGTAGTATTCTTGAATATTCCATCGGAGCAATACTTTGCAGAATACTCTCAACTTGCAACGGGCTAAAATCTTCTATAGGTAATGTTGATTCTCTTTTTGTATAATCATGATCTACAGAAACCGGGTCGTCATATACCCAATGTTTCCCTAACCCCACATGTTTCACTTCAGGAGCAAGTCCTGTTTCGCGTTTACCCACGAATTAGTATAACATCTAAATTGACTGTAAAGCACTAAAGCAGTAGAGCTAGAAAGCACAAAGTTGAACCGCTGAACCTTCTATTGAAGAACTTTTTGCATTCGTTGCTTTCATGCTTTAGTGCTTTAGTCTTCAATTCTCAACTTCTTCCCTTTCATCCCAATTTCTAACGCCAACCTTTCCTGGCGAAGTTTTGAATCTAACAAACTGTTTTCTAGCACATAATCGGCCACAAGGTTTTCGACTTCGTGCTGTAACAAACGGCGCAATGGACGTGCCCCGTATTCTGCGCTAAACCCTTTTTCGATTACATATTTTTTCGCTTTTTCGTTAATGTTTACGGAAATATTCATCTCGTTCAAGCGATTGTTTAATTCTGTTATCAAGATTTCGAGAACCTTTGCAGCGTCTTCTTTGCTTAAGCCCTTAAAGATAATCACGTCATCCAAACGGTTTAGCAATTCAGGACGAAGTTTTTTGCGAAGCTCTTTCATCAGCTTTTCCTTCATTTCTTCATAAGCTTCGGTACTTAACTCGACAATGTCACGTTTGCGCTGGTCTCGGTAGAAGCCAAGCACTTTATCTTCTGCAATTTGCTCTGCGCCAATGTTCGAGGTCAAAATGATAATGGTATTTTGGAAACTCACACGGTTACCCTTTGCATCCATTAAGTGCCCGTCTTCGAGAATTTGTAACAAAATATTGAGTACGTCAGCATGCGCTTTTTCAATTTCATCGAACAGAACAACGCTGTAAGGATTTTCTGCGATCTTTTCGGTTAACCAACCACCTTGCTCAAACCCTACATATCCTGGAGGAGAACCGATTAACTTCGAAACGCTGTGTTGTTCCATATATTCGGACATATCGATTTGTATTAGTCGATCCTCGTCATCCCCAAAAAGATTTTTCGCTAACACCTTTGCAAGTTCGGTTTTTCCAACACCGGTCGGGCCTAGAAATAACAAGCTTGCCCATGGTCGTCGCTTACTACTGATACCAACACGACCGCGCTTAACTGCATTTGAAACTTGCTTAATAGCGTCTTCTTGACTGATAATCAACTCTTTAATTTTGCCTTCTAGCTGTAGCAACATCGACGTTTCATCGGCACTTACCGTCGCAATCGGCAACTTGGTCCACATCGATACAATATCACGAACGTCACCATCGGTAATAGTAATTTTTGATTGCTGAACATCTTTTTTATGCTTTTCTTGCAATTCCTTGATTTTGCGTGAGGAAAACAACACTTCACGTTGCATATCTTCGGCTTCTTTATAGTCGCCAACACTAACCAACCTGTCTTTTTTCTCTTGAAGTTCCTTGCGCTGCTTCAATAGCTCTCCCAAGCCACGGTATTTATATTCACGGGTGAATTTCTTCTTGCTTGCTGCCAAATCGAGAATTTCTATTGCTTTTTCGGGAAGTACGCGATCAGGAATATACTGTGTCGTTAGTCGAATTGCGGCGTCTAGCGCTGCTGGTTCAAAAGTTACTCCATGTTCTTGCTCCAATTGCTTAACTGCATCATTAAGGAGTACCGAGGCTTGTTCAATCTCTGGCTCTTCGACCTCTATGACCGAGAAGAAACGAAGCAACGAACGATTGTTTTCATACAATTGGTGAAGCTCTTCGGGATTTATCGAGGCAATGACACTAATGCCGTTGCGTTCCAAAAACGCTTTGAAAGTTGCTCCCATGTTCATTCCGCCACGCATGGGCGAGCCCAGTAGCGAACCAAAGTCATCAATATACAGGACAACCTCGTCTGAGCCGTAGGCATCGTTGAGCACTGCCATTACCTGTTTTTCGACATCCGTAGGAAACTTTGCCATTGCAATTATTGCTGGAAGATTCATGCGAAGAAGTTTTTTATGGGTGGTTGAAATTGGTACATCGCCGTCAACCAAACGATATGATAATTCGTCGATAATGTGGGACTTCCCTACTCCGCTTGGTCCAACAAGCAACACGTTTCTGTTGCGAGCTCGAAGCAAAATAGTAAGTATTTTGTCCGTAAATTCTTTTCGTTGTTCCTTGGCGACAACTGGGTCAAACTGTCGAAAGCGATTGGTCAAATGCTCGGTAAATAACGAGATTGCCGATTCGCCGTTTTCTTGCTGCATCGTGGGCAACGGTTTAGACGTAGGCAACGAAACGTCCTCAGCTTGTCGCAAAATTTCGAAGGGCATCGAGGTAGCTCGCAGCACATCATTTACAAAATTTGGTAGCGAGGTGATATGCGATAGTAATTCTTTTACAAACGACAAGTCTTTAGTTTCACCACGGAAAAGTGCCAAAAGCACATGTTCTGTGCCAATATAATAGCCGTTTCCTTCTCGCGCAATTCTTGCCGCCTCAAATAACAAATCGTTTGACGCTTGGTGAAACTCTATGGTTGGATCTTTTCGCCAAGTTTTCGATTTAAAGGCTTCAGGAAGCTCTCCGGTTAACCTTTTTATGGTTTCAGTCGTGTCAATGCCAAACTTTTCTAGCAAAAAATAGGCTAAGGAATCTTTATCAAGCAAAATGGCAGAAAAAAGATGTTTCGGCTCAACATGGGTTACCTTCACCTTTTGGGTAATTCTAAAAGCGTTTTCAATCATTAATTCGAACGGTTTCGAAAAACGTGATAGTTGCACCGGAGTCCGTTTTTTTGTCTTCGATATTCTCATACTAGCAATTATAGCAGGCGACTGCTAAATGGCAAGGGAGCGGAGCTTGTCCCATCGTTATCCTTGAACATATCTAGTCTCTACATGGCAGTGAAGGCATATTTGCATAATGCCTGATATGTTTCACTTCCTCCATGCACAATCACACCTCCGGTATTAGAAGTCATCGCAGCCAGTGCAAACGGTTGTAGGGCTGTTCCATTGCTTACTGAATAAAGCTCCAGCTTTGTGCCTGGGATTGAATTTGAGATACATTCCTGAATTGTGACTGGCGTTCCGTCTTCGGGCAATTTTTCTAGTAGCTTCGGTCGTGTAATGTGTGTCACCTGGACCCCCTTACTACCACTTGTGTCAAGCGATTTAAGTACGCCGACATTACTTGAATTGTTTCCAAGTTTCTTCCTAAGAGCATTTAAATCTACAATAGAATATGTGAGCCCCTCTTTTGAAACGCCATCACAAATCATAATGTTTGAACCTACTCTTTTTAATAGTACACTTTTAGGGATAAGCATGGATAAAGCATCAACCGATACCCCTTGTCGAAGAAACAATGGTTTAAGCGCTTGTAATTGCAATAATGCAAACCACAATTGTGACTCTGCAATTCTAAATCCGGGCTTATCAATAATCGGAATTCTATTTTCCTCCGCATACTTAATGATCGATACCGGCAAGGTTCTTACGTGATTCCAAAGCAGATCGTATTTTTTAGGCGTGGCAAATTCCAAACCAATTTCCGATGGTTCCACGCATTCGCACTTCCAACCTAGACTCGTTAGAATTGCAGCAAAAGCTTTCTGGCTTTGAGCGGCAACGTAATCGGGATATGTAATTAAGCCGATTCTAGACTCTCCAACTTTGAGACCCTGATTTTCAAAATATCGCGCTGTATTAATTGCAAACCGTTTCGGATTGCATGAACCATCTCTGAAGTAATCCCACATACACAATATTTCTGCCGTTCCTAATGGTGATAAGTTTGGATCAACCAGTACAAGCCCTTTTTCCCTGTTGTACACAATGTCGTCTCTTGAAAGAATAGGATTAACAGTCACCGGCAATCCTTTATATTCAAGTTTGGTAGGATGTTCCACCAAATCATCAACTATTCTATGTAACAAATCTTCTTGCTCAATAATTATTGGTAGAGCCACTTGAAATGCATGGTACATTGATATTTTCTTTACGAAGTTTTCAACTTGCTCGCCTGGTAATACAATCTCAGGGGCTCTAAAATCACCGAATGAAATAGTTGTACCAAGTCCAAGTGTTTCAACAGTATTTAAAGCAGACCCACTCGTATGCATCTGATCATCTCTTGCAAATTGTCTACTTGCAAGCTTGCCAAGGGAGGTCGCCAGGGCCTTTGCTGAAGGTTGATAGTAAATGCCATATTTCTCAGCAAATTCATTCTCAATTTGTTGTTTGCTCGCTACTACTGCGCTTTTCATAAAATTCTGTATTATTTAATCTTTAGTTAAAACTCCGAGCATAAATTGTCCAAGCTCCAAGGTTCTATTAACGGTAATATTCTTAACAATTCCGTTGTAAGGTGAATTAACCTTTATTGAACTTGTTTGTCGTAACATCGTCCCCATCAATTGACCTTTAATAACCGAATCACCAATCTTAACTGTTGGAAGGAAAATTCCTGACGAAGGCGCATAAAGTGCCTTCTTTTCTTGAATGGTAAATGTTTCACTTTTCATTACTAGTTTACATTGCGACTCTTCAATAACTCCTTTTCGATACAAATAATTCAAGATCGTAGCAGTGTCTGCTACTACTTTATTTGCCTCATAAGCCACCTCTTCAGATAATTCTAGAACATATACCTCCTTAGTGAGATATGCATTATTCGAGAGATATGGATAAAGGACAGCTTCATCGAAAGTCCCGCTAAATGAATACCCGAGTTCAATATATACTGGAACATCGAAGTTTATAACGTTGATTATTTCATGCGGATAGTAATATACATGTTTTATCGAATTTACTACTGAGTGAATATCAATAATAACATCTGCCTTTATAGCGAGATTAAGCAATGTATATGCCAAGAGCTTTTCCTTTGTTAACACAAGGTTATTGGTATCTTCCTTGATGTGTGCAAGAAAATCACAATCATTGGGCTCGATTTTTGGAAAGATTCTATTCCAGTCATGAGGTTTCTCTTGACTAAAATCTGAATGACCAATAAGTTTGTCGCCCACTTTGGTATCAAGCCCCCAAGGATTAGCACTAGGAACAAGCGTAACAGCTCCTTTCAGCAAATTCCTTTTCAAATAAGCAATCAGTGCAAATACTACTGGTATACCTGCGATTTCTGGTCCATGTAAGTTCGCCTGTATATAATACTGCTCGCCCTGAATATCAGATGAGACAGTATATACATCAATATATTTCTTTGCTCCAGAAGCGCACTCCCCAACAAAAACCTTCTTATGCGTAAGTTTATTCATATAGCTCTGTTCTCAATTTATTTCTCTTGAGGACGAGAGCTTTAGCTTCCCGCGGTACCACCCCATTTTAGACTTGCTTGAATATTGACTCCTCGCTACAAAAAATACTTCGTACAGCAAAAACAGCATGCACAAAACGTTTCTAATAAGCTTGATTATTAAGGGAAATCGCGATTGCGACCCCTATTTAATAAAAAAACTCTTCTTACGAAGAGCCTCTATTTCAGTAGTCTACACTCTTTGACTTTCTCTGGTCTCCATTCTTTCGAACGACAACCTTAATCGCCAATTGACTTACTTGCACAAAGGCTTTCTTCAGTCCTTAAGGCAAAGCGCGTTCACTTTCGAAGTGTGATATTGGGCTTGCAGCTACCCCAACTTGCAGAATCTCTTTTCTAGGTTACTATTCCCTGCCTTTTAATTTGTAGTGCATTATAACCGATAGTCTGTACACGTGTCAATAGTTATTTTCCGGAGAAATTTACAAAAAGTAAACAGGCTCAAGTTTTAGTCCTTGTTTTGGTGCTAAATGTACAAATTCGACCTGCTATCCAATCCAAGTTTCAACCCTCATTTAAAGGCACAAACTCTTTACACAGAAGAATGAAACTCTACGGGCATAGCCTGTAGTTTACCGGGCAGATTCAAATGAAGAACCCCGCAGCAAGCTGACGGGGTATCTGGCGGTTAATTTATTTCATACTCAAAGAATGTGAGCTGATTTCGCTCAATTAAGTCATATTGTTGCCCTTGCTTTTGTATGTACTCCCTAAT
>Ga0210044_10004770_pt1:0-17500 | contig 18749 bp, 17 predicted proteins | sample CryGey13umfilter_2_FD_183959 | JGI IMG/M metagenome (GOLD analysis project Ga0210044, IMG submission 183959) | Groundwater microbial communities from aquifer in Utah, USA - Crystal Geyser 4/9/14 3 um filter (SPAdes) (version 2) | ecosystem: Environmental > Aquatic > Deep subsurface >... | reverse complement strand
ATAATTAATTTTTTTAATGACGTTGCCAAGGAAATGAAAAAAGTTACCTGGCCTACAAAAGAAGAGTTGAAAGAATCAACTGTTATTGTTATTGTTCTTTGTCTTATTCTTGCCCTTTTTACCTACTTTGTGGACATGTCAGTCAATCAGTTAGTTAAAGGCATATTCTGATAGTGGAACAAACAAACGGTAAATGGTACGTCGTTAGAACGTTTTCAGGTCATGAAAATAAAGTTAAAACTTACATTGAAGCTGAATTAAGGGAAAATGAAATCCTGAGATCAAGAATTTTTGAGGTTTTGGTTCCAACTGAAAAAGTTTTCGAGGTGAAAGACGGAAAGAAAAAGACAAAAACTAAAAATTTCTTTCCAGGTTATATTTTGTTGAATGCTGATATGGATAATCATGTAAAAGATTTTATATCAAATGTTCCTTCTATTATGGGATTCCTTGGCGGGAAAAACGCTCCAAACCCACTCTTGCCTGAAGAAATCAAAAGAATTCTTGGCAGAATTACGCAAAATGAAGAGACAGAAAGAAGTGATACAATTTTTAATATCGGAGACGCTATAAAAATAGTGGATGGACCTTTTAATAATTTCACCGGCGTTATTGAAGAAGTTAACGAAGAAAAAATGAAAATTAAAGTCATGGTTTCGATCTTTGGAAGAAATACTCCGGTTGAAATTGATTTTATTCAAGCTGAATTAGGTAAATAGTAAAATAAATATTAGGAATTAATATGGCTAAAAAAATTGATAGTTATATAAAGCTGCAAATTCCCGGAGGACAGGCTAATCCTTCTCCACCGGTTGGTCCTGCTTTAGGTCAAAAAGGTGTGAATATTATGGAGTTTTGCAAACAGTTTAATGCAAGAACTTCTGACAAACAAGGTTTAATTATTCCTGTGGTAATTACGGTTTTTTCTGATAAATCTTTTACATTTGTAACAAAAACTCCACCTGCTGCTGTTTTATTGAAAAAAGAGCTTAGCATTGAAAAAGGCTCTGCTGAACCAAATAAAACTAAGGTTTCAAAAGTAAATAAAGATACTTTGAAAAAAATCGCTGAACTTAAAATGCCTGACTTGAATGCAAATGATATCGACCATGCTATGAGTATGATTGCCGGTACTGCAAGAAGTATGGGCGTATCAGTAGAAGAATAATAAAATTGGATTTGGATATGAAAGAATCAAAAAGAGTTAAAGAATTAAATAAGAAAATTGATACTGCAAAAGAATATTCTTTATTAGAAGCTGTAACTACATTAAAAAATAATTCCAGCGTTAAATTTACAGAATCTTTGGATGCAGCAGTTAAACTTGGTGTTGATCCGAAATATGCCGACCAAATGGTTAGGGGAACTGTAACTTTGCCTAATGGAACCGGTAAGGAAGTAAAAGTTCTGGCAATCACTCGAGGCGATAATATCGAAAAAGCTTTGAAAGCAGGTGCTGATTTTGCCGGTTTCGAAGAATATCTTGAGAAGATTAAAGCCGGTTGGACTGAGATCGACGTTATTGTTGCAACTCCTGATTCTATGGTTGAATTGGGTAAACTTGGCCGAATTTTGGGTCCAAAAGGTTTGATGCCTAACCCAAAAAGCGGAACGGTTTCAAATGACGTGGCTGCGGCTATCAAAGAAGTTAAAGCAGGAAAAATTGAATTCAGAGTAGAGAAAGCTGGCATCGTACATGTTTCACTTGGTAAATTATCTTTTGATGCTGAGAAATTAGTCGAAAATGCTAAGGCTTTTCTTCAAACAATTAACAAATTAAAACCATCTTCTTCAAAAGGAACGTACTTTAAGAGTATTTTCCTTTCAAGTACGATGGGTGTTGGATTGCAGATCAATAAAGATGAAGCTGCATTCACTGTTAAATAGAAATTACGCACTCATTATAAATAATGCTTCAAAATAATAAGTCACTTTGTTTTAGTAGGAATAAGGTATTAGATGAAAACTAAGAATGAAAAAGCTGAATTAATATCTGAAATCCAAGAAAAACTTAAATCATCTTCTGCGGTTTATTTAGTTGATTACAGTAGAATTACTGTTGCGGAAATTAGCGCTTTAAGAAAAGAATTTCTTAAAGAAGGAGTTTCCTACAAGGTTTTCAAAAACACACTCTTCCAAAAAGCACTCGAAAATCTGGATCAATATCCTGAATTTTCTAATTACTTGACCGGAATGACGGGATTTGTTTTTGCAAACGAGAACAACTTTATTGCGCCTGCAAAGATTATTAAGAAATTTTCTGAGGATAAGAAGAAATTTTATTTCAAAGGCTGCTATGTTGAAAATCAATTTTATGGCAGCGACCAACTCGATGTTCTCGCATCAATGCCTTCGAAAGAAGAAGTTATTGCGGGTATTATCGGTAGTATTGCTTCACCTGCTTCAGGTATTGTCGGAGCAATCAATGCAGTCATGCGCGAATTAGTTAGCGTTATCGACGAAATTAGTAAAAAGAAAGTAGCATAAGTTTTAGAAAATTAAACAGGAGATAAAAATGTCAGAGAAAGTAGCTGAATTAGTAGCAAAAATTAAAGAATTAACTTTAGTTGAGGCTTCAGAATTAAAAAAAGCATTAGAAGAAGAATTTGGAGTAACAGCAGCAGCACCAATGATGATGGGAGCAATGTCCCCGGCTGCAGCAGCTCCGGTAGTTGAAGAAAAAACAGAGTTTGATGTTGTTTTAGCTTCTTTTGGAGCTAACAAAATTAACGTTATCAAAGTGGTCCGTGCTCATACAGGTTTAGGCTTGAAAGAAGCTAAGGATTTAGTTGATGCAGCTCCAAAAACTGTCAAAGAAGCCGTTTCAAAAGACGAAGCTGAAAAAGTTAAGAAAGAACTCGAAGAAGCTGGCGCAACGGTAGAGTTGAAGTAATTAAAACCTTCAATACAGTCAAAATTTCAAGAGTGGTAAAGTGAATAAATTCGCTTTGCCACTTTTGTTTGTTATTTAAAACAAAATAATTAATGGAGGAAAGGATTGGACAAGCAAAAAATCAATAAGTTAAATAACAGAATAACTTTCGGGTCCATTATCCCTGCAATTGAACAACCGAATTTATTGAATATTCAAGTCGAATCTTTCGAGGAGTTTATTCAGTTACATACACCGCCGGCTAAAAGAATTAACTTTGGCTTGCAAGAAGTTTTTAATAAAAATTTCCCCGTCTTTGATAATAAAGAATTTTACAGATTAGATTTTATTGAATATTATATCGAAAAACCAAGATTTTCGATCCCTGAATGTGAGGAAAGAGGATTAAGTTATTCAGCTCCGCTCAAAGCCAAACTTCGTCTTTCTACAAAGGATGACGAAACAAATGAATATGTAAATGCTATTGAGCAAGAAGTTTATCTTGGCAATTTGCCATTCATGACAGAAAGAGGAACTTTCATAATCAATGGCGCCGAAAGAGTGATTGTTACCCAGCTTCACAGATCTCCCGGTGTTGCTTTTAGTCAAACTGTTCATCCAAACGGTACCCCTATTTTTGCTGCAAGAATTATTCCTTTCAGAGGTTCGTGGGTTGAATTTTCTACTGATATTAACAACGTGCTTTTTGTTTATATCGACAGACGAAAAAAATTCCCATCCACTACACTTCTGCGTGCTTTGGGTTACGAAACCGACGAAGAAATAACAAATTTATTCAACCTTGTTGAGGAAATTAAACTTAAAAAAGTAAATTTAGATGATTTCCAGGGTAGAATTGCTGCTGATGATGTGATTGACCAGTCAACAGGTGAAGTATTTGTAAGCAAAGAAGGTGAGTTAACTCCCGAAGTTATTGAGAATATTAAAGCTTCCAGCGTAACAGATATAAAATTATTCGTTCCTTCTACAAATTTGGAAGAGAATTTAATTATAAATACACTTAAAAAAGATATTTCTAAAAGTAAAGAAGAAGCTCTTTTCTCTATTTATCGTCAATTAAGAACCGGTGAAGCTCCTGATTTGGAAGCTGCCAAATCGTTAATTGATAAATTGTTCTTTGATGAAAAAAGATACGATTTGGGTGAAGTCGGCAGATTCAGAATGAATGATAAATTGAAATTAGATATCCCGAAAGAAACTAAAGTTTTAACGGTCGAAGATATTGTTGCAATCATTCGTGACATTATTAAATTAAGAGCCGGTGAAATTCCTATTGATGATATCGACCATTTAGGCAATAGAAGAGTCAGAACTGTCGGAGAACAATTACAGCAGCAATATAATATTGGTCTTGCAAGAATGGCTCGTACTATAAAAGAAAGGTTGAATGTTCGGGACCAGGAAAATCTGCAGCCTCAGGATTTGGTAAATGCGCGTACAATTTCAAGTGTTATTAATTCATTTTTTGGTACTAACCAGCTATCGCAATTTATGGATCAAACCAATCCACTGGCTGAATTAACTCATAAACGCCGTGTTTCTGCTCTTGGACCGGGTGGATTAACCCGTGAAAGAGCCGGATTCGAAGTGCGTGACGTTCACCATTCGCATTATGGCAGACTTTGCCCCATTGAAACTCCCGAAGGTCCCAATATCGGTTTGATTTCTTCATTGACTATTTTTGCTAAAGTTAATAAATATGGTTTCCTCGAAACTCCATATAGAAGAGTTCATGATGGCAAAGTTTCGAAACATGTTGATTATTTGAACGCCGATCAAGAAGATGCATTCACAATAGCTCAGGCAAATGCACCTTTGGATGAGCAGGGTAAATTTATCAGAGACAGAGTAAAATCAAGGCATCGTGGTGAATTTCCGGTGGTTCCACCATCTCAGGTTCATTATATGGATGTTGCTCCATCCCAGATTGTTAGCGTTGCTGCGTCACTTATTCCTTTCCTTGAACATGATGATGCTAACCGTGCTTTAATGGGTTCAAACATGCAGAGACAGGCAGTTCCACTTTTAGTTCCTCAAGCCCCAACCGTGGGAACAGGAATGGAATATAAAGCTGCTCATGATTCTCGAACTATGATCCTTGCTGAAAATGATGGAGTTGTTGAATTCTCTGATGCTAAAAAAGTTATTGTAAAATATATTACTGATTCAAAAAGTTTTGAATCACTTACATCTTTTGATGATGAAAAAAGAGTTCAATATGATTTGACTAAGTTCTCCGGTACTAATCAGGAGACTTGTTTTAATCAAAAAGTAAGAGTTGCAACCGGACAAACCATTAAAAAAGGTCAGGTGATTGCCGATGGGCCTGCAATTGAAAATGGTGAATTGGCTCTTGGCAAAAATGTGCTTGTTGCATTCATGCCATGGAGAGGCTATAATTTTGAGGATGCTATTATTCTTTCCGAAAAGATTGTTGCAAATGATGTTTTTACATCGATTCATATTGAAGAATTTGAATTACAGGTAAGAGAAACAAAACGCGGTGAAGAAGAATTAACCCGTGATATTCCAAACATTTCAGAAGAAGCTACAAAGTATTTGGATGAAAACGGAATTATCATGGAAGGAGCCGAAGTTAAAGAGGGTGATATCCTGATTGGAAAAATCACTCCGAAAGGTGAATCTGATCCGACTCCGGAAGAAAAATTGCTCAAAGCAATCTTTGGAGATAAAGCCGGTGACGTTAAAGATGCTTCTTTAAAGGCACCTCCGGGATTAAAAGGAACTGTAATTAAAACAAGATTATTCAGCAGAAAGAAAAAAGATCCTGAAGCAAAGAGAATTGAAAAGAAAGAACTTGATCAGTTAGAAAAATCAATTGAAAACAGAAAGAAGAATCATTATAAGAAACTTGTAGATAAACTTACACTTATCTGCGAAGGCAAAACCACTACCGGAATCAGAGATCTTGATGGAACTTTGATGTTAAGAAGTGGTGCTGCGATTAAAGATTCTACTTTTGCAGGAATCTCAGACTTAACTAAGTTGGATTATACCCAGGATTGGTTTAGTCAAAAACCTACTAATGATATGATTAAAGCCTTGTTTGTAAGTTATTTTGATGTTTTGGCTGATATTGAGGAAGAGAATAAAAGAGAAAAATTGAAAATACAGAGTGGCGATGAGCTGCCTCCGGGAATTGTCCAGTTGGCAAAAGTTTATATAGCTAAAAAACGAAAAGTTAACGTTGGTGATAAAATGGCAGGCCGTCACGGAAATAAAGGTGTTGTCGCTAAAATTGTTCCTCTCGAAGATATGCCTCATTTGGAAGATGGAACTCCGGTTGATATTATTCTAAATCCACTTGGTGTACCTTCCCGTATGAATCTTGGACAATTATATGAAACTGCTCTTGGATGGGTTGGAAATCAATTAGGTGTTAAATTTGAAACACCGATTTTTGATGGAGCTAAAGTCGAGAATGTAGAGGAATGGCTGGCTAAGGCTTCCTTACCTACCGGTAGTAAAATTAATTTGGTAGATGGACGATCAGGCGAAAAATTCCATCAGAAAGTTACATGCGGTTATATTTATATGATGAAGCTTGGACATATGGTTGAAGATAAGATTCATGCCCGATCAATTGGACCATACTCCTTAATTACACAACAACCGCTTGGTGGAAAGGCTCAGTTTGGTGGGCAAAGATTTGGTGAAATGGAAGTTTGGGCGCTGGAAGGTTATGGTGCATCTCATATCTTGCAGGAGGTTTTAACTGTTAAAAGTGATGATGTAATTGGCAGAGCTAAAACTTATGAAGCAATTGTCAAAGGTGAAAACGTTCCAAAGCCTGGTGTTCCAGAAGCTTTCAATGTAATGATTAAAGAATTGCAAGGATTGGGACTAGATTTAAAAGTTAATTAGTTTATCTAAATTAAACTTCTTTAAGGAGATAATCATGAGGTTAAAAACTCAAGAAAAAACTATCAAAGAAATAGAAAAATTGACAATAAGTTTGGCAAGTCCCGATGCTATTTTATCAAGGTCGCGGGGTGAAGTTACAAAGCCTGAAACTATTAATTATAGATCTTTCAGACCCGAGAAAGACGGGTTGTTTTGCGAAAAAATATTTGGCCCGGTTAAAGACTGGGAATGTGCATGTGGAAAATACAAAGGGATTCGGTACAAAGGAATTGTTTGCGATCGCTGCGGAGTTGAAGTAACACAAAAAAGTGTTCGCCGCGAAAGAATGGGACATATTCAACTTGCTGTTCCAATCGTTCATATTTGGTTTTTTAAAGCTCTTCCGTCAAAAATCGGTAACATAATCGGAATGACTACAAAAGAACTTGAAAAAGTTATTTATTATGAATCCTATGTTGTGTTAAATCCGGGTATTACCGGCTTAAATAAAAAAGATTTGATATCAGAAGATCAATATTTTGAAATTGTAAGTTCGCTTCCACATGATAATGATGCCCTTGATAATAATGATCCTAAGAAATTTTTAGCTAAGATCGGTGGCGATGGAGTAAGGGAACTACTTAAAAGTATTGACGTTGAGCAACTCTTCCATGAATTAAAAGCTCAGCTTGAAGTTGAAACTTCTCAGCAAAGACGTACTGATACAATCAAAAGATTGAGAGTTTTAGAAGCTTTCAGAGAAAAAGAAGGTAAGGTACCTAATAAACCGGAGTGGATGGTCTTTGGTGTAATACCGGTTATTCCTCCTGAATTAAGACCTCTCGTTCCTCTTGAAGGTGGGCGATTTGCTACTTCTGACTTGAATGATTTGTACAGAAGAGTTATTATCAGAAATAATCGACTTCGCAGATTGATAGACATTAAAGCTCCCGAGGTTATTCTTCGAAATGAAAAAAGAATGCTTCAGGAATCTGTTGATGCTTTATTCGATAACTCAAGAAGGGCTAGTGCCGTACGAAGTGACGGAAACAGACCTTTAAAATCTCTGTCTGATATGCTTAAAGGAAAGCAGGGTCGGTTCAGACAAAATCTTTTGGGGAAAAGAGTTGATTATTCCGGACGTTCGGTAATTGTCGTTGGTCCTGAATTAAAGTTGCATCAATGCGGTCTTCCTAAAGATATGGCAGTTGAGTTATTTAAACCTTTTGTGATACGAAAACTTATCGAAAGAGGTGTTTTTAAAACTGTTAAAAGTGCACGTAAAGCAGTTGACAGAAAAGAACCGATAATTTGGGATATTCTTGAAAAATTGATTGAAGGACATCCTGTAATGCTTAATAGAGCCCCAACTTTACATAGGCTTGGTATCCAGGCTTTTCAGCCAATATTGATTGACGGAAAAGCTATTCAGTTGCATCCTATGGTTTGTACTGCATTCAATGCTGACTTTGACGGTGACCAGATGGCTGTTCACGTACCGCTTTCTTGGGAAGCTCAATTGGAAGCTTCTTTGTTGATGCTTTCAAGTCATAACATTCTTTCTCCGCAAAACGGAAGCCCGATTGTTGTTCCGACTCAGGATATCGTTTTAGGCTGTTATTATCTTACAAAAAGTAAATCTGGTGCCAAAGGCGAAGGAATGTACTTCAGTGATTTTGATGAAGTTGTCATTGCCTATGATAATAAAGTTGTCGAATTGCACACAAAAATTAAATTAAAAATAGATGATAAGTTCATTGATACAACTGTCGGCAGGGTAATTTTCAATAAAATTGTTCCTAAAGAAATGGGATTCTTCAATGAATTGTTAATAAAGAAAATCTTCAGTGGTTTTATTTACAAAATGTTTATAAAATTAGGTAATGAAGTAACTGCAAAATTCCTTGATAATTTAAAGGACTTGGGTTACAGATACGCCACTGCCGCCGGTATTTCAATTAGTTTCAGCGATATGTTGATTCCCGATGAAAAAGCAAAAATTGTAACGGAATCAAATAAAAATGTTGCCGGAATTATGAATGAGTTTGAACAGGGTTTGATTACAGATGCTGAGCGATACAATAAAATTATTGATGTTTGGACGTTTACTACAAATAACGTTGCTAAAACTTTGATGGATAAAATCAGATCCGATCAGGGTGGATTCAATCCTTTGCATATGATGGTTGATTCAGGTGCTCGAGGTTCGGCAGAGCAAGTAAGACAGTTGGCAGGTATGCGTGGTTTGATGATGAAACCTCAAAAAACTTTAACCGGTCAATCAGGTGAAATTATTGAAAACCCAATTATAGCTAACTTTAAAGAAGGTTTGTCAGTTCTTGAGTATTTTATTTCAACTCACGGAGCGAGAAAAGGTTTGGCTGATACTGCTTTGAAAACTGCTGATGCGGGTTATTTGACCAGAAGATTGACAGATGTTGCTCAGGATGTCATTATTACTGAAAAAGATTGCGGAACTATCAGAGGTGTTTATATTACTGCTCTGAAAGATGCAGAACTCGAAAGGGAACCGCTTGCAGAAAGAATTATTGGACGTGTTGCTCAAGAAGATATTTATGACCCTAAAAATGATGAGTTAATCGCTGAAGCAGGTGAAATAATTACTGAAGAAAAAGCTGAAAGAATTGACGATGCAATGATTGATTCGGTTTATATAAGAACAGTTTTAACCTGTGAGTCAAAAAGAGGTGTTTGTGCCAATTGTTATGGTAGAAATTTAACTACCGGTAAGCAGGTTGAAATTGGTGAAGCAGTGGGAATTGTTGCAGCTCAATCAATTGGTGAGCCGGGAACTCAGCTTACATTAAGAACTTTCCACTTAGGTGGAACATCTTCACGTATTGCAAGTCAATCCCAGGTAGAATCCAGTATTGAAGGAAAAATTAAATTTGATAAATTGAATTTCGTTGAGAAAACAGATTTCTTCGGGAAAGTTAAAGTTGTTACAGGCAGACGTGGTTCTGTTGGTATTTTTGATGATGATGATCGCCAATTGAAGAAATTCGATATCCCTTATGGTTCTGAATTACTTGTATCAGATAATCAAAAGGTGAAAAAAGGACAACCTATTTACAATCATGATCCTTATAATGCATTGATTATTACAGATATCGCCGGTTCTGTTTATTTCGTTGATTTAGTCGAGAATGTTACTTATCAGCAAATTGCCGACGAGCAAACTGGACACGTTCAGAAAGTTATTATTGAATCCAAAGATAAAAATCGTACTCCTAGCATCGTAATTAGAAATGAAAAAGGTGCTGAAAAGAGTTTTAACCTTCCTATCAGAGCGTATTTATCTGTTGAAGAAGGGGAAACGGTTCAACAGGGAACAGTGCTTGCAAAAATTTCAAGGCAAGCTGCAAAAAGCAGGGATATTACTGGTGGTCTTCCTCGTGTAACTGAGTTATTCGAAGCGCGAAGCCCTCATGATCCTGGCGTTATTTCTGAAATTGAAGGTACGGTTAAATTTGGTGCTAAGAAAAAAGGTTCAAGAGAAATTATTGTTGAATCTTTGGATAAAGTTGATCAGAAGGTTTACGCAGTGCCTTACGGTAAACATATTTTAGTTCAGGAAGGTGATGAAATTCCTGCCGGTGAAAAAATTACCGATGGAGCAACAGACCCGCACGATATATTGAAAATTAAAGGTCCAAATGCAGTTCAGGAATATTTGGTAAATGAAATCCAGGATGTTTATCGTTTGCAGGGTGTTAGAATTAATGATAAACACATCGAAGTGATCGTAAGACAAATGTTGCAAAAATTGCAAATCATCAATTCAGGCGATACACAATTCATTGAAGATGATTATGTTGATAGACAGAAAGTTGTTGAAGAGAATGAAAGAATTAACGGTATGGTTTACGTCTTAGATCCCGGGCAGTCAAAATATTCGATTGGACAATTAATTTCAAAAACAAAGATTAAAGAAATTAATGCTGAATTAGCTAAAAAGAATAAAGTGGAAATTGAATTCCGTGAAGCTCAGCCGGCTACGTTTAATAATAGACTATTAGGAATCACACAAGCCGCATTATCTACTGAGAGTTTTATTTCTGCTGCTTCTTTCCAGGAAACAACAAAAGTATTAACAAATGCCGCTATCGAAGCAAAAACAGACTTTTTGCATGGATTAAAAGAGAATGTTGTCATGGGACACTTGATTCCAGCCGGTACAGGTTTGAAAAAGTATGAAAAAATAATTCTCGATTCCGAATTGGAAGAAAATTTAATTAACCAGAATGAAAATGTAGAAGCAGTAAAAGAGACAGAATGATAGAAAAATTGTTATTTTTCAACGCTCTTAGCTTGACAAAAATTAATATTAATTCTATATTGAAAGTCTGAATTTTTAAAGATATTATAAAATTTTTGGAGGAAGTTTAGTGCCAACAATAAATCAGTTGGTTAGAAAAGGTAGACAAGCTGTAATCTCAAAAAACAAAGCTCCGGCTTTGGATGCTTGTCCTCAAAAAAGAGGTGTTTGTACAAGAGTTTACACTACAACACCAAAGAAGCCTAATTCTGCCTTAAGAAAAATTGCTCGTGTAAGATTATCAAACGGAATTGAAGTTACAGCTTATATTCCCGGTGAAGGTCACAATTTACAAGAACACTCCATCGTATTGATCAGAGGTGGAAGAGTTAAAGATTTACCTGGTGTTAGGTACCACATAATTCGTGGAACTTTAGATACCAGCGGAGTTGAAGATAGAAAAAAATCAAGATCAAAATATGGTGCTAAAAAACCTAAAAAATAAGAATTAAGATATGAGAAAGAAAAGAGCCGAAAAAAGGTATATTAAACCTGATCCAAAATATAATGATGTCGTCGTTGCTAAATTTGTCAATAACTTGATGTGGAGTGGTGAAAAATCCACAATGCGTGGAGTTGTTTATGAATGCTTTGACATTATTGAACAAAGAACCAAGAAGCCTGCTATTGAAGTCTTTAAGAAAGCTTTGACGAATGTTCAACCATTAGTTGAAGTTAGAAGCCGCAGAGTGGGTGGAGCTACTTATCAGGTTCCGATGGAAGTTAGACCTGAAAGACGAATTGCCCTTGGAATCAGATGGTTAAAGAATTATTCAAGAGATCGTAAAGACAAATCTATGGCTCTTAAGCTTGCTGCAGAAATTATTGCTGCTTCTAATAATGAAGGCAATGCAGTTAAGAAAAAAGATGATACACACAGAATGGCGGAAGCCAATAAAGCATTTGCACACTTTAAATGGTAAGGAAAGTTAGTTGAGTTTGGCAAGAGTAGAAATATCGAAAGTTAGAAACATTGGAATTATGGCACATATTGATGCCGGTAAAACAACTACAACAGAACGTATCTTGTTTTACACCGGTAAACTTCATCGTATGGGTGAAGTTCATGACGGTGCAGCAACAATGGATTGGATGGAACAGGAAAAAGAGCGTGGGATTACGATAACTTCGGCAGCTACTACTTGTTATTGGAAAAATAATCAAATAAATATAATTGATACTCCGGGTCACGTTGATTTTACTGTTGAAGTAGAAAGGTCTTTAAGAGTTTTAGACGGTGCAATAGCTTTATTTTGTGCGGTTGGTGGTGTTGAACCTCAATCTGAAACTGTTTGGCGTCAAGCTGATAAATATAAAGTACCTCGTATTGCTTTTGTAAATAAAATGGATAGAATTGGCGCTGATTATTTCAATGCAATTCAGATGATGAAAGACAGACTCAAAGCCAATGCCGTTCCTATTACGCTTCCAATTGGTGAAGGTGACATTTTCTCAGGCATTATTGATCTTATCACAATGAAAGCAAGAATGTATAATGATGATCCTACAGGTGCAGAATTTGAGGATATTGATGTACCGCATGATTTGCTTCCTTATGCTAAAAAATATAGAACAGTAATGTTAGAAGCCGTTAGTGAAGTTGATGATACTTTACTCGAAAAATATCTTGATGGAATTGAAATTTCTGCAGAGGAAATTACAAGAGTAATTCGTGAAGCGACTATTCAATTGAAAATTACTCCGGTTTTATGTGGTTCTTCATTTAAGAATAAAGGGGTTCAAAAACTTCTCGATTCAGTGATTGAATTTTTACCTTCTCCGCTCGATTCGGGAAATATGATTGCTCATCATCCCTATAAAAATGATCTTGTTGAAAGAAAAATTGACGAAAAAGAAAAATTTACTGCATTAGCATTTAAAATTATGACTGACCCATTTGTTGGAAAATTGACTTATATCAGAGTTTATAATGGAACATTGGAAGCAGGTTCATACATTCACAACTCTATATCCGACAAAAAAGAAAGAGTTGGTAGAATTTTGTTGATGCATGCCAATAGGAGAGAAGATTTAGATGTGGTTAGGGTGGGAGATATAGCTGCAATTGTTGGATTAAAGCATACTCGAACCGGTGATACTTTATGTACAGAAAATGATCCTGTTGTTTTGGAAAAAATGGCTTTCCCTGAACCAGTTATTCAGATTGCAATTGAACCTAAAACCAAAGCGGATCAGGATAAATTATCGGATGCTTTAACTAAATTGCAGGATGAGGACCCTACTTTTAGAGTAACTGTTGATGATGAAACCGGACAGACATTGATTTCGGGTATGGGTGAACTTCATCTTGAGATTTTGGTTGATAGGATGAAGCGTGAATTCAAAGTTGAAGCTAATGTCGGTAAACCTCAGGTAGCTTATAGAGAAACAATCACAAAAACAGTTGAAGCAGAAGGAAAATTTGTTAAACAATCCGGTGGAAGAGGAAAATACGGTCATGTTTGGATTGAACTTTCACCAAATGAACCGGGGAAAGGTTTTGAGTTTGTAAATGCGATTGTTGGCGGAGTGGTGCCAAAAGAATATATTACTCCGGTTTCAAATGGAATTCAGGAAGCAATGAGAAATGGTGTTTTAGCTGGTTACCAAGTTGTTGATATTAAGGCTAAATTGTTTGATGGTTCTTATCATGATGTTGACTCAGATGAGATTTCATTCAAAGTTGCCGGCTCGATTGCTTTTAAGGAAGGTGCAAGAAAAGCCAATCCCGCAATTCTTGAACCAATTATGAGTATAGAAATTATTACCCCGGAAGAATATATGGGTGATGTTATGGGAGACCTTAACTCACGCAGGGGAAAAATAGAAGGTTTTACAGCAAGACGCGATGCACAGGTTATTCGTGGCTCAGTACCACTATCAGAAATGTTTGGTTATGCTACGACTTTAAGATCAATGACACAAGGTAGAGCGATTTATACGATGCAGTTTTCAAAATATAATCAAGTACCGAAAGCAATTGCGGAAAAGATTGCTGAAAAATCTTCAAATAATCAAGACAAGCAAACAATATAATTTATAACTATTACATTAAGGAGTATTAGATGGCAAAAGAAAAATTTGATCGTAGTAAGCCACACGTTAACGTTGGAACTATTGGTCACGTAGACCATGGGAAAACTACTCTTACTGCCGCTATAACAATGGCTCTTGCGAAAAAAGGTTTATCTCAAATTAGATCTTTCGATAGTATTGATAATGCACCGGAAGAAAGAGAGCGAGGTATTACAATTGCAACTGCACACGTTGAATATTCGACAGCAAATAGACATTATGCTCACGTTGACTGTCCCGGTCACGCTGATTACGTTAAAAACATGATTACTGGTGCCGCACAAATGGATGGAGCTATTCTTGTTGTTGCTGCTACAGATGGTCCAATGCCTCAAACACGTGAACACATTCTTTTGGCTAGACAAGTTGGTGTGCCTAAGATTGTTGTTTTCATGAATAAAGTTGACGCAGTTGATGACCCTGAATTGTTAGACTTAGTTGAAATGGAATTAAGAGAATTGCTTAGCAAATATGAATTCCCTGGCGATGAAATTCCTATTATTCGTGGCTCTGCCCTCAAAGCTTTGGAAGCCGGTACATCTGATGCTGATCCAAGTGATGAAAGATATGATTGTATCTGGGAACTCATGCAGGCTGTTGATGATTATATTCCATTGCCTGATCGTGCAATTGATAAACCATTCTTAATGCCGGTTGAAGATATTTTCTCAATTACTGGACGAGGAACTGTTGCTACAGGTAGAGTTGAAAGAGGTCAGGTTAAAATTCAGGAAGAAGTTGAATTGATCGGTCTTGGTGTTCATAAGAAAACAGTTGTTACCGGTATTGAAATGTTTCGTAAAGAATTAGATTCAGCTATGGCTGGTGATAATGCAGGCATTTTATTACGTGGTATCGATAAAAAAGAGATTATGAGAGGAATGGTTCTTGCAAAAACAGGCAGTATTACTCCTCATAAAGTTTTTGAAGGAGAAGTTTATATCCTGTCAAAAGAAGAGGGTGGTCGTCATACTCCATTCTTCGCTGGTTACAGACCTCAGTTCTATTTCAGGACAACTGACGTAACCGGTATTGCAGAATTGCCTGAAGGTACAGAAATGGTTATGCCTGGTGATAATGTAAGATTAAAAGTTAATTTGATTACTGAAATTGCTATGGAAGAAGGTTTAAGGTTCGCTATTCGTGAAGGTGGCAGAACTGTTGGTGCGGGTGTTGTAACAAAGATTTTTGAATAATTTACATCCCGGTAGAATATTCTGCCGGGGAATATATTTTTAATTAAGGAGAGTAAAAGTGCCTGGTCAAAAGATTAGAATTAGATTGAAATCATATGATCATATTTTAATTGATAAGTCAACTGAAAAAATTATCAAGACAGTTAAAACTACTGGTGCTATTGTTGTGGGACCTATTCCACTGCCGACCAGACGTTCAGTATTTACAGTGCTTCGCTCTCCGCATGTTGATAAAAAATCAAGAGAACAATTTGAAATAAGATCTCATAAAAGAATTTTAGATATTCATAATTCCAACAATAAAACCGTCGATGCTTTAAGTAAGCTTGAAATTCCGGCGGGTGTTGATATTGAGATAAAGTTATAAGGATTTTAATATGCCAGGATTGTTAGGTAAAAAACTCGGAATGACTAATCTTTACTCCACTAATGGAAAAGTAATTCCTGTTACAATAGTTGAAGCAGGACCTTGTCCTGTGGTTGAGATTAGAACTAAAGAAAAAGACGGTTATGAAGCTGTTCAGCTTGGTTTTGGTTCTAAAAAAGAGAAACATTTAAATAAACCGGAAATGGGAAATTTTCAGAAAAAGAACTTATCTCCTGTTGCAGTCTTAAAAGAATTTTCTGATTTTGATTTATCCACCTTAAAAATTGGTGATACATTAAAAGCTGATTTGTTTGTTGAAGGTGAAAAAGTCAAAATTATTGGAACTTCGAAAGGTAAAGGTTTTCAGGGAGTTGTAAAACGTCATAATTTTAGCGGTGTCGGAGGTCAAACTCACGGACAGCACAACAGGCAACGTTCTCCAGGTTCAATTGGAGCGAGTTCTTATCCATCTCGGGTTTATAAAGGTACAAGAATGGCCGGACGTATGGGCAATAATCAAGTTACCGTTAAAAATTCAAAAGTCATAAAAATTGATGTTGAGAAAAATTTGGTTTTTGTTTTGGGCGCCGTTCCAGGTGCTGTTAATTCAATAGTTGAAATTAGAAAATAATTGGTTGAAAATGAAAGTTGATGTTTATAAAATAGACGGAACACTATCTGAAGAAAAAGTTGAACTATCAGACAGCGTATTTGCCATCGAACCAAATGATCATGTAGTGTACTTATCGGTAAAAGCTTTTTTGGCAAATCAGAGACAGGGAACCCATAAGACTAAGGAGCGAAGTGAAGTAAATGGTGGTGGTAGAAAACCTTGGAAACAAAAAGGCAAGGGTGGTGCCAGAGCAGGTACATCACGATCTCCATTATGGATTGGTGGTGGAACTATATTTGGACCTAAACCAAGAGATTACAGACAAAAAATCAATAAAAAGGTAAATATTCTTGCTCGTAAGTCTGCTTTATCAATGAAAGCAAAAGCAAATCAGATTATGGTTGTTGAAGATTTTAATTTTGATCAGCCAAAAACCAAAAATTTTACAGATATTCTGAAAAATTTAAAGGTTTACGGAAAAAAGACATTACTATTAACCAGTGAAAATTTGCCAAATGTATTTAAGTCAGGTAGGAATATTGAGAAAGTTTACATTGATGTAGCTGAGAATGCTTCGACATATGAAATACTCAATAACCAGAAGTTGTTGATTCAGAAAAGTGCAGTTGACAAAATTGCAAGCATACTTAAATAGGTGAGGAAAAGATGCATAATATATTAATCAGACCGTTATTGACAGAAAAAATGACTGCTATTCAGGAAAGTCAGAATAAATATGGATTTGTTGTAAATATTGATTCAAATAAAATAGAAATAGCTAAAGCAATTAAGAAAAAATTTAATGTTAATGTTGTTTCTGTTAATACGATCAAGTACAAAGGAAAAACGAAAACTCAATTTACCAAGAAAGGTAGATTTAGTGGGAAGACTCCTCAATATAAGAAAGCTATAGTGACCGTTAAAGAAGGTCAAAAAATAGATATTTTTGGTGAAGTTTAGTAAGGAATTGATTAATGCCAGTTAGAAAATTAAAACCAGTTACGCCCGGAACACGATTCATGTCCATCGCTGGATTTGAAGAAATCACAAAAACAGTTCCTGAAAAAAGTTTAACCACTTCATTGAGTAAAAGTGGTGGGCGAAATAATTTGGGAAGAGTAACCTCTCGTCATCGCGGCGGTGGTCACAAAAG
>Ga0210044_10004769_pt1 | contig 18750 bp, 19 predicted proteins | sample CryGey13umfilter_2_FD_183959 | JGI IMG/M metagenome (GOLD analysis project Ga0210044, IMG submission 183959) | Groundwater microbial communities from aquifer in Utah, USA - Crystal Geyser 4/9/14 3 um filter (SPAdes) (version 2) | ecosystem: Environmental > Aquatic > Deep subsurface >... | reverse complement strand
TAATTGTTTGTGGTTTGAGCCTACTTTGGGGTTCTGTTAGATTATCGAGATCCTAAAACAGCTCCCTGACATCATCTATAACAAACAAGAAATCATACACATTCTGTGACAGTTGTAAGCCAGTACACAATACAAGTTCTTTTCTTTTATTGGATTATGGCATGATTTTATCTCGGATCCAAACTTTCTTTTTATTACAGAAAATATGATTTTGCATTTATTTCTCTGACAGTACAATTACTGACGGAATTTCTTTCTCACCTGCTTTCTGTATTTTTCAGAGTTCTACTGATTAGGCAAGAGGAGTAATCAAAACTAATCCAGGTTCATCTGGAACAAATTTAATCATGGCAATGTCTTCTTCTAACACATTATTTTTAGACTCTAACTGACTAGGGATCTGACCATTGACTGTGACTAACATTTTTGATGCAACAAACTCTTTTGGAATGTATAATATTACGTATTGTGGTTTATCAACAGAAAACGAGATCATTCCAATTTCAGGAACAAATTCGAAATTAGATACAACAGCAGGACTTCGAATGTCAACCGTTTTAGAAGTACCTTTAATGAACTGCGGTTGGAATTTTTCTCTGTTATCTTTTGTTAGAGGATCAACTTCATATTTCTCTGAATCTTGAATCTCTAATTGCAATCCTTCAATACAATAATTTTTTGTGTTTGGTTCTTCAATTAGGTTACATAATTCTTCACCCTTTTCAAAATCATGGCTTGTGAAAAATGCGAGTGTGGTTCCAATAGACATACTGCATTCTACGTAATCATTTTTTTCAAGTTGCTTTGCATTACAAAGCTTGGAAATCCCATTCTTAGAGATTCCATCTCTTGTAAAAACATTATCCGTGTATTGCATCATGACGCCTTTTACACATAAGATATCTTGATAAAATGACAAATCATTGCATGATTCTAACGAAGAGTTTAGGTCATCTCCAAAATAATGAACAAATCCGTGCCCCAAACCATGAATGCAGTCCTGATAGTTTGAAGAACCTATTAAATCATCACATATTGTTTGATATGAATTTGGAAAGGATGCTTCAGATTCCTCAATATTGTGGAAGTAAGATGCTAACACTCCATGAAAATAACCTCCTCTACACATAGTACCATCCATTCCTTGCAGGCTTTTTGTTACATCTCCAGTCTCATCGTATGCAATACGACCAATCTCATGAGATATAAAATGGCAGTCATCTACTGTACCAATTTTAGACAGCGCTATTGACAATTCTAGTGCATCCAAGTTACTTTTCTCATTCTCTACAAGCTTACCAAAAAATTGCGAATAGCAAACAAGACGTAACGTACCATCATCCATATATGCACATGTGTCTATGTCTTGAAGATATTTTACAGCTAAGATTTCTGAAGATAGTAAGGGGTGAGAATCATTAACATCCAAAATTCCATCATTGTCGTCATCAGGGTCTTTGTTTGAACCCACTCCATCAAAATCGAAATCAGCCCAGTCTAGAGGATCTGTGTCAAATTGATCAAGATAATCTGATACTCCATCATTGTCATCATCAATATCACACTCATCACCCACTCCATCAAAATCAAAATTGGTCTGATTCGGATTTGCGTCTGAAGGACAATTATCAATAGAATCCATTACGCTGTCTTTATCAGAATCTGCAAATGTTGCAAATTCTGACCATGATAAAAAAGATACGCTAAGGATAATTCCTAACAAAATAAGCAGGAGTTTAATTTTTTTATCAATCACAAACGCTACCATTGGAGATGATTCAATATGGTATTCCATATATTTTAAATCATATGATAAAATTACTCTCTAGATATCATCTATAACAAACAAGAAATCATACACATTCTGTGACAGTTGTAAGCCAATACACAAATACAGGTCCTTTTCTTTTATTATGATAATCTGACAGAACCTACTTTGGCAAATCATATAACCAGAAAAAGTTTGAAATAATCATGAAAGCACTGGTGTATGATAATTATACCACAGATGATGATTTTTCTAAAATTTTAAAAATCAAAGATATTCCTGAACCCACTCCAAAACACAATGAGGTTGTTTTCAAAGTAAAATGTGCCTCTTTGAATTATGATGACATTTGGGGGATGAGAGGAAAACCTCTAGCTGTTCCATTACCTCACATATCAGGTACGGATGCAGCAGGAGAAGTAATTGCAATAGGTGAAAATGTAAAAAATGTCAAAATTGGTGATAGAGTTGTCTCTCATGGAAATATGTCATGTCGAATTTGTAAGTCATGTACTAGTGGAAGAGAATATGATTGCAGACAGAGAAAAATTTGGGGATTTGAAACTGGTCCGCTTTGGGGAGGATATTGTGAAGTTACACATTTGCCCGAAGTCAATGTTGTAAAAATTCCTGACAGTGTAACATATGATTCTGCAGCAGCTGCTTCTATGACTCTGCTTACATCATGGCATATGCTAGTCGGTAGGGCAAAGATTCAACCCGGCCAATTAGTTTTGATCATGGGTGGTGGTTCCGGTGTTGGAAATTATGGAATTCAAATAGCTAAATTATTTGGCTGTACCGTAATTGCAACAGCTAGTCATGATAAATTAAATAAATTATTAGAACTAGGAGCTGATTATGCAGTAGATCACAGAAAAGAAGACTGGCATAAGGAAGTTCGTGACATTGCTAAAAAAATAATCAAACCATTTGGGGATATTGCTGGAGTGGATGTAATCTTTGAGCATATTGGTGGTTCACATTGGAATAAGGAATTGACTTTGTTAAAGTATGGTGCAACGATTGTTACAACAGGTGCAACAACTGGTTATGATGCTAAAACAGATTTACGACATATTTTTTTCAAAGGAATTAATATTTTAGGCTCAACTCAGGGAACTAGGTCTGAATTAGAACAGGCTCTATACTGGATGTCTCAAGGGAAAATTAAGTCTGTCGTAGATTCTGTTTATTCATTTGAGCAAGCAGCAGAAGCTCATACCAAAATGTTAACTGGTAAAGGGCTCTTTGGAAAAATCTTAATGAAGCCATGATGTAAAATCAATCATGACTGGCAATCCAAAAATTGATTCTCTTCTTGATGAAGCAAATAGATTATTTTTAAAAGGAAAATTACGAGAATCGATTGTTTATTACGATAAAATTCTACATGATGATCCAAATCATATTGCCTCTCTTAACAACAAGGGATACACACTAAATAAATTGAAAGACTATGATGGTGCCATTCAATGCTATGACAACGCATTAAAATTAGATTCTAACGATCTTTCTGTTTTGATAAATAAAATATCCTCTATGAGAAAAAAAGGTGAATTTATTGGTGCGTTAAATTACTGTAATGCTATTTTGGAAAATAACCCAAAATACAACATTGTTCTATATCATAAAGAAAGAATCTTGTTTTCGATGGATAAATTCGAAGAGTCTCTTCTTTGTTGTGATAAAATTTTGGAGGATTACCCTCATAATGGTGATGTTCTTTTTGATAAATCTTGTAGTCTTGCAATGCTTTCTAGGGTAGATGATGCACTTGATTCACTTGAAAATGCAATTTCACAAGGAATTCAATATAAAATTAGAGCAAAGAAAGCCAAATCTTTTGAAAAATTAATTGAGAATCAGAAATTTCAAAAACTAGTATCTTAATTTCAAAGCCAGTGAGGAATTTCTAGATATCCTTCAATGCTTTCATGTCTTAATATTTTCAAAAGTGCATTTGCCTGAGGTGTGGAAAGAACCGGCTTATCGAATTGATTATCTGTAGAAATTCTAGGGCATGCTACTTGAATAAATGCGTCAATTCCTTTTAGATTTTTTAATCTCTCGTTTGTGATGTCAGTTAATGCAAATAACTGAACATCTTTTCCTTCTTTTTCTAATTCTTTTTTAAATTTTAACGCAAACACTTTGGATAGCTGTCCTTCTTTGAGTCCTATGATTATTCCAAATGACTGTGCTTCAGCTGCCTTGTAGATAGCAAGTGTAGCTTTCTTTTTTAATTTCTGAGCAAATTCTGTTACTTCTCGTACTTCGTTAAAATATGGATCTAAAACATACGTTGGCATATTAGTTGAAAGCGCAATTCCAGCTGCATGAAAATTACTTTGTCCTAAAAATACATAGGCATCAACTTTGTCCTTGAGTTCTGTTGCTGGATAAAATTCACAACCAAATACCTGTCCGTCATTTAGCTGGCCTTTTCCTTTTCCAATTTTTACTTGTATTCCCCCGTTAGTCAAAATCTCATTTACTTTATCCATTTGATGTAAATGTTGACTATCAGTAACTAACGATATTTTTTTTCCTTTGAGAGTATCAACACATTTTTTGGCAACACTGTCAAATTCAACATCATCATAGGCGTTAATTAGAATTAGATTTTTTTCAAATGATTCTGTGTTTATTGTATGTCCTATGTTAAATTGAATTTCCGCTCCTAATACTTTGGAACCGTTTGAATTAAGGTCACATGTTCCCCAAGTGGTATCAGCTAATACGTATGCAGGAATTCCAAATCTTTTAGTGATGTTCATGGCAGTTTCTTGTACCTGAGGCAGGATTCCATCAGGGCCATTTAGCGACACTGACGCTGGGTTCTTAGTTTCAATTTCTTTGAAGATACGCTCTTCATCTATTACTATCAATTCCAGCTAAAAATATGGCGTTATTAATTTAAACCAACTGTGCAATCCAACAACTAAAAATGTCTGAAATTATATAATTTGTTTATGGATGATACTCATGTACTCAATATCGGTTTTGATGATACAGATTCTCCAAAAGGAATGTGTACAACATTTCTTGCTTACAAAATTGTTGATTTGTTAAAAAAACATGATACTGAATTTCTTGATTTTCCCAAATTAATCAGATTTAATCCAAACATTCCTTGGAAAACACGAGGGAATGGAGCTGTTTCTTTGAAAATAAGAACAAAAAATCCATCAAAAATCAAAAATCAGATTAAAAAACTTGTTGAAAGATACTCTGATATCAAAAATGGGGCAAACCCCGGCTTAGTTTTCTATGAGAATAAAGAAATTCCAGACCAATTCTCTAAATTCAGTAAATTAGCTTTGTGGCAATTGATAAACAGAAATCATGCAAAAAAATTTGCCACAAAAAATAACATTGAATTTTTTTATCAAGGAAATGGTCAAGGTCTTGTAGGTGCAATCGGTGCAATTGGTTATGATTTTAAAGATCATACATTGGAGCTATTAAGTTATAGAAAAAATTCTAAATTTGGTAAAGAAAGAAAACTTTCTGCTAAAAGTGTAAAAACAATGCAAGAAAGAACATTGCCATTTACATTTAACAGCTTTGATAATAAAAAAGATCGAGTGTTGATCACTCCGCATGGTCCTGATCCTGTTTTTTATGGTGTACGTGGTGAAAATGTAGATTCATTACTACGTGCAACTAAAATTTTGAAAACAAGTGAAAAACTAGCTGGTCATATGATATTCAAATCTAATCAAGGTACTGGTGATCATCTAAAAAATGAACTTAATCCAACAAATATGAAACCATACGCTTCAGGAAGAATCACTGGTATCATATCTGATGAACCCGAAATTGTAAAAGGCGGTCATGTTTTTTTCTCTATTGTTTCAGATGGATGTGAACTACGTTGCGCTGTGTACAAGCCTACTGGAATGACATCTGTGGCATCAAGTTTGCTTAAAGGAGACAAAGTTTGTGTTGGTGGCGGTATTCGAAAAGCATCAAAAAATCATCCAAGGATTCTAAATCTTGAATTTATTGATATCATTGATCTTAAAAAAAATATGGTAAAATCTAATCCTGTTTGTAAAAAATGTAATAAAAAGATGAAATCAAAAGGAAATAATCAAGGTTATCAATGCATAAAATGTGGTAAAAAATCAGAAAACAAAATCATATTAGAGATTCCTAGAAATCTCAAAAAACAATTGTATGTTCCAAATGTTTCTGCACATAGACATCTTAGTAGACCCTTACAAAGAATTGGAAGAATTAACAAGGAGTCTAGGTTTGATGAATCATCTTCTTGGTTTTGTGTATATGGAAATTAAGTACAACACATAGAGTTTCTGAAAGTTCATTGACTGTCAATCAAAATTAGTTTTATTCTAATTATGCAAAATATTGCAAAGCGACACTATCTTTTCTGGATGATTAAACCCTATGTTTTTTTGAAAATTTAACAACTCTTTTCTTGATATTGTAAGATACCAACTATCATCAATGTTAGGTCCTGTTATTCTGGATGTGATGCCTACTGAACTCATTAAACTCTTAGCTTGATCTAGTCCTGCCCTGTTCATACTCTTGACTCTGATTACAAAATTTGTTTTGTCTACAGTTCCTTCATCATCAAAAAATGCTCTTAACCAGAAAGTTTTGACTTTTTTATTTGAACTCTGTATTTCTTTTCCAATATTCCAACCGAGTGTATTCCCGCTTCCAAGTTCTTCCATTCGCAAATACACTCTCTTGGATTTGAATACTAAATCTGTTAACTTTCTTTTTCTGACTTTGATCTTGTAAATATCTAATACATCATTTTCAAACTCATTCAATAACTTCTTGTTAGTATTACAGTAACCAACTTCATACCTTCTCCTATCTCTATGGTATCTCCTCCCTTTTACGATCTGCAGACTGTTCTTTTCTAGATAGGTAATCATCCACCCATCTGAGCAAACATGAGCAGCAATTCTGGCCTCCTTTGGATCCATGCAGATTGTTATTCTTATAGAATGATAAAAGTAGCGGGGAGTAGACTTTCAGGAGTTTAACTCCATTTGAACTACTGAACTGCGGGTTATGAGCCCGCCGGGATGACTTAGTCCTAAAGAGTCTGGCTTCCCCACCCCGCTGATACGTGAATGAGCACGAGCCGTATATACGCTTTATCAAATTCTTGAAAGTAATTAATATGATTTCAATTGAATGATTTTTTATGGACAAAAAACTACGAATTGCAGGAATTGTAGCTGCATTAGCATTTTCAATATTTTATTTGACATTCTCTCCTAATTCTTTACCAATTCCAGAACCACTTTCATCAATACCTGAAAATAACTCTGTAGATATTTTGGCAGAAAATCTTGATGAACCACGTTCAATTGCAATATCTGATAACAGAATTTTTGTGACAGAAAAAGATGGACTAATTAGAGTTATTCAAAATAATATTTTACTGGATGAGCCACTTGCTGCATTGCGTCCTGCAAATGTATTTGATGGTGGGTTGCTAGGAATTGCACTCCATCCTGATTTTTCCAACAATCACCGTATCTATGTTTTTTTCACATATGAAGAAAATGGAGAACTATGGAATAAAATACTCCAAATTACTGAATCAGAAAACAAGCTAATTGATGCAGAAACTATCTTTGATAAAATACCTGGATCTGTATTTACAAACGGTGGTTTTTTAAAATTTGGTCCTGACAAAAAATTGTATGTGGGTACTGGAACTGTCTCTGATTCTTCACATCTACCACAAAATCTTGATTCCTTATCGGGAAAAATTTTACGATTAAACGATGATGGGACAATCCCTGAAGATAATCCATTCTTAAATTCGCCTGTATACTCTTTGGGTCATAGAAATCCCCAGGGAATGACTTGGGATAGTATGGGGCAGATGTATCTGGCTGAACTTGGACCAGAAAAAAATGACGAAATTAATCTTATTAAACCCGGAAAAAATTATGGTTGGCCTGAGCAACAGTGTTCAGGTAATGATAAATTTGAAAATGCAATAATGTGTTATGATCCAAGCATTGAACCTGGTGGCATATTGTATTATTCAGGTGATAAGATAAATCTGGAGGCTGATTTTGTTATGGCTTCCTTGCGGGCTACTAATCTATATCAGCTAGATTTCTCAGAAGGTCTACAATCTCAAAAAACTATTCTAAGTGGGGTTGGACGTATACGTGATGTAGTGCAAAGTCCAGATGGGAGTCTTTATGTAATTACTTCAAATACTGATGGAAAAGGTTTTCCAGACAGAATGGATGATAAATTATTGAGGATAATTAAATGAGCAACTCTTCAATTTCAAAGTTTTTTGAAAAAACACGAAAAGAGAGATTGAATATAGTTGGTAATTTTGCAGGTTTGACTGCCGAAGAATTAGAAATTTTACAAAACAATGACGGTGGTATCTCTTTTGAAAAAGCTGATAAAATGATAGAAAATGCGATTGGTACTTTTTCCTTGCCTTTAGGAGTGGCAACTAGTTTTAAAATTAATGGAAAGGACTATCTTATTCCAATGGTTATTGAAGAACCATCAGTTATCGCTGCAGCTTCAAAAGGTGCAAAAATTGCAAGAGTGATGGGAGGATTCAAAGCAACAGCTGACGAGTCTTACAGTATAGGCCAAATTCAAGTATTGGATGTTGATATAGATTCAGCAATAAAAAAAATACAAGAATTATCTAAAGAAATAATCATTCTTGCAAATTTAAAGAGCAATACATTATCTAAGATGAATAAAGGCGCAAAGGAAGTATCTTGTAAAATAATTGATACTGATTTTGGAAAAATGCTGATTGTTGAGCTGTTAATTGATGTTGGCGATGCAATGGGGGCAAATGTCACAAATACAATGTGCGAAGCTGTTTCGCCACTATTAGAGAAAATCACTGGAGGTAGAACTCTGCTTCGTATTTTGTCAAATTATTCTACACGTAGAATTGCAAAGGCTACGGCAGTTTTTGACAAAAATGAAATTGGTGGGGAGAATGTAGTTGATGACATTGTTTTGGCATATCAGTTTGCCGACAATGATGTTTACAGAGCTGTCACTCATAATAAAGGAATAATGAATGGTATCATAGCTGTTGCCAATGCAACTGGCCAAGATAGCAGAGCAATTGAGGCAGCTGCAAATGCATATGCTGCAAGATCAGGCAAATATCGCTCTCTAAGTAATTGGACTAAAGATAGTAAAGGAAATCTTGTTGGATCTTTAGAATTGCCTTTATCTGTTGGAATTGTTGGCGGCATTGCCAATGTTCATCCAATTGCCAAAATCTGCATGAAAATTCTCAAAGTTACGTCTGCACAGGAACTTGCATGCATAATGATTGCAACTGGTCTTGCCCAAAATTATAGTGCAATTCGAGCATTATCTACAGAAGGAATCCAAAAAGGACACATGAGATTGCATGCAAGAAACTTGGCTGCTGCTGCAGGTGCAAAACCTGATCAAATAGATAAAATTGTTCAGAAAATGATTGAAGAAAAGAAAATTTCACTTGATAAAGCCAAGGAAATACTGCTTAGTCTGGATTAATCTATAATTCCTTTAATGTTTTTAAAAATTTTTCATCTTTCCAAATTTTTTGCTCCGGATAACAGTTTAGCATCTTGCCATTTGGAATTTCATAAAATTCCCAATTATTACATTCTTTGTCAAATTCATATGGACGAGTGTTATCATATTTCCAATCAAACCCGTTATCAATACTTGCATCAGGATATCCATGTCCTCTAATCAATGAGATTGTATTGTCTACAAAATTTGTAGATATTTCAGCATACAGTGCGTTAGGATATAGATAAATCACATTAGGATGAGATGTTATTGCATCAAACATTTTTTTTGTTACGTATTCATTATGTAAAACTATTATCTTGTCATATTTTGATAATATGGTTGGATTTGTATCCAATTCTATATCTGTAATTGAATCATATCCTAATAATTCTAAAACTTTAACTGCATTTGCACTGGATTGTTCTCCTAATTCATCATTTGGTACAATTTTTGTAGTCAGGCAAGTATTGCAATTTCCATTGTAAAAATCATAAAATCCATTTTTTGCATATGCGCTTGCAGTATATACTGGTATGATTAAAAGTGGTTTATTTTTTTCATCATAAACTCCAATTTCAGAATAAGTATCTGATAAATTTGGTTTTAATTGAAAAGTTGCTTTTATTGGTATTTGTTTTCCGTTTACGTTAACAATGTCTTTTGGATCTACAAAAACATTAAATAAAATTCCATCACTCCATTTTATTAACTCTGAATTTATTGAATCGGGATTATCTTGAGTTGGTATGTCCTTGGTGTTAAATCCAAAATAAATTACTAGTACAATAACTGATAATACTATCGAACCTAAAATGATAGGTTTTATAAAATTCATAGATATAGTTTTAAAAATAAATGTAGTTATTATATACTAAGTTTAGAGACATATAGGAAATGTCACAAATTCGTTTTGCTATACCAAAAGGTAGTCTTGAAGAAGCGACATTCAAACTTCTTGAAAGGTCTTGGACCAAAGTAAACAGAAAAGATAGGACTTATCGCGTATACCTTGATGATCCAAACATTGTAGTAAAAATGCTCAGACCACAAGAAATACCTACACTTGTATCTGAAGGATTGTATGATGTTGGCATCACTGGAAAGGATTGGGTTGGTGAAACAAACGCTGATGTTGAAGCAATTTTGGATTTAGAATATGGAAAAATTCGACTGGTTGTTGCATTTCCTGATAAATACAAGTACAAAAATCTTGATGAAATGATAGCAGATTACGCTAAAAAGAAAAAAACACTTCGTATATCCTCTGAATATCTAACTACCGCCTCGAAATTTCTAAAACAATGCAAATCTTATAAAAAACACTATGGTTCAAAAGATCCACTAATTGTGACTCCTTGGCTTCGACTTGGGACAAACAAAAATGTACAAATTCATTTATCGTTTGGTGCCACAGAAGCAAAACCACCTGAAGACGTAGACGCAATCATGGATGTTACTGAGACTGGAACCACGCTAAAGCAAAATAAATTAAAAATTGTTGATGAAGTTCTAACATCTACTGCTCATTTAATAGTTAACAAAAAATCTCTAAGGGATCCGCAAAAACGTGAAAAAATATTTGACATTGTAACTCTGATGCGTGGTGCTGTACATGGAAGAAAGTATTTACACATTTATCTCAACGTGGAAGAACAGAATCTAAAAAAACTCTTGCAACAAATACCTTCTCTTAAAAAACCAACAATAAGTCCACTTAGTGAAGAAGGATGGTATGGAATTAACACAGTGATTCTAAAAGAAGATTTTCACAAGCTAATTCCAAAACTACGAAAAATTGCTCAAGGACTCGTTGTTCATGAACCGCGACAAATTCTGGAGCTAGAGGAGATTAAGCGTGATGAAGAAAATTGATGAAAATAATTCGAGTAACTAATGTTGAAAAATTTTCAGCTCAAATATTGCCAAAACAGCCTCAAAAAAATAGGTCCACAGTAGAATCTATTTTAAAAAACGTACAAAAAAATGGAGATTCTGCAATAAGAAAATACGAAAAACAATTTAGTGGTGCTAAGATTACTTCATTACGTTTATCACAAAATGAAATAAAAGATGCTTTTTCTAAGGTATCTATAAAAAAAATAGCTGCAATACGACTAGCGAAATTGAGATTAGAAAAAACTGAATCTGTTGTAAAATCAATCCTGAAAAATAAAACTATCAATGCAGACGGAATTAAAATTTCAAAGAAATTTACACCAATACAAAGTGTTGGGTGCTATATCCCAGGTGGTTTAGCGAGATATCCAAGCTCTGTCATAATGTCTGTAATTCCTGCAAAAATTGCTGGTGTCAAAAGAATAGTGGTTGTATCCCCTCCAAATTCTGATGGGAAAATTGATCCACTTACTGTCGTAACTGCAGAGATATGTGGTGCAAATGAAATTTACCGAGTTGGAGGTGCACAAGCAATTGCAGCATTGTCATTTGGCACAAAGTCAATCTCCAAAGTAGATAAAATAGTTGGACCAGGTGGAGCGTTTGTAACACTTGCAAAGTATATGGTTAGTGAAAGGACATCTATTGACATGCTTGCAGGTCCTACTGAATTAGGAATCATTGCAGATGCAACTGCAAATCCAAAATACGTCGCACTAGATCTCATATCTCAATCAGAGCACAGCAAAGATACTTTTTGTTACTTGATAACAAATTCAGAAAAATTTGCAAAATCCGTAGATAAAATTATCACCGACATGGTCAATAAAATTAAGCGAAGTGATTTTGTCAAAACCAGTCTTAAAGAAAATGGCTTTATTGCAATATGTAAAAATAATTCTGATATGATAAAACTTGCAAATGAATTGGCTCCTGAACACTTGCAAATTATGACAAAGAATCCTAATTCTTTTGGAACTAAAATCACTTCATCTGGACTAGTATTGCTAGGACATGACACTCCTTCGTCTGCCAGTGACTATCTTTTAGGCTCAAATCACATCTTACCTACAAATAGGTTTGGTAAAACTAGAGGTTCTTTATCTGTTTTAGACTTTATCAAGATTAACACCCAAGTTTCTACATCAAAGTCAGTTTTATCCAAAATTTCAAAACATTTGGAAATATTTACAGAAGCTGAAGGACTTCCAAATCACTATGAAGCAGTACAAGGTAGAATAAAATGAAACAAGACTGGATTGGAAAAAAGATTAATGAATTAGATTCTATTGGTGGATACCAAAAACCTGAGATGCATCCTGATGCACTTAAACTTGATTCTAATGAAAATTATGTTATCTCTAAACAATTTCAGCAAGATCTAATTAATAACGCCAAAAAAAATTGTGATATTCGAGAATATCCTCTAGGAGGTGTGGAACGTTTGATTAATCAACTATCAAAATTTCTCAAAGTACCTTCTTCTATGATCGGTGTTGGAAATGGCTCTGATCAAATACTTGATTTGATACTTTCAAATTTTGCATCAAAACAAACCAAGGTCCTTACATCAAATCCTACGTTTGGATTTTTTGAGGAACGATGTAAACTCTACTCTATTCCAGTAATTACAATTCCATTTTCTGATAATATGACACTGGATATCAAAGAATTTCTCAAATTATCCAAAAGTACTGATATATTGTATCTTGATTCTCCAAACAATCCCACCGGATTTCAATTTCAAAAAACTGAACTACAAAAGTTGGTAAAATCCTTTAACGGATTAATAATAATCGATGAAGCCTATGGGGAATTTAGTGATTTTTCATTATCTGATATGGTGAAATCACACGAAAATCTGATTGTTGTACAAACACTATCCAAGTCCTTTGGTTTGGCTGGTTTGAGATTGGGTTATTTTATAGCAAACAAAAAATTCACCGATGTCTTTAACCGTGTCTTGCAATACCCATATCCCGTAAGTACACTGACAATTGAATCTGCCATTCTAGCATTGGAACAATCTGCGCAAATGAAAGATGCAGTACAAATTATCAAAGAAGAGAGAAAAAGAATAATTGAAAACCTCAAAAAATATGAAACCTTTGAGGTCTTTGATTCCAAGGCTAACTTCGTATTGTTTGACGCTCATGGCTCTCATAAAAGAGTCTACAATGCACTTGCAGAACAAGGTATATCGATTAGAACATTAGGTAAAATTGGAAAACATGATGGATGTCTTAGAGTTACGGTTGGAACTAAGGAAATGAACTCTAAATTTTTACTTGCAATTCGTGATCTATTAGGATGACCTTAACGAAAAAACAATCAGGAATATACATAGATGATTCTGTTTTAGATGATCTTATTTCTGCAGATGGGATAATATTTGATTGTGATGGGGTTTTAATTGATATTACAAAATCATATGACCTTGCAATAGACAAAACTGTACAATATGTTTTAGAAAATTTCTCTCAAATTACTGATAATATTGAAATTGATTCCAAAATTATTGATGGATTCAAATCTAGTGGAGGATTTAACGATGAGGTTGATCTGACATATGCAGCAATTCTTTCTCTAGTTGCTGCTAAAAAATTAGACAAGGATCAACATGAGTTTATTTTTGATGTGATATCTAATGCTGATTCTTCTGGAATATCATCTGTAGAAAAATATCTCAAAAAACTTGTAGACGTTAGCGATATCAAAAACAAATTATCGTATCCAGGCACTCATCAGGATAATCCATTATACAAAATATTTGATCAACTCTTTTATGGTCCTGAATTGTATTTGAAACTTTTCAAACAACCGTCTCAATTTTCAGAGTATGGTCTGATAGAAAATGATGTTGTCATACTTGATAAATCTCTGATTGAAAAATTAGAAAATAAATTTACATCCAAGCCTTCAATTGTATCTGGAAGAGGAAAGGAATCCATTAAGCATTCACTTAAGAAACTTTTAGATGAATTTGATCTAAAAAATTCTGTATTTCTAGAAGATGAGCCACGCGAACTTGCAAAGCCTAATCCTGAATCCTTAATTCGTTCCATTAATGGAATGAATTGCAAATGCTGTATTTACGTTGGAGACTCCATGGAGGATTTTATAATGGCTAAAAAGGCAACAGAACAAGGCTGTAAAGTTATTTTTTGTGGAATTATCGGTACTAGTAAAAATCCACAAGAAAAATTGAAATTATTTGAGAATAGTGGCGCTATGTTGGTGTTGGAGTCTATTGATTTACTTCCGAAGGTCTTAAATTTAGACTAATAGAAAGTACATCTCCTGTGAAAAATATGAAGCCACGAAAAAGTTCCGTAAATCGTAGTACTAAAGAAACCACGGTATCTGTATCCGTTAATTTGGATGGAACCGGAAAAACTACCGTTCACACCGGGATTAGCTTTCTTGATCATCTGATTACCTCCTTTGGAAAACATGGGATGATGGATCTTAAGGTTAATGCAAAATCAAATGACAAAATTGAACATCACTTGATTGAAGATACTGCAATTACCATAGGTTTAGCTATTGACAAAGCCTTGGATACAAGGAGTGGAATTACTAGATTTAGCTATGCATCAGTACCAATGGACGAATCTCTGGCTGAGGCCTCAATTGATCTAGTAAAAAGACCATTTTGGAAACTAGTACTATCAATTAAACGAAATGCAATTGAAGGTATCTCAAAAGAGGATTTAGAACACTTTTTCCAGTCCCTGCTTCAAAATCTAAACATCTGTGTTCACCTTACTGTAAAGTATGGGGATAATGATCATCACAAAGTGGAAGCTGCAATCAAATCATTGGCAGTTGCATTTAGAGAAGCATCTTCATATGATAAAAAACAAAAAGGTATTCCAAGTACTAAAGGTTCTATGTAAATGGTCAATTTAGCAATATTTGATTATGGAGCTGGAAATATTTTCAGTCTGAAAAACTCACTTGAAAAAGCAGGAGCCACAGTAGATGTTATCACAAATTTTGACAAGCCAAACATTTACTCTGGATTATTACTCCCAGGTGTAGGAAATTTTGATCCGGCAATCAAGAGCATATCTAAATCAAAAACTAACTTTCATGAGTATGTCAAGAATAATACCCCTGTTTTGGGAATTTGTCTTGGTATGGAAATGTTTTTTGAAAAAAGTGAAGAAGGAAACGAAAAAGGATTGGGTGTAATCCAAGGAGACGTGATTGTGCTTCCACAATCTATGAAAGTTCCGCATATGGGATGGAACAATCTGGAAATTAAAAAATCTGGCAAAATACTTGAAGGAGTAAAAAACGAATCTTGGGTTTATTTTGTACACTCGTACAGAGTAAACCCGACAAATTATGATGCAATAACTGCAGAATCTGATTATGGAATTAAAGTACCTGCAGTCATTGAACAAGATAACTTTTTTGGCACACAATTTCACCCAGAAAAATCTGGCAAGGTGGGAAAGATTATGATTCAAAATTTTTTAGATGTGTGCAAAAAATGAAAGTTATTCCTGCAATTGATCTAATGAATGGCCAAGTAGTGCGACTCTACAAAGGTGATCCTAACCAGAAAACCATATACAGTGACAATCCTGTGGAAATAGCAAAAAAATGGGAAGCAAACGGTGCTGATATGCTTCATTTGGTAGACCTTGATGCAACACTTGGCATTGGTTCAAATCTGCCAGTAATTAAAAAAATTCTTGAACAGATTTCAATTCCAATTCAAGTTGCTGGTGGATTACGAGATGAGTCCACAGTTACTGACGTTTCAAAAATTTGTAACAGAGTAGTCTTAGGCACATTGGCATTTAAAGACAAACCGGTATTACAAAAATTATTATCAAATTTAGGTTCTCAAAAAATTGTAATCTCAGTTGATCACATTGATGGTGAAATAGTGATACACGGATGGCAAAAACAAACTGGCATAAAATTAATTAACGCTATGAAAGAATTTCTTGCAATGGGGTTCTCTGAATTTTTATTAACAAATGTCAATCGTGATGGAACTCTCCAAGGTCCTGATTTGAAATTTTTATCTCAAACATGTCAATTAACTAATGCACATGTGATTGCAAGTGGAGGAATTTCAAATATAAAAGATGTACAGGATGTAAAGCAAGAAAATGCGTTTGGTGTAATTTTAGGTAAGGCACTTTATGAAAATAAAATTTCAATCCAGGAGGCAAAATTAGCATGACTCTGACAAAGAGAATTATTCCATGTCTTGATGTAAAAAATGGACGAGTAGTAAAGGGCTTCCATTTTGAATCAATCAAAGACGTTGGGGATCCTGTGGAATTGGCTGAGAAATATAGCAATGAAGGTGCAGACGAACTAGTCTTTTTGGATATTACTGCATCTGACGAACAAAGAAAAACAATCAAGGATTTGGTTAGAAAAGTTGCATCTGTAATTGATATTCCATTTACAGTTGGAGGCGGTGTAAAATCATTAGAGGATGCAAGAAATATTTTACTTAATGGTGCTGATAAAGTTGGTATCAATACAGGTGCAATAAAAAATCCTCAAGTTATTTCTGAGTTAATGCAGCTCTTTGGACGACAATGTGTAGTGGTAGCAATTGATGCTAAAAGGAATTTTGATCTTCAAAAAGACAAGAACATTTTTTCTGAAAATGGAAAAAAATTCTGGTTTGAGGTCTTCATTTATGGCGGAAAGCAAGCAACTGGAATTGATGTTATTGAATGGGCAAAAAAAGCTGAAAAACTAGGTGCAGGAGAAATACTCCTAACTAGTATTGATAAGGATGGAACCAAAGACGGTTATGATCTAATTCTAACTAGAGAAATTGTTAATGTTGTATCGATTCCAGTAATCGCCTCTGGCGGATGTGGCAAGGCTGATGATATGGTAAATGTTTTCAAGGAATCAAATGCTGATGCTGCATTGGCAGCTTCAATTTTTCACTATCAAACTCATGGAGTAAATGGTGTAAAAAAATATCTCAAAGATAAAGAAATTCCTGTAAGATTGTGAACTATCAACTTGATCGAACCTTATGACGGTCAATATTGCATTATTTGTAGATTTAGCTAAATAATGAAAATAATGAGGAATTTACTGATTTCAATATTTTTGAATCAACCTTGCAAATTTTTTTTATAATCAATGCCTTTTCTAAAGTAAATATTTTGTTGAATTTTATCCTGCTTTTTTTGGAATTGTTCCATCAGCCATATCATTTGGATCCAATAAAATAGAATGATCTTTGTTGTTCAAATTTGAAGTAATCCCACAACAGACAAAATCAAGTGAAGACTTGTTATATGCTATATTTGACAATATGAGAACCGGACGTGGTTTTGTCTGGGACATATTGGTAAACGGAAACGGCACCAGCACTATATCTCCAGCTTCAAAAGTTATTCCATATTTCGTCATCTTTATTACTCCATAATTTTTTTGCAGTTCTTTCAGAAAGCTTTGTTAGGGGTTCAAAATCAGATTCCATTTGTTTTGTTATACTTGTAGCCTTTTGAATCAAAATCTTTTCGTTTTTGGCAGTAAGCACTAGTCTATCACCTTTTTTGATTCCAAGCAGTATTCTGATCTCTCTTGGTATTGCAATTTGACCTTTTTCAGAGACATTTACTGTCTTTAGTGTAGATTCGCTCATACATAAAGTAAGAAATTTCTTACTTATAAATATAAGCGGGAAAATCCATACTCTTTAAGAGTGGGATGGAGTAAACTATATCATAATAACCAGATATTGTATAATAATTACAGAAACAAAAAATATTGCGCAACTACAAGTTTCGCCTATATCCAAATTTAGATCAGGAGTATAAATTACAAAACAATCTTAATGTTTGCAAATGGGTATACAACAAGTTTGTAGAGCAAGCTCAAAAATCATTTCTTAGTAGAAACGACATGAATTACATTTTAACAGAACTAAAACAATCAGAACCATGGCTTTACAATTATCATAGTAAAATGCTTCAAATGGTATCAACGTAATTGGAATCAGCAGAAAAATCACTAATTGAACGATCCAAAAAAGGTCACAAGACAGGGCAATTAAGATTTGCCAGATACAATGAATTTAGAACATTCACATATAATCAGTCAGGATTCAAATTAAATAATAACAAACTATTTCTTTCAAAGATTGGAGATATCAGAATAAAAAAACATAGAGATACACCAGACAACATAAAACAAGTAAGTGACAAAAACAAGATCATGCAAATGGTATGCATGTATCACATGTGAACTAATCAAGATGAATCCGCCAAAAATTAACTTTACAAAAGTAATTGGCATAGATGTTGGAATAAAGTCATTTGCATATGATTCGGATGAACATAATACGCCAAACCCATTGAATCTCAAAAAGATGTTAAAGCCACTAGTCAGAGCACAAAGAAAAGTATCCAGGAGAAAGAAGGGATCAAACAATAGACTCAAGACAATACAACACTTGCAGAGAATCCATGAAAGAATTGTAAATAGAAGAAAGGATTTTCAGCACAAACTATCAT
>Ga0210044_10004767_pt1 | contig 18757 bp, 19 predicted proteins | sample CryGey13umfilter_2_FD_183959 | JGI IMG/M metagenome (GOLD analysis project Ga0210044, IMG submission 183959) | Groundwater microbial communities from aquifer in Utah, USA - Crystal Geyser 4/9/14 3 um filter (SPAdes) (version 2) | ecosystem: Environmental > Aquatic > Deep subsurface >... | reverse complement strand
ATTACCTTGCCAATTATCTTGGCTGGCGAAGGATGATCGATCCGGCTCATGGCTCCCTGTCTCCTCGCGCCGTTTTGTTTGCCGCGCTGGGTATGAGTGGGGTTCAACAATTAACAGTGACATAGCCTTTTTTTATCGGCCCGATATTTTCCTGCTGGGTATAGACGAACGATTCGTCGCTGAGGCGGTAGATGCTGCCCAGCCCTTTGCCCAAGGTGTTTACAGAAGAGTAGCCGTCCTCCTGGGCCTGGGAAAGACAGGAAATACCCGAGCCGAAATCCAGGGCGAGGATGTCAAGAATTGGCCCGGGCTGCTGCCAAACCTGGAACAGGCCGCGTCCGTTGGCGTGTTTGACCTGATTGCTGACCATTTCCGAGGCGACCAGCAGCAGGTTCTCCCGTTTTCCGTCCGGAAAGCCGAGGCGCTGCGCGATTGCCGACAGCCTTGAGCGCAGCAGGATGAGCGCGCTTTCGTTCTGTACCGGGCTGTTGTACAGCAGCTTGCAGTCTGTTGCGCTGTCGTAAACTTTAGTCATGGGCGAGATTGGCTATTTGCGGACAGGAGAATTGGCAGTTGCTGCTGTCAGGCAATGCGCATAGCTCGACCACGATCCGACCGCGTCCGGAATTTTTCGCCTCATACAAGGCATTGTCGGCGTGGAGGATAAATTCTTCCACGGTGAAACCATCCGCAGTGCTCGGGTTGATGGTGCTGATGCCGATGCTGACCTTGGTTTCCATCAAGCGCAGCACTTGCATCGCCTTGTTGCAGGCCTGGCGATAGTCGGCGAATATCACCATGGCAAATTCGTCCCCGCCGAAGCGGAAGGCGAAATCGACGTCCTTACGGATGGCGCTGCGCAGGGCGTGGGTCATCTTGTTGAGATAGGCATCGCCGAACTGATGTCCGAATTGATCGTTGATTTCCTTGAAATGATCGAGGTCGAGCATGATCAGCGACAGCGGCGAGACTTTTTGCCTCATGGTGTGCCGGAAGGCCTGACCGAGTTTCTCATCGAAGGCTCGTCGGTTGAGGAGGCCGGTGAGCGGGTCTGTTTCAGCCTGACGCAGGGATTCGTGCAGTTCGGTCTGGAGTTTTTCCAGGGTTTGCTGCAGCGCTTCCAGCTCCTTCTCGGTGCGGGCGCGGGTTTCGTCGAAATAGCGCACCATTTCGGCGTTGCGCTGCAACAGGAGTGCCGGGTCTGCAGACTCGGTCGAATTCTGCAGGTAGCGGCGCAATTGCGCGACAGTATCCGGCTTCGGCGGCTGGGCAAGGTTCGTGATTTTCAGGTGTTCAGCGTGTTCCCCCCACTGAACTTTCAGTTGGTGACCCTGCAGCAGCAGACTGGCCAGCAGGGGGAAGCCGGTGGCGGCGCCGGCGCTGCGCAGCTTTTGCATCAGGTCGAGCGAAGCGATGGAGGAGGCAAAGGGGTTCCCGCCGAGTTTGTTCACGCATTCCAGAACAAAACCGATAAAGTTCTGCAGATCGGGTTCGATCGCCAGATTCTGTTTCAGTAGTTCGACTGGTTCCAAAAGGGAGAACCCTATTCTTTTAATTTAGGGGCATTATGCATTTATTTCGTAGAAAGACCAATGTAAAACAGTGCTGAGTCAAGTAGGGTGGGCACGTTTTTGTGCCCACGCGATCCCTGAAGATTATTTCAGCGTGGGCACAAAAACCTGCCCACCCTACAGCATCAAGTCTGCGCCCAGGGCAGACCCTCGAAGCGCCAGCCGTTATGCGAGTTGCGGTGATGCTGTTCGTCCAGGTCACCTTCAAAGCCGTTCAGTACGTTGTACACGTCCTCGATCCCGGCTTTTTCCAGCGCCATTGCGGCATCCACCGAGCGGCGGCCGGAGCGGCATATCAGCACGACCGGACGGTTCACGCTGGCGGCCTTTTTCACATGGCCGACGAAATTAGGGTCGATTTCCCAGTCGGGGCCGTCAACCCAGGGAATCAGTATCGAACCCTCGGGATGGCCGACAAACATGTACTCCATTTCGCTGCGCACATCGACGAAAACCGCTTCGGGGTTGGCCTGCAAGTATTCGTAGGCCTGTTTGGGTGTCATGTGTTGCATGGTGTTTCTCCTTGATTCTAAAAGCGGCAGCCACAGTATGAGTAGGATGGGTGGAGCGTAGCGATACCCATCAATCATCACCGCAAAGCGATGGGTATCGCTACGCTCCACCCATCCTACGCGCTGATGTTATTATAGGCACTATCGCCCTGCCAAGACACCTTATCGCCATGAGCCACCCAGACCGCACCACCCTGCTCCACGCTCAGATAAAACAGCGCATCCTGATTCTGGATGGCGCCATGGGCACCATGATCCAGACCTACAAGCTGGCGGAGGCGGATTACCGGGGCGAACGCTTCGCCGGTTACGGCAGCGACTTGAAGGGCAACAACGATCTGCTGGTGCTGACCCAGCCGCAGATCATCCGCGAGATTCATTCCGCCTATCTGGAAGCCGGGGCGGACATCCTCGAGACCAACACCTTTAACGCCACCTCCATCGCCATGGCGGACTACCACATGGAAGGACTGGTGTACGAGATCAACGTGGCGGCGGCAAGGCTGGCGCGCGATGCTGCCGACGAGTTCGAGGCGAAGAACCCGGCCAAGCCGCGTTTTGTCGCCGGCGTGCTCGGACCGACCAACCGCACCGCCTCGATTTCGCCCGAGGTCAACGACCCCGGCTTCCGCAATGTGACCTTTGACCAGTTGGTGGACGCTTACACCCAGGCGATTGCCGGACTGGTCAATGGCGGCTCCAACATCCTGATGGTCGAGACTATTTTCGACACCCTCAACGCCAAGGCCGCGCTGTTCGCCATCGAACAGTATTTCGACACCCACAATATCAAGCTGCCGGTGATGATTTCCGGCACCATCACCGATCTGTCCGGGCGCCTGCTTTCGGGGCAGACCGCCGAGGCGTTCTGGAACTCGGTGCGCCACGTCCAGCCGCTTTCGATTGGCCTGAATTGCGCGCTCGGCGCCAAAGAGCTGCGCCAGTACGTGGAAGAGCTGGCCAACCTGGCCGACTGTTACGTGAGCGCCCACCCCAACGCGGGCCTGCCCAATCCGCTATCGGAAACCGGCTACGATGAAACCCCCGAGGCGATGGCGACGGAGCTGCGAGAATGGGCGGCGAGCGGCTTGCTCAACATCGTCGGCGGCTGCTGCGGCACCCGTCCACCGCATATCAAGGCCATCGCCGAAGCGGTGCAAAGCTTGCCGCCACGCGCCATTCCGGAGATCGAGAAAAAGCTGCGCCTGTCCGGCCTGGAAGCGTTCAACATCGGGGAGGGCTCGCTGTTCGTCAACGTCGGCGAGCGCGCCAACGTCACCGGCTCGAAAATGTTCGCCCGCCTGATTATCAACGGCGAATACGACAAGGCGCTGGAAGTGGCCAAGGCCCAGGTGGAAAACGGCGCCCAGATCATCGACATCAACATGGACGAGGCGATGCTGGATTCCGGGGCGGCGATGGTGAAATTTCTCAACCTGATCGCCTCCGAACCGGATATTGCCAAGGTGCCGGTGATGATCGACTCGTCGAAGTGGTCGGTGATCGAAGCCGGGCTGAAGTGCGTGCAGGGCAAGTCCATCGTCAACTCCATCAGTATGAAGGAGGGCGAGGCGGAATTCATCGAGCGAGCCAGACTGTGTCGCCGCTACGGCGCTGCTGCGGTGGTCATGGCCTTCGACGAACACGGCCAGGCCGATACCCAACAGCGCAAGATCGATATCTGCGCCCGTTCGTACAAGATACTCACCGAACAGGTCGGCTTCCCGGCCGAGGACATCATCTTCGACCCGAACATCTTCGCGGTGGCCACCGGCATCGAGGAACACAATAACTACGCGGTGGATTTCATCCAGGCCACGCGCATCATCAAGCAGAACCTGCCTTATGCCAAGATTTCCGGCGGGGTGTCCAACGTCTCCTTCTCCTTCCGTGGCAACGAGCCGGTGCGCGAGGCGATCCACACCGCATTCCTGTATCACGCCGTCAAGGCTGGCATGGATATGGGCATCGTCAATGCCGGCCAGCTCGGCGTCTACGAAGAAATCCCGAAAGACCTGCTGGAGCGGGTCGAGGACGTGCTGCTCAACCGCCGCCCCGATGCGACTGAGCGCCTGGTGGAATTCGCCGAATCCTTCAAGGGCGCGACCAAAGCCCAAGTCGAAGACCTGGCCTGGCGCGAGGCGCCGGTGGGCGAACGGTTGTCCCATGCCATGGTCAGGGGCATCACCACCTACATTGTCGAGGACACCGAAGAGGCCCGGCAGCAGGCGGAGCGTCCGATCCACGTGATCGAGGGGCCGCTGATGGACGGCATGAACGTGGTCGGCGACCTGTTCGGCGCCGGCAAGATGTTCCTGCCCCAGGTGGTGAAGTCCGCCCGTGTGATGAAGCTGGCGGTAGCGCATCTGGTGCCCTACATCGAGGCCGAGAAGGCCGCCACCGGCCAGGCCGCCAAGGCCAAGGGCAAGATCATCATGGCCACGGTCAAGGGCGACGTCCACGACATCGGAAAGAATATCGTCGGTGTAGTGTTGCAGTGCAACAATTACGACGTGGTCGATCTGGGGGTGATGGTGCCAGCGGCCAGGATTCTGCAGGCGGCAATCGACGAAAAGGCCGACATCATCGGCCTGTCCGGTCTGATCACGCCATCGCTGGAGGAGATGACCCACGTCGCCAAGGAAATGGAGCGGCTGGGGATGAAGCAGCCGCTGCTGATCGGCGGCGCCACCACCTCGCCGGCCCACACCGCAGTGAAGATCGCGCCGCACTACAGCGGCCCGGTGATTTATGTGAAAGATGCCTCGCGCGCCGTCGGCGTGTGCTCCAACCTGCTCAGCGACGATCTGCGCAACGCCTATGTCCAGGGCATCGCCGACGAATACGTGGCGATCCGCGAGCGCCACCAGAATCGCGCCAACGAAACCAAACGGCTGACCTTGGCCGAGGCGCGCGCCAATGCGCACAAGCCGGACTGGGCTGCCTACGCGCCGCCGGTGCCGGCGTTCATCGGCCTCAAGACGTTCCACGATTACCCCCTGGCGGAGATCGCCGGGCGCATCGACTGGACGCCGTTCTTCCAGGCCTGGGAACTGCACGGGCGCTATCCGAAAATCCTCACCGATGGGGTGGTGGGCGAGGAAGCGAAAAAGCTGTTCGCCGACGCCCAAACGATGCTCAAGCGCATCATCGATGAAAAATGGCTGGAAGCGCGCGCCGTGATCGGCCTGTTCCCTGCCAACAGCATCGACGACGACATCGAAATCTACACCGACGAAAGCCGCAGCAAAGTGGCGATGACCTACCACACCCTGCGACAGCAGACCGAGAAACCGCCAGGCAAGCCCAACCTGGCCCTGGCCGATTTTGTGGCGCCCAAGGAGTCGGGCGTGAAGGATTACCTCGGCGCTTTCGCGGTGACGACCGGCATCGGTATCGACGCGCATGTCGCCGCCTTCGAGAAGAGCCACGACGATTACAGCGCGATCATGCTCAAGGCCTTGGCCGACCGCCTCGCCGAAGCTTTCACCGAGCTGATGCACCAGCGCGTGCGGCGCGAATTCTGGGGTTATGCGCAAAACGAGGCGCTCTCCAACGAAGACATGATCGCGGAGAAATACCGCGGCATCCGCCCCGCGCAGGGCTACCCCGCCTGCCCGGAGCATACCGAAAAAGGCCTGCTGTTCGAGCTGCTACAGGCCCCGGAGAACGCCGGCATCACCATCACCGAAAGCTTCGCCATGCTGCCCACGGCGGCGGTGAGCGGCTTCTATTTCGCGCATCCCGAATCCACCTACTTCGCCCTCGGCAAGATCGGTCGCGACCAGGTGGAGGATTACGCCAAACGCAAGGGCTGGGACATGGCAACGGCGGAAAGGTGGCTGGCGCCGGTGCTGGGATATTAACCGGGGCGGGAACTGTAAAGAACTCAAGAACGGCAGAATTTTCGGAAATCCAATGAAGCAGGAAAAGCAACCCTCGCACCTTCTGGAACGCTATCCGACGCGGGTGATCGCCATCGGCTTCGGTCTGGTCGTGGTGCTGATGCTGGCCCTAGTCGTTTTCAGCCTGTCCCGCCTGTCCACAATACGCGTGGCGCTCGACGAGGTTGCCGAGGAGCAAAATCAACATTCCGCGATGGCCTACACGATGTACAACGTTTCGCGGGAAAGAGCCTTCCTCTTTACAGCATCACGTCCGATCCCGACCCGTTCAACCGAGATGAAAAAACACTGCGGTTTTACCGTTTGGGCGCCGCATTCAGCGAGGCGCGCATAAAACTGCGGGCGTCCCATCTGACGCCGACAGAAAAAGTCTTGCTGAAAGACCAGGATAAATTCATCTCGGGCACCCAGAACCTGCAGCAGGGGGTGGTAGACTTGGCGGCGACCGACCGGATGGAGGAGGCAAGCCGTCTGTTGCGGGAGAAGTCCATACCGGCGCAGACGCGTGCGCTTGAGGCAATCAATGCTTTTTTCCAGCTACAAATCGAGGAAACGCAAAACGGGGTGGCCGCTGCTGCCAGAATGGAAGGGTGGGCACGTTTTTGTGCCCACGCGGAGTAACTCGGACGCTACGCATAAAGCCGTGCAGAGCCAGTGAATTTGAGCATTAGGCATCCCGAATATTGGGGCGCCACCTTCGGTTTCCATTCTTGCTCGGGTGATGCTTCGCCGTGGCCATGACGTAATCTTTCTCCACCAAACGGGTGCTTATGGTTGATATTGTGTAAACCATGACTTACAATTAGTGCGTGATGAAACTTGAAAAAACCGACGAATACCAGGACTGGTTCACATGCCTGTCGGACAAGCTGGTGAAGGCGCGGATTGAGGCGCGAATTCGTCGGCTGCAAGATGGGAATCCGGGCGATGTTGAACCTGTTGGCGAGGGCGTCAGCGAATTGAAACTGCACTTTGGTAGTGGCTGGCGCGTGTACTACACCGAGCGCAACGGGCAAATCGTTATCCTGCTGGCAGGCGGCAACAAGAGCACTCAAAAACGCGACATCAAACTTGCGCTGACGCTGGCGCGTAACCTCTAGGAGAGCACCATGGCAAAAACTAAAACCACTCCTTACGATACGGTGGATTACCTTAAAACCGAAGAGGACAGGGCGTTGTATTTTGAAGCCTGCCTTGACGAAGCTGGAGACGATCCCGCCTTTATCGCCAAAGCACTGGGCGACATTGCCCGCGCCCGTGGCATGACGCAACTGGCGCGAGATACCGGACTAGCTCGCGAGGGACTTTACAAAGCACTGTCCGGTCAAGGAAACCCTGAATTTGCCACCATCCTGAAGGTTATCAATGCACTTGGACTGCGTTTGCACGCTGGCATATCGGGTGTAACTCACGCTTAACCCTGCATTTGAGCAATTTAAGTGGCCCGGCTCGCGCCGTTTGGAATTGCCGCCAGCCCGAAACATCGCAGCTATGGCAAGCACTGCTGACTGAGTATTGCAATGCCTCATGACAGCATATATGCTGTCAATATGATCCCCATTGTTATTGATACCAATGTTTTTGTGGCGGGCTTGCGCTCGGATGGCGGCGCTTCGCGAGAGGTTTTGCGCCGGGCTTTGCAAGGCCATTATCTGCCGCTGTTCGGCAACGCCCTGTGGCTTGAATACGAAGATTTGCTGGGCCGTCCGGTATGGACGGAAGCGACCACGCCCTATGAGCGGCAGCAGGTACTGGCCGCCTTGGCGAAGATCGGACGTTGGGTGACCATTTATTATGGGTGGCGTCCAAATCTGCCGGACGAGGCTGACAATCATCTGATCGAGTTGGCTTTGGCCGGGGGCGCAGCGGCGATTGTGACCCACAATGTGCGGGATGTTCGCCGAGGCGAGTTGCTGTTGAATGGTTTGCGGGTGTTGACACCAGCAGAATGCTTGGAGGGTTTGCAATGAGTACTTTGACGATCCGGTTTCCGGACAACACGACCGACCGCTTGAAGTCGCTGGCGCGGAGCCGGGGATTAAGCGTGAATAAACTTATGGAAGAAATGAGCGCGCAAGCACTGGCGGCATGGGATACGGAAAACCGATTCCGTTCTCTGGCGGCTCAGGGCGATGTGCAACAGGCATTGGCTATTCTCGATAGATTGGACGGCATCGCCAAATCGACCAACCATTGACGGAGCCAATGCGCGCGGCGTTGCCAGTGCGCCCATTTCCAACCCTAATGGGTTAACGGGTTAAGTCCCATTCGGGGAATTGCCCATACACCTTAGATAGCGCGAAGGCGCGGTATTCAAGCCCGGATGGGCATGATTTTAAATGTTTATTCAAGGGATACTTCATGAGTTCAACCGATTTGTCCGCCCTCAACAGCCGTTTCGCCATTCCCGGCCACGTACAGTTCGAGGACGGCCCTGGCGGCCTGACCATAGCCGAAATCGCCAACAGCCATGCCGAAGCCACAATCGCCCTGCAGGGCGCCCATGTAATGAATTGGCAGCCGAGTGGACAGGAGCCGGTGTTGTGGCTTTCCCGCTTCGGCAAGTTTGCGCCGGGCAAGTCGATACGCGGCGGCGTGCCAATTTGCTGGCCGTGGTTCGGCCCCCATGCCGAAGATGCCAAATTGCCGGGCCACGGTTTTGCCCGCACGGTGATGTGGGAAATGCTGGAAACCAAGGCGTTGCCGGATGGCGCGACTTTTCTTTGTCTGGGCCTGATAGAAACCGACGCCACTCGTACCCAGTGGCCTCACCCTTCGAGCGCCCAGTTGCGGGTGACGGTCAGCGCCGAGCTGAAAATCGAACTGGTGACGTGCAACACCAGTAGCGCGCCATTCCAGATCGGCGAGGCGCTCCACACCTATTTTCACATCAGTGATGTGGCCAACATGGCGATCCGCGGCCTGGAGGCTTGCACCTATCTGGACAAGGTGGGCGGCAGTTCCACGCGCAAGACTCAGCGGGGACCCATCGTGATCGAGAGCGAGGTCGATCGGGTGTATCTCGACACCGAAGCCGATTGCCTGATCGAAGACCGCGGCCTCAAGCGACGGATCCGCATCGCCACGCGCGGCAGCCGTTCCACCGTGGTGTGGAATCCCTGGATCGAGAAGGCGGAAAAAATGGGCGATTTCGGCCCGGAAGGCTATCGCGGCATGGTCTGCGTGGAATCCGCCAATGCCGTGGACAACGTGGTGACGGTGTTGCCCGGCACGGAACATATTCTGCTGACGGTGATCGGCGTCGAGGCGCTGACTTGATGAAAAAAGGCTGACGAGAGGAGGTCGGGCGACGATGATAACCAGACAGTTGAGCTTGAACGCATGGGTCAGTTATCTCAACCAGACACAGTTGCCGGTATTGCGCCGCACGGTGGCGGATCTCGCCAGCCTTAGGGCAAGGGAAGACGAACTCAACGGTCGGGAATTAACCGCCGTCATCCTGCACGACCCGATCATGACGGTGAAGGTGCTGCGTTATTTGCAATCGCATCGTGGCAAGAGCCAGGTCGCCGATATCACCACTATCGACCGGGCCATTATGATGATAGGCACGACCCCATTTTTCAGGCAATTCACCGATCAGCCCCTGATCGAGGAGAGCCTGGCCGACTATCCTCTGGCCATGGAAGGCATGATGCAGGTCATGAGCCGGGCGCGTCATGCGGCCATGTACGCGCTGGACTGGTCAGTGCTGCGCCATGACGTCGACACCGACGAAATGGTCGTTGCCGCGCTGCTGCGCGATCTGGCGGAAATGCTGCTGTGGTGTTTCGCGCCCGGGCAGATGCTGGAAATCCGTGACAGGATGCGGCGCGACCCGGCATTGCGCAGCGCTGCGGCGCAGCAGGAAGTGCTGGGGTTTCGCGTGATCGAACTGCAAATCGCCCTGGCAACGACCTGGCATTTGCCCAAGCTGCTGTTATCGCTGATGGACGAATCCCATGCCGAGCATCCGCGAACACTATGTGTCGCGCTCGCGGTGGCGCTGGCCCGACATTCCGCCAATGGCTGGTCCGACGCTGCGTTGCCTGATGATTTTGCGGCGATACGGGATTTCCTCAAAATTTCTCCGGATGAAGTCTGGGAGCGAGTCCGCCGTACGGCCTTGCAGGCAGCCAAGGGCTGGGAATGGTATGGCGTTCCCCCCGCAGCAGCCTGGCTGCCGATGCAGGGTAAGTAGGGTGGGCACCGCTTTTGTGTTGTGGGAGCGACCTTCTGGTCGCGATTTTGCGAGCATCCGCTGCGCGGCTTGCCTGCTTGACCCGCTTCGCGGCGAGGAGGTCGCTCCCACACAAAAGCGGTGCCCACCCTTGCCTGATTATTCGTGTTTAATTCGTGGTTAAAGGCTTTTTCTAGGATAATAGGCGGCTAATCAATCACCCCGTCGCTATTCATGCATATTCACATCCTCGGCATCTGCGGTACTTTCATGGGTGGCATCGCGGTGCTGGCGAAGCAGGCTGGGCATAAGGTCACCGGCTGCGACGCCGGCGTCTATCCGCCGATGAGCGCGCAGCTCGAAGCTCAGGGCATCGTCCTGACCGAAGGCTTCGACCCGGCGCAGATCAGGCTGGAGCCCGACCTGTTCGTGATCGGCAACGTGGTGTCGCGCGGCAACCCGCTGATGGAGGAAATCCTCAACCGCGGCCTGCCCTATATGTCCGGCCCGCAGTGGCTGGCCGAGCATGTGCTGAAGGACAAATGGACGCTGGCGGTGGCCGGCACCCACGGCAAGACTACCACCTCGGCGATGCTGGCATGGATACTGGAATATGCGGGCTTGCAGCCGGGTTTTCTGATCGGCGGCGTGCCGCAAAATTTCGGCGTCTCCGCCCGGCTTACCGACTCGCCGTTTTTCGTGGTGGAAGCGGACGAATACGACACCTCCTTCTCCGACAAGCGCTCCAAGTTTGTCCACTACCATCCTCGCACCGCTGTGCTCAACAATCTCGAATTCGACCATGCCGATATTTTTTCCGACCTGGCCGCGATCGAGACCCAGTTCCACCATCTGGTGCGCACCGTGCCCGGCAATGGGCTGATCGTCGCCAACGGGCGCGAATCCAGCCTGGAACGGGTGCTCGCACGCGGCTGTTGGACCCCGGTGGAGCGTTTCGGCACAGCACAGGGCTGGACCATCGGCGCTGCCGGCGCGGTGGCCTTCAAGGAAGAGTTTCAGGGCATGCTGAATTGGTCGCTGCTCGGCGAGCACAACCGCATGAACGCCCTGGCGGCAATCGCCGCCGCGCGCCACGCCGGGGTGCCCGCCGGTGTCGGCATTGAGGCGCTGGCAAAATTCGAGAACGTGAAGCGGCGCATGGAAGTGCGCGGCGTGGTGGGCGGCATCACGGTTTACGACGACTTCGCCCACCACCCCACCGCGATAGCCACCACGGTCGCCGGCCTGCGCGGCAAGGTTGGCGAGGCCCGTATCCTGGCGGTGCTGGAGCCGCGCTCCAACACCATGAAGCTGGGCGTGATGAAGGATGCCCTGCCCGGCAGCCTGAAAGACGCCGACCGGGTGTTCTGCTATGACGCCAACCTGGGCTGGGATGCCGCTTCGGCGCTGGCTCCGCTGGGCGACAAGGCGCAGGCTTTCTGCGACCTCGACGGCTTGGTGGCCGCCGTGGCCGCAGTTGCCCGCCCCGGCGATCAGGTGCTGGTGATGAGCAACGGCGGCTTCGGCGGTGTGCATGAAAAACTGTTGGCAGCACTCGCTAATAACAATGAAATGTAGGTTGGGTTAGCGACCTAATCGCGTAACCCAACAAACCCAAACTTCCTTCAATATGTTGGTTTTTGAAGTTTTAGGTTTGTTGGGTTACGGCGCAAAAAGCCGCGCCTAACCCAACCTACATGTCTGCGGTTAATCCTTATTATTGAAAAGAATCAGATGAATGTTTTGTACGAAGAAGACGGTGCCATCAAGGTAGCCAGCGTCATGGCCGACAACACCTCGTCGTTGCAGGTGGAAACGCCGCATGGCAAGCGCTCCAAGATCAAGGCCGGCAACGTGTTGCTGCGCTTTGAGGCGCCGCCCATCGCCGGCTTCATGGAGGCAGCCGAAACGGCGGCGGCGGAACTCGATCCGATTTTCCTGTGGGAATGCTGCGGTGCCGAGGAATTCGCCTTCGCCGACCTGGGACGCGAATACTACGGCCATGCGCCTTCTCCGGTCGAGGCGGCGGCGGTGGCGCTGAAGCTGCACGGCTCGCCGATGTATTTCTACAAGAAAGGCAAAGGCCGCTACAAGGCCGCGCCGGAGGAAAACCTCAAGGCCGCGCTAGCTTCCGAGGAGAAAAAACGCAAGCAGGCGGAGACCATTGCGGCGCATGTGGCGGAGCTGATCGCGGGACGCCTGCCCGAAGTCTTCACCCCGCAAGTCGTGGAGTCCCTGCTTTACGCGCCGGACAAGAACACGCTCGAATTCAAGGCGCTCGACAAGGCGTGCGCGGAGACCAATCTCAACCCGGTGAAGCTGCTGGACCATTGCGGCGCGATTCCTTCCGCCCGCGATTACCATCTGAACCGCTTCCTGCGCGAACATTTCCCCGAAGGCACTGGCTTCCCGGAAATCATTCTTCCCCACCCCCAGGGTGACCCCGCGCATTCGGATGCGATGGCCTTCAGCATCGACGATGCCGCCACCACCGAGATCGACGATGCCTTCTCGATCAAGCGCATGGCTAACGGCAACTGGCGGATCGGCGTGCATATCGCCGCGCCGGGACTGGGTTTCGAGCCGGGCGACCGTCTCGATGAAATCGCCTCGCGGCGATTGTCCACCGTGTACATGCCGGGGCAGAAGATCACCATGCTGCCGGAGGCCCTGGTGGAACGCTACACCTTGGCCGCAGGCCGCCGCTGCCCTGCATTGTCGCTGTACCTCGAAGTGACGCCGGAATATGCCGTAGTCGGCCAGGAAAGCGCGCTGGATCAAGTCGAAGTCGCCGCCAACCTGCGTCATGAGGCGCTGGAGCCGGTGTTCAACGGCGCAACCGTGATCAGCCGGGAGGGCGATTACGCCTGGAAGGATGAGCTCCTGCTGTTGTGGGATTTCACCACCAAGCTCAAGGAAGGCCGGGGCAAGGGGGAAGGCCGCCAGAATTACCCCGACTATAATTTCGCGGTGGTGGACGATCGCGTTTCAATTACCGAGCGCCACCGCGACACCCCCATCGACCGGGTCGTGTCGGAGCTGATGATCCATACCAACGCCACCTGGGGCAAGGAACTGGCGGAAGCCGACTATGCCGGCATCTACCGCAACCAGGAAGGCGGCAAGGTGCGCATGAGCGTGTCGCCGGGCGCGCACCAGGGCTTGGGCGTGACCCACTACATGTGGTCGAGTTCGCCGCTACGCCGCTACGTCGACCTGGTCAACCAGCGCCAGCTGATCGCCCGGCTGGAAGGCAAGCCAGCCCCGTACGGCAACCGCGACGAGCGTCTGCTGATCGCGATGCGCGATTTCGATCTGGCCTACGAGGCCTATGGCAACATCCAGGACCAGATGGAACGCTACTGGTGCTTGCGTTGGCTGCAACAGGAGCAGGTCAGCGAAACCGGCGCGGTGGTGGTGAAGGAAAACCTGGTCAAGCTCGACCACCTGCCGCTGTTCACCCGCGTGCCATCGCTGCCCGAAGTGCCGCCAGGCAGCCGGGTGGCGATCGAGGTGTCAAAGGTGGATCTGCTGGAGGTGACGTGCCAATGCCGCTATGTCGGCCCCCTGGAGCAATGATCCTAGCCCGGATATTGCATAAATTCACCGCGCCCTCACTTGTCTTTTGTTCCGTATGAAAATTTTGTTCGGTTGGGCGTATGAATAACTACGCCGCGCCCTCCCAAAATTCCCCTACGAAACAAAATCCTACGTGATCATCACGGCAATTCATGCAATATCCGGGCTAGAAACCTCAGTTGAACCGCAATGTTAAAGCGTAGGGCTTCAATAAGCGAAGCGCATTGCGCCATATGTTGCTCGAATACGGCGCAATGCGCTTCGCTTATTGAAGCCCTACATGGACTGAGTTTTTTAGTCGTTTCTGCTAAACTGGCTCTGCCTTGAACTCTTATCGCACCCCCATCTCTCTGAGCCGCCTCGCGCGGCTGAACCAGTCCGATCGCCTCGGACTGGTGCTGCTGATTTCCATCACCCTGCATTTGCTGGCGGTGTTCGGCGTGGCCTTCAAAGCGCCGGAGATAAAAAAATCGGGGGTCGCCACCTCCCTCGAAGTGGTGCTGGTCAACAGCAAATCCTCTTCCCGACCGGTCAAGGCCGATGCCTTGGCGCAGGCCAATCTCGATGGCGGCGGCAACACCGATGCCGAGCGTCAGGCCAAAAGCCCGTTACCGGTGCTGGATCAGCCTCAGCATGAGTCGGAAGCCGTACAGAAGAAGCAGCAAGTCAGCCAGCTGGAGCAGCAGGCCAAGCTCCTGATGACCCAGGTCAAAGCGACGCAGCACGTCGAGCCGGTTTCGGCCAAGATCAAGCCATCCGAAGCGCCGACAGAAAAGTCGGGCTCCGACTTGGCGATGCGCAGCCTGGAGGCCGCTCGCCTGGAGGCGCAGATTTCGCGGGATTGGGACGCCTACCAGAAAAAACCGAAGCGCAATTTCGTCAGCGCTCGCACCCAGGAATACCGCTTCGCGCGCTACGCCGAGGATTGGCGGGCCAAGGTGGAAAAAGTCGGCAACCTGAATTACCCTGAAGAAGCGAAGCGGCAAAAAATTTATGGCAGCCTGCAACTCATCGTCAACATCAAGGCCGACGGCAGCGTCGAGCGCGTCGAGATAAAACGCTCTTCCGGCCACAAGGAACTGGACGAAGCGGCAATCCGCATCGTCAATCTGGCGGCGCCATACGCAGCCTTCCCCGAGGACATTCGCAGGGACACCGATATTCTCGGCATCGTGCGCACCTGGACCTTTACCCGCGCCGATCAACTGGATACTGCGGGAGAATAGCCGCGTGGGCACAAAAAACGTGCCCACCCTACCTACCATGGTTTTTTGTAGGATAATTGCAGCATGAAAACCGTCAATCTGACCGACCATTTCCTGATCGCCATGCCCGCCATGACCGATCCCTATTTCGCCAAATCCCTGACATACGTCTGCGAGCACACCGAACAGGGGGCGCTGGGCGTGGTGATCAACAAGCCGATCGAGATGACACTGAAGATGCTGCTCGACCAGGTCGGCATCGAGTTCGGGGCGGAACAACATGCGGAGGAGCTGGTGCATTTCGGCGGGCCGGTGCAGATGGATCGCGGCTTCGTCCTGCACCAGCCGCTCGGGGAGTGGATGTCCACCCTGGCGGTGAATGAGCGCGTCGCCCTGACCACTTCGAAAGACATTCTGGAAGCGGTCGGTCGCGGACAGGGCCCGTACAAGCTGCTGGTGTCGCTGGGTTATGCTGGCTGGGCGGCGGGGCAACTGGAGCAGGAGCTGGCGCAAAATGCCTGGCTCACCGTGCCGGCTTCGGCGACCGTTATTTTCGACCTCCCCTGGGAGCAGCGCCTGCCCGCCGCAATGCAACTGCTAGGCATCGATTTCGCCAGTCTGGCCGATGGGGCGGGACATGCCTAGTATGTTCGGCATCATGGCGGATAACGCTACACTCATCCGCCCGTCTCATCCGATGCGCGGCACGGTGTTGGGTTTCGATTTCGGCATCAAGCGCATCGGCGTGGCGGTGGGCGATCTGGAGCTGGGGCTGGCGCATCCCTTGACCACGGTTGTGGGGGAAAGCAACGACCAGCGCTTTGGGGTCATCGGGGCGCTGCTCAGAGAATGGCAGCCGACGCTGGTGGTGGTGGGGCTACCCGCCCACGCGGACGGTGAGGAGCACGAAATGAGCGCACGCTGCCGGCGCTTCGCGCACCAGATGGAAGGCCGCTTCGGCCTCAAGACCGTGCTGGTGGACGAGCGCCATAGCTCCACCGCAGCGAGCGAGGACCTGAACGAAGCCGGGGTGCGCGGGCGCAAGCAGAAGGCGGTGCTGGACCAAGTCGCCGCGCAGCGGATTTTGCAGTCTTATCTGGATGGGCTATAAACCCGAACCGGACAAGCCGGAACCAAACAGGTTGGGTAGGATGGGTGGAGCGTAGCGATACCCATCAATCATCACCGTAAAACGATGGGTATCGGCGCACGCGCCTCAACCCATCCTACGCACTCAGGACTCAGGATTAAAAACATGAAAAACAATCCCCAACTCAACAAAAACGGTGAGCTGCAACATCTGCTCACCATCGAAGGCTTGCCTGCGGCGACCTTGCGCCATATTCTCGACACCGCTTCGTCCTTCCTCAATATCGAAGAGCGCGAGGTGAAGAAGGTGCCGTTGCTGCAGGGCAAGGCGATCTTCAACCTGTTCTTCGAGCCCAGCACGCGCACCCGCACCACCTTCGAGATCGCCGCCAAGAAGCTGTCCGCCGACGTGATCAACCTGAATGTCGGCGCGTCCAGCACCAGCAAGGGCGAAACCCTGCTCGACACGGTCGACAACCTGGCGGCGATGCAGGCGGACATGTTCGTCGTGCGCCACGGCCAGTCCGGCGCGCCGCACTTGATCGCGGGTCATGTCGAACCGCACATCCATGTCGTCAACGCCGGCGACGGTCGCCACGCCCATCCCACCCAGGGGCTGCTGGACATGTTCACCATCCGCCATTACAAGAAGGATCTGACCCGCCTGCGCGTGGCCATCGTCGGCGACATGCTGCACTCGCGCGTGGCGCGTTCGCAGATCCATGCGCTGACCACGCTGGGCGTGCCGGAAGTGCGCGTGATCGCGCCCAAAACCCTGATTCCGGCCTGCGCCGAGCGCATGGGAGTGCAGATTTACCACGACATGGCGAAGGGGCTGAAGGATGTTGACGTGATCATCATGTTGCGCCTGCAGAACGAGCGCATGCGCGGCGCGCTGCTGCCCTCCGTGCAAGAGTACTTCAAGTATTACGGCCTGACCGCCGAAAAACTCGCGCTGGCGCGGCCCGACGCGATCGTCATGCATCCCGGCCCGATGAACCGTGGCGTGGAAATAGAATCCTCCGTCGCCGACGGCGTGCAGTCGGTGATCCTGTCGCAGGTGACCTTCGGCATCGCGGTGCGGATGGCGGTGATGAGCATATTGATGGGCAGCGGGGCGGGGAGTAAGCAATGAAAATCCACATCAAGAACGGCCGATTGATCGACCCGAAAAACAATATCGACGCACAGCAGGACGTGTATATCGCCGCCGGTAAAGTGGTCGCCATCGGCGCCATGCCCGAGGGCTTCAATGCCAATCGCGTAATCGACGCATCCGGGTTGGTGGTCTGTCCCGGCCTGGTCGACCTGTCCGCCCGGTTACGCGAGCCGGGCTACGAATACAAGGCCACGCTCGAATCCGAGATGCTGGCGGCAGTGGCGGGCGGCGTCACCAGCCTGGTCTGCCAGCCCGACACCGACCCGCCGCTGGACGAGCCCGGCCTGGTGGAAATGCTCAAGCACCGCGCCAAGAGCCTGAACCAGGCGCGGGTCTACCCGCTCGGCGCGCTCACCCAAGGGCTGGCCGGCGAACACCTGACCGAAATGGCCGAACTGCACGACGCCGGCTGCATCGGCTTCTCCCACGCCGACGTGCCGCTCACCGACACCAACGTGCTGCTGCACGCCATGCAGTACGCGGCCACCTTTGGCTTTACCGTCTGGCTGCGCCCGCAGGACGCCTTCATCGCCCGCGATGGCGTCGCCCACGATGGCGAAGTCGCCACCCGGCTCGGCTTGGCGGCGATTCCTTCCTGCGCCGAAACCATCGCCCTCGCCACGATACTGACGCTCGCACGGGAAACTGGCGCACGCATCCACATCTGCCACCTCTCCAGCCGCGAAGGCGTGGCCCTGATCCGCGCGGCCAAAGCGGAAGGCCTGCCAGTGACCTGCGACGTCGCCATCCACCACGCCCACCTGAGCGAAATGGACATCGGCTACTTCGACGCCAATTGCCACCTGATTCCACCCCTGCGCAGCCAGCGCGACCGCGAAGCCCTGCGCGATGCGCTCGCCGACGGAACGGTCGATGCCCTGTGCTCCGACCATGCCCCGGTGGACGACGATGCCAAACTGCTGCCCTTCGCTGAAGCCGAACCCGGCGCCACCGGCCTGGAGCTGTTGTTGCCGTTGACGCTGAAATGGGCCAAGGAAACCGGCGTTTCCCTGTCTGCCGCGATCGCCAAGATCACGACCGAACCGGCGCGGATACTGGGCCTGAACAACGGCCACCTGGGAGCTGGGCAGCACGCCGATGTGTGTATTTTCGACCCGGAGCAGTACTGGAAAGTTGAGCCGGCATCGCTCAAGAGCCAGGGGAGGAATACTCCGTTTTTGGGGTTGGAGTTACAGGGGAGGGTTAGAGTTACGTTGGTGGAGGGGCATGTGGTTTATGAGGGGTTGGTTTGACGTTCAAGCCGAGGGGCTGCGCGCTTTTGCGCGGCTCCATTCGAATGCAGGATTAGGATTTCCATGTTGATTCGTGCTTATCCGGTTGGTTCCCAAAACAACACCACCCGTAGATACTGTTATCCCAGTCAACACCCATGCAACGCCGGATCAAACATTTTTCCTGACTTAAGGACTCCGAACGCAACATGAATGAGTTTACGCATCATCGCACCGATAATGAGCTTGGGCGGTTTACCTGCGGCAGCGAGCCGTTCGCGGAAGCGTTTGCCCCACGCGGTTTTGTAAAGCGTGACCATGGCGG
>Ga0210044_10004766_pt1 | contig 18758 bp, 18 predicted proteins | sample CryGey13umfilter_2_FD_183959 | JGI IMG/M metagenome (GOLD analysis project Ga0210044, IMG submission 183959) | Groundwater microbial communities from aquifer in Utah, USA - Crystal Geyser 4/9/14 3 um filter (SPAdes) (version 2) | ecosystem: Environmental > Aquatic > Deep subsurface >... | reverse complement strand
ATCACGGTATGCGCGCCCGCGCCGGGGATCAGCTCGGCGGCATGGGCGGAAAGGGTTTCGTCCTCCTCCAGCGCCACCACCGCCGCCGCGATGCGCGCGGCCACCACCGAGGAATAGCCATAGCCCGCGCCGACATCGAGCACCACGTCGTCCGCGCCGATCTCCGCCGCCTCCAGCATCTTGGCGAAGGTGCGCGCGTCCAGCAGCACGCGGCCCGGCGCCAGCGGGACCTGCGCGTCGGCGTAGGCGACCGCGCGCTGGGCGCGCGGGACGAACTTTTCGCGCGGCACGTCGAGCATGGCGGCGATGATCGAAAAGCGCGTCACGTCGGACGGGCGCACCTGGCTGTCCACCATCGCCTCGCGCGCCTTGCTGAAATCGCTCATTCCGCCCCCCATCCTCGCCTGCGCCGCGCCCAAGCGCGACAGCGCAGCAGGTGCCACATCGCGCCTGCGCAATCAACGGCGCGCCGCGCCGCAGCGCAATAAACGGCGCGGCGCGGTCATCGCCAGAGCCGCTCGCCCTCCGTCGCCTCAAGCCCCGCGTAAAGCGCCGCCACCTGCGCGCCATAGCCGTTGAACAGCTGGGTGGGAATGCGCGCGTCTCCGCCGAGAACCTGCTCGGTCGCCTGGCTCCAGCGCGGGTGGCTCACCGCCGGGTTCACGTTGGCCCAAAAACCGTACTCGGCGCTTTGCAAGCCTTCCCAGAAACTCACCGGGCGCGCCTCGACAAACGAGATGCGCGTGATCGACTTGATCGACTTGAAGCCGTATTTCCAAGGCAGATGCAGCCGGATCGGCGCGCCGAACTGGTTGTGCAGCCGCTTGCCATAGGCGCCGACCACCATGAACGCCAGCTCGTTGGTCGCCTCGGCGATGGTCAGCCCCTCGACGTAAGGCCAGGGATACCAGTGCTGGCGCTGGCCGCGCGCGGTGTCGGGGTCGAGGAAGGTCTCGAAGCGGACGAATTTCGCCGAAGCCAGCGGCGCGGCCTTGTCCACCAGCGCCTTGAGCGGAAAGCCGATCCACGGCGCCACCATAGACCACGCCTCGACGCAGCGGTGGCGCGAGATGCGCTCCTCGACCGGCATCTGCGCGATCAGGTCGTCGGTGGAGATCTCGAAAGGCTTTTCCACAAGGCCATCGACCTTGACGGTCCAGCCCTCGGTTTTCAGCCGCTCGGCGGCGGCGTAGATCTGCTTGTGGCTGCCGAATTCGTAGAAGTTGTTGTATTGCGCGTTGATCTTTTCCGGCGTCGCCGGGCGGCCCGCGTCGGCGTGATCGGGGTTGGTCGTCACCGGCGCGGGCCACGCCGCAGGCCCCTCCGCAGCCAGCGCGCCGCCCGCGCCCAGCGCCGCCGCGCCCGCGCCCAGACCCATCGCCCGCAAAACGGCGCGGCGGTCGAGAAACACCGCCTCGGGCGTGACCGCGCTTTCGGGGATCGCCCAGTCGGGCCGGTGGATGACGTTCATGGCGCGCGCTCCCATCTGCTGCGCCCCGAGAGATAGGGCGCCGGGCGCGCGCAATCCATCACGAAGCCGTCAGGCGCCCACCCATGCGGCGCGCGGCACGCCCTGAAGGTGCAGCAGCGCGGTCAAATCTGCGTGATCGATGCGCGCGCCCGCCGCCTGCGCCAGCGCGGGTTTCGCGCGATACGCCACGCCCAGGCCAGCCGCCGCGACCATCGCCAGATCGTTGGCGCCGTCGCCCACCGCCAGCGCGTCGGCGGGCGCGCACCCGGCCCCGGCGCACAGCGCCTCCAGCGCCGCCAGCTTTCCCGCGCGCCCGAAGATCGGCGGGATGACGGCGCCGGTCAGCTTGCCGTCGCGAAACTCAAGCGTGTTGGCGCGGTGCTCGGCGAAACCGGCCTGCGCCGCCACCTGCCGGGTGAACAAGGTGAAGCCCCCCGACAACAGCGCCGTCGCCGCGCCGCGCGCCGCCATGGTCCGCGCCAGCGTCGCCGCGCCGGGGTTGAGCCGCACCCGCAGCGCCTGGACCTGCTCCAGAACGGCGGCGTCCAGCCCCTTGAGCAGCGCGACGCGGGCGGTCAGCGCGGCCTCGAAATCCAGTTCGCCGCGCATGGCGGCCTCGGTGATCGCGGCGACCTCGCGTTTGACGCCCGCGAAGTCGGCGATCTCGTCGATGCACTCGACGCCGATGATGGTGCTGTCCATGTCGGCCACCAGCACCCGCTTTTCGCGGCCTTCGGCGGCGACGATGTTGGCGTCCACCGTCGCGCCGTCCAGCGCCGCGCGCGCCGCCGCCAGCCGCGCGGGGTCGGCGTCAGGCAGATCGGCCTCGACAGCCTGCGCCTCAAGCCGCCGGAAAGCCTCCCCGCCGCCGGCGCGCAAGGCGACTGCGGCGACGGCGTCGGGCAGCACGCCCGCCGCCGTCAGCACCAGCACGGCGGCCATGGCTCAGACGGCTTCGGCGCGCGGAGCGGCGGCGGTCTTGTCGAGCTCCTCGGCCACCAGAAACGCCAGCTCCAGCGCCTGAGAGGCGTTCAGTCGCGGGTCGCAGGCGGTGTGGTAGCGGCTGGAGAGGTCCGCCTCGGCCAGATTGTGCATGCCCCCCAGGCACTCGGTGACGTTCTTGCCGGTCATCTCGACATGCACGCCGCCCGCATAGCTTCCCTCCGCCGCGTGAACCGCGAAGAACTCGCGCACCTCGGCCAGCACGCGGTCGAAGGGACGGGTCTTGTAGCCGTTGTCGGACTTGATGGTGTTGCCGTGCATCGGGTCGCAGGACCAAACCACCTTGCGCCCCTCGCGCTCGACCGCGCGGATCCAGCCCGGCAGGTGGCCGGCCACCTTGCCCGCGCCGACGCGCACGATCAGCGTCAGCCGACCGGCCTCGTTGGCGGGGTTCAGCCGGTCGATCAGCCGCAGCAGATCGTCCGCCGCCAGCGTCGGGCCGCATTTCAGCCCCAGCGGGTTCAGCACGCCGCGGCAGAATTCGACATGGGCGCCGTCGATCTGGCGGGTGCGGTCGCCGATCCAGATCATGTGGCCCGAGCCTGCGACCCACTTGCCGGAGGTCGAATCGAGCCGGGTCAGCGCCTCCTCGTATTGCAGCAGCAGCGCCTCATGGCTGGTGAAGAAGCTCACGCCATGCAGCGCGGTGTTGTTGGAGGGATTCACGCCGCAGGCGTCCACGAAGCTCAGCGAGGACGAGATGCGCTCGGCCAGCGCCTGATACTTTTCCGCCTCGGGGCTGCCTTGGGTGAAGCCGAGGTTCCAAGACGCCACGCGGTGCAGGTCGGCATACCCCCCTTGCGCGAAGGCGCGCAGCAGGTTCAGCGAGGCGGCGCTTTGCAGATAGGCCTGCAACATCCGGTCGGGATCGGGCGTGCGGGCCTCGGCCGTCGGCAGATCCTCGTTGATGATGTCGCCCTTGTAGCTGGCCAGCTCCAGCCCGCCGACCTTCTCGGTGGGCGCGGAGCGCGGCTTGGCGAACTGGCCGGCCATGCGGCCGACCTTCACCACCGGCTTTTTCGCGGCGTAGGTCAGCACCACCGCCATCTGGAGCAGGACGCGGAAGGTGTCGCGGATGTTGTCGGCGCCGAATTCGGCGAAGCTCTCGGCGCAGTCGCCGCCCTGCAGCAGAAACGCCTCGCCGCGCGCCACCGCGCCCAGCCGCTGCGTCAGGTTGCGCGCCTCGCCCGCGAACACCAGCGGCGGATAGCCGGCCAGCTTGCGCTCGACTTCGCCCAGACGGGCCGCGTCGGGATAGTCCGGCAACTGCTGCGCCGGTTTGCTCCGCCAACTCGCCTTGTCCCACGCCTGCGCCATGTCCGGCCCTCCTTCGCATCGGTCGCGCACCCCTTATCGCGCCGCGCGGGCGAGCGCCAGTTTCCGAAGGCGCCCCGCGCGGCAGGGTCGCAGCTTGACGGCGCCGCAGTCCTGCCCTCACCTGCAGGCATGAGCGGGGCGGGCATGAGCGCGGCGGGCATGAGCGGGTCGGGCGCACAGCGGCGGGAGACGGAGACGCGCTGCTACGTGTTTCTGCTGGCGCCGCAGTTCTCGATGATCGCCTTCGCCGCCGCGATCGAGCCGCTGCGGCTGGCCAACCGCCTGTCGGGCGCGCGGCTCTACGCCTGGCGGCTCGCCTGCGAGGGCGGCGGCGAGGCGATATGCTCAAACGGCGCGCTGGTGCGGGTGGATGCGGGGCTGGACCCGGTGGCGCGCGAGGCGACCATCGTCGTTTGCGGCGGCCTCGACGTGCATCACGCCGCCACCCCGGCGGTGCTGGGCTGGCTGCGGCGGCAGGCGCGCATGGGCGCGCATCTGGGCGCGGTGTGCACCGGGGCGCATGTGCTGGCGCGCGCCGGGCTGCTGGACGGGCGGCGCTGCACCATCCACTGGGAGAACCGCGCCGCCTTCGCCGAGGACTTTCCCGACATCGCCGTGACCGGCCGCGTGTTCGAGATCGACGGCGACCGGATGACCTGCGCGGGCGGCGCGGCGGCGGCGGACATGATGCTGGCGGTGATCGCGCACGACCACGGGCCCGCGCTGGCGCGCAGGGTGGCCGACCAGATGATCATGGCGCCGCTGCGCTCGGAGGCCGATGAACAGCGCCTCTCCGCCCCCGCCCGCATCGGCGCGCGCAACCCCCGCCTTTCGGCGATCATCGACCGGATGGAGGCCAACCTTGAGGACCCGGTCAGCCCGCCCGATCTGGCGCGCGACGCGGGGATGTCGGTGCGCCAGCTTGAGCGGCTGTTCCGCCGCTACCTCAACCGCAGCCCCAAGCGCCACTACATGGCGCTGCGGCTGGAGAAGGCGCGCACCCTGCTGCTGCAAACCAGCATGAGCGTGATCGACGTGGCGATGGCCAGCGGCTTCACCTCGCCGTCGCATTTCTCGAAATGCTACCGCGCCCAGTTCGGCCGCACCCCCTATCGGGAGCGCGGCGAACCCGACAGCCGCGAGCGCGGCTAAGTCAGCCGTCGCGCCCTCAGTCGTCTCGGGCGGGCAGCTTGTGGGCGATGCCCTTGTGGCAGTCGATGCAGGTCTTGCCCTGCTCGATGCCCTCCTGCATCTTTTCCGCCGCGCGCGGCGTCTGCTTGTGAAAGTCCATCGCCGCATAGCTGTGGCAATTGCGGCATTCATGCGAATCGCGCGCCTTCATGCTCGCCCAGACGTGCTCAGCCAGCTCAAGACGCTTTTCCTCGAACTTTTCCGGCGTGCTGATCGTGCCCATCACGTGATGATAGAGCTCGTTCGACGCCTGAATCTTGCGGATCACCTTTGCGGTCCAGTCCTTGGGCACATGGCAATCCGAACAGATCGCGCGCACACCAGAGGCGTTCTTGTAATGGACCGAGGTCTTGTATTCCGCGTAAGGCCCGCTCTCCATTTCATGACACGAAATGCAGAATTCCAGCGTGTTCGTCTCCTCCATGACGGTGTTGAAACCGCCCCAGGCGATCACGCCCGCGCCGCCGCCGACGATGAAGATCGCCGCGAGACTCCACTTCGCGGAAGGCCGCCACAGCGCCCGCCACAGGCGGCGCAACCGGCCGCCGTTTTCACCCGTATCCGACATGACATTCCCTTCAGCCGTCTCCATGGCGCAGGTCGCGCCATGGAGATGCTTGTTGTTATTGCGGCAGCGTCTGGAGGTGCACGGCGATGTCCGCCGCCACCTGATGATCGAGCGCGCGCAGCGCGGGCATCGCCTCGCCGGGCTGGCCGTTCATCACCTTGTGCAGCATCTCGACCGCGTTGCCCGCGACCGACCCCAGCGGCGGCGCCGTGCTGATCTTCTTGCCGTCCTTGCCGTGGCACCCGGCGCACACGGTGTTGAAGTAGATCTCGCCCTGCGCGCCATCGCCATTGGGCTTGCCGTCGGCCAGCAGCGGCGCATAGTCGATCTGCCCGCCGGTGACGAACAGCGCAATGTCGTTCAGATCGGCGTCCGACAGCATCGCCTCGGTATAGGCGTGCGCGCCGCGCATGGCGCTCGCGATCGCCGCCGGGTCGGCGCCCGCCGCGCCGGTCACGCCGATAATGCCGGTGAAGTGCTTGCCCTTGGCGTAGGCGCCGTCCTTGCCCTTCAGATCCCAGCCGTGGCACTCCTTGCAGCGCCACGAAGTCGCGCCGTCGTACTTGCCCGCCTCGTTGGCGTAGAGCGGATGATTGCCGGTCGGCTCCGGCGCCTTGTTCTCGGCCCACCACTTGTCATAGAGCCGCGCGCCGCGCGCCATCGCCGACACGTCCTCAGCCGCCGCCGCGCCGCCCAGCAGCACAAGCGCCGCCGCGCACGCCTGCGCGATCATCGTTGACCGTTTCATCAGCACTCTCCCCCAAATATCCCGAAATCGGCTCCACGAGCCACGCCCCATCTGACGCCCTGCGGAGCGGGAATACGTTGCGCTGGATCAATCCGGGGGAAAATGCGTCAAAGGTGACGGGAGATGATATGTCGCACAACTTGAGCGCGCCGCCCGTTGCGCACCCCGCCAACTTGCCCGCGGGGCAATAAGCCTCAACAAGCGGAAAATTGCGCCCGAGAAGCGCCCAAGTCCTCAGGCGCCGCGCAGCGGCTCCACATACTGCATCGCCATGTCCCAGGGGAAATAGATCCAGGTGTCCTGGCTGACCTCGGTGATGAAGGTGTCCACCAGCGGGCGGCCCTTGGGCTTTGCATAGACGGTGGCGAAATGGGCGCGGGGATAGAGGCTGCGCACCACCTCCAGCGTGCGGCCGGTGTCCACCAGATCGTCGATCACCAGCACGCCCTCGCCGTCGCCGATCAGCGCGCTGTCGGGGCCTTTCAGCACCGTCGCCTCGGTCTGGTCCTTGTGGGCGTAGGACTTGACGCAGATCGTGTCGATCACCCGGATGTTGAGTTCGCGCGCCACGATCGCCGCCGGCACCAGCCCGCCGCGCGTGATGGCGATGATCGCGCGCCAGCCGCCCTCCTTGCCCGGCCCCTGATGGTCGAGCCGCCACGCCAGCGCCTTGCTGTCGCGGTGGACCTGATCCCACGAGATATGAAAGCCCTTCTCGTAGGAATTGCTCATGCGTCGCGCCCCCGCGCCGTGTCATCGCGCCCCCGAACCACGTCGATGTCGGGCGCGTCCTCGGCCTTCATGCCGACGACGTGGTAGCCGCAATCGACATGGTGGCATTCGCCGGTGACGCCGGAGGCGAGGTCGCTGAGCAGGTAGAGCCCCGCCTTGCCGACGTCCTCCTGCGTCACGTTGCGCCGCAGCGGCGAGTTCAGCTCGTTCCACTTCAGGATATAGCGGAAATCGCCGATGCCCGACGCCGCCAGCGTCTTGATCGGCCCCGCCGACAGCGCGTTGACGCGGATGCCTCGAGGCCCGAGGTCCATCGCCATGTAGCGCACCGAGCATTCCAGCGCCGCCTTGGCGACGCCCATCACGTTGTAGTGCGGCATCACCCGCTCGGCGCCGAAATAGGTGAGCGTCAGCATCGACCCGCCGTCGGTCATCAGCTTTTCCGCCCGCTGCGCGACGGCGGTGAAGCTGTAGCACGAGATGTTGAGCGACATCTGGAAGTTGGCGAGCGAGGTATCGACATAGCGCCCCTTCAGCTCGGCCTTGTCGGCGTAGGCGATGGCGTGGACCACGAAATCGAGGCGCCCCCAGGCCTGCGCGATCCCGTCGAACACCGCGTCCACCGACGCCATGTCGGTCACGTCGCAGGGCAGCACGATGTCGGAGCCGACGCTGGCCGCCAGCGGCGCGACCCGCTTCTTCAGCGCGTCGCCCTGATAGGTGAAGGCGAGGTCGGCGCCCGCGCCGCGGCACGCCTGCGCGATGCCCCAGGCGATCGACTTGTCGTTGGCGACCCCCATGATGAGGCCGCGCTTGCCCGTCATCAGCCCCGAAGCATCGCCCATCATGGCCCCTCGCATGTCGTTTTTGGTTCCGAGGGGATAGGTGAAAAGCGCGCCGCCTTCAAGCCTTGCGCCCGCCGGTTGCAAGCCGTCGGCGAGAGGTTATCTTCTGCGGCGACGTTTCAGGAGAGCGACCATGAGCGACGCGCGCGGCGGCATCTTTGCGGGCGACGATCCCTTCGACATCGCGCGGCGCTGGCTGGCGGAGGCCGCGAAAAGCGAACCGAACGACCCCAACGCCATCGCGCTGGCCACCGCCGGCGCCGACGGCGCGCCGAACGTGCGCATGGTGCTGCTGAAGGACATCGAGGGCGCCAATCCCGGCGGCGCGTTCGTGTTCTACACCAATTTCGAAAGCGCCAAGGGCCGGGAGCTGACCGCCAATCCGCAGGCGGCCTTCGTGCTGCACTGGAAGTCGCTGCACCGGCAGGTGCGCGCGCGCGGGCCGGTGGAGATCGTCGATGACGCGACCGCCGACGCCTATTACAATACGCGCGCCTACCAGAGCCGCATCGGCGCCTGGGCCTCGGCGCAGTCGCGCCCGCTGGAGAGCCGGGGCGCGCTGCTGGCCGAGGCGGCGCGCGTCGCCGCGCGCCACCCGATCAAGCCGCCGCGCCCGCCGCACTGGGGCGGCTACCGCATCCGCCCGCTGGAGATCGAGTTCTGGGCCGACGGCCAGTTTCGGATGCATGACCGCTTTCGTTGGACGCGGCCCGCCACCGATGCGGGCGACTGGGCGGTGACGCGGCTCAATCCCTGAGCCGCGCGCGTCACACCAGCCACAGCGTCGCCGCGCCCGCCGCCAGCACGGCGGCATACACCGCCGCGACCCGCAGCCCGATGCGCGCGCCGCCCGCCACAAGCGCGACGCCCGCCTTCACCGCCGAGTTGACCGACACCGCCAGCACCACCGCCCCCGCCGCCGCGCCGGTCGCCAGATCGTCGCCGGTCATCCGCGCGATCGAGATCGTCACCGCGTCCACGTCGCCGACGCCGGACAGCGCCGCCGCCAGATACACGCCCGCCGCGCCGAACCACTGGTTCAGATAGGCCGTCCCCACCGCCACCACCGCCAGAAAGACCGCGAATTTCAGCGCGGTCGCCAGTTCGAGCGGGTTCTCCGTCTCCGGCGTGTCGGGGTGGCGGTCGGCGCCCCGCGAGAACGCCAGACGCAGGACCAGCGCGCCCGCGAAACCGGCGGCCGCCATCACGCCGAGCGGCGCCGCCAGCGCCTGCGCCAGCGCGCCGTTGAACGCCGAGGCGAGGACCAGCATCCGCAGAAATGTCACCGACCCCGCCAGCACGGCGCCGACCGCCAGCACCGGCGCCAGCGCGGCGTCGGCCCGCGCCAGCCGCGCGAACGCCAGCGTGGTCGCGGTCGAGGACGCCAGCCCGCCGAGAACACCGGTGATCAGCACGCCCAGCCGCGCCCCCGCGACGCGGATCGCGACATGGCCGAAGAACGACAGCCCCGCCACCAGCACCACCGCCCACCACAGCGCATAGGGGTTGAGCGCGCTGAACGGCCCGAACCCCCGGTCGGGCAACAGCGGCAGCATCACCACCGACAGGACCGCAAGCTCGATGGCGGCGATCAGCTCGAACTGGCGCAGCCGCTCGACCCAGCGATGCAGCGTCGCCTTGAGCGCCAGCAGCGCCACAGCCGCCACGCCGCCCGCCGCCGCCAGCGCCATCTCGCCCAGCGCCGACGCCGCGCCCAGCGTGAACGCCAGCATCAGCGCGATTTCGGTGGTGATCCCCAGATCGCCGTCGCGGCGCGCGGCGGCGCGGTAGCTGACCACGATCAGCGCGGCGAAGCCCGCGAAGATCAGCCCCGGCAGGACCGGACCGGCGCTGAGCGACAGCCAGCCGCAAAAGCCCCCCAGCAGCCCCGACAGCGCGAAGGTGCGCACGCCCGCCACGCGCGCGCCGCTGGGCGTCTCGCGCATCTGCCAGCCGCGCTCGACGCCGAACAGCAGGCCGATGGCCAGCGCAAGGCCGATACGGCGGAAAAGCTCAAGCGCGTCCATGCGCGATCATGGCGCCGCGACGCCGTGCGGCGCAAGGAGCGCCGGGCGGGCGGTCAGCGCCGCTCCCGCTCCCGCTCCCGCTCCAGCGCCTCCAGCCGCTTCTGGATGTCCTCGATCCCGCTCAGCACCTTGTCGCGATAGGCGTCAGTGGCGGCGACCTCCTCCTCGCTGTGGGCCTCCTGCATCGAGTTGACCACCAGGCCGACCAGCAGGTTCAGCACCGCGAAGGTGGTGCCGAGGATGAACGGCACGAAGAACAGCCAGGCGAAGGGGTGCTGCTCCATCACCGGGCGCACGATGCCCATCGACCAGCTTTCCAGCGTCATCACCTGAAACAGCGTATAGGCCGAGGCGCCGATGGTGCCGAACCACTCGGGAAAATCGGCCGCGAACAGTTTTGTGGCGATCACCGAGGCGATGTAGAAGATCATCGCCAGCAGCAGGAACACCGACCCCATCCCCGGCAGCGCCTTGACGAACCCCTCCACCACCCGGCGCAGCCGGGGCGCCACCGAGATCACCCGCAGCACGCGCAGCGCCCTGAGCGCGCGCAGCGCCGTCATGCCCCCGGTGGCGGGGACCAGCGATATGCCGACCAGAACCGTATCGAACAGGTTCCACGGCGCCTTGAAGAACCGCCAGCCATAGGCGGTCAGCTTCAGCGCCAGCTCGACGACAAACACGCTGAGACAGGCGGCGTCCACCGCCAGGATCAGCCGCCCGGCGGCGGCCATCGCGGTCGCCGACGTCTCCAGCCCCAGCGCGACCGCGTTGATCAGGATCACCGCGAGGATCGCGTTCTGGAAGCGGGCGGTCTCAAGAAACTGGCGCAGCGCGTCGCGCATGGCGAAAACCTCCGGTCGGGCGCGCGTCCGGCGCGGCGCGCCCTGAGATAGGCGCGCAGGGGCGCCGCGCGCAACCGGCGCTATGGGTATTTGAACCGCGCGCGCCGCCCCGCTAGGATCGCCCGGCAATCAAGGAGGCGCGCATGAAGGTCAACGGCATTCCCTATCGCCCGATCTGGGAGGCGGACGGCGCGGTGCGCATCATCGACCAGACCCGCCTGCCGTTCGCCTTCACCGAGGCGCCGCTGCGCTCAGAGGCCGAAGCGGTGCGCGCCATCGCCGACATGCTGGTGCGCGGCGCGCCGCTGATCGGCGCGACGGCGGCCTATGGGCTGGCGCTGGCGATGCGCGAGGACGCCTCCGACGAAAACCTCGCCGCCGCGCATGACCGGCTGTTTCGCGCCCGGCCCACGGCGGTCAACCTGCGCTGGGCGATCGACGACGTGGCCGCGCGCATCCGCCCCTTGGCCCCCGGCGACCGCGCTGAGGCCGCGTGGCTGCGCGCCCGCGCCATCGCCGACGAGGACGTGGAGCTGTGCCGCATGATCGGCGTGCACGGCCTGCCGCTGATCGAGGCGGTCGCGGCGCGCAAGGGCCGTGTCAACGTGCTGACCCATTGCAACGCCGGGTGGCTGGCGACCTGCGACTGGGGCACCGCCACCAGCCCGATCTATCAGGCGCATGACAAGGGCATCGACGTGCATGTGTGGGTCGATGAGACCCGCCCCCGCAACCAGGGCGCGTTCCTGACGGCGTGGGAGCTGGGCCAGCACGGCGTGCCGCACACGGTGATCGTGGACAACGCCGGCGGCCACCTGATGCAGCACGGCCAGGTGGACCTCTGCTTCGTCGGCACCGACCGCACCACCCGCGCGGGCGACGTGTGCAACAAGATCGGCACCTATCTCAAGGCGCTGGCGGCGAAGGACAATAACGTGCCGTTCTACGTCTGCCTGCCCTCGCCCACCATCGACTGGACCGTGCGCGACGGCGTGGCGGAGATCCCCATCGAGGAGCGGCGCGGCGAGGAGGTGACCGAGGTGCAGGGCCTCGGCCCGCGCGGCGTGGAGAGTTTTCGCGTGGTCGCTCCCGGCTCCCCCGCCGCCAACCCCGCCTTCGACGTGACGCCCGCCCGCCTTGTGAGCGGACTGGTCACCGAGCGCGGCGTGGCCGAGGCCAGCGAGGCGGGGCTGCTGGGGCTGTTTCCAGAAGCGGCGGCGGCGTGAGCGGGGCCACCCCACCCTCACCCCGACCCTCTCCCGCCCCGGCGGGAGAGGGGGCGCGGCGGCGCGGCCTGCGCATTACGATCACAAGGCGCAAGCCCGGCCGATTTCGCCCCCTCTCCCTTCTGGGGAGAGGGTCGGGGTGAGGGGCGGCTCAGGTTTTGAGGGCCGGGCCCGCGCTTGCGGGATAATGGCCGGGCGCGACCGAGGCAGGTTTTGAGGAAGGACGCGCGGCGCGTGGCCGCCGCCCCACCCTCACCCCAACCCTCTCCCGCCCCGGCGGGAGAGGGGGCGCGGCGGCGCCGCCTGCGCATTGCGATCACAAGACGCAAGCCCGGCCGATTGCGCCCCCTCTCCCCTTTGGGGAGAGGGTCAGGGTGAGGGGCGGCGCCGCCAGCGCGCGCCCGCCGCCCAAAAAGACCGCCCCTTACGCCGCCGCGTCCAGCGCGCGCAGCAGGTCGGCGATCAGGTCCGCCGGATCCTCCAGCCCCACCGACAGCCGCACCAGCCCCGGCGTGATGCCCAGCGCGCGGCGCGCGTCCTCGCTCAGCCGCTGGTGGGTGGTGGTGGCGGGATGGGTGACGATGCTTTTCGCGTCGCCCAAGTTGTTGGAGATCAGCACCAGACGCAGCGCGTTCAGGAACCTGAACGCGCCCGCCTGCCCGCCCGCGACCTCCAGCGCGATCACCGCGCCGCCGGTTCCCTGCATCTGCGCCATCGCCAGCGCGTGCTGCGGATGGTCGGCGCGGCCGGGATAGAGCAGCCGCGTCACGGCGGGGTGGCCGGCCAGCGCGTTGGCGATCTCGGCGGCGCTCGCAACCTGCGCGGCGCAGCGCAGCGCCAGCGTCTCCATGCCCTTCAGCATCACCCAGGCGTTGAACGGGCTCATCGCGCCGCCGGTGTGCTTGAGATAGGTCTCGAAGTCGCCGCGAATGAACTTTTCGCGCCCCAGCACCACGCCGCCAAGGCAGCGGCCCTGCCCGTCGATATACTTGGTCGCCGAATACACCACCACATCGGCGCCAAGGCTTAGCGGGCGCTGATACATCGGCGTCGCGAACACGTTGTCGATCACCACGCAGGCGCCGACGGCGTGGGCGATCTCCGCCACGGCGGCGATGTCGATGATCTCCAGCGTCGGGTTCGACGGGCTCTCGAAGAACACCACTTTTGTTTCGGGCCGCACCGCCGCGCGCCATTGCGCAAGGTCGCCGCCGTCAACCAGCGTCACCGCCACGCCGAACTTCGGCAACAGCGTCTCGCAGATCCACAGGCAGGAGCCGAAAAGCGCCCGCGCCGCGACCACATGATCGCCGGCCTTGAGCTGGCTCATCATCGCGCCGTTGACCGCCGCCATGCCCGAGGCGGTGGCGAAAGCGGCCTCCGCCCCCTCCAGCGCCGCGATGCGGTCCTCGAACATCGCCACGGTCGGGTTGCCGTAGCGCGCGTAGATGAAGCCGGGATCCTCGCCCTTGAAGCGCGCCTCGGCGGCCTCGGCGTCGGGATAGACGAAGCCTTGCGTCAGGAAGATCGCCTCGGAGGTCTCCTGAAACTGCGACCGGCGCACGCCTGCATGGACCAGCTGCGTGCGCGGCCTGAGCTGTTCGACATCCTTCACGATCGCTGCTCCCGCCGCCCGGACGCGAGGGTTAACGCAATGTCAGGCGCGCCGGGATATGGTCGCGAGCGCTATCGGGCGGGGGCCTTGCGGTCAAGGCGTCCCGAAAGCGCGCCCCGGCAAGATCTCGTCAAGGTTTTCGTCGCGAGGAATTCACGCTCCCGTCGCCGCGTTGTCGCCGTCACAAGGCAAGGCTTGCGCCAAGTCGGGCGCAGCACCGGCGCGGCAGGGCGAACGAGCGGTCAATCAGTGGGTGAGGCGCCATGGCGATCCTGCGCATCGATTGTGGGGAGTCCGGTTTGCTGGGCGCCCCCCTGCCGCCTGCGTCGGCCTGCGCGGGCCGGACGCTGGTGATGATCCACGGCTATCGCTACGCCCCCGGCGACGCCGACGCCTGCCCCCACGCCTCGCTCTACGGCGCAGACGCGCCGCCCGCGCGGCTCAGCGGCGGCGGACGGGTGATCTCATGGCCGCAGGCGCTGGGCGTCTCCGAGGCCGATCTGTGCGTCGCCTACGGCTGGCGGGCGCGGGCGAGCCATGTGGCGCAGTTGCTGCGGACCGGGCGCAACGGCTTCGCCGCCGTCTATGACGCGGCGGGCGCGGCGGGCGCGGCGCTGGCGCCGACGCTGGCCGATCTGGGCCGCGCGCGGGCGGCGCCGGTGGACATGATCGCGCATTCGCTGGGCGCGCGGGTGGCGCTGTCGGCGGTCCGCGCGCTGGCCGAAGCCGGGCGCGCCGACGCGCTGGCGCGGCTGGGGCGCATGGTGCTGCTGGCGCCCGCCGCCTTCGCGGGCGAGGCGCGCGCGACGCTGGACGCCTGCGCGCGGATCGGGGCGCGGCCGCCGGAGGTCTGTTGCGTGCTGTCGCGCGCCAACGCGCCGTTCGACGCGCTGTTCGCGATGGTGGCGCCGTCCGGTCAGGGCGCCGCGCTGGGGCGCGACGGTCTGGGCGCGCGGCGGCGCGGCTGGATCGACCTGGCGTTCGACGACCCCGCCCTGATCGGCTGGGCGGCGGCGCGGGGCGTGACGCTGGCGCCGCCCGCGCCCGGCCCGTGCCACTGGAGCGTCTATGCCCGCCCCGGCGCCATGGACCTGCACCGCGCGATCCTGTCGCGCGCGCCCGGCTTCGGGCCGGAGGAGATGCGCGCCAGCGGCGCGCCGCTCCATGCGCCGCGCCCGCGCCTTGCGCGCTGGCGCAGGCCCGATCTCGCGGCGGACGGGCCGACGCCGGAGACCGCCTGACGCCGCTTGCCCCGCGCGCCGCGCCGGGGCAGGCTGCGCGCGACCGCACCAAACCGGAGCATCACGCCCATGCAGGCCCCTATCGAGCTGCATTACTGGCCCACCCCCAACGGCTGGAAGATCGCCATCGCGCTGGAGGAGATGGGGCTTCCCTACACCGTCCACTACGTCAACATCGGCAAGGGCGAGCAATTCGACCCGGCGTTCCTCGCCATCGCGCCCAACAACCGGATGCCCGCCATCATCGATCCCGCAGGGCCGGACGGCGCGGCGGTGTCGCTTTTCGAGTCGGGCGCCATCCTGCAATACCTCGGGCGCAAGACCGGCCAGTTCTACGGCGCGACCGAGCGGGAGCGCATCGAGATCGAGCAATGGCTGATGTGGCAGATGGGCGGTGTCGGCCCGATGGCCGGTCAGGCGCACCATTTCCTGAAATACGCGCCCGAGCGCATCCCCTACGCCATGGACCGCTACCGCAACGAGGTGAGCCGCCTCTACGGCGTGCTCAACCGCCGACTCGCCGACCGCGACTATGTCGCCGGACCCTACTCGATCGCCGACATGGCGATCTGGCCCTGGGCGCAGGGGTGGGAGGCGCAGGAGCAGGACATCGCCGAATTCCCACACATGAAGGCGTGGCTCGACCGGATCTGGGCGCGCCCGGCGGTGCAGACCGGGCGCAAGCTGGGCGAGGAAAAGCGCATGAACCTCGCCGACGACAAGGAGGCGCAAAAAGTGCTGTTCGGCCAGAAGGCGCGCTGAGGGCGCCAGCCCTCTCACGCGGCGCCAGCCCCCTCACCTGTTTCGCGCCAGCCCCCTCACCCCGACCCTCTCCCCCAAGGGGGAGAGGGGGCGCGCGCTGGGCCGACGGCGCCCAGGCTTGCTCCCCCGGCGCCGATATCGCCCCCTCTCCCCTTTGGGGAGAGGGTCGGGGTGAGGGGGATTCGCGCCGCGTGAGGGGGAATTCGCGCCGCCACCGCTATTTCGTGCCGAACATCCGGTCGCCCGCGTCGCCAAGGCCCGGCAGGATATAGCCGTGCTCGTTCAGCCGCTTGTCCACGGCGGCGGTGAACACCCGCACGTCGGGGTGCGCCTGCGCCATCCGCGCCACGCCTTCAGGCGCCGCCAGCAGGCACATGAAGCGGATGTCCTGCGCGCCGCGCTCCTTGAGCTTGTCAACGGCGGCCACGGCGGAGTTGGCGGTGGCCAGCATCGGATCGACCACCACCACCGGGCGCGCGTCGAGATCGCCGGGCAGCTTGCAGTAGTATTCCACCGGCGTCAGCGTTTCGGGGTCGCGGTAGAGGCCGATGAAGCCGACGCGGGCGGAGGGCGACAGCTCCAGCACCCCCTCCAGCATCCCGTTGCCCGCGCGCAGGATCGACACCAGCGCCAGCTTCTTGCCCGCGATGCACGGCGCCGACATCTCCATCAGCGGCGTGTCGATGCTGCGGCTGGTCAGCGGGAGATCGCGCAGCACCTCATAGCCGACCAGCAGGCTGATCTCGCGCAGAAGCTGGCGAAAGCTGGCGGTGGAGGTGTCGCGCTCACGCATCAGCGTCAGCTTGTGCTGCACCAGCGGGTGCGTGACGATGGTCAGCGTGTCGGGATGGGCAGGGTCGGCCATGGGGTGCTCCGGGGTCAGGCGAGCCGCGCCGAGAGGCGGGCCTTCAGCGCGTCGTCGCAGAACGCGGCGGCCAGCGCGTCGGCGGTGATAGCGCGCATCGTCGCGCGATCCCAGCCGCAGGCGGCGGCGGCGGCTGCGTATTCGCGCGTCATGTCGGTGTGAAAAAATGGCGGATCGTCGGTGGACAGGCTGACGCGCACGCCCGCCGCGCGCAAGGCGCCCAAGGGGTGCGCCGCGCGGTCGGGGTAGAGGCCGAGCGCGATGTTGGCGCCGGGGCAGACCTCCAGCATCACGCCCTGCGCCGCCAGCCGGTCCAGCAGCGCCGCGTCCTCCACCGCGCGCACGCCGTGGCCGACGCGCGCCACGCCCAGCGCGTCGAGCGCGGCGCGCACGCTGTCAGGCCCGCCAAACTCGCCCGCGTGGGCGGTCAGCCCCAGCCCCGCCTCACGCGCGATGGCGAAGGCGGGGGCGAAATCGGCGGCGGCGAAACAGCGCTCGTCACCCGCCATGCCGAAGCCGACGACGCGCGGATGCGCGGCCCGCGCCGCCAGCGTCGCGGCGCGGCGCGCAGCCTCGGGGCCGAGGTGGCGCACGCACAGCGGGATGAACCGCGCGACGATCCCGGTCGCGTCCTCCGCCGCCTCCGCGCCCGCGCTCACGGCGGCCAGATGTTCGTCCCAGCGCTCCGGCCCGGCATGGTCGGGCGACAGGAACAGTTCGGCGTAGATCACGCCCTCGGCGGCGCAGGCGCGCAGCACGGCCTCGGCCAGCGCCGCGTCGTCCTGCGCCGTGCGATAGAGCGCGGCGACGCGGTCATAGGCGGCGAGAAACCCGCCGAAACCCGCCCACGCATAGCCGCCCCCGGCGTCGAACAGCCCCGCCGCCTCGACGCCCTTGCGCGCGGCGAGGGCGCGGCTGAGCGCGGGCGGCGCAGCGCCTTCAAGGTGCAGGTGCAGCGCGACCTTCGGCTCCCGCCGCCAGAACGCGGCGCCGTCGTCCTCAGTCATGAAAGCCCCGGAACGGGGCGTCGGCGCCGCGCTTCAGCCAGTTGTCCGCCGACCAGCGCGCGGCGCGGTCCACCACATGCAGCGCATAGGCCATGCGCGAGCGCGCCGAGCGGTTGGGGCCGGAGCGGTGCGGAACCAGCCCGTGCAGAATCACCAGCGCCCCCTCCGGCGCCTCCAGCGCCACCTCGCCGCCCATGTCCCACGCAGAGTCGTCCAGCACGTCCACCACCAGGTCGCCGTGCTGATAGTGAAAGCGCCGCTTCAGCCCGGCGCGGTGGCCGCCGGGCAGCGCGAACAGGCAGCCGTTCTCACGGTCCGCCGCCTCCAGCGCCACCCAGAAGCCGATCACCGACGACGGCTCGGTGTGCAGAAAGGTCGCGTCCTGATGCAGATCGACCTCGCCGCCGATCTCGGGCTGCTTGCAGATCACCATCGACTGCGCCAGCACCGGGTCGGCCATCCCCAGATCGGCGGCGGTCTCGGCCAGCCGCGCGTCGCGCGAAAAGGCGCTGAACACCGGGTCGAGATCGTGCAGCGCGTGGCCGATCTTGTTGACCGCGCGCGCCTTGGGACGGTTCAGCGCGCCGTCCGGCCCGACCGCGCCCTCCTCGACGAAGAACCGCACCTTGTCGCCGCTGTCGCGAAAATAATCGGCGCGCGCGTGGCTTTGCGCATGGGCGGAAAACGCCACGCGGTTCTCCTCGGGGTCAAAGCCCTCGATCAGCGCGCGGGCGCGGGCGCGCAAGGCGGCGCAGGCGTCGGCGTTCGCAAAGCCGTCGAGCACCAGAAAGCCGTCGCGCGCCCAGGCCGCCTGCATCGCAGGCGCAAGCCGCCCGTCGCCGGGATAGTCGAAGCGGGTCATGCGAAGCTCTCCCCATGCGGCCCCGGCGGCAGGCCCAGATGCGCGGCCAGCGTCGCCGCCACGTCCGAAAAACCCCGCCGCCCCAGCGCGCGGGGCTTCAGGCCAGGCCCTGCGCACAGGATCGGCACCATCTCGCGGGTGTGGTCGGTGCCCGCCCAGGTCGGGTCGTTGCCGTGGTCGGCGGTCAGGATCAGCAGGTCGCCGGGGCGCAACGCGGCCAGAAAGCGCGGCGCGGCGGCGTCGAACGCCTCCAGCGCGCGGGCGTAGCCGGAAACGTCGCGGCGGTGGCCGTAGAGGCTGTCGAACTCGACGAAATTGGCGAAGCCGAAGTCGCCGTCGCGCGCATCGCCCAGCGTCTCGACCGCGCGCTCGATCAGCCCTGCGTCGCTTGGCGCCTTGCGCACTTCGGATATGCCGCGATGGGCGAAGATGTC